>Ga0209498_1000145_pt1 | contig 40662 bp, 34 predicted proteins | sample WalLakDeSediment_FD_184131 | JGI IMG/M metagenome (GOLD analysis project Ga0209498, IMG submission 184131) | Lake sediment microbial communities from Walker lake, Nevada to study Microbial Dark Matter (Phase II) - Walker Lake 11/02/13 Deep... | ecosystem: Environmental > Aquatic > Freshwater >... | reverse complement strand
CGGAGCTGCATCGCCTGGGGCTGCGTGGAAAGCTGCGCGGCGGCCTCGACCAGCCGCGCGGAGGCCTGCATTTCACCCTCGGCGTGAATGACCTTCGAGCGCCGCGCGCGCTCGGCCTCGGCCTGCTGCGCGATCGCGCGAACCATCGTCTCGTTGAGATCGATGTGCTTGATCTCGACGTTGGTGACCTTGATGCCCCAGTTGTCCGTGTGCTCGTCCAGGATTTTCTGGATATCGGTGTTGAGCTTGTCACGCTCGGAAAGCATCTCGTCGAGTTCGTGCTTGCCGAGCACCGAGCGCAGGGTCGTCTGCGCGAGCTGGCTCGTGGCCTCAAAGACGTTCTCGACCTGGATGATGGCGCGCTCCGGATCCACGATGCGGAAATAAACGACCGCGTTGACCTTGACGGAGACGTTGTCCTGGGAAATGACATCCTGGGACGGCACGTCCATGACGACGATGCGCAGATCGGTCTTCACCATCTGCTGGATGACCGGGATCACGATGATCAGGCCGGGCCCCTTGACCTTGTAGAACCGCCCGAGCTGGAAGACGACGCCACGCTCGTACTCTTTCAGGATCTTGATCGCGCTGAGCAGTATCAGTGCGATACCGGCGAGCAGCAGTGTGCTGAAGTAACCAACCATCTCAGTTCTCCTTAGGATTCTTCCGGTTCGACCGTCAGGACGAGTCCATTCATGCCCGTTACCCGGAGCGTCTGCCCCGTGCTGACAGGAACGCTGGATTCCGCGCTCCACAGCTCGCCGTGCACGCGGACCTGTCCGCGGCCCTGGAAATCGACCGACGCCTTGGCGGTGGCGCCGATCATGTCTTCCCGCCCGCTGACGATCGGCTGGCGCCGCGCGCGCACGGCGAACCAGACGATGCCCATGACCGCGCTGCCGCCGACGGCCGCCACCGACCCGATCAGCGTGGCGGGCAGCCCGAACCCCGGCACCTCGGTGTCCATCAGGATGATGGAGCCGACCACGAACGCGATGATGCCGCCTATACCGAGGACCCCGAAGCTGGGTACGAAGACCTCGCTGATCATGAGTATCACCCCGAGGATGATCAGGGCGAGGCCGGCATAGTTCACCGGCAGAATCTGGAAGGCGTACAGGGCCAGCAGCAGGCAGATCGCGCCGACCACGCCGGGCACGATCGCGCCAGGGTTGTAGCCTTCGAAGATCAGGCCGTAGATCCCCGCCAGCAGCAGCATGTACGCGACCGTGGGATTGGTGATGACGGCGAGCAACTCGGTGCGCCAGTCCGGCGCAACCCGCTCGACGGTGATGCCCTCGGTGCGGATCACGACGTCGCCGATTTCCGTGGAGACCGTGCGCCCGTCCGCCAGGCGCAGCAACTGCGCCATGTCCGCGGCGATGAAGTCCACCACGTTCTCTTCGACCGCGCGCTCTGCAGAGAGGCTCACCGACTCCCGCACCGCGCGCTCCGCCCAGTCGGCATTGCGGTTGTTTCGCTCGGCAAGGCCGCGGATATAGGCGACGGCGTCCTCGATGGCCTTGGCCTCGGGGCCACCTCGGGCCGGCTCGGACGGTTTCTCGTCATCCGCCTTCTTGTCCTTGTCCTTGGCATCGTCGCCCGGTGGGCCCGGTTGTCCGCCGCCCACCGGCACGGGGGTGGCCGCGCCGAGATTGGTGGCGGGCGCCATCGCAGCGACGTGGCTGGCGTACAGGATGTAAGTGCCTGCGCTGGCGGCGCGCGAGCCGCTCGGCGCGACCCAGGTGATGACCGGGACCGGCGAACTGAGGATCGCCTTGATGATGTCCCGCATCGCAGTGTCCAGCCCCCCCGGGGTGTCCATCTGGATGATGACGAGCGTGGCCCGCTCTTCCGCGGCCTTCTGAATGCCGCGCACGATGTAATCGCTGGTGGCAGGCCCGATCGCGCCATCGAGCGTGAGCAGCAGGGCGCGACCCGAGCCCTCGTTCTCGTCGGCCTGGAAAGCGGCCTGGCTGACCGCCGCCAGGGCCAGCAGAGCTGCCGTGGCGGCCAAGAAGGCACGGAAGGTTCTCATAGGGTCATGGTATCTTCACGGGGGTAGTGGCGCCAGTCGATAGACGGGTATACGCAAGTGTTTTCGCGCCGCGACAGCCGTTGGATTTCATGGGGATGCCGATGCACATCGTTTTCCTGACCACGGGCGGGACGATCGACAAGGTGTACTTCGACGCGATGAGCCGTTTCGAGGTCGGCGAGACGGTCGTGGCCAAGATTCTTCGGGAGGGCGGGGTGACGTTTGACTTCGAGGTCGTCCCGCTGATGCGCAAGGACAGCCTCGAGATCATGGACGAGGATCGCGCGGCGATTCGCGCCGCTGTGGCCGTGCGGGAAGAGACCCGAGTCATCGTCACCCACGGCACGGATACGATGGTCGACACCGCCCGGGTGCTCGCCTCGGTCGCCGGCAAGACGATCGTCATGACCGGTGCGCTGAGCCCGGCGCGCTTCCAGGCCTCAGACGCCGTCTTCAACATCGGGATGGCGGTGGCGGCCGTACAGGCCTGCCCGCCCGGCGTCTGGATCGCCATGAGCGGACAGGTCTTCCGCTACGACGAGGTGCGCAAGAACCGCGACCTGAATCGCTTTGAGCGATGCCTGCAGACGGGATGAGTCGCCGCGGCCCGGGGCTCAGCGCTTGAAGAGGCCCCGGACACCCTCGCGCACAGCGTCCTTCACGCCCTTGCTCGTCTCCTGCTTCGCGGTGTCGCGCGCAGTTTCGGCGGCTACCTCGGCGAGCTCGCCGGCGAATCCAAACCCGCCCTCGCCGGCGCCGGCCATGCCGCCGAAACCACCGAAGCCGGACATCTTCGTCGCGCCCGGCGGGATCTCGAACAGGGCCGGATCCTGATCGGCGAGGCGCAGGTCGCGAATGTCCATCTTGATGGTTTCCCGCGGATCGTCGCGCATGGAAATTTCCATGCGGACCGGGATCCAGTGCTCGGTGACCCAGAAAAAGCCCTCCGCTTCCTCGCCGTCCTCGCGGGTGACCACCCGGTAGCGCGTAGTCGGCCAGCCGTTGACTTCCTCCGTGCCCAGTTTCTCGAACTCGACGATCCCTTCCGCCGAAGGCGTGCTCGGCCCATCGTTGTCCGCGTCATCGATCGAAATTTCCATGTACATCCCGCCCGGTAACAAGGTCCATACCAGGCCAAGGTCATGGCGGATGATCATGGCCATCGACATGCCTTCGTAGCTCACCTCCTCGCGCTGTTTGCCCTGCGGGAGATAGCGGAAGTGCGTTTCCATGGTCTGCCCGCCGGCCTGCATCACCCGCGTGCCCTCATGGGCGACGGTCGGTTCGCTCCAGCCCTCCGGCAGCTTGCTTGCGGCAGCCGGCGCGCTCAGGGCGAAACCGGCCAGCAGCAGGCCGGCAATCTTAGTAATCTGCATCATTTTTTGCTCCTTGGCGCCGGAGCCGGGCCTGTTCCCGGCGGCCTCCCGCGCGTTGCGACAAATTGTGTGCACACGATAACCCCAAACCGTCCCGGGCACAGGACGAGTCGCTCAGCCGTCGATGTCAAACCGGATGCCCTGCGCGAGCGGCAGCTCGTGGCTGAAATTGATCGTGTTGGTCTGGCGCCGCATGTAGGCCTTCCAGGAGTCCGAGCCGGCCTCGCGCCCGCCGCCGGTGTCCTTCTCGCCGCCGAACGCGCCGCCGATTTCCGCACCCGAAGTGCCGATGTTGACGTTGGCGATGCCGCAGTCGCTGCCCGTCGCCGACAGGAAGCGCTCCGCCGTCTGCAAGTCGTCGGTAAAGATCGCCGATGACAGCCCCTGGCGCACCGCGTTGTTGAGCGCGACGGCCTCGTCGTAGTGGTGGTAGGGGATGAGGTAGAGAATCGGCGCGAAGGTCTCCTCCTGCACGATATCCCACTCGTTGCTGGCCTTGACGATAGTCGGCTGGACGAAATTCCCGGGACGATCGATCACGTGACCGCCGGTCAGCACCCGGGCGCCGCGGGCGATGAGCTTTTCCAGCGCGGCCTCGTAGCGCACCACTGCAGCCCCATCGATCAGCGGACCCATCAGCGTCTGCGGATCCAGTGGATCGCCGACCTTGACCTGCCGGTAGGCGTACACAAGGCGATGCGCGAGCTCGTCGAACAGCTTCTCGTGCACCAGCACCCGCCGCGTGGTGGTACAGCGCTGTCCGGCGGTGCCGACGGCGCCAAAGACGATCGCCGGCACGGCCAGGTCCAGGTTGGCGCGCTCGTCCACGATGATCGCGTTGTTGCCGCCAAGCTCGAGGAGCGACCGGCCGAGCCGCGCCGCGACCCGCTGCGCGACCTTGCGCCCGACGGCGGTCGAGCCCGTGAAGGACACGAGATCGACCCGCGAGTCGTCCACGAACGCCTCGGCCATCGCGACGTCGGCCTCGATGAACAGGTTGAAAATCGGCGGAAACCCGCGACCCGCGAGCGCTTCGTTGCAGATCTTCTGCACCGCGATCGCGCACAGCGGGGTCTTGGGGGACGGCTTCCACACGCAAACGTCGCCGCAGATCGCCGCGATGAACGCGTTCCAGCTCCACACGGCGACCGGGAAGTTGAACGCGCTGATGATTCCGACGACGCCGAGCGGATGCCATTGCTCGTACATGCGGTGGCCCGGGCGCTCCGAGTGCATGGTGTGCCCGTAGAGCATGCGTGATTGGCCGACGGCGAAGTCGGCGATATCGATCATCTCCTGGACTTCGCCGTCGCCCTCGGCCTTGATCTTGCCCATCTCGAGGCTGACCAGGCTGCCAAGCGCGTCTTTGTGGCGGCGCAAGGCGTCGGCGCACAGCCGCACGGCCTCGCCGCGATGCGGCGCCGGCATCGCGCGCCAGAGGTGGAACGCCTCGCGTGCGACGGCGATGACCTCGTCGTATTCGTCCTCCGAGGCGGTCCGCACGGTCGCGATGAGCTCGCCCGTGGCGGGGTTCATCGATTCGATCTTCGGTCCCCTGCCCGGAAGTTCGCGGCTCCCTGCCCAGGCGCCGGAATTCTCCGCGCCGAGCCCGAGGCTGTTCAGGATCTTCAGCATGTCATTCTCCCCTTGCACGTTGATGCCCGACTTCTCCCGTCGCAATCATGCGCGCCGACACGGCGTTGCTGCCGCCATGCGCGTAATACTTGCCGAAGCGGTTGTCGAGCACATCCTTGAGACGAAAGCTTTCCTGCGTGACGAAGCCGTGGTGTTCGTCCGGATCGCAGATCACGAGGTCGGCGACAGCGCACACCCCTGCGGCCGTAGTGACCTGGATGGCCGACCACAGGCGCCCGGCGATGACTTGCGGGTAAACCTTGTTGACGTAGTTTTCCTCGCGCAATTCGCCGTCCTGGAGTCCCACGACCGAGACGTAAACGATTACCACGTCCTGCAGCGTGCGCGGCACGGCGTTCTCGAGGATGCGCTTAAGGGTGCCGCGGTCGTGATTGAGCTTCAGCCCGTTCATCAGCAGGCGCATCTGCGTGCAGTGGCCGGGGTAGCGCATGGTCTTGTAGTTCATCTCGTGCACGCGGCCGCGCCACGAGTCTGCCAGCGAGCCGAGACCGCCGGAGGTATTGAAGGCCTCGTACAGCGTGCCGTCGATCTCGATTTCCTCCAGTCCCTCGAGGGGCAGCACGTTGATGATGTCGCCGGCCTCCACGCTCTGGCACATGTTGCCGTACTCGTTGATGAGGCCGTCTGTCGACCAGGTCAGGGAGTACTTGAGGACGTTGTTCGGGTGCTGGGGCAGGGCGCCGACGCGCAGCTTGACCGTCTCGATCTCCTCGAAGTGCCCCGCGAGCTCGTTCGCCGCGATGCTCACGAAGCCGGGCGCAAGGCCGCATTGCGGAGCGAAGGCGGTCGCGGCGCCTTCGGCCAGCTTGCGCACCTGCTCGGTGACCGCGACATCCTCGGTCAGGTCGAAATAATGCATGCCGCGGTCGCGCGCCGCCTGCGCCACGGGCATGTTGCAGAAGTAGGGCAGGCCGGAGATCACGGCGTCGGCGGGATGGGCGTCCAGGTGCGCCGCGAGGGCCGCCTGGTCGGTCGCATCCAGTCCGAAAGCCCTGACAGACCGAAGGCCATGCGCCTTGACGACGGCCTCGGCCGCCGCGCCATCGATATCCGCAAGGTCGATGCGGTAATCGCCCGACTCGCCGAGCAAGCCAGAGATCAGGGCTCCGATCTTGCCGGCCCCGAGAACAAGAACTCGATGCATCAGGGTGCTCCAAAAGCAGGGCCGGGGCGCCTGGCCGGGGTCCGCATGTACGGCGAGCCCGGTCTCCAGGGGAGCGGGCTCGCGGCTGAAGCCACATTATCGCGGCTCCGCGAGCGGGGCGCCACCCGGCCGGCGGAGATTAACGCTTTTGCACTGCGGCATTGCGCGGTAGGATTGCCGCATGATTGCGAACCCCAAGAATCTCGACTGGCATCCCGCGAGCTGGCAGGCCAAGGTGGCCGGCCAGCAGCCAATGTACCCGGATGCGGACGCAGTCGCGTCGGTGATCGCGCGCATCAGCACGCTCCCGCCGCTGGTGGTGTCCTGGGAAGTGGAGGCCTTGCAGGAACAAATTGCGCGCGCGCAGCGGGGCGAGGCGTTCCTGTTGCAGGGCGGGGATTGCGCCGAGAACTTCGACGACTGCAATTCCGACCAGATCGCGCGCAAGCTGAAAATCCTGCTCCAGGTCAGCGTCGTATTGCTCCACAGCCTGAAGAAGCCCGTCATCCGCATCGGGCGCATGGCCGGGCAGTACGCCAAGCCGCGCTCGGACGACATGGAGACGCGCGACGGCCAGACCCTGCCGAGCTACCGGGGCGACCTGGTGAACCGCAACGGCTTCACCCTGGGCGACCGTACGCCGGATCCCGAGCTGATGCTGGTCGGTTACCAGCGCGCGGCGCTGACCCTGAATTTCGTCCGCGCGCTGGCCGAGGGCGGGTTTGCCGACCTGCATCATCCCGAGTACTGGGATATCGGCTTCGCGCAGTCCACGCCGTTCGAGAAAGCCTACAAGCGCATTGTCAGGAGCATCACCGACTCGATGGATTTCTTCGAGTTCATCTCCGGCCAACCGGTGCACCGCACGCGGCGCATCGACTTCTTCGCCTCCCACGAGGGGCTGCACCTGCTCTATGAACAGGCCCAGACGCGCTTCATCGAGCGCCGCGGGCGCTGGTACAACCTCTCGACCCACTTTCCGTGGATCGGCATGCGCACCGCCCAGGTCGATGGCGCGCACGTGGAATATTTCCGCGGCATCGCCAACCCGGTGGCCGTCAAGGTCGGCACGGGCATGAGCACGGAGTGGCTGCAGGCGCTGATCGAGAAGCTCAATCCGCACAACGAGCCCGGCCGGCTGACGCTCATCCATCGCTTCGGCGCCGCGAATATCGCTGCACACCTGCCGCCGATGATCGAGGCGGTGCGGGCGAGCGGCGCAACCGTCCTGTGGATCTGCGATCCGATGCACGGCAATACCGAGACCACGGCGAGCGGGATCAAGACGCGCAGTTTCGACCGGATTCTGTCAGAGGTGGAGCAGGCCTTCCGGATTCACGAGGAGATGGGCAGCTACCTCGGGGGCGTGCACTTCGAATTGACCGGGGACGATGTTACCGAGTGCATCGGCGGCGCACGCGGGCTTACCGAGGCCGACCTCGCGCGCGCTTACCTTTCGCAGGTCGATCCGCGCCTGAACTACGAGCAGGCGCTGGAGCTCGCGATGCGGATCGCGGAGCTGCGCGGCCGCTGAGCAGCGCCGCGGGCACCTCGACTTCGCGCCACGTGCCCGGCGCGAGCCCGCCGAGCCCGAACGGTCCTGTCTCGGTGCGAACCAGCCGCAGGGTCGGGTAGCCCGTCGCCGCGGTCATGCGCCGCACCTGGCGATTCCGGCCCTCGCGCAGTTGCAGCTCGAGCCAGCTGTCCGGCACCTGTTTGCGAAACCGGATCGGGGGGTCGCGCGGCCACAGTTCCGGCGGCTCCGGCATCAGCCGCGCCCGCGCCGGACGCGTCAGGCCGTCACGCAGCCGCACGCCCGCCCGCAGGGCGGCCAGGGCGGCCTCGTCGGGCACGCCCTCGACCTGGACCCAGTACGTTTTCCAGGTCTCGTGCCTCGGGGCGCTGAGGCGGGCCTGCAGCGGTCCGTGGTCGGTGAGCAGCAACAGTCCCTCGCTGTCATGGTCGAGCCGGCCCGCAGGATAAACGCCGGGCACCGGAATGAAATCGGCGAGCGTCATGCGGCCTGCGACGGGACTGAACTGGCACAGGACCCCGTAAGGCTTGTTGAACAGCAGCAGGCGCATACCCTGGCGGGGCTTCTCTGGCATCATTCCCCCCCGGACCGGTCGACGCAGCACATTACGCGCACCCGCAGGCACGCGCGCTGCCCGGCCAGCCAGGATTGCAAAGCGAGGGAGTTCACCATTGGACATGCATGATATCCCCGGCGGCAACGCCACGCTTACGCCGGCTCGCGCCGCACGCGCGCGCACTCTGGCCACGCTGTTTTTCGCAGGCATCGTGCTGCAGCCTGGCGCTGCCGGCGCGGCCGCGGCCGACGCCATCAACGACGCGGCGCTGCATCGCCATATCTCGGTGCTCGCGGCCGATGAGTTCGAGGGCCGCTGGCCCGGATCCCGGGGCGAGGCGTTGACGCTCGAGTACCTCGAGGCCGCCTTCCGGGCGGCCGGCGCGCAAGCCGGGAACGGCGAGAGCTTCCTGCAGCCGGTGCCGCTCGTGACCTGGACCATCACGCCGGCGCCGTCGATGGTGTTCCGGGGCCCGGATTTCGAGGCTGCGCTGACCTACCGGGACGACATGGTCGCGGGCACGCAGCGCATGGTCGCGGATGTTTCGGTGACGGACAGCCCCGTGGTCTTCGCGGGGTACGGCGTGGTCGCGCCGGAGTATGGCTGGAACGACTACGAGGGCCTGGACGCGCGCGGCAAGACCGTGATCGTGCTGGTCAACGACCCCGGGTTCGGCACGGGCGATCCGGCGCTGTTCAATGGCCGGGCGATGACCTATTACGGCCGCTGGACTTACAAGTTCGAGGAGGCCGCACGGCAGGGCGCGGAGGCGATCATCATCGTGCACGAGACCGAGCCCGCGAGTTACGGCTGGTCCGTCATCTCCCAGGGTGGCGCCGGCGACCGCTTCGGCCTGCGCGCGGCAGACGGCAACGCCTCGCGTGCCGCGGTCGAAGGCTGGATTACCACGGAAGTCGCGCAGCGCCTGTTCGCCGCGGCCGGTGAGGATTTCGACGCACTCAAGGCCGCCGCGCTGCGGCCGGACTTCACGCCGCGCCCGCTGGGCGAGCTGCGGGCGGACATGCGCGTGCAGAGCAAGCTCGGCAGCGTGGACTCGCACAATGTCGTCGCGCTCGTGCCGGGCGCCGCGTACCCGGACGAGTACGTCATTTTCACGGCCCACTGGGATCACCTGGGCCGGGAGGGCGACGAGATCTTCAACGGCGCCGTGGACAATGCATCCGGCACGGCGGGCCTGGTGCTCATCGCGGAAGCCTTCGCGAAGCTCGATCCGCCACCGCAGCGCAGCGTGTTGTTCGTGGCCGTCACGGCGGAGGAGCAGGGCCTGCTCGGCTCCAGGTACTACGCGGCGAACCCCGTCGTTCCGCTCGAGCAGACGGTCGCGGTGATCAACATCGATTCGCTCAATTACCTCGGGCCTACGCGTGACATCACCATCATCGGCTACGGCGCCTCCGAGCTGGATGCGTTCGTCGATGCCGCGGCGGCGAGACATGAGCGGCGCGTGTTGCCGGACCAGCGTCCGGAGGCGGGCAGCTACTATCGCTCCGACCACTTCAGCTTCGCCAGGCAGGGCGTGCCCGCGCTGTACCCCAGCATGGGCAGGGATCTCGTCGACGGCGGGCGCGAGCGCGGGATCGAGCTCGCGCAGGCGTTTGGCCGGGACCATTACCACCAGGCGTCGGACGAGTACTCCCCGGACCAGGATTGGCGAGGCGCGGCCGAGGATCTGAAGCTGTTCTTTGAGATCGCGCTCGGGATCGCAAACTCGCGCGCATGGCCGAACTGGGTCGAGGGGAACGAGTTCCGGGCGCTGCGCGATGCGCAGCGGTCCGGGCGCTGAGCAGGCACACAAGGTACCGCTGGGGGCTGGGAATGTCAGTTACGCGGCAGATCGGTCAGATCCCGGCACGAGGGGCGCATATGCATCGCATCGCAGTTTTCCTGGCAGCGCTGCTGCTGACTGGCCCCGCCGCCGCCGCGGTGCGCTTCTCGGACTGGTCGGGTGAAAGGATGGAGGTGCTCGTCGCGGAGGCCGCGGCGGCCGACAAGCTCATCATGGTGGTCATCACCCAGCCCGACTGGTGTCCTGGCTGCATCCAGCTGGACCGGGAATTGCTCCGGAACCCGGCGGCACGCGAGATCGAGGAACTGACGCGCGACTGGGTCGTGCTCGAGATGCTGGGCTACGACGAGCCGGATGCCGGCGTCATCGCGGCGCAGGGACTCGGTTTTCTCGGCACGCCCACCACCTTGCTGTTGAACCCCCGGGTCAGTGACCGGCGTCTGGGCGATGCGCGCCAGGTCACAGCCATCGTCGGCTTCCCCGACGACTACCTGGCCCGGCTGCAGCGGGCCGCCGCGGGCGACGATGCGATTGCCGAGGCCCAGGCACAGCTGCGGGATCGCAATGACGTCGAGTCGCTGCAGGGTCTGGCGCGCGCCTACCTGTCTGCGGGCGACGCGGCGGCGGCCAGGCGCGTGTTCCGCTCCCTGTTGCTGCGCGAGGAGCTCTCGGAGGCACAGCGTCGGGATGTGGCCCTGCAGGCCATCGTCCAGCCCACGCAGCGAGTCGAGAAGGACCACGAGCGCGCGCTGCAGGAACTGGCCGCGTGGGCAGAGGCGTTCCCGGGAGGGCGGGATGAGCCCGACTTCATCTATGCGCGGGCCTGGTCGCTGCTGTCGCTGCAGCGCCACGACGACGCCCTGGCGCTGATCCGGAAGGCCTACCTGGACAGCGATGACCCCAATGACATCGCGCAATATCTCTACCTTGCGTTCCGGGCGCCCTCCGACCTGCTGCTCGAGGAAGCGGAGGCCCGCGCACGCCAGGCGGTGGCCCGGTTCCCGGAGCAGGAGGCGCGCTTTCATGCCGCCCACGGGCGCATCCTGCGCCGCCAGGGCCGGCTCGACGAGGCCGAGCAGGCCTTTGGCCGGGCCGTCGCACGTGTTGCCGATGATGACCCGAACCGCGGCACGTATCTCGGCCAGCTGGAATTCGTGCGCAACGAGCGCATGGCCGCCGCGAACTGAGCCCGGGCAAGCCTTCCCAGCTTTGACGGGCCGCCTTGCGCGGCCCGTCTGTTTTGCAATGGTCGCCACCTCGCACTAATATGACGCAGTGCAGAAAAATCATCGTCGCCGGCGCTGTGCCGAGCGGTTTCCAGGGGCGCAATCGCACGGTGCCCGGAGCCGCGCATAGCCGGCCCTGGACGTGAAGGCAAGTCATGACCAGCACCCGCACGGAGTCTGAATACCGGATTCTTGGCCCCATCCGCGAGGGCTACGAAGCCATCCTTTCCGCCGAGGCCATGAGTTTCGTGGCCGCATTGGCGACGCGTTTCGGCCCCCGGGTCGACGAGTTGCTCGCGCGCCGCAAGTCGCGCCAGGTGGAGATCGACGCGGGCAAGATGCCCGATTTCCTGCCCGAGACGGCCGAGATCCGCGCCGCCGACTGGCGCGTCGGTGAAATCCCGGCCGATCTTCGGGATCGCCGCGTCGAGATCACCGGCCCGGTCGACCGCAAGATGATCATCAACGCCCTGAACTCGGGCGCCAAGGTCTTCATGGCGGACTTCGAGGACTCGATGACGCCGACCTGGGACAACCTCGTCCTGGGCCAGATCGCATTGCGCGATGCAGTCGCTCGGACCATCAGTTTCACCTCGCCCGAGGGCAAGCGTTACCACCTGAACAAGCAGGTCGCCACGCTGTTCGTGCGCCCGCGCGGGTGGCACCTGTTTGAGAAACATGTCGAGGCAGGGGGTCGCAAGGTTCCCGGCGGGCTGTTCGACTTCGGCCTCTACCTGTTCCACAACGCCAACGGGACCGGGGCCATCGGCTCGGGGCCGTACTTCTACCTGCCCAAGCTCGAGAGCCATCTCGAGGCGCGCCTCTGGGCCGAGGTGTTCCGGTTTGCCGAGGACACGCTCGGGCTGAAGCGCGGCACCATCAAGTGCACAGTCCTCATCGAGACGATCCTGGCGGCGTTCGAGATCGACGAGATCCTGTTCGAGCTGCGGGAGCACATCGTCGGACTCAACTGCGGACGTTGGGACTACATTTTCAGTTTTATCAAGAAGTTCCAGGACTTTCCTGAGTTTACACTTCCAGATCGCCACCAGGTCACGATGGCGACGCATTTCCTGCGCTCCTATTCGCAGCTGGTGATCCGCAATTGCCATCGACGCGGCGCGCTGGCGATCGGCGGCATGGCGGCGCAGATTCCCATCAAGGGCGATGCCGAGGCGAACGAGGCCGCGCTTGCCAAGGTTCGCGCTGACAAGGAGCGCGAGGCCGGCGATGGTCATGACGGCACCTGGGTGGCGCACCCGGGCCTCGTGCCGATCGCGCTGGAGATCTTCGACAAGCACATGCCAGGACCGAACCAGCTCGAGCGCCTGCGCGAGGACGTCGAGGTGAGTGCCGCGGACCTGCTGCAAATGCCGGCAGGCCGGATCACCGAGGCGGGCCTGCGCAGCAACATCTCGATCGGCATCCAGTACATGGCGGCCTGGCTCGGGGGGAACGGCTGCGTGCCGTTGCACAACCTGATGGAGGACGCGGCGACAGCAGAGATCGCCCGCGCCCAGATCTGGCAGTGGATCAAGCATCCGCAGGGCGTCCTGGAGGACGGCCGGCGCATCACCTTCGCCTTGTACGAACAGCTTCGTGACGAAGAATTGGCCAAAATCAAGGATGAGGTAGGAGAAGAGGCTTTCTCTTCCGGCAACTACCGCGAGGCGGCCAGGTTGCTCGACCGGATCACCGGCGAGGAACGTTGCATGGACTTCCTGACGCTGGTGGCCTACGAGGCCATCGACTGAAGGATTTCGGGGAACATCATTTACAGAGGAACGCGCGATGACACGCCTGTCGGCTGAACAACTCAAGAAGGACTGGAACGAGAATCCCCGCTGGAAGGGCGTGACTCGTCCTTATACCCCGGAAGACGTGATCCGCCTTCGCGGCACGGTGGACATCGAGTACTCGCTCGCGCGCCAGGGCGCGGAGAAGCTCTGGAAGTCCCTGCACGAGAAGCCCTTCGTCAACGCGCTCGGCGCGCTGACGGGCAACCAGGCGATGCAGCAGGTCAAGGCCGGCCTCAACGCCATCTACCTGTCCGGCTGGCAGGTCGCGGGCGACGCCAACCTCGCGGGCGAGATGTACCCCGACCAGTCACTCTACCCGGCGAACTCCGTGCCGGCGGTGGTGCGCAAGATCAACCGCACGCTGCTGCGCGCCGACCAGATCTACCACGCTGAGGGCAACGACAGCATCGACTGGCTGCAGCCGATCGTCGCCGACGCGGAAGCCGGTTTCGGCGGCGTCCTGAACGCCTTCGAGCTGATGAAGGACATGATCGATGCCGGCGCCGCGGGCGTGCACTTCGAGGACCAGCTGTCCTCGGCCAAGAAGTGCGGCCACATGGGCGGCAAGGTGCTCGTGCCGACCTCCGAGGCCGTCAGCAAGCTGGCCGCGGCCCGGCTCGCCGCCGACGTGTGCGGCGTCCCGACGCTGGTCGTGGCGCGTACCGACGCCGACGCAGCCAACCTGCTGACCTCGGACATCGATGAGCGCGATGCGCCGTTCGTCACCGGCGAGCGGACGTCCGAGGGCTTCTTCCGCGTCAAGGCGGGACTGGACCAGGCGATCTCCCGCGGCCTGGCGTACGCGCCGCTGGCGGACCTGGTCTGGTGCGAGACCTCGGTGCCCGATCTCGGCCAGGCCAAGACGTTCGCCGAGGCGATGCACAAGCAGTTCCCCGGCAAGCTCCTCGCCTACAACTGCTCGCCGTCGTTCAACTGGAAGCGTCACCTCGACGACGTCACGATCGCAAAGTACCAGCGCGAACTGGGCGCGATGGGCTACAAGTTCCAGTTCATCACCCTGGCCGGTTTCCACGCGCTGAACTACAGCATGTTCACCCTGGCCAAGGGTTACCGCGAGACGCAGATGAAGGCCTACGTGGAGCTGCAGGAAGCGGAATTCGCCAGCGAGAAGGACGGCTACACGGCCACCAAGCACCAGCGCGAAGTCGGCGCGGGGTACTTCGACGCCGTCACGCAGGTCGTCACGGCAGGGCAATCCTCGATCACGGCGCTCGCCGGCTCGACCGAGGAAGAGCAGTTCGAGCAGACCGCTTAGCACTCCCCCGGCTAAGCGGCAGGGAGGTCCCGGCGGCATCGCTGCCGGGACCTTTTTCGTTTTTGCGCGGCAGCGAGGTTGAGTCGCCTCCGGGCGACGGAGATAATCTCCAGCCAGCTCGTCCAGCGCGCCGGATGCGCAGCAGAGTACTTGCGGATACAGCCAATGCATTACGACCACATCACGCCGCCCGGGTTCGCCGCCAAGGAGCTGACCTTCGACCTGGCCCGGCTGCGGGAGGCGATCCGCAAGCCCAAGGGCGGGGCGCAGAAAGAGTCCGTCGAGGAAGAGCTGCAGCGGCTCGTGCCGAGCGCCAAGCTCCTCGGCACCAGCGGCTTCGGCGATGCCGTGATCCGGCATATGCATGAATAGAGCTATATTCCATGCAGTTATCACGCTTTGTTGAAGTGTTTTGGAGGTAAAGGCTGCGCCCCAGGGTCGCTGGCCCGAGAGCTGGTTCGACCCGGGCTGCAGGCGCTGCCCGCGGCTCGCCGCGTTCCTGGACGAGGTTCGCGCCGCGCATCCCGGCTACCACGCGGCCCCCGTGCCGCCGTTCGGTCCCCATTCCGCGCCCTTGCTGATCGTGGGACTCGCCCCGGGCATGCATGGCGCCAACCGGAGTGGGCGTCCGTTCACGGGCGATCATGCGGGCCTCCTGCTCTACGAAAGCCTGTATCGGCTCGGGCTCGCCAGCCGGCCGACGTCCGTTGCGCGGGACGATGGGCTCGAGTTATTCGGCTGTCGTATCACCAATGCGGTCAAGTGCCTCCCGCCGGCCAACAAGCCGACGCCCGCCGAGGTCCGGACCTGCCAGCGGTGGCTCGCGGCGGAACTCGCGGAGAGCCAACCGAAGGTCGTCCTCGCCCTCGGGCGCATCGCCCATGACGGCGTGCTCGACGCGCTTGGGCTGCGGCGCGCAGCATGGCGCTTCGCGCACGGCGCGGAGCACGAGCTGCCGGGCCAGCCGCTGCTGGTCGACTCGTATCATTGCAGTCGCTACAACACGCAGACCCGGCGCCTGACGGCGGAGATGTTCGCGGCGGTGCTGGCGCGCGCGGCGCGGCACGCCGGGGTCGGCGTTCAGCCATGAGCGGGCAGCGGTCCCCGCCGGTTTCCGCGGCGACGCCCGACGACACCGACAAGTTTGATCCGCGCCCCGTTCTGCGCCGGCTCGGTCATCGGCCGGGCGTCTACCGCATGCTCGGGTCGGACGGCGAGATCCTGTACGTCGGCAAGTCGCGGGACCTGAAGAAACGCGTCTCGAGCTATTTCCGCGGCACGCCCCGGCCCGGCAAGACAGGCTTCCTGGTCAACCTGGTCCGGGATATCGAGGTGACGGTCACGCGCACCGAGGCCGAGGCCCTGGTGCTCGAGAACAATCTCATCAAGACGCACAAGCCACGCTTCAACGTCCTGCTCAAGGACGACAAGAGCTTCCCCTATATCCGGCTCGACACGTCCCATGCTTATCCCCGGCTGTCGTTTTACCGGGGCAGCCGGCGCGTGCCCGGCCGCCTGTTCGGCCCGTACCCGAACGTGCCGGCCGTGCGCGCGACGCTCCGCGACCTGCAGCGGCTGTTTCGGATCCGGCCCTGCGAGGATAACTACTTCGCGCACCGCAGCCGGCCGTGCCTGCAGTACCAGATCGAGCGTTGCTCCGGGCCCTGCGTCGGGCTGATCTCCGCGGCGGATTACGCCCGCGACCTGGAGCACGCAATCCGTTTCCTGGAGGGGCGCGGCAACGAGATCAAGTCCGATCTCGTGCGCCGCATGGAGGCCGCGGCCGCGCAGCTGGCGTTCGAGGAGGCGGCGCGATACCGCGACCAGATCGCGCGCCTGGCCGCGATCCAGGAATCCGCGGTCGGCGGGGAGGGCGGCGCGCTCGAGGCGGACGCGCTGGCCGTATGCGCGCAGGGCGGGGTCTATTGCGTGGCGGCGATGTTCATCCGCGGCGGGCGAATCCTCGGCAGTCGCAGCTGGTTTCCGCGCGTCACGGCCGGCGCGGAGCTCGCGGAGGTGCTCGGCGCATTCGTGGCGCAGCATTACCTCGGCGGCAGCCCGCCGGCGGAGATCCTCACGAGCTTGCCGCTCGAGGACGAAGCGCTGTTGACCAAGACGCTTTCCGAGCAGGTGGGCCGGCAGGTGGCAGTGCGGCACCGGGTGCGCGCGGCGCGGGCCCGGTGGCTCGAGATGGCCGCGGATAACGCGCGCCAGGCGCTGGAGCTGAGGATCGCCGGCACCGCCGGCTTCGCGGCGCAGCTGGCGGCGCTCGGCGAAGCGCTGGACCTCGAGGCGCCGCCGCGCAGGATCGAGTGCTTTGACGTCAGTCATACAGCCGGAGAGTCGACGGTGGCCTCCTGCGTAGTCTTCGCTGCCGAGGGTCCTCTCAAGTCCGATTACCGACGCTTCAATATCGCGGGGGTCGCGGCGGGGGACGACTACGCAGCCCTGCGCCAGGCGCTGATGCGGCGCTACAGCCGGCTCAAGCGCGGCGAGGCCCCCATGCCGGATTTGCTGCTCATCGACGGCGGCGCCGGACAGCTGGCGGAGGCCCAGGCGGTCATCAACGAACTGCAGCTCGATGGCGTCGAGCTGGTCGCCGTCGCCAAGGGATCGACGCGGCGCCCAGGGCTCGAGCGGCTGTTCTTGGCCGGCCAACCGGGGCCACTTATACTGCCGAGGAACTCCGGCGCGCTGCACCTGGTACAGCAGATTCGCGACGAGGCGCACCGTTTCGCCATTGCGGGCCATCGCCAGCGACGGGCCAGGACGCGCCGGGTCAGCCCGCTGGAGGACATCGCGGGCCTCGGCCCGAAGCGTCGCCGGCAGCTGCTGAGCGAGCTCGGGGGCATGCAGGGGGTTGTGGCGGCCGGCGCCGAGGACCTCGCGAGGGTCCAGGGCATCAGCCGCGACCTGGCACAACGAATTTACGACGCACTTCACCCGGCGGATTGAGAACATGCCAGCAAGGCTGAACATCCCGAACACGCTCACCTGGATCCGGATTATTCTGATTCCGCTGATCGTGCTCGTGTTCTACCTGCCGTACGAGTGGGCCGGCCCGGCCGCCGCGATCATCTTTTCGCTCGCGGGCATCACCGACTGGCTGGATGGCTACTTCGCGCGCAAGCTGAACCAGAGCTCGGCCTTCGGCGCGTTCCTCGATCCGGTGGCGGACAAGCTGATGATCTCGACCGCGCTGGTCCTGCTGGTCTCGAAGCATCCAGGCTACATGGTCGCGTTGCCGGCAGTCATCATCATCGGGCGCGAAATCGCCGTCTCCGCGCTGCGCGAGTGGATGTCCGAGCTTGGCGGCCGGCACCATGTCTCTGTCTCCGGGATCGGCAAGTACAAGACCACGGCACAGATTACGGCGCTTATAATGATGCTCTGGGAGCACAAGCTCTGGTTCATCCCCATGTACCAGATAGGCTATGCCTTCCTGCTTGCGGCGGCGTTGTTGACGCTTTGGTCCATGTGGAAGTACCTGATTGCCGCCTGGCCGCATCTGAAGGGCCACTGAGCGTCAACGGCCGCCGGACGGGGCCACGCTTGACAGCCTGCCGGCAGGCCTTAGAATTGCGCGTCCTGACGCGGGAATAGCTCAGTTGGTAGAGCACAACCTTGCCAAGGTTGGGGTCGCGAGTTCGAGTCTCGTTTCCCGCTCCAGATTCCTGGAAAGCCCGGCCTGGCGCCGGGCTTTTCTTTGCGCCCCTCCCGGGGGGGGTGTGGTAGAGTTTCGGCGGTTCCTTGCCCAGGGAGCCCACGTTGGCGCGGTGGCGGAGTGGTTACGCAGCGGCCTGCAAAGCCGTGAACACCGGTTCGATTCCGGTCCGCGCCTCCAGTTTCTACTCCGCCGCGCCGCCCATCGGTGGCCCCGAGCAGTCGATCTCCAGGTCGACCTCGTAGACCGGAACCGACTTGCGGGTCTCCCTGTCCATCCGGTAGATCGTCGATTGGAAGCGCAGGCCGCTGGTGGTGAACTCCGCACCCTTGCCGCCGAAGTTGTACTTCTTGTCGTCGAGCGCGGCGTTGAACGTCGTAGTGCCGGCGGCAATACTGCCGTTCACCACGATCGCGATACCGTCGCCGTTGCCGTCCGTAGCACTGCTCATGTGATTGGGATCGGACACAACCTTGAACCAGTTTTCGCCGGGCAGGTCGCTGCAAACCACCGCCACTTCGAAGCTGCGACCGTCGATCGTGCCCGCGATGCGCCCGTTGAACTCTTCTGCCAAGGCCGTGGCATGACCTGTCGCCGCTACTGAGACGACTGCGAACAGCAGTGCGCATTTCATGTCCGTGACCCTCTTCAACTGTCCTCCCGCCCCGACCCCGCCAGGCCGGGGGCCTGTATATGGTAAAACGTGATCTGGGCGGGAAAGCCGCCAACCGGGGATGCTTGTGATACGGTTTCCACCGGCGTTGCCCGGGTGGCGAAACTGGTAGACGCAGGGGACTTAAAATCCCCCGGCCGCAAGGCCTTGCCGGTTCGAATCCGGCCCCGGGCACCAGCGCTGCGCATTGCGCCTTGGCGCTTGCGCCACAGCGACTCGGTGCCGGGTTGCCAGGGAATCGCCGCCCGCAGTTTGAATCCATCACAGTTGAGAGATCTGCCGATGTTTCGTGTCTTCCTCTCCCTTTGCCTCGCCGCCTGCCTCGCCACGACTTCATTCGCGGCCGTCGAGCGGGTGGAGCGGGGCAACCTGGTGCTCGAGAACGTTCCGGAGATTCCCGCGGAGCTCACCACATGGCTCGAGCAATACCAGAACACGCGCTACGCTGCGTTTGCCAGCTGGACCCATGACGGCACCATCCTGGTCTCGACCCGCTTCGGGAACACCGACCAGATTCACGAGGTTCGAGCCCCCCTCGGGGCGCGTCGGCAGCTGACCTTTTTCCCGGAGCCGGTCCGCAATGGCGCGGTGTCGCCGGACCCGGCGCAGCAGGGCTTCATCTACACCCGCGATATCGGGGGCAATGAGTTCTTCCAGATCTACTGGTTCGATTTTTCGACCGGCGAAAGCCGGTTGCTGACGGATGGTGGTCGTTCGCAACATTTCTCCGTCAACTGGTCAAATCGCGGCGATCGATTTGCGTATGCAAGCACGCGGCGTGATGGGCAAAACTACGACATCTACCTCGCCACGCTCGATGGCGATCACGAGGGTCATCGGCTCCTGCTGGAGGGCAGCGGGCTATGGATCCCGATGGACTGGTCGCCCGACGACGGCAGCCTGCTCGTGATGAACTACCGCTCGATCAACGAGAGTGAGCTTTTCATAGTCGATGTCGACAGCGGCGAGATCACCCAGGTCAATCCGCAGGGCGAGCCGATTGGATACGCCGGGGCTGCCTTCGACCGCACCGGCAAGGGCGTCTACCTGGCGCACGACCATGGGGCCGAGTTCAAGCAGCTGCATCACCTGGATCTGCAGACGGGCGCGAGCACGCCCTTGTCGGCACACATACCCTGGGACGTCTCCGCAGTCACGCTGACGCGGGATCGCGACAAGCTTGCTTTCGTGAGCAATGAGGGCGGCATGTCTCGCCTGCACATTCTGGACCGGGAGCGCAATCGCGCCCTGGCGGTCCCCGAGTTGCCGGTCGGGTCGATCGGGACGCTGGCCTTCAGTCCGGACGGGGCCGCGCTTGCCATGACCCATAACACGCCGCAATCGCCGAGCGATGTGTTCGTCTACGATTTCCGCAAGCGCTCGCTTGCGCGCTGGACAGATAGCGAGGTCGGGGGGCTCGACACATCGCTGTTCCCGGTGCCCGAGCTGGTGAGCTTTGCGAGTTTCGACGGTCTCGAGGTGCCCGCATGGGTGTACCGGCCGGCTGGCGCCGGACCGCACCCGGTCATCGTGCAGATTCATGGCGGCCCCGAGGCGCAGTCGCGGCCTGTATTCAGCCCATTGTTCGCGTATTGGGTGAACGAGCTGGGCGCCGCCGTGGTCAGCCCGAACGTGCGCGGTTCCGCCGGCTACGGCAAGACGTACTTGCGGCTGGACAACGGCGTGCTGCGCGAGAATTCGGTCAAGGACATCGGGGCGCTACTCGACTGGATCGGGACGCAGCCGGACCTGGATGCGGAGCGCGTGATCGTCTACGGCGGCTCTTATGGGGGCTACATGGTGCTGGCGTCGCTGGTGCACTTCGACGAGCGGCTGCTTGGCGGCGTCAGCGTCGTCGGCATCAGCAACTTCGTGACCTTCCTGGAGAACACGGAATCGTACCGGCGTGACCTGCGCCGGGCAGAGTATGGCGACGAGCGCGAGCCGGAAATGCGAGCATTTCTCGAGAGCATCTCGCCACTGAACCATGCGGGCAAGATCACCTCGCCGTTGTTCGTCGCGCAGGGTTACAACGATCCGCGCGTGCCCTACACCGAGTCGGAACAGATCGTCAGCGCAGTGCGCGCCAACGATTCGGACGCCTGGTACCTGCTGGCGATGGACGAGGGCCACGGTTTCGCAAAGAAGTCGAACCGTGACTATTTCCAGGCCGCAACGGTGCTGTTCTTCCGCGAGCTCTTCGGGTTATCGGACTAAGGTGTCGCCTGCCCGGTGCCTGGGGCCGGGCAGGCGGTGTACTGCAGGCGCCTTCAACCCGGCTTGCCGTAGCCGATGGACTTCAGCGCGTCGGTGATCTCGTCGAGGATTGCGGGATCGTCGATGGTCGGAGGCACGCGGTATTCCTGGCCGTCGGCAATCTTGCGCATGGTGGCGCGCAACACCTTCCCGGAGCGCGTCTTCGGCAGGCGATCCACGATGGCCACCTTCTTGAAGGAGGCGACCGGCCCGATGCGTTCCCGCACCATGCGCACAAGGTCCGCCTTGATCTCCTCGTGCGAATGGCTGACGCCGGACTTGAGCACCACCAGGCCGACCGGCAGCTCGCCCTTGAGCTCGTCGTGCGCCCCGATGACCGCAGCCTCAGCGACGTCCTGGTGCGCCGCCAGCACTTCCTCCATTGCGCCGGTCGAGAGCCGGTGACCCGCCGTGTTGATGATGTCGTCGATGCGACTCATGATCCACAGGTAACCGTCCGCGTCGCGATACCCGGCATCGCCGGTCAGGTACCAGCCCGGCTGTGTGCTCAGGTACGAGTCGATATAGCGCTGGTCGTTGCCCCACAGCGTCGGCAGGGTGCCCGGCGGCAGCGGCAGGCGGATCATGATGCTGCCGATATCGCCATCGGGCACCTCCTTGCCATCATCGCCCAGCACACGCACGTCATAGCCGGGGACGGCGCGGGTCGGAGACCCCGGCTTGACCGGCAGCTGCTCGATGCCCAGGCAATTCGCCGCTATCGGCCAGCCGGTCTCGGTCTGCCACCAGTGGTCGATCACGGGAATCGCCAGTTTCTCGGAGGCCCAGCCGAGCGTGTCGGGATCGCAGCGCTCGCCCGCGAGGAACAGGGCGCGCAACTTGCTCAGGTCGTAGCGGCGGATGAATTCGCCCTGCGGATCATCCCGCTTGATGGCGCGGAACGCCGTCGGCGCCGTGAACATCACGCTCACGCCGTACTCCGCGATGACCCGCCAGAAGGCGCCCGCATCCGGCGTGCCCACCGGCTTGCCTTCGTAAAGCACGGTCGTGCAACCGTAGAAGAGGGGACCGTAGACGATGTAGCTGTGGCCGACGACCCAGCCGACGTCCGAGGCGGCCCAGAACACTTCGCCGGGCTGGACGCCGTAGACGTTGGACATGCTCCAGGTCAGCGCGACCGCATGGCCGCCATGATCCCGGACGACGCCCTTCGGCACGCCGGTCGTGCCGGAGGTGTAGAGGATGTAGAGGGGGTCGGTCGCGGCAACCGGGACGCAGTCCGCCGGCTCGCTCTCGGCCTCGAGCTCCGCCCAGTCGTGGTCGCGCCCGGCCTTAAGGTCTGAAGGCGCCTCGGGCCGCGCGAGGATCACGCAGTTATCCGGCTTGTGCACCGCCAGGCGGATGGCCTCGTCGAGCAGCGGCTTGTAGGGAATCACCCGGTTGACCTCGATGCCGCAGGAGGCCGACAGGATGGCCTTCGGCTTGGCATCATCGATGCGCGTGGCGAGTTCGCGCGCCGCAAAGCCGCCGAATACGACTGAGTGGATCGCCCCGATCCGCGCGCAGGCCAGCATGCCGATCACGGCCTCCGGCACCATCGGCATGTAGATGATGACGCGGTCCCCCTTGCCGATGCCCATGGCCTTGAGACCGCCCGCGAGGCGCGCGACCCGGTCGCGCAGTTGCGTGTAGCTGTAGGTGGCCTTGGTGGCGGTGACGGGGCTGTCGTAGATGAGGGCCGCCTGGTCGCCGCGCCCGGCTTCGACGTGCCGGTCCAGCGCGTTGTAACACGTGTTCAGGGACCCGCCGGTAAACCACCGGTACATGGGTGCGTCGCTGTCGTCGAGCACCGTGTCCCAGGTCTTGTTCCAGTCGACGGCGCGCGCCGCCTCGGCCCAGAACGCCTCCGGCTCCTCGATGGATTTGCGGTAGATCTCTTCGTAACCCATTGTCGTCCCCTCGCTGCGGCTGGCTGGCTCACAAGCTGGACCGCCGGATTGCGGGCCGCCCGGATGCCGTGTCTCTTTTCCGGGAGTGTATACTGCGCGGCGCCCGGAAGCCGACTCCCGGGCGCCCAGGCCCAAGGGCCCCCGGCGGCCCGGCCGGGAAATCCACGTTCAGGAGGGAAAGCTGCCTTGCCAGCCAGAGCAACCCAACCGCAGCAGCGCGGCCTGCGGTGCATGACATGACCGCCGCCGGCAACGGGGCGGCCCTGCTCGAGGGCAAGGGACTCGAGCTCTGGCGCGGCGAGCGGCGCCTGTTCACCGGTGTGAGCTTCGAGCTGCGCGCCGGCGAGCTCCTGCATATCGTGGGACCAAACGGCTGCGGCAAGACCAGCCTGCTGCGCGTGCTCTGCGGGCTCACCCTGCCGGAGACGGGCGATGTCTACTGGTGCAGCAAGAAGGTGTCGCGCAATCGCGCGGACTTCCACGCGAGCACCTGTTACCTGGGGCACCGCGAGAGCCTGAAGGCCGACTTGACGGCTGAGGAGAACCTGGTGTTCCAGCTCGGTTTGCGCTGCTGGCTGAGCTCGGCCGACATCCACGCTGCGCTCGACAAGGTCGGCCTGACGAAGCAGCGCTCGGTGCCTGCCAGGAGCCTTTCGGCCGGCCAGAAGCGGCGCGTGTCCCTGGCGCGTGCCCTGGCCAGCGGCGCCAGGCTGTGGATCCTCGATGAGCCCTACACGAATCTCGACGTGGCCGGCCGCGAGCTGGTGGACCAGATGATGAGCGAACATCTCGAGCGCGACGGCCTCATTCTGCTCGTCGCGCACCAGGCCCATGGCGTCGCCGCCGGCGTGATGCGCCGGCTGGAGCTGGGCTGATGGAGTGGCCGGGTCTCGGTACGGCGTTCTGGCTGCAGCTGACGCGCGACCTGCGTCTCGCGTTCCGCCACATCGGCCAGGCGGCCAATCCGCTCATGTTCTTCGTGATGGTCACCACGCTGTTCCCGCTGGCGCTCAGCCCGGCCCCCGAGCTGCTGATGGCGATCGCGCCGGGCGTCATCTGGGTGTCGGCGCTGCTGGCCTCGCTGCTGGCCGCGGAAAGCCTGTTCCGGCAAGACATCGAGGACGGCACGATGGAGCAGCTGGCGCTCTCGCCCCAGCCGTTGTCGCTCCTGCTGCTCGCCAAGACCGCTTCACACTGGCTCATGACGGGACTGCCACTGGTGCTGATGGCGCCGATCGTGGGCCACGCGCTGTTCCTGCCGGCCGAGGCGGTCCCGGCCACGATGCTGGCGCTGCTCCTGGCGACCCCTGTACTCAGCCTGGCGGGCGCGGTCATGGCGGCCCTGACGGTGGGGCTGCGGCGGGGCGGCGGGCTGCTGTCGTTGCTGATCCTGCCCATCGTGATGCCGGTGCTGATCTTCGGCGCGCGCGCAACCGACATGTCGATGCAGGGGCTGGATGTGTCCGGCGTCATGTATCTGCTCGCGGCGGTGCTGCTGCTTGCGGTCAGCCTTGCCCCGGCCGGAATGTCGGCGGCAATGCGGATCAGCCTGGACTAGGCTCGCGTCCGCCGCTGAATCAGCGGATAATTCATGGTTTGTGGTGCTCTGCATGGTCGGTGGGAAGCATTTCGATCCGCCGCGCATGAGTATTCGTCGCAATTGAGACTCGTTCTACTTGGTTGTTAAATAGCCGCCCATGTGGGAATTCATACATAAGTTTGGTTCGCCGCCCCATTTCTGGCGGCTGTCCGGGGCGATGATCCCGTGGTTTGGCTGGATTGCGCTGGTGCTCATCATGGTGGGCACGGTCGGCGGGCTCTGGATCGCGCCGCCCGATTACCAGCAGCTGGATGCGTTTCGCATCATCTACTTCCACGTGCCAAGCGCGTGGCTGTCGCAGTTCGGCTACGTCCTGATGGCCATGGCTGCCGCAGTGGGGCTCGTCTGGCGCATCAAGCTCGCACATGCGGTCGCCGCGGCCTGCGCGCCGATCGGCGCGTCCTTTACTGTCGTCGCGCTCGCCACGGGCTCGATCTGGGGCAAGCCGATGTGGGGCACCTGGTGGGTCTGGGATGCCCGGCTCACCAGCACCCTTGTGCTGCTGTTCCTGTACTTTGGCTACATGGCGCTGCGCGCGGCCATCGACGACGAGAACCGGGCCGATCGCGCCAGCGCGCTGCTCGCGATCATCGGGGTCATCAATATCCCGATCATCAAGTACTCGGTCGAGTGGTGGAACACGCTGCACCAGCCGGCGACGATTTCGAAGCTGGGCAAGCCGGCCATGGATCCCTCGATGCTGATTCCGCTGCTGGTCATGTGGCTCGGCTTCACGTTCTTCTTCTTCGCGGTGCTGATGGTGCGCACGCGGGGCGAAATAATCGCCCGCGAGCGGAACAAAAAGTGGCTCCGGGATGTCATCGGAAGAGACTGATAAAAAATGGAATTCCTGACTTTCGGAAAATACACATGGTACGTCTGGTCCAGCGCGATCCTGACGTTCGTCGTGTTGCTCGCAAATGTCTACCTGGCGCGTCGACGCCTGCAATCGCGTATTGACATGGCCCGCCGCCGGCTGGCCGCAGAGGAGGTCTGAATGAAAGCTCGCCACCAGCGTCTGTTCGCCATTGGTCTGGTGCTCGTCGGCGTGGGTCTCGGCACCACGTTCCTGCTCAAGGCCATGAACCAGAACATCCTCTACTACTACAGTCCGACCCAGCTGGAGGCCGGTGAGGCGCCCGAAGACCGTCGCTTCCGCGTCGGGGGGCTGGTGGTCGACAATTCGATCGCGCGCACCGACGGCACCATGGAAGTCCGCTTCACTCTGACCGACGAGGCGCACGTGATACCCGTCGTCTACACGGGCATCCTCCCGGACCTGTTCCGCGAGGGCCAGGGCATCATCGCCCACGGTCGCATGCAGGGTAAGGAATTCGTCGCCGACGAGATTCTCGCGAAGCACGACGAGAACTACATGCCGCCGGAGGTCGCGGCGTCGCTGGATCACACCCGCAGCCAGCAGGGTGGCGGCTATGGCGGCCAGAAAGCCGGGTACGGTGAAGGGAAGTGATACCTGAACTTGGCCATGTGGCGCTGATCCTGGCGCTGTTGCTGGCATTGTCACAATCATTTTTCGGCCTCGCGGGACCCATTTTCAACAAGCCGGGCTGGAGCGCAGCGGCGAAGCCGGTCGGCGTCGGGCATTTCGTGTTTGTCTGCATCGCCTACGGGGCGTTGACACACGCGCACATCGTTAACGACTTCTCCGTGGCCTATGTCGCGGGGCACTCGAACTCGTCGCTGCCGCTCATGTACCGCATCTCCGGTGTCTGGGGCGGCCACGAGGGCTCGCTGCTGCTGTGGGCGCTGATGCTCGCGGCCTGGGGCGCGCTGCTCGGCGTCTACACCAAGCGCATCCCGTTGGCCACTGCCGCCAAGGTGCTGGGCGTGATGGGCGTCGTCAGCGTCGGCTTCCTGTGGTTCATGCTGGCGACCTCGAATCCCTTCGATCGCCTGATCCCCGCACCGCTCGACGGTCGCGACCTCAACCCGTTGCTGCAGGATCCTGGCCTGATCATTCATCCGCCGATGCTCTACATGGGCTATGTCGGGTTTGCGGTGGCGTTCGCCTTTGCTATTGCGGCCATGATTGAAGGCAAGGTGGACGCACAGTGGGCGCGCTGGGTCCGCCCGTGGACGGCGGCCGCATGGGCCTTCCTGACGATCGGCATTGCGCTCGGCAGCTGGTGGGCGTACTACGAGCTCGGCTGGGGCGGCTGGTGGTTCTGGGACCCGGTGGAGAACGCCTCGTTCATGCCCTGGCTGATCGGCACGGCCTTGCTGCACTCGCTGGCGGTGACCGAGCGGCGCGGGCTGTTCAAGGGCTGGACCTTGTTGCTGGCGGTCTCGGCCTTCTCGCTGAGCCTGCTCGGCACCTTCCTGGTGCGTTCCGGCGTGCTGGTCTCGGTGCATGCCTTCGCCACCGACCCCGATCGCGGCATGTTCATTCTGGCCATGCTGGTGTTCTTCATCGGCGGCGCGCTGGCGCTCTACGCGTGGCGCGCGCCGCAGCTGGCGCAGAAGGGTGGCTTCGCGCCCCTGTCGCGCGAAACGTTCCTGCTGGCAAACAACATGCTCTTCGTGGTGGCGACGCTGCTGATCCTGTTCGGCACCCTTTACCCACTGTTCCTTGACGGGCTCGGCCTCGGCAAGATTTCCGTCGGCCCGCCGTACTTCAACCTGGTGTTCATCATTCCGACCTTGCCGTTGGTGCTGCTGATGGGCCTCGGCATGCACAGCACCTGGAAGAAGACCGATTGGAGCCAGCTCAAGGGCAAGCTCTGGCCGTTCGCCCTGGGGGCGTTCCTGTTCGCGTTGATCGTGCCCCTGGTCGTTTACCGCCAGTTCGGCCTGATGAAGTTCGTCGGCGTCCTGCTCGGCGTGTGGGTGATGGCCGTGGCGTTCATCGACCCGGTCAAGTACTGGCTGCGCAAGCGCACACTCAGCGGTTACTCGCGCACCATGATCGCCATGTGCACGGCGCATTTCGGCATCGGCCTGTTCGTCATCGGCGTGACCATGGTCGAGACCTACGGCATCGCGCGCGACATCGGCATGAAGCCCGGCGACACCGTCCAGGTCGATGATTATTCCTTCACCTTTGTCGGCACGCGTGACATCGAGGGCCCCAACTACTCTGCGATCCAGGGCGAGGTGATTGTCGAGAAAGACGGGCGGCAGGTCACGACGCTGTATCCGGAGAAGCGCACCTACCGGGTGCAGCAGAACCCGATGACCGAGGCGGCAATCCACGCCCGCATCAATCGCGACCTGTTCGTTGCCCTGGGCGAGCCCCTGGGCCAGGGTGCATGGAGCATGCGCATCCAGTACAAGCCGTTCATCCGGCTGATCTGGCTGGGCGCGCTCGTCATGGCCCTCGCGGCGTTCTTCGGTATGACCGACAAGCGCTACAGGGTGCGTCGCGAGGAAGTAGTCGGCAGCGAGGCGCCGGGCGGTGCGCCGGGTAAGCTGCAGGAGGGCGTCGCCTGATGAAGTCGCTGAAGTACCTGCTGCCGGCCATCGCCTTTCTCGTGCTGGTGGTGTTCTTCTACCGGGGCCTGTTCCTCGACCCGCGGATCGTGCCCTCGCCGCTGATCGGCAAGCCCGCACCGGCGTTCGAACTGGAAGACCTGCGGGAACCCGGCAAGACAGTCGCGATGTCGGACATGCTGGGCCAGCCGGCCGTACTCAACGTGTGGGCGACCTGGTGCGCGGGCTGCCGGCAGGAGCATCCCTTCCTGATGCAGCTGGCCCGCTCGGGCGAGGTGCCCCTGTACGGCATGAACTACCGTGACGAGCGACCCTTGGCGCTGGACTGGCTGCGGCGTCTGGGCGACCCCTATGTCACGGTTGCGTACGATCCCGAGGGCAACGGCAGTCTCGACTGGGGCGTGTATGGCTCGCCGGAGACTTTCCTGATGGATCCGCAGGGCATCATCGTCTACAAGCATCTTGGTCCGCTGGGGCCCAAGGTCTGGGAAACCGAGTTCCGGCCGCGCATTGCAGCGATGCAGGGGGCAGGGCAGTGAAACTGGTCCTGGCTCTGCTGCTGGCGGCGGTGCTGGCTTTCAGCGCGCATGCATTGCAGGCGGAAAGCGTGCTGGCGATGAACCCGGAGGAAACCTTTGAGACTCCGGAGCAGTTGCGTCGCTACGAGGCGATGATCAACGACCTGCGCTGCGTCGTGTGCCAGAACCAGAGCGTTGCCGAATCGAACGTGGACCTCGCCCGCGACCTGCGCCGCATCACCCGCGACATGATCCTCGCCGGCGCCACGGATGCGGAGATCAAGAAGTTCATGACGGATCGCTACGGCGATTTCGTGCTTTATAACCCGCCCCTCAAACCGATTACCTATCTGCTCTGGGGCGCGCCGGTGATCCTGCTCCTTGTGGGCGCCATCACGATGGTTACCGTGGTCGGGCGGCGGTCCGGTGAAGTGACCGACGACGACGAAGGGATGGGAGATAACGCATGACGCAGTTCTGGATCGCGGCCCTGGCCCTCGGGCTGGCGGCCGCGGCAATCATACTCGTGCCCGTAATCCGCGCCTGGGCCAGGCAGCAGGGAGAGGATCGTTCCTCGACAGCGCTCGGCGTGGGCATCGTGGTCGCCCTCGCGCTGCCGGTTGTCTCGATGATGCTCTACGCGCGCTGGTCCACCTGGGACTGGGCGACTGGCGGCATGACGATGGGTGCTGCACTCGGCGGCGGCGCTGAGGTTCACGAGATGGACCAGGCGATCGTTGCCCTCGAGCAGCGCCTCGCGCGCCAGCCGGAGGATATCGAGAGCTGGATGCTGCTCGGGCGCTCTTACATGTCCATGCGCCGCTTTGACGCGGCCGCGGGCGCGTTCCGGCAGGCGGCGGCGCTCGATGGCCAGAACTCTCCGCAGGTGCTCGCGGACCTGGGCGAAGCGGTCGCACTTTCCGACCCGGAGGGTCTGCAGGGCGAGGCCGGCGCCATTTTCGAGCGCGTGTTGTCGATGAGCCCGGCCCATCCGAAGGGGCTCTGGTACGGCGGACTGAACGCATACGAGAACTTCAACTGGGCGCTGGCGGACCAGCGCCTGAGCCTGTTGCTCACGCTGAACCCGCCGGAGACCCTGGTCCCGCTCATCGAGGAGCGGATCGCGGCTGCCCGCGCTCATGGCGAAGACATGCCGGCCATGCCGCCGGAAGCGGCCGTGCAGCCGCCCGTGGCGCCTGCGCCAGAGCCTGTCACCGCGCCTGAGCCAGAGCCGGCTTACGAGGCGCCGGCCGTGGCCGCAGCGCCGGCCGCCGGTGGTGGCATCAGGCTCGAGATCAGTCTCGATCCGGCGCTCGCCGCGCGCATCCCCGGGCCCACCCCGATGTTTATCATCGCCCGCAACCCCGGCGGTGGCCCGCCGCTCGCCGTGATCCGCGCGAACTCCTCGGAACTGCCGATCTCGGTCGAGTTGACCGACGCGAACGCGATGATGGAGGGGGTCACCATCACCGACCAGGCTGAGCTCGAACTGATTGCCCGCGTTTCGTTGTCAGGCAGCCCGGCGCAGCGTCCCGGCGATCTTTTCGGTGCGGTAAACTACATGCGGGGCAACAGCGGCACGACCCGCATCACGATCGACAGCGTCGCGGAATAGCAGGGAACAGCACTCGGAGGAGCACGGCATGGCGGATGATATCAAGGCCCGTTTCAAACAGGCGTCGGTGGATGTGAAGGCGCTTTCCCAGCGTCCCAGCGACAGCGACATGCTGGCTCTCTACGCGCTTTACAAGCAGGCGACGGACGGCGACGTTTCCGGCGACAAGCCCGGCTTCTTCGATTTCGTGGCGCGCGCCAAGTATGAGGCCTGGGAGTCTTTGCAGGGCACCGCCCCGAAAGAGGCCATGCAGCGCTATATCGATAAGGTCCGCTCCCTCGGCGCCTGAACCGTTTGGCCACCCGCCTCAGTTTTCCCGCGCCGCCTTCCATCGCGGCGATCTACCTCCGGGCGCTCTTCGACCGGCGGCCGCGGCGCTTGCAGCCCGGTGCTGGCCCGATCGTCATCGAGGCGGAAGCCGGTGCAGTGCAGGCGGAGGCCGGACGCCTCGCGGCCTACCAGGATGTGTGCCAGTTGCCGGACGACGGTCGGCTGCCGCTGACTTACCCGCACATCCTCGCCGCCGGCGTCCACATGGAGATGCTGCTGCACCGCCACTTCCCGATCAGGATGGTCGGGATGGTGCATATCGCCAACGAAATCGAGCTGTTCAAGCCGCTGTCCGCGGAAGCCCGCATGGCCCTTGATTGCCGGCTGGAGAGCGGCCGCACGAAGCCGCGTGGCGACGAGTTCCGGCTCGTGACGGAGGCGCTGTGCAACGGCGAGCTGGCTTGGCGCGAGACCGTGAGCTTCCTTGCGCCGGCGCCCGCGAGGGAGCGTCGTGCCCCCGCGGCGGCTCCGGAGTTGCCTGCCCTCGTGGGAGAGTGGGCCGTGCCCGCGGACACGGGGCGCCGCTATGCCTGGGTCTCGGGTGACTGGAATCCGATCCACCTGGCAGCCATGCTGGCGCGTCCCTTCGGCTTCCCCTCCGCCATCGCTCATGGCATGTGGATGGTCGCACGCTGCCTCGGCCGGCTTGCGGACGGGCCTGTTGAATCAGGCGCGCGGCTGGATGTCCGCTTTCTCAAGCCCCTGCTGATGCCAGGCCACGTCAGGCTGCACGCCGAACCGCCGTCGGATGTGGGTGAGCGGGTGTTCTGGCTGGTCTCTGCCGTGGATGGCATGCCGCACCTGAAGGGCACCTGGAACCCCGGGGCGACGCCCGACTGATCCCTGTCCGCTTCGGGGCGCCCGTGCGCCTCAGGTGATGCGAGGCAGAAGCCAGGTGACCCAGGGGACCGTGAGTAGCGGCGTCGCGAACGCGAGCAGCAGCCCGGGCAGGAGGAAAGCACGCGCATTGATCTCGCCCGTCGAATAGGCGATCGCGTTTGGCGGCGTCGCGATAGGCAGGCACATCGCGGTGGAGGCCGACAGTGCGATGATCACCGGCAAAATTCCCGGCGCGCCGCCCAGCCCCACGGCCGCGGCTGCCCCGAGCGGGACGAGGATGTTGGCTGCCGCGGTGTTGCTCATGAAGTTCGACAGGAAGGCCGTGAGCAGCGCAAAGCCCAGCGCGGCACCGATCAGCCCGAGGCCCTGCAGCGGCAACCCGTCGACCAGCCAGGCGGCAAGCCCGCTCTCAGTCACGGCGACGCCGAGCGAGAGCCCGCCCGCCATCAGGATCAGCACGTCCCAGCGCAGCTGCCGGATTTCCGCTACGCCGATCACGCCGGTCACCGAGAGCACCGTGATCGGCACGAAGGCGACGACGGCGGCGGGCGCGGGACCGAACATCCAGAGCAGCAACGTGATGCTGAAGACCATGACGACGATGCCGCGCTGCCAGACGGGGGCGCGGGGACCGGTTTCCTGGGCGGTGTGCAGGGCCTGGCGATCGAGACACATTCCCACGGCCCGATACCGGTAGACGAGGTAGGCCCCGAGCACCCCTGCCAGCAGCATGGCCGGCGGCAGCCCCAGCGCCATCCAGTCCAGGAACGACAACTCGGTCCCGGCCCGGGTGATGAACCCCGCCGCGATGGCGTTCGGCGGCGTCCCGATCAGCGTGCCCATGCCGCCGAGATTCGCCGCCACGGCGATGCCGAGCGGCAGGGCGGGGCGGAACGGATGACCCGGGCCAAGTGTGCGCAGCACCGGCGTGATCACGGCAATCATCATCGCGGCGGTGGCCGTGTTTGACATGAACATGGAGAGCACGAAAGTGATGCCCATCGCCGCGATCAGCACGGCCGTCGCGCTCGAGCCCGCGGCGCGGAACACCAGGCCCGCCAGGGTGCGGTCGAGTCCCGTCTTCGCGGCGGCTTCCGCGAGGATGAAGCCCGCAAGGAACAGCCAGATCAGCGGGCTGGCGAACGGGGCAATGAAGATCTGCCATCGCTCGGGCTCGTCCGGACTGACGAACACGCCCTCCGGTCGGCCGAGGAGCAGGATGGCCAGGCCGATGACGAGCAGGGCGACGGCGAACGCCGGGATTGCCTCGGTCGCCCAGAGCCCCGCGGCCAAGACGAGGATGAACAGGCAGCGGCGCGCGGCCGGGTCCAGGCCCTGCCAGTCCGGCAGAAAGGCGACGGCCGCCGCGACGACGAGGCAGCCGAGCACCCGCACAAGCGCGCCCATGTCGTCAAACTCGACGGCCGCAACGAAACGCCGCGCGGCGCGCCGGGTATCCCTCACGCGCTAGCCTCCCGGCGAATCGGGCAGGTGGCGCTCAGGCGGCCTTGACGCGGGGACCGGCGTCGCTGACGGCCTGCCCGGCGACATCCTCGTAGTGCCGGAAGTTCTCGGCGAACAGGTTGGCCAGCTTGCGGCAGGTCGCGTCATAGGCCGCCTTGTCGGTCCACGTGTTGCGCGGGACGAGAATCTCGTCCGGCACGGCCGGGCAGGACTTCGGAATCGCGAGGCCGAAGATCGGATCGACCTGGGTCGGCTGCCGCGCGAGCTCACCCGAGTGGATCGCGTCCACGATCGCACGGGTGAAGGCGAGCTTCATTCTCTTGCCGGTGCCGTAGGCCCCGCCCGACCAGCCGGTGTTGACCAGCCAGACGTCGGAGTTGTGCGTGCGGATATGCTCGGCCAGCAACTCCGCGTATTTCGCAGGGTGCCACACGAGGAACGGCCCGCCGAAGCACGGCGAGAAGGTTGCTTCCGGCTCGGTGACGCCCATCTCGGTGCCGGCAACCTTGGCCGTGTAGCCGCTGATGAAGTGGTACATGGCCTGCTCAGGCGTGAGTCGGCTGACCGGCGGCAGCACGCCGAAGGCATCACAGGTCAGGAAGATGATGTTCTTCGGATGCCCGCCCACACAGGGCAGCTTGATGTTCTCGATGTACTCGATCGGATAGGAGCCGCGCGTGTTGGCGGTGACCGAAGTGTCCGCATAATCCACTTCGCGCGACTCGAGATCGTAGACCACGTTCTCCAGCACGGAGCCGAAGCGCAGCGCGCGGTAGATATCGGGCTCGGCCTCTGCGGAAAGGTCGATGACCTTCGCGTAGCAGCCGCCCTCGATGTTGAAAATGCCCTCGTCGCTCCAGCAATGCTCATCGTCGCCGATCAGGCGTCGCTTGGGATCCGCGGAAAGGGTGGTCTTGCCCGTGCCCGACAGGCCAAAGAGGATCGAGGTGTCGCCGTCCGCGCCCTCGGTCGCGGAGCAATGCATCGACAGTACGCCCTGGGCCGGCATCAGGTAGTTCATGATGGTGAACACGCCTTTCTTCATCTCGCCGGCGTACTCGGTACCGAGAATCACCATCTCCCGGTGGCCGAACTGCAGGCTGATGCTGGTGCCCGAGGTCATGCCCTGGACGTGGCGGTTCGCCGGGAAGCTGCCGGCGTTGAAAATGACATAATCCGGATCGCCGAATTCGGCCAGTTGCTCTGCGGTCGGCCGGATCAGCATGTTGTGCATGAACAGCGCGTGGTAGGGGCGGGCGCAGATCACGCGCACCTTGATGCGATACTTCGGATCCCAGCCGGCGTACGCGTCCACGACATACAGGCGCTCTCGGGTGTCCAGAAAGTCAACGGCTTGCGTGCGGTTGATCTCGAAAGCCTTCTGCTCGAGCTTCATGTTGACCTTGCCCCACCAGACGTCCTCGGCCACGTTCGGGTCGTCGATGATGCGCTTGTCATTAGGGCTGCGGCCCGTCTTGACGCCGGACATCGCGATGAGTGCGCCGGAAGCCGCGATCGCGGAACCGCGATCCCACCTCAGCGCATGCTCGTAAAGCACCGCGGGGGGCAGATTCCGGTGAACTTCCTCGACGCTGATGCCGTACTGCTGCAGGGAGAAACGCGCTGCCATCCGATTGGCCTCCGTAATTTATTCTCTCGTGCGGGCGCTACCAAGCCCGCTTGAATACGCCCGAGTGGACTCGAAAGCCCGAGGTGTCGTGCGTGCCTGGAAATTATATACCGTGGCATGGGAATTCCCATGCCTGCGGCAATCCACAGTACGATCCGATGACTTCCTCCGCATACACTCGGCCGGAAATGGACTTGGCCGTGGTGTGTACCCCACGGAAATTGCAGCTGTTTTTCGCTGCACTGCGTCATTCTTGCCGGTGGGTGAGGAGAGGTCCATGAGTACGAGTTCCAAAGTCATCGCCGCGCTGGATCTCGGCGACCGCCCGCGCAAGAGTCGCTGGCCCGCGCGCATGGACCTCGCGCAGAGCCTGAGTGGCCTCATCCTGGCGCTGTTCATGTGGGGCCACATGTTCTTCGTGGCCTCCATCCTGGTCAGCAAGGACTTCATGTGGGCCGTCACGAAGATGTTCGAGGGCTACTTCATCTTCGGCGTGGCCTACCCGGGAATGGTGTCGGTGCTGGTCGGCGTCATCTTCGCGCTGATCGTGTTGCACGCCTTCCTGGCGATGCGCAAATTCCCGGCCAACTTCGGCCAGTACCGCGCCTTCACGGGTCATCGGCGGTTGCTGTCGCATGGTGACACCACGTTGTGGTGGGTGCAGGCAATCACCGGGTTCATGCTGTTTTTTCTCGCGTCGATCCATCTGTACCAGATGCTGATGCACCCGGGCGACATCGGGCCATACGGATCCGCGGACCGGGTCTGGAGTGGCCGCTGGTGGCCGCTGTACCTGGTCTTGCTGTTCGCCGTCGAGCTGCACGGCGGCATTGGGCTGTATCGCCTGGCGCTCAAGTGGGGCTGGTTCGAGGGCACGAATCCGGCCGCCTCGCGCCGCAAGCTGCAGCGAGCCAAGTGGGGCCTGACGGCATTTTTCATTGTGCTCGGGCTTGCCACGCTGGGCGCTTATATGAAGATCGGCTACGAGCATCGTGACCGGGTCGGCGAGCCCTACGTCCCCACCTGGATGGCACCGGCTGCAGGCGAGGGCGCGCAATGAAAGTCATCTACACGGACGTGCTCGTCATCGGCGGCGGACTCGCCGGGCTGCGGCTCGCGATTGCGGCCCGGCGCCGCGGCCACGATGCGATTGTGCTGTCGCTAGTGCCGCCGAAGCGCTCGCACAGCAAGGCGGCGCAGGGCGGCATGCAGGCGAGCCTGGGCAACGTGATCAAGGGCCAGGGCGACAACGAGGATGTCCACTTCGAGGACACCGTGCGTGGCTCCGACTGGGCGGCCGACCAGGACGTCGTGCGCATGTTCGTGAACACGGCGCCCAAGGCGGTGCGCGAGCTGGCGGCGTGGGGTGTGCCCTGGAGCCGGATCCGCAAGGGCGATCGCACGGTGATCATCAACGGCAAGCAGGTGACGATTACTGAGCGCGACGAGGCACATGGCCTGGTGGCGCAGCGGGACTTTGGCGGCACCAAGAAGTGGCGCACCTGCTACGTGTCGGACGGCACGGGCCACGCGATGCTGCAAGCCGTCGGCGATCGCGCGATCGGCGATGGCATTGTGGTGCACGAGCGGGTCGAGGCGTTGTCCCTGATCCACGACGGGAAGCGCTGCTTCGGCGCGGTGGTGCGGGACCTGACCACCGGCGAGCTGGCCGCCTATGTGGCCAAGGCCACCGCGATGGCGACCGGCGGCGCCGGCAGGCTGTACCGCGTGTCCACCAACGCGGTGATCTGCGAGGGCATCGGGCATGCGCTGGCGCTCGAGACAGGGGTCGCTGCGCTCGGCAACATGGAGGCGGTGCAGTTTCACCCGACGGCCATCGTCCCTGCGGGCATCCTCGTCACCGAAGGGTGTCGCGGCGACGGCGGCCTGCTGAAGGACAGTGACGGGCACCGCTTCATGCCTGATTACGAGCCCGAGAAGAAGGAGCTGGCCTCGCGCGACGTGGTGAGCCGCCGCATGGAGCAGCACATCCTCGCCGGCAAGGGCGTCAAGTCACGCTTCGGCGAGCATCTTTGGCTCGACATCACGCTGCTCGGTGAACAGCACATCAAGCGCAACCTGCGCGAAGTGTTCGATATCTGCCAGCACTTCCTGGGCGTCGACCCGGTGAAGGACATGATTCCGGTGCGGCCCGCGCAGCACTACACGATGGGCGGTGTGCGCACCCTGCCGACCGGCCAGAGCCCGACCCTGAAGGGCCTGTTTGCTGCGGGCGAGGCCGCCTGCTGGGATATGCACGGCTTCAACCGGCTGGGCGGCAACTCGGTGGCGGAAACCGTGGTGGCCGGTATGATCGTGGGCGAGTTCATTGCCGATTTCTGTGACGGTGAGGAACTCGCCATACCGCTTGGGCTGGTGCGCGAGTCGCTGCAGCAGGAGCAGGCGAAGCTCGACGCGTTGCTGGCGGGGCAGGGCAGAGAAAGCGCGTCGCAGCTGAAAACACTGATGCAGACGCTGATGACCGACAAGGTCGGCATCTTCCGCACCGGCGAGAACCTGCAGCTGGCTGTGGACGGATTGCAGGAACTCTTGCAGCGGAGCCGGCATATCGGCGTGCCCTACAAGGCCGTCGGCGCCAACCCGGAACTGGTCACGGCGTACCGCGTGCAAAAGATGATCAAGCTCGCCCTGACGGTCGCTTATGGCGCGTTGACGCGCACGGAAAGCCGCGGCGCGCATTTCCGCAACGACTATCCACAGCGTAACGATGCCGAGTGGCTCAGGCGGACGCTGTCGAGCTGGCCGGACCCGAACCAGTCGCTGCCGACGCTGACCTACGAGGCGCTCGACATTCGCCGGATGGAACTGCCGCCTGGATGGCGCGGCTATGGGGCGAAGGACTACGTCGATCATCCGGACACCGCCGTGCGCCGCGCCGAGATCGAGGCGCTCAAGGCGGAGTTCGGCGCTGCGGATCGCCACAAGCTGCAGGCAGCGCTGATGCCGTACGAGCAACTCCTGCCCGGGCGCTTGCGCGGATCGAACGAACGTATCGACGAGCCGGCCGGGCCGGCGGCCCAGCGACCCTGAGGAATGCAAGCGATGAGCACCGTCAAGACCGGCGACAAGATTCGCCTCCATATTCTGCGCTTCAACCCCGGGAATCCGGACGAAGAACCCCGCATGCAGACATTCGAGCTCGAAGAGGCGGATGGCATGACGCTGTTCATCGCCTTGAACGAGATCCGGGAGACCCGGGACCCGTCGCTGTCGTTTGATTTCGTGTGCCGCGCCGGAATCTGCGGCAGTTGCGGCATGATGATCAACGGCCGTCCGGGGCTGGCATGCAGGACGCTGACCAGGAACGTCGGACCCGACATCACGCTCGCGCCATTGCCGGTGTTTGAGCTGATCGCCGACCTGTCGGTAAACACCGGGAAGTGGATGCGCGCGATGAGCGAGCGGCTGGAGACCTGGGTCCAGGCCAAGGAAGAGGAACTCGACCTCACGCGCATCGAGGCCAGGATGGAGCCAGACTTGGCCGAGCAGATTTATGAGCTTGACCGGTGCATCGAGTGCGGCTGCTGCGTCTCGGCGTGTGGCACGGCGAGGATGCGCAAGGACTTCGTCGGCGCGGTGGGCCTGAACAAGATCGCCCGGTTTCGCCTTGACCCGCGGGACACGCGCACGGACGAGGACTTCTACGAGCTGGTCGGTGACGACGACGGTGTGTTCGGCTGTATGACGCTGTTGGCGTGCCACGACGTCTGCCCGAAGGACCTGCCGCTGCAGACCCAGATCGCGTTCATTCGCAGGAAGATGATCAAGCAGGGACTCAGCTGAGATTCCCTGTGAGCGCGCCAGGCCACCGCACCCGGCACGGGGCGCGGGAAACACCTGTATAAAGTTACTTCAAAGCCTTAGATTAATGGCGTAATCGATTGTTATTGTGACGGAAGTGGCGCAGATTTTTGGGCGGAGCAGACCATGGCCGCCCTTGCCCCAGTCTATATATTATTTAACATAATATACATTATGCGCAGTAGGCATGACCTGTGCCACTGCCGCGGTTACCGGGCCATCGGTACCTGCGTGGCCTGTGAAATAAACACGAGAACAAAAACCAGTTTTCGGCCAGATCTTGAACAAAACTCGAGAACAAGTACTTCTGTCATGCAGTAAATGTAAGAACGGCCTTAGCTGGACTACTAGAAACCCAGTCGTTCTTGCGGTGGATGTCCCCTGGTTTTCCGATGGCCACGCCGTCAGCCAGGATGAGCGACAGCCAGCGTTGGCCCCACGCCGAGTCGACCCCGTTTGTTCCGATGCTCCGCGGTGCGTTTAGGAAGGTTCGGCTCCCTATTGCGAATGAGTGGCCGTGCTGGCGCGTGCGCAACTCGAACCGCGCATTCGCTCTTGGCAGCTACAAGGCAGCCGAGGGATCTGAGCGCGGGCGCGCCACCCAGCGGCAATCGAATCCAGGAGAGGTTTTTTCTGGCGGTTGCGCAAGCCGGCTGGAGCGCGATGGGCGCGAATCCGTAATCCCAACTATTACGCAAAAGCGGGGCTTGATAAAGTGGCCATAAGCTATTGGTATATATGGATATAGAGGTGGGTTTGGGCTGCATTGCTCCCGAGTATTAAAACTTCTGCCATTAACTTTTGGGCGCTAGACAATAAAGTTAAGCAATCGCCAGCACGACCGCTAAAAGATCGATTCGTAACCCGAATCATCCGAAATCTGGTGACTCCATCAAGGTCGAGCCGATCCGGACGGTCAACGCGATCAATACAGTCAAAGAGTAGCTGGCACCCTCCCCCCGCAATTTCGCGGTTTTCGTGGTCGGCATCAATACCACCTACCGAGCCTCCGAACTGCTATCGATCCGGCTTGGTCAGGTGCGCGACTTGAGCACCGGCAAGGTGGCGACACTTTCGAGGGTTCGACCCGGAGCCAGCGCCCGCTCGATTCATGCAGCCCGGGTTCGATCCAGAGCCTGCATGCGCGCGAGTCCCCACACGACCACCGAGGTGCCGGCAGCGAGAAAACAGAGCGTGCCGGCGAACACGAAGGCGAGTACGTATTGCCCGGTGACGTCGAACAGGACGCCACCGACGATCGGGCCGATGATCCCGGCGACGCCGTAGGCGGTGAAGATCCAGCCGTAGTTGACGCCGAAATGCTTCGTGCCGAAGCAATCCGCGGTCAGCGAGGGGAACAGCGCGAAGCAGCCGCCGAAATTCAGGCCGACCAGGGCGGACGCCAGGAAGATTGCGGTATTCGATTGGGCGCTCGGCAGCATCATGAAGACCATGCCCTGCAGGAGGAACATGATCATCATGGCGCGCGGCCGGTCGATGACATCGCTGAACTTTCCCCAGAAAATCCGACCGACCGCATTGAAGAGCGCCAGGATCCCGACCGGCTCGAGAAACCTGCCGAAGCCTCCCAGCCACTCGGGCGCAAAGGTCTGGCCCTCGAGCACTGCGGACATCATCGGCGTCCACTGGCCGATCGCCATCAGCCCCGAGGTCGCCCCGAATATGAAGGTCAGCCAGATCATGCAGGCCAGCGGGGTGTTCAGCATGTCGGGCCACGCGACATCGGCTACCTTTTCCTTGGACTTCGGGGCCGACGCGAGCGCCGGCGGGCTCCATCCCGGCGGTGGGTTGCGCAGCAGCGTGGCGCCGAGCAGCACGACTCCCCCGGCCAGCACGCCGTGCAGCACGAAGAAGGTTCGCCAGCCGATACCGAAGCCCGTGCCCTCCGAAACGCCGAGCCCGATCAGCAACAGCTGCGACAGGCCCACGGTATCCCCACTGTCGGCGGGGGGCTGGAGCAGGATGGAAGCGGGCCCGGCAAAAAACAGCGCGCCGGCGCCGAAGCCGGCGACGGCGATGCCCGTGATCAGGCCTTTTTTATCGGGGAACCATTTGACCGCGGCGGCGATCGGGCAGACATAGGCGAAGCCGATGCCGGCGCCACCGATGACTCCGTATGTCAGGTACAAGGCCCATGGCCGGTCCGCCGCCACCAGCAACGCGCCGAGCAGGAAAGACGCACCGAGCAGGAGGCCCCCGATCGATGCGACCTTACGCGGGCCGATGCGATCCTGCAGGCGCCCGGCCGGGATCATCGTGGCCGCGAAGGAGGCCAGCGTGAGGGCGAACGCCCATTGGGTCGTGGTTCGGTCCCAGCCGAACTCGACCTGGAGCGGGGTGACGAAAACACTGAAAGCGTAGACGGTTCCCAAGGTCACCTGGACGAGCACGGCGCCGACCATGACCGTCCAGCGACTGTGGGTCCTCGCGTTACTCATGGCGGCATCCTTTCCC
>Ga0209498_1000144_pt1 | contig 40736 bp, 31 predicted proteins | sample WalLakDeSediment_FD_184131 | JGI IMG/M metagenome (GOLD analysis project Ga0209498, IMG submission 184131) | Lake sediment microbial communities from Walker lake, Nevada to study Microbial Dark Matter (Phase II) - Walker Lake 11/02/13 Deep... | ecosystem: Environmental > Aquatic > Freshwater >... | reverse complement strand
ACGATACTGCACGAATTTTGGAATGCGGGAGCTTGCTCCCGCTTTAGTATTCAGATGGCAGAAATCCGATCATATAACATGCTGTGTGTCTCATTTGTATACTAAATACTTTGTACCAATTCCCACGAAGACCCACACGGCGTGTGGTGTTACAGGTTGCTGGTTGCCGGTTTCTGGTTGCTGGTTCCTGGCTACTGGTATGTCCACCGGATTACGGAAAGCTCACGCGATGGGGCGTCCCGCTTGCCTTTTGGGTAAGAAGTGTGTTTAACCGGGGCTGTTCCTTTCGGGTATATTCTGAGCTAATAAATATTGGGACGCCCGTACAGCCATATGTTTGCGAATTGCTTAACTGACTTCTGACTTCCGACCTCTGATACCCAACGACTATTCTCTCTTCACCTATACCGTTATAATCCTTTCTGCCACTCTCTCCTCAATATCCCCATAACATAAAAATCGCAATATCTGCCTTCGTGATACATTGCCTCGCGAAGCGTTCCCTCTATTACAAATCCGGTTTTCCTGTAAACGTTAACGGCTGCTTCATTCTCCGCTGCCACGTGGAGTTGTATCCGGTTCAGGTTTAGTGTGTTGAACGCGTATGCAACCATAAGCGTGGTGGTTTCTCTTCCGTATCCTTTATTCCAATTGACCTTATCAGCAATGCCGATATAAAATATCGCCATACGACCGACCCAGTCGATCCGTACCAGCGCTGTCTGTCCGATCGGTTCATCGTCATCGTTCCGGCAAATCGTAAAGTGTATGGATGTGTGGTTGTTGATCAATGTGTTAATCTTTTCACGCTGCTGCTCAAGCGTCGTTGGAAATGCATAGAACAATGTCCGGCGTGGATCGGGATGGTTCTCGATGCGTGCGACCATTTCCTCATCGCCGGGTTTATACGCACGCAGATAGATCTTTTCGCCTTTGATGAACACCGGAGCGTGAGTTTCTTTACTCTGCATCCTGTACCTCCTCAAGGACCGCCACCGCCCGCCGGAGGTGCGGTATGACTATAGATCCGCCGACGATCAATGCAATGGAGAATGCCTCGAAAAATTCCTCGTTCGTTGTACCGGCCTTTTTTGCCTGCAGGATGTGATATGAAATGCAATCGTCGCACCGCAGGACCATCGACGCAACCAGTCCGAGCAATTCTTTTGTTTTTCTGTCCAGTGCCCCTTCTTCGTATGCTTTGGAATCCAGTGCGAAGAATCGTTTTATTTCAAGATTTCCCTGTTCCAGAATCTTTTCGTTCATCTTTTGGCGGAATGCGGTGAAGTCATCCAGTCTGCTCATACAGTAACTCCTTTCGTGTTCATGTATATTTACGGTATGGTAGTGTATATAAATAAAAATGCGGTGTGAGTCAAGGGAGGGTGAAGCGGGATTCATCTTTCGAGAAAAAACCAAAACATCACAAGCCTGGTGAGAAAATGCGACTGATGGAAAGACTTGTGGGTGATGTTTACTCCATTCAGGTAGATTATACACAGAGGTAGTGCAGTTTCTGATACGATTTTGTTACCGTAGTATTTGTAAAATATGGTAAACACCTCTCTTGAAATCGCTTAAATGAGACTGTATTTAATAGATCAAGAGAATATGGTGTTCTCGGGACCACTCGCTATTGTTAACTTCAACCATCCGAATTTTCCCCACATTTTTATTAAAAATGCTACCAGAGATGAGATTGCCATAGTATCGGTGCCCCATATGGATCATCTGGCAAAAATCTCGCTGATTAAGCTCCGATTAACAAATACGGCTTAAATAAATAGTTGGAATTACAAACTAGTTATTGACTCTAATCTAAAAGTTCGTAAATTTCAAATTACAGAGACTCTATTTCATCCAAAACTTGACTGACCGACGTACCTACCAATAGATTGGCGAGTAATCAACAACGGTGAAGCATCCAGATTCACCGTTCTTCTCCGGGGTTATATTTAGAACTAAATTATAATTCCTCAGATCTGTTTAGGGGATATATATTTAAATTCAACAGAATATGTTTATATTACAGGTAAGATAATTTTATTCATTAGTTAATTAGATAATAACCGAGGACCACAATTGCCATTAGTGGAAGATAATAAATACCGGGATAGTCGTGGAGGTGGCCGGCATGACGATTATTTTGTTGAGAAGTTAAAGGAAGATGATGGAAAAGCTTTTGAGATACTATTCAGAACTTATTATAAGGAATTATGTGGCTATGCTCTTAATTATGTCTGCAACCTTGATGTAGCGGAGGGATTGGTCCAGGATTTATTCGTAACAATTTGGGAAAAAAGAAATTCAATCATAATTCACACTTCATTCAAAGCATATATATATCGAGCTGTGAAGAATAGATGTATTAATTATAATCGTAAGGTAAAAATAGAAAATCCCGTCAGTATTGATGAAGTCTCCGATGAAATGCTTCGGATTCCATCTTTCCTCGGTGAAATTGAAGAAAAAGAGTTACGCGAAGCACTTGAGATGGCAATACATGCACTTCCGGAACGGAGGAAGCAAATCTTTTTATTGCATCGTCAGGAGGGATTATCCTACCCAGAAATAGCAGAAGTACTTGATATCTCGGTTAATACGGTAGAAACTCAAATAATGCGGGCATTACGGTTGCTACGTTCACATCTTTCTCGCTTTTTATTAACGTTATTGATTACCTGATTAAATTATTTGATTCATTTTTGTAGTTTGTGATCGATTCTCTTGTTTTTTCGCCATTAATTAAAAAATAAATAAAAAAGCTGTCATGGGAGTAAGATATAATATTGTCTTAACTAAAGAGAGAAATTATGTCAATTAAGTTAAATATCGAACTACTTGAAAAGTATTTTTCCGGAACCCTATCATCGGAGGAACTGAGGGAAATTAACGAGTGGGTCGAAGGTGACCCGATGAGATTAGAAGAATTAAAAGATTTGAAGGTAATATGGGAAGCATCGCGGAAAAAAGACGTATCGGTCGATATTGACAATGCTTTGCAGAAAATATCAAAAAGAACAGAGCATGACCAAACCGAGTATACACACAGCGGACCCCGACCTTATTATTTCGAAAGAAAGCATTCTTCCTTACACTCAGCCTTTTATGGAGTATTACGTATTGCGGCTGCAATACTAATTTTAATAGGCGTTGGTTTCTTGATATTTAACGATAGCAACGAGCCAATTGTTGACAGTACCCTTCCTGAAACACGTGAAGTAATTACCGAGAGGGGTCAGCGGGCTCAGTTACGTTTTAGTGATGGTTCATTAATCACGATTAATGAATTGAGTGTGCTGCGATACCCGACACATTTTCCCGCAAATCTCCGAGAAGTACAACTAACTGGTGAAGCATATTTCGAAATTAATCCCGGAGAGAAACCGTTCATCGTTCGCGCAGATGATGCAATAATAAAGGTACTTGGAACCGCATTTAATATTAGTGCATGGCCGAATGAACAATGGGTTGATGTAGTGGTTTCAGAAGGAAGTGTATCAATACATTCCGACTTTGCTCTTGATGAGGATTGGATTATACTTGATAAAAATTATCGGAGTCGAATAATAAAGGGGATTGGACCATCACCGCCCGAGAAAGTCGATGTCCAAACGTATCTTGCGTGGCTTTCGGGTAAACTCATCTTCGAGAACACACCGCTTAAAGATGTGCTTAGTCAACTTGAGCGTCGATTTGATGTCACTTTCATCGTTAACGATCCGAATATTTATGCGCGAAGATTGACGGCCTCATTAAGAGATGAAACAATCAACGATGTGCTGACTCTGTTCCAATTTACGTTGAATCTTAATTTTAAATTGATGGAATCGGTTGTTGTTGTCTCGTCTAAGAATGAATAATATGTTTGGTATCAGTGAGTAAATTCACTAATTAACTAATAATAAGGAGAAAAGAGCCATGAGCAAAAGTTGGTTGATACGTATTTTATCTGCTGTGATCATCCTGTCAATCATGTTATTTTCTGCAATAGGTCAGGAACGTCAATTGAGCGATCGAATGGTTGGTGAGACATATATACATCAATTCGGTAAACCTTTGTTCACGGCAGAGTTTGTTGATGTATCTCTTCAGAAAGCAGTTAAAGCGATTGCCGATCATTTCTCGTTAAATATTTGGGCGAGCGAAGAATTATATTCCAGCACAAAAGAAGTCAATATCGTTTTATATGAAGTACCGCTCGAACAAGCTCTGTTCGATGTTTTGGAGGACTCAGGGCTTGAATATCTTATAACTGAAAACAGACATCTGATACTTACCTCAAGCGAAATGGTTCTTCAGGAGGCGATAGTAATCGAAGGGCGCATAACCGATTCAATTACAGGTAATGCACTCCCCGGTGCTAATATATTTATTCAGGGCACTGGATACGGAGCAGCATCTGCAACGGACGGGACATATCAGATACGAATACAGGATATGAGCTTTATCGATCTTGAAATTAATCTAGTCGTGCGGTTTGTCGGTTACCGAATGATTTCGAAAAGAATTAATCTAAGACCGGGGACACAAACCTTTGATTTTGACCTTCAGGGTGATGTGTTGGGATTGGACGAAATTGTCGTAACGGGAACCATCGTACCAACGCCGGTTCGTGAAATTCCTAATCCAATTACCATCGTGACCAGTCGTGAAATTGAACGGTTAAATTCCAGGAATGTGGCTGAATTATTTCGCTCGACAGTACCCGGTGCCGTACACACAAATGAAGGTCCGGCTACACGATATGGTAGTTTCTCGGTTAGGGGTGTATCCGGTCTGGGTGCTGCTTCTACTCTGAAAATCTACGTCGATGGTGTTGAAGTTTCTGATCCTGCGTATATCACCAATTTGGACCCTACGATTATTGAACGCATTGAAGTTATTTCAGGACCACAGGCTTCGACAATGTATGGATCTCGTGCGATTAGTGGAGTTATGCAAATATTTACCAAAAGAGGAGGAGGAGTAGATTGGAAACAACCTCAAGTAGCGGGTAAAATATCAATGCAGCTTGTTGAATCTCCGTACCTATCTGGCAATGCACTGGGGAATGAGTATAACATTACCGTGTCCGGTGGTGATCATTTCATTGGTTATAATTTAATGGCGTCGCTAAAAGATGAGCCGCAATGGATAGATTTATTGAAACATCAAAATATGAATTTAGGTGCTGGTGTTAATTTCATGCGTGGTAAATTTCACGGTGGTGTCACAGCAAGGTATCAAGAAGGATACGACGAACCATTTTGGAATCCTTTGTATAGGCGTTTATTCCAGGAAACCGGAAGACCGGATAACCCTCCAAGCAGTCAGGTTTATGATAGTAAGCTTGAAACATATAGTATCCGACTGGGTTTTGATGCGACGCCCTGGTGGAAACATAACTTTACCGCCGGCTATGACGGATTTGAACGTCACTGGTATGATCGTGTTCCCGGTGGAGACAGATTATATGGTGTTCGGTTAAATGATACATACCGAGCTTCATGGAGCTATAACACAGCATTGGAAAGAAGAATGAGTGCTGATCTTACAAGTACGATTGTGCTGGGTTTGGATTATTCAAAATTCAGCCTTGATTCCTACGGACCAATACGTGTCGATGACTGGCGTGATTACGAGCAACCGGAATTGGGTACCGAATGGCGTCGTGAAAGCAGGGGGTATTTTACACAAGGGCAGATTGGATATCGTGATATGGTATTTTTCACTGCGGGAATCAGAGCGGATCAAAAACCCTCCGGTGCTACCGATAGAACTACATGGTCCCCACGATTTGGTTTAACTGCGGTGCGTCAATTTGGCGATTTTCTATTAAAACCTCGTATTGCATGGGGGCAGGCAGTTATTGTGCCCGATGAAAGAGCGATTGGTGGAGATGAAAGTGCATGGTCCATTTTATTACCAAATCCGGATTTAAGTTCACAGATCCAAAGAGGTTACGATGCTGGGTTAGATGTCTATTACGGAGATCTCGCCATGGTAAGCGTTTCTTATTTTAATCAGGATCCGATTGATTTAATAGAATTAATCAATCTTGGTGTCTCACCAACTGATCCGGGCTCCCGCACACTTTTTCAATATCAAAATGTGCACAGAGTAAACAATAAAGGACTTGAAATAAAAACTATTATTCAGCCGATACATCAACTCAGTATTCGGTTGAGCTATGGTACTACGACAAGTATGGTTAAGGAGCTCGATCCGAATTATACAGGTGCATTCACCGTTGGAGAAAAAATACCGGGTCGACCGGCAAACACCATTTCAGGAATCGTTTCATATACACCGATACGGAGGGTGACTGTCACATTGGATATGATGCATTTTGGAAGCTGGGAAGGACCGGATTTCTACGGTTATCTGAGCGATATTTATTCCGGGCAATATAATCCTGCCGAGAAGCCATATCCTTCCGGTTATACAATTGATTACCCGTCATTGACGAAATTCAACGTGGGTGCGACGGTGGATTTAATCGGAGGGTTGACGGGATTCTTACACATTCATAACGCGAATAATACCGATAAATTTGAACGGATGAATATGATAATCCCACAACCCCGAACATATACTTTTGGTTTAAGGTATTCTACGCGATAGTAGGCTAATAAATCTTTACTTCTCTCCGGTAGATGGTGGCTATTATTTATTATTTAGTTTTATTGTTATTCTGCCGGAGAGATTTTTTTATTTTACGTTAAATCACGATGGGTGAATTATGTATTTACTACATGTTGCAATAAGTCTTAGTATCCTTTTGTTCGGCACAATCGGAAGCGATGATGAATTTACTATAACCGGTTTTATTGAGGGAATGGAAGACACGGAGGTAGAGTTAATTATTATGAATCAATCGGGGGGCACGGTTCTGGCGAATTCATTTGTTGAAAATGGTAAGTTTACAATGAGAGGGAAGATCAATCATCCTGTGTATGCATTCCTAAGATTTGCAGATTATGATAAGTATATTAATCTATGGGTAGAAGCGTCTCAAATTCAAGTTACCTCAAATGTATTGAATGTCAGAGAGAATGCCCGGGAATTACATGCAACAATAATCGGTTCGTGGGAACAGTTGCTCATGCAGCAATATCTTGATTTCGTACAGGATAATTATAGAGAAGTTTCGGCACTGGTACAGCAAAAGAGAATGAGCGAAGATCCTGATGAGCAAGATCGATTAGAAGAGAAGTTAACTGAAGCGAGATCAAAAGCTCGGGAAAGAAGTAGTGAGTTTATCCTAGATTTTGTCAGACAGAATAGCGATGCAGTCGTTGCTGTTTATATGATGAGAACGGAGATCAACGATGTATACAACGATATATGGGAATTAGATGAAATACTAAATAGTTTTTCTGAACGATTGAAAAAAACAGATTATTTTATAGATATACGGGAGAGACTTGATCTATTAATAAAAATCCAACCCGGCCAACCGGCTCCCGAATTTACCTTAACTACATGGCAAGGTTCGGCAATATCTCTGTCGGATTTTCGGGGAAAAGTAGTATTGCTGGATTTCTGGGCTTCTTGGTGTGCCCCATGCATCGCTGCCATGCCGGACTTGAAAAAACTTTATGAAAGATATCGTCCTGAGGGCTTCGAAATTGTGGGTATTTCAACCGATACTGATACAGATGCGTGGTTACGGGCAATTAACCAGCACGAGCTACCCTGGACAAATGTCATTGATGAGCGGCCCGATGGAATACTAAAAAGTATAGTCGGAACCGATTATTCAATATCATTTTTACCCACACTTTTTATTATTGATAAAGAGGGGAATATCGCTGCGAAAAACGTGGCAAAAGATGAGATTGAACAATTATTGAAAGAATTATTATAGGTATCGATTAACTCTGATATTTGTGGCTCCGGCCAACATAGTATGTACCTGTATGTGTGACAGCATATGTAGCTGCCTTGGAGTAAACTGGTTGAATCGACCGATACATGGGCATGCTTATGTATGTGGTTTCTTGCTATTTCTACATATCTCCCCTCCCGATACCTGCTCAAATTCTTAAACACCGATGTTGTCGATGGTGCTCGAGTGCTTGATGCGGCAAAAATTTACATGTTGTTTAATAAAATTTAAGAGATCAATAACTTCATTACCGGATTAATGCTATGAGATTAAAAAATCTTTTAACCGAAATTATTCTTTTAATATTTTTTGTGAATGCAGCCACTTTTTCGCAATTTGGCACTACGGCCGACCGTGTCGGTATATCCCATTATTTGTCTGTGGATAACATTCATCCCGGAGCGATTTTTTATGCCGCCGTTAAACTTGACATCGATTATACCTGGCATATAAATGCGCACGTACCTACATTCGATTACCTCATCGGAACGAAATTAGAGATGCGGGATCATGACTACTTTGAAAACCATGGTATTCAATACCCCGAAGCGAAACAGTATAGTTTCGCTTTTGCGGGAGATCAGATACTCGATGTCTATAGTGATGTGGTATTTATATATCTTAGCATTTCCGCGGATGAAAATGTAACAACTGGTGAATACACTTTGACGGGAAATCTGACAATGCAGGCATGCGATAATGAGGTATGTATCGCGCCATCCACTGTTCGAATCGATATACCTGTTACGGTTGTAGATTTAGAGACACCGATCCGTCAGATAAATCAAGATATTTTACCAATGATACCATTGGTGAACTGAAAGGGCAAGCTGCTCTACCCTCCAACGATGATGTTGCAGAATTGGCATCATTGTTTGATGAAGGAGTACTATTATTGCATTCCTTGTTAATTTTATGTCCGGATTAGCATTAAATCTAACTCCCTGTGTGTATCCGATGCTGACGGTAACCGTTTCAGTTTTTGGGGCTAAAACGGATACCAAAATGCTTCGTGTTTTCTCCAAAGCGGTAGTATACGTATTGGGAATCGCAACAATATAGTATCCTCGGTGTTATAGTCGCCTTCATTGGTGGATTATTCGGCGGTTTGCTTCAGTCAAGTGCTGTTCTTATTGGAATCGGCATTTTATTTTTCCTACTTGCGGTAAATATGTTCGGGTTGTATGAGATCCAGGTACCTCATTGGCTCTCAAGCAGGATTGGAGGTACGAATACGGCTGGAATATTTAGTATTTATGTATCAGGACCCGTGGTAGGTATTTTTGTAGCCCCGTGTATCGGGCTGCCTATTAATGCACTTCTTACCTTGGTCGGGCAAAGAGCCGATCCTGTTTTCGGATTTACTTCTTTTTTGTGTTAAGTCTTGGATTAGGATTACCCTATCTTATCCTGGGGACTTTTTCAGGATTGCTGAGTAAATTACCGGGGTCGGGCTTGTGGATGGATTGAGTTAAGAAAGTATTCGGTATTATACTCATTTCGGTAGGTATATTCTATGTGACTCTTGCCTTTAATTCACGATTAATCTATACGCTCATCCCGGCATATTTGATTATCGGTGGATTATTCGAGAGGGATAGAAAATGACATATTATAACAGTCAATCCTCTCAAAGAGAAATCACGGGTGCGGTATGAACAATTATCTGAGAAATTAGGCACAAAACCGTAAGATGTGAAATCTCTGAACGAACCAAGCTGAATACACTCCATAAAGAATGGCTGGCGATAGATAAAATTGCCGGTTCTCCATGTAAATACCAAAATATTAGCTATTCTATCATAAATTAGAAAACCGATAAGGGAAACCGATCTCACCATTGGTATGTTCCTTACTTTATATACTTTTATATTCCGCAAGTTTTCGGGTTGCGAGAATCGAATAAAGTGACAAATTGTCATTGGTAACCACTTTTGTAACCAATTGCCTAAAAAAATCCTTCCTCAACGCCTGTATTCGCCATACTTCAGAGAACCCCGTATTCTCGGGACCGTCACCTCATCAACCTACGTGACTGACCAACCTCTGGCTTTTCCCAAATATTTTCTAAAAGTATATCTCTATCCAATACCGTTACCGGTCGAGTTATATATAACATCTATCTTCATATGTTCCTCGCTGACTCGTCCTGAAAAGCATTGTATCATTCTTGTTTGTTTTTCAGAAGTTTAATTAGATACTGTTTTCAATCAGGCAATTCCTTTTTAATATGACTGATAAACCCCTCACAAAATATAAATATTACATAATTTATTTAGTGGAAAATATTTTTTAAAATACTATTGACATTATATATTTATTTTTGTATATAATCACTATGTCTATATATCAACTATATGTCTATATAGCAAACATCTGTGTTGACCCGTCTTTAAACTGTTGAATAATACTATTTGATACCTCATGAAAAAAAAGCCACAGTAACTAATTATTAATGTATATTTTCACGTTCTCTTAAAAATATAATAGGATGGTAAGGTTTTTATTTATCAAATTGAAAGAACATTGATACTAGTCCAGTTAGCTGCCATCATTTACTCGTAGTTAATCAAGTTATATTATCCGGAAAGGAGCATTAAAATGAATAATGGATATTTTCACAGAGTCGGGAAATTGACCCCCACAAAAATGTGGATTAATAATGTAACCCGGGATGAGGCAAAATTAGCAATTGAAGCCGGCGCGTTAGGGTGCACTCAAAATCCAGCATATACATGGAAAATGATTCAACATCCCGATGAAAAAGACTACGCATTACAACTTGTCGATGAAACAATATTGGAAACTGATAATGATAATGAAGTGGTATGTATTGTTCAGAGAAAGTTGATCGCAGAAATTGCAAATATATTTATGACTGTTTATGATAAATCTGATGGTAGGCATGGATATGTCAGCATCCAGGGCGACCCTATTCACGAAGAAGATCCCGAAGTTATTATTGATGAGGGACGGAAAAATCGCGGGATCAGTCCGAACATGATGATAAAAGTACCCGCGACTGACGCAGGATTGAAAGCCATGTATGTATTGGTAGAGGAAAATACGCCTCTCAATGCGACCGAAACAATGGGATTAAGTCAGTTTGTAGATATAGCTGAAATGTATCATAAAATTATTCGTGAAACGAAGAAGAATCCGGTCATGTTCATTTCCGTAATAACCGGAATATACGATGAGTGGTTGCAAAAAGATGTACTAGATCGAGGTATAAAAATTAATCCAGATATTCTCTATCAGGCGGGTATGGTGATCGCAAAGAAAATCTATCAAGTACGACATGACCGTAATTATAAGGTCGGATTTATAGGAGGTGGTGTTCGTGGTTTACAACATTTTACTGAGATGGTTGGCGGTGACGTTTGCATTACTATGAACTGGAAGGGCCAGGCAGAAGAATTGCTGAAATTGGATTTACCCGTGGTATCTAGGTTATTTAACCCTGTACAACCACAGGTTCTTGATGAACTTTTGGAAAGAATCCCGGGATTTAAGCAGGCATACATGGAAAAAGGTTTAAATGTTAATGAATATGAAACATATGGACCAGTTGAATATTTCAGGAATTCATTCGTTTCTGCCTGGAAGAATGTACTGAATCTTGTTAAAGAGCGACGAAATAGTATGTCATCGGACGAACAACGTATTGCAAAAGAAAAGACATTTTCTCGTTAAAACCTAACCTAATACATGGAGATGAACATGCACGGGCAAAAAATAGAAAAACCAATAAAAGTACATATTGTTCATACCAGTTTTGTATCAGTAAAAGATCTTACAAATCTGTTCAAAGAACTGGCGCCGGATATAATAGTTAATCACACCGTAGACGATACCCTACTTACGGAGGTGCTTGATAATGGTGGGGTAACCGATAAGGTGCGCAGCCGTATGATTGAATATTATAAGGCCGCTGAAAGTGCGGGAGCAGATCTTATTTTTAATCAATGTTCATCGGCTGGTGAGGTCGCTGACCTTGCAAAAAGTATTGTCAGTATTCCGGTGATAAAAGTCGATGAGGAAATGGCTCGCATTGCGTGTGAGAAAGGATCAAAAATAGGCGTTGTTGCGACCCTTGAGACAACATTAAGTCCAACATGCCGGATGATCGAAAATACTGCAAAAAAAATGGGAAAAAATATTACTATTTCGAGATGTCTGGTAGATGGTGCATATGATTACCTGATAAACGGGGATAAAGAGACTCATAACAAAATGGTAATAGATGCGATTACAAAACTAACAATGCAGGTCGATATAGTGGTGTGCGCGCAAGGAAGTATGATGGCTATCGTATCGGATTTAAAGAATACCAAGGTTCCGGTCCTTACAAGCCCTAGAATTGGCGTTGAAAACGCGATCAGGTTTATTAAGTCAAATATAATGATATTTGATAAAAAACAGGAATAGATTCGATGCTGTATCAACTTTGATTATTTTAAATCCATCTGTGTACTGTGTGATTTGAATAATCGTAATTTAGATGAGACCCGCTGTAATAATAGTATATCTCTAAACAACACGAATAAATAGTCGTGTGTTTAAATGAAATCTTTTATAAAATATCGTACTTTTTATAAAAATAACTTCGGCGGCATGAGTTTATCAGAGAATTACCCCTTGTTGGTTATATCTAACCATTGTCATCGGATGCCGAAAACCGGATCAACACGGTATAAACCATTTTCCAAATCTGAAATCATTTTCTCAAATAATCGAATATTCCTAACAAGTAATTTCCAGTTTCGTCAAACCCTCTTTCAAGTGTGTTGTTTAAATTGTTTTAACTACATATATGTATATATAATCTATTATTATCTCGGTAATTCTACAAATATATTAAATACAGTATCTATTAATGTATCTGACATATATCTAATATATTTAATTGTAGATAATATAAATACGATAAGTAATATTTGAAACATGGAGGTAGCTATGAGGTATAATTTTTATTATATTATCGCCTTGATTTTTATTACATTCTCCACACCGCTTGCTCTGCCTGCCCAACCTAATTTAATATTATCACCAGAGACACTTTATATGGGTCAAATACACAATGAAAGTAAAGCGAAAAGATTATTATTTTTATATAATTCTGGGATGTCAAATCTGGATATAAGTAATATAGAGTTTGTTGGTGCAGATAAAGATTTTTTTAATGTAGTAAACAATCCAGGATCAATAACCGTCCCAAGATTTCAATTATTTATTCTTGAAGTGGAATTTATTCCCGCCCACCTGGGAGAATATCAGGCAGAACTAAAAATTGAAAGTAATGCAAGTTCAAGTCCTGATTACTCATCTGTTTATGGATATTCAATATCCAACATCCCAATTACTTTTGAGCGTATCATTGGAAAGAGAGATAATAGTAGCGTCAGTTCAGTAATTCAAACTTCAGAAGGTGGCTACCTTTTAGGTGGCTCTGCTTATGTTCTTACAAAAGATAATAATGATGCGTATTTGATAAAGACAGATAAATATGGAGCAGTTGAATGGGAAAAGACATATGGAGGAGAAGATTCTTCAGAGGGAGTAAGTAAAATAATAAAAACAAATGAGGGTTATTTAATATTAGGGTCCACAATAAGGTATGGTAGCCCAAATAGAAGTTTTTATTTATTTAAGGTGGATAAAAATGGGGAGTATATTTGGGAAAAAACTTATGGGGGGAACGGTGACGATAGAGCCGCTTCGCTCATTTCAACATCAGATGGTGGATATTTACTAGTCGGTTCAACACGGAGTTTTGGTGAAGGTGCAAGGCAACTCTATATTGTTAAGATAGATGAAACAGGTAATGAGCAATGGTTTAAAACTTATGGTGGTCAGGAGGGTGAGACTGCAAGAGAAATAATTTTAACGCAGGATGGTGGTTTTGCGATAGTCGGATCTACGTCTAGTTTTGGTGCAGGCGAATTTGATATTTTGGTTCTTAAAATAGATGCCAGCGGTAATGAACTATGGAATCAAACTTATGGCGGGGCCGAATGGGATGAAGGTTATGATATCGCAGAATTATCCAATGGAGATTTAGTTATAGCCGGATACGCTGTAGGGTTTGGTGAAGCTGAAAGCCGGGATATGTGTTTAATAAGAACCGATCCGCAGGGAAATCAGAAATGGTTAGAAGTTTTTGGTGGCCATTATCAGGATATAGCGACTAACATAGTTGTAACCGAAGACAATGTTATTATTTCTGGAACTACGCGAACTGATATATTGGAAATCGGATTATATAGAGATGATGTTTTAATAATAAAAGTTGACGAAAACGGGAATATAATTTGGCAGTCACAGTATGGGGGACATTTACAGGAGTCGGTTGGAGAGATGATTTTGAATGAAGAAGGAAATATTGTCATCGCCGGATCAACTATTAGTTATAGTAAAAATACAGATGTATATTTCCTTAATATAACTAAAGATGGATTTATAACTAGTGTTGATAGACGCAACTCGAAATCTGATTTAGTATTTCAATTATTCCCTAATTATCCTAATCCATTTAATAATCAAACAACTATTTCTTATTATCTACCCGAGAGTAAACACGTGGAATTAATTATCTTCGATGTATCGGGTAGGAAGGTAAAAAAGCTAATAGACAATATCGAATTACAGGGTTATCACCGTTTGACGTTTGATTCTGCGGGGCTGGCTAGCGGTGTATATTTTTGTATGCTGCGTTCATCAGATGATATGATGGTTCAAAAAATTATGCTTTTAAAATAATGATTTATTGTGGTACGATTGTGATCATTAACTAACAAACTAATAATAATATCTTGAGGACAATATCATGAATAAAGACCATTTCAAACTAATATCAAAAACGATCTTAATGATTGTTATTTTCGGTATGTCTTCGGTAATCTATGGACAGGAACGGGGATTAATCATCGGCCGGATTGTGGATCAACAAACCGGAAGCTATTTACCTGGTGCAAACATTATGTTAGTAGATACCTACTACGGTGCTGCATCCGACCGTGAAGGCGAGTTTCGTATACCTAATGTACCAGTTGGTAATTATACAGTCATTGTAAGATACATGGGTTATGAGACCTATACGACAAATATTGCAATTACTCAAATTGAACAGAGGGTTTCGCTTAATATTAGTTTAATACCAAGTTATGTTGAAATGGGTGAAATTGTTGTTGAGGGATTGCGACAAGGACGAGTAAGAGCGTTAAGTGAAGAGAGAGAAGCACAAAGTATTAAGAACGTTGTTTCGCGTGAACAATTAGAATGGTTCCCGGATCAAAATGTTGCCGAAGCTTTACAACGTGTACCCGGAGTTCATATAAGCCGATCCTTGGGTGATGGTAGGTATGCATTAATTAGAGGTACTGAACCACGTCTTAGTGCCGTAACGGTTGATGGTATGTCTTTAGCCACGACAAGGCATGAAGAACGTTATACACAATTGGATATTGTGAGTGCGGATCAATTAGCATTTCTTGAAGTGATAAAGGCAATTACCCCCGATATGGATGCAAATACTATCGGTGGTACAGTTAATATAGTGACGCGGAGTGCTTTTGATTACCCGGGACGTCATATGAGTTTAAGATTAGGAAGTGGTTATGCAGATTTGGGCGCAAACCCACTATATCAAGCTAGTCTTGTTTACAGTGACAAGTTTGGGCGTAATCAAAATTTTGGGTATACGGTTAACGCCAGCTGGCATGAAAAATCAAGGGGTACCGATAGGATAGAACCAGAGTGGGGTGAAGAAAGAGATGTCCTGGGTAATCTCATTCCATTTGCACTGCGGGATCTCAGTATACGAGACTATCAAAATACAAAGACAAATATAGGGCTAGGTGGTTCTCTTGAATATAGACCTAGCACAGACCATCGTTTATTTGCAAATATAACATATTCTAAATTTAATGATGACCAAAATAGAGCACGTTGGCGTATACGTCCAAGTAATGGTAATTATTTAGATCCTGAAGGTATGTTTGTCAGTAGAGCTAGATTTGAATTTGACTCTGATCATCGTCTCGAAGAAAATATTCAAACGAATTATAGACTGGGAGGCGAGCATTATATACGAGGTTTTAATATTGATTATTCATTTGGATATAGTTATGGAGAGCAATTTGAGTATCCAAATGTCACGCAGACATACAGACATGATAATAACATTGATATGGCTTTTGATTTTTCAAAACCGGATTACCCAAATTTTGTGGTAGTTCATGATAATGAATTGATTCATTATGATGCGAGTCTTTATAGATTTAGGGGATATGATTATCGTCGCCGATTTAACTCAAACTCCCATTATGTCGCGAATCTCAACATTGAAACTCCATATGATTTTCTCTCATATCCCGCTACTTTTAAGTTAGGTGCAAAATATCATATTATTTATAAAGACAAAGATGATTCGAGATATGACGTAAGTTGGGGTGGTAGTCGTATATATATGGCTGAATTTCTCTTGGATCGTACAAGAAATGATTTCATGAATGGTAATTATATATTCGGCCCTCAACCGGACAATAAAAAATTTCTTGAATTTTTCTACCAACACTTGGATCAGGAGGGTGGTTTTACACGGTCGATGAACTATTCTGATACCTATGGACAAACATATGATGCAATAGAAAATATATACGCATACTATGCAATGACAGATATTAAATTTGGTAAGTTCTCAGTGTTAGCTGGTTTTAGACATGAATTTACTTATAATGATTATGATGGAACATATTTACTTTATGATCTTTCAGGTGATTATGCAGGCCATGAAACGGTTAAACATGAACGGAACTATAATCGATTCTTACCAATGGTACATTTGCGATATGATTTGGCTAGAATGACAAATTTACGTTTTGCATATACTCAGACTTTTGCGAGACCAGATTATTGGCATTTGGTCCCTTATCTTGAGCTTGATCATAGAAGAGAAAGAATCCGCCAGGGGAATCCTGATCTTATGCCTACAACCGCTCATAATATTGATATTATGGGCTCACATTATTTTGATGGAATTGGGATCGCATCGGTCGGATTATTTTACAAAGATTTATCACATATTATTTATAACCAGACGACAATAATTGATGAAGGACCCTGGGCTGGATATCTAACTGATAGGAATCCAGTTAATGGAGGCGATGCTTATATAATGGGGTTTGAATTAAACTGGCAGCAAGAATTGACATTTTTACCGGGGGTATTATCAGGATTGGGTGTATTAGCTAACTATACCTATACAAAAGCAGAAGCCGACTTAGTCGAGCGTGAAGGATATTTACCTGGACAAGCTGGCGACGTGGCTAATTTAGGGCTTTCTTATAATATCCGTGGTTTTGAAGCTGTTTTAAGTTATTCTTATCAGGGTGAATATTTGAGCTCACCAGGAAGAACGATAGATCACGATATCATGGTGGACTCCCGTGGGACATTAGACTTAACTGTCAAACAAAAGGTGATTTCGGGGTTAAGTATAGATGCAGAATTTGTAAATATCACAAATCAACCCTCAAGAGCATATATGGGTACAAGGGCGCGTCCTATTGATACCCATTATTTTTCATGGTGGTCTAGGGTTGGTCTTAGATATACATTTTAATAAGTTATAAGTAGATTATTATACAATCTATACAGATATCCTAAAATTAATCAAAAAACTTCTCCGCTATTTTTTAGCGGGGAAGTTACTGGATAATAAAATATGAAACAAAAAAAGAAGTTCCACGGTGTGATTGTACCCATGGTTACGCCTTTCACTGAGTCGGGTGAGATCGACACCAACTCAGTTAATAAAATCGTTGATTTTGTAATTAATGCCGGTGCTTTTCCATTCGTTCTCGGAACAACCGGAGAAATTGCTTCAATATCTTATAAAAAAAGATTTGAGTTGGTTAAACTAGCGGCTCAATATATAAATGATAGAACCACTTTCTATGCGGGAATTACAGATAATTGTATAGATAATACTCTGAAATCAGCGGAAGATTTTGCAAATATAGGAGTTGATGTTCTGGTTGTACATTTACCATATTTTTTCCCTCTCGATAATAATTTAATGAAGCGATATTTTGAGATAATTGCTAATAGTTCACCTTTACCAATAATATTGTACAATATCGTTTCAATCACTCATATGTCTCTTCCTTTGGAAATAGCTGATGAATTAAGTCACCATCCGAATATCGTCGGGTTGAAAGATTCAGAACGCGATTGGGAACGTATGAAAGAATTGGCAAAACTATTTAGGGAAAGGGATGATTTTTCAATATTTATTGGTTGGACTAATAAATCATGTGAAGCTCTTGAAATTGGTTTTGACGGAATTATCCCAAACACCGGTAATATTACTCCGTCTCTTTTCAAATCCTTGTATGATCATGTTATAAGAGGTGAGGATGAATTTGCAATTCAATTACAAAACAAAGCGGAAAGTTTATCTAAATTAGTTCAAAATAATAAAACAATGGCTCAAACTATACCAGAACTCAAAACTATAATGAATTATATGAATCTCTGTGATCCATATGTTCTTCCGCCTCTTGCACACCTAGATTCGCGGAATCGGGAAATTTTGTTTTCAGAATTTACTACATTAGATGTAAACAAGATTAGTCTGAATCAGTAAAGGAGATGTTATTATGTTTACTCGGAGAAAGTTTTTTGCAGCAGCGGGTGTCGCTGCTGCAAGTTCATTTGCCTATCCATCCCAAATTCTTCGTGCAGTACCTAAAGCCAATACTGATTTTGGTAAAGTGAGGATAACCGATATTAAAATTGCTGTATTAAATTTAAAATATCTTACAACGTTGGTGCAAGTAACAACTGATTCGGGGCTTTATGGTTTGGGTGAGGCATTTCCTAAAGTTGATATAAGACCGTTTATCAAGGATTTGAAAGAGAAGATAGTCGGTGAAGATCCTCTACAAGTGGAGGTTTTATATGAAAAAATGACTGGTGAACTTGTATCGCGTGGTTCAAGAACCGGTGCATTGTTAGGAGCGATATCGGGTGTGGAGACCGCACTATGGGATTTAGCAGGGAAAATACTCAATGTCCCGACTTATGTTTTACTTGGAGGAAAATACAGAGATAAAATACAAATGTATCACGATGCCCCGAAACCTTCCGGCAGAAAAAGCGACGATCCTCAAGCTTGGGCAGATGCAGCACAGGAGTCAATGGAAGCTGGTTTTAACATTTCAAAATTTAGTTTAAGAAGATTAGATTCTGAAAGATGGAATGGATATTTAGTATCCAAAGATATCAACACCTACGTAAAGATATTGGAAGCAATACGAACACAAACAGGGCCTAATTTTCCTATTGGAGTAGATCTCCATTGGCGGCACAATACAAGGGATGGCTTGCGTTTTGTAAAAGCAGTTGAACATCTCGATTTAATGTTTGTAGAGGATCCCATTCCACCAGAAAACGCTGATGCTCTTGCTCGAATAACAGCCTCAAGTAATGTGCCTATCATGACAGGTGAAAATCTTTTTCATCGCCAAGGTTTCCGTCCATTTATAGAGAAACAAGCTTGTGATTTTATTCATCCAGATGCACAAAAATGTGGAGGATTACTTGAAATGAAAAAGATTGCAGATTGGGCTGACCTATATTATATCAATATGTTTTGTCATAATTTGTCTACCCCTGTAGGTACCATCGCTTCGGGGCACGCATGTATGGCTATAAAATCATTTATTGCATTAGAGGAGCCTGGAGTCAGAGATGAGATACCTGAATGGGATGATCTAATAAAACGGGATGGCCCATTTTATAATAAAGGATATTTAGAGATTCCCAATAAACCCGGTTTAGGGGTCGAGTTAAATGAGGATTTAGTATCAAGATATCTTGTAGAAAAAACGGGGTATTTTAAATAGGATTTAAAGGTAATGAATATTTTCAATGAAAACTTAGGAGAAACACGTGTGGAAAATAACTATTATAACAGTGATTATTCCAATGTTTTTATTTACCAATTGTCAGCAGCATGAAAATGGCGCAATTATACTTGACATAGGACCTCATCTGTTTATTGACGATTATCTGATAGAGGAACAATCATTTTTAAATCGCACCATTAACCACCCTGAGAAATTACCGGATCCCATTATTATCAGTGGTAAAGAGTATGACAGTGTCTGGCAGCCCTACTTGAGTGTGTTGAGAGATCCACAAACAGATAAATTCCGGATGTGGTACAACACTCCAATTAATGAGTTAGAAATTTCACGTTGCCATATCGGTTATATTGAATCTGATGATGGCATCCATTGGGTAAGACCGCATCAGGTATTAAACGATCCGCACGAGATTCAATTTGGGGTAACTGTGCTTGATCGTGGACTGAAGCATGAAAATCAAGAGGAACGCTTCGTTCTTGCAACGTATTTAAATCCGGGATTTAGGGTATCAACATCCCCGGACGGAATTACCTGGACGCCGATTTCAGATGACCCAATTTTTATACATAATCACGATATTTCGACCCTTTTTTGGGATCCGATTCGCGGCCAATATTCTGCGGTAGTTTCTCACATACTCGGCGGATTTGGCGATCCGGAGAATCCGTCTATTGCCGACAGACGACGTATTCCGCACCAGACCGTTAGCAAAGATTTAAGAAATTGGGAACCGATCAGGCCAATAATTAAACCGAAAACTGGTGCACCTATCGAAGAAGGAGAAACACAATTTTATGGCATGTCGGGCGTTATCACTCGTGGTGATCTGTTGATCGGGCTGGTTAAAGTTTTACGCGATGATCTGAATGCGACTGCGGGGAAAACTGCGGAAGAGATGGGAGAAATGAATAGAAAGGCCGCAGGTTTGGGGTATACGGTTTTAGCCTGGAGTAGAGACGGTGTTACCTGGCATAGAGACCACCAACCTTTTATTCCCAGAAATGCTGTGCCCGGTACATTCGATCATGCTATGGCCTGGGGTGACGAACAGATTATTGTGGGTGATAAGACTTATATATATTACGGCGGATATGAGAAAGGGCATAAAATAGCTCGGCATTCAGAGCGTCATATTGGATTTGCCAGCATGAAAAAGGACAGGTACGTGAGTAGGGAGGCAGATTTTAACGGTGGTTACTTGAAAACGAAACCGGTAATAATTGAAGCCAGCAAAATTACGGTAAATGCAATGGTGATCGATTCAGGCCAGGTTCGTTTGGTTGATGAACATGGAAATCAAATTGAAGGCTTCGAATGGAGAGAGCTCATTGGCGACTCGATTGATCACAATATCAAGTGGAATAAGGAGTTAAGTACAATTTCCGGTGTACCTGTTCGTCTGGAATTCCAGCTGAAAAATGCAGAGTTGTTTGGTTTTGAATTGCACCAGTAAATTCACTTGGAACGATATCGGATCTTCTTGGGAAGAATGAAAAAGATTGCGGATTAGGCTGACCTGTATTATATAATCATGTTTTGTCATAATTTGTCTACCCCTGTAGGTACCATAGCTTCGGGGCACGCATATATGGTTATAAAATCATTTATTGCAATATACGAGGAGAAACTTATGTGGAAATTAATTATTGTTTTTTGCTTATCAATAGTGTTTTTTATTAGTGGATGTGATAGTGATGATGAATTTCGTATAGAAGATCAACCAAGAGGACCGGATGCTCCAGAAGACGCCTATTTCCATGGAGATGATTATGCATATTACGGTGCAGATAGCCCGTGGAACCAACGGTTTTTTTATGGCTATTTTGAGCTCTACTACAAACGTATAGTTGATAGGATGATGCTAGATTTGATGAATAATAAAATAGGAGAAGTCGAAATATATGCCCAGGAATTATTGGATGATAGATATCCGAATGACCTGGAGGCGTTATTTAATCTGGCGGTTTCTCTTGCGCATCAAAATAGAATTGATGAGGCTATGCAAAAAGTAAAACAATCAGTGGAATTAGGTTTGCCGTTTGGACGCTATTTGGCAGGTCCACGAGAAATTTTAAAACCTCTATCAGAATCGGATTTATTCAAGGAATATGCTTTGAATTTTGATACACCGGTATTGCATGGTCCAATGGTGGGACGTGTAACAGATCATTGTGCAAGTTTTTGGGTAAGGACTCCAAATGAAGATGAAGTGCAGGTGAGGTTGAGCAAGACCGTGACGATGAATGAAGTGATCGAATCTGATATTAAGTCTACAAGAGCTGATAAAGATTATACTGCAATTGTTACTGTCGAAAACTTGGATGCAAACACTCGATATTACTATGAAGTTATTATTAATAGTGAACCGGTGAAAGAATTAGGGGAATTATCGTTTCGAACATATCCACCCCATGGAAGCCGAGCTGAATTTCAGGTAGCATTTGGAGGCGGAGCGGGATACGTTCCACCGAACGAAAGAATGTGGAATATAGTCAAACAAAAAGAGCCGCTCGCATTTTTAGCAATGGGTGATAATGTTTATGTAAGTTTACACGAACATGCATTCCACCCGCACGCTTTGCATCAATACAAGTATTATCAACGACAATCACGTGAAGAATTTCGAAATTTAACTTCATCAACATCTGTATATGCTATTTGGGATGATCATGAATTTACAGACGATGTATGGCTTGGACCTTTTAATCATAAACCCCTTTGGAAATTAAGTTTATATGAACAATTTCGAGAAAATTGGATAAATCCTTCATATGGAGCTGATGAATGGCCGGGATGCTGGCATAAATTTTCTATTGCCGATGTTGATTTCTTTATGCTTGATGGGCGGTTTTATCGTACAAATCCATTTGCAAAAAAACCTACTAAATCGAATAATTATGCAGATTATCCAACTATGTTGGGACCGGTTCAAAAAGAATGGCTTTTTAAAGAATTAAAGAAGTCACAGGCTACATTCAAGGTTATTGCATCGCCGGTTCCTTGGGCATATGAAGCAAAACCTGGTTCCAATGATACCTGGAATGGTTTCCGTGAAGAACGAGAAGAAATATTTGATTTTTTAGCAGAACATAAAATTGATGGAGTAGTTCTTCTTGCTGCCGATCGGCATCGTTCCGATGCCTGGAAAATAGAACGACAAAATGGTTACCCACTTTATGAATTTATGAGCTCACAATTGACCAATGAACACTATCACCAATTAAAGCCCGAGGCGTTATTTGGATATAACGAAAAACAATCATTTGGGCTTTTATATTTTGATACAACACTTCCGGATCCTGTTATTACATATGAGATATATAGTATTGATGATGAGAAGGTTTATTCACTAAGCTTAAATAAGAGTGAACTCAAACATAAAGAATAAGTTATTATAAATAGTGACTGGGTTGTCAATGTTTTATTATAAATGATTATTAAATGAAATCTCTACTTAGAGAAGCCTGAAATGAAGCACGAACATAATAAATTCTATTCCATTTTTTTAACGGTTGTTCGATTTTCAGTTTGTTTTACTATTACGTTTGGTGTTTTTCAGCCGATTTATACGCAAACTGAATTAAACGATACAACAAGAAATCTTTTAATTTTACACACAAACGATATTCACGATCACCTACGAGTGGATTATGACGGAGTTGGTGGGCTTCCATTTATTTCCGGCTTTGTGCGTGATGTACGTGCTCTGCGAAATGATGTTATCGTATTAGATGCGGGAGATGTCGCGGAGAAGGGAGATTTGGTAGCTAGAAAAACTAAAAGCGAGTTGACCTTCGAAGCGCTCGCGCGTATTGGTTATAATGCTTGGGCGCCTGGTAACCATGATTATGACTTTGGGATCGAAGCTTTGCGCAAATTTACCGATCTTGCGGGGATGGATATTGTTTGCATCAACCTTCTAAAGGAAGATGGTTCACTTGAATTTGAACCTTCAAAGATTTATAAAATAAATGGGTTACGGGTTGGTGTTATCGGAGCAATTGAACCTCGAGATCAGCCGCATTTAAATTTGGAAGAAACTGCTATGGCTATAGCTCGTGAATCACAACGTTTAAAACCGGAAACTGATATTATTCTTGCTCTCGTTCACATATCGGCTCATAATTCTTCCTACATATCTGAAATAGCACCTGATATTGATATATTTATTTCCGGTCATTCTCATGAAGAAATTCGTGAAGCCATTGTTGTACCAAAAACAGGGGCATTAATTGTGCAAGCGGGCTATTATGCGAATTATGTAGGTTCACTTGATCTTACTATCGATATTAGAAATAGAAAAATTCTTTCGTATGATTATCAACTTGGGGAAATGAATCATCTGAAAATTGCTCCTGATCTTGAAATGATTGAATGGGTGAGGCAAAAGGAATTGGATATGGTACCAGAAGCACAGAAAATAGTAAGCTGGTCACCACGAGTACTCAATCATTTTGAAGTAGGTTATCTGGCTGCTGAAGCCTTGCGGAAAGCAACAGAATCTGATATAGCTTTTAATCATACTGCCCGAACAATACGGTCACATCTTCCTGCAGGAATTCTTGATCTAAATGCTATTTATAGAACAGGGGGAGAATATGGGAAACAACTCATAACAATTGAACTTAAAGGATCAGAAATACATAGCTACCTTCAGGGTTTACAGATGGGAAAATGGATGCAAACTCAATGGTCGGGTTTTCACGCTATTGTTAATGAAGAAATAATTAAAAGCGACCTGGATATGGATAAAAAATATCGAGTGGTGATGCCTAAACGGGAATGGGAGAGACGTTTTTTAAACCTATTAAGTTGGTTGGATAGGAACCCTCAGAACTGGCCAGGGGTAAGTGTGCCAGAGCGTCCGTTGAACCCAATACTTTTAGAAATAACTTGGACGGATGCTATGGTTTACCTTTTAACGGATTGGAATCAAAAAGGTATAGGTGTGGTGGAAGGGTTGAAGACCATCATTCAGGAAACAGGTCAAGTAAAGCATTTATTGCTATCTGATAATTAATTCTAATAATCATATATGTAATCCAATATTATATTCTATATATACAGTGAGATTAGTTGAATAAAATGAATCCAACTCAATGTTTTAGAAGCCTGGTGGTATAGCTTATGTAGTCCGAATATCTTTAAAAAAGTATGAAAATTGGATATAAGGAGGTTGTAGTGAAATTAAGAAAACTATATATGATTTCGACTCTTTTGCTGATTACTCATCTCTGTTGGGCACAAGAGATATGGCAGGAAAATAGTTTTGAAGATTTTGTAAATGGAACATTTGATGACTCTGGCGCAAATATGTATGTTTCATACAACGGACGAATACAAACGATAAATAGGTGGGATGTAAATAATGATGGCAACATAGATATATTAACAGTTAACTCTCATTCGATTGTCGAGATGCTTGATATGTCGATTTATTGGGGTAACGGTAAAGATTACAGTATCCAAAACCACAGTTATATACCAGTCAATGGTCCTATGTGGGTAACTGCGGATGATCTAAATTATAATGGAGTGATAGATCTCGTCGTAACAAATTATTCGAACGGCACATGGACCAGAATGGACTCATTTATTTATTTCGGTTGTATGGATAATGAGGAGTATGATAAAATAAAAGAAGACGGTGGATGGGCGTTTTACCCTTTTTGTAAGCGCATATCACTCCCTAGCGTGAATGCGCAAAAGGCAGTTACTGGCGATTTTAATAAGAATGGATATAAAGATATTGTGATAGCTTTTTCGGGTGGATACTGGGAATATGCTCGAGGAGAGATTGCATATTCTCGGATTTATTGGGGAACTGATGATGGATATAGTGCCGATAATTATACCGAGATTATGACAGCCGGAGCAATGGACGTGGTTACTGCAGATATTAACAAGAATGGCTGGTTAGATTTAATATTTGCAAATGGCGAAGGAAATTATTCTTATGTCTATTATGGAGGAGAGAATGGATTTTCCCAAGAGCGATTACTAAAACTTCCCACCAACAGAGCTCATGCTGTTAAAGTAGGTGATATAAACAAAAATGGATGGTATGACATAGTATTCGCTAATGAAATTGGCAATATTTCGTATGCATACATAAATATCAATGGACAATTTACCCCTGACAGACGAATAGAATTTGAAACATATACTGCTAAAGATATTGTTATTGCGGATTTCAATAACAACGGTTATAATGATGTATTTTTTACTAATCACCAACATTCACTCTCGGGAGATCCCAACCTAGCAAATCGTCTTATTGATTCATTCTTATATTTTGGCTCTGAGAATGGTTTTAGTTCTGAAAATCGTCAATCGATTCCGACCATAGGCGCATGGGGTGCTCAAGCAGCGGATTTAAATAATAATGGGTGGATCGACCTAGTGGTGGCAAATTTTCAAGAACATTATTCATATGAAGTGCCATCCTTTATCTATTGGAATGGACCGGATGGTTTTTCTGATATCAAACGAACACCGCTATATGAACATGGGGCAACCGGGGTTACGATAGCGGATCTGAATAATGATGGGTTTTTGGATATAATTATTACATCCATGATGGGAAATTCAAGGGGAGATTATGACCCTTCCTTTCTTTATTTTGGTACAGAAGATGGTAGATTTGATATCGAGAATCGTGTAGAACTGATTGGGCGCGAACCTTATGGCCAGGCATTTGCAGATCTCAATGATAATGGGTCTGTGGATGTTTTATTGGCAAATAGAGGTGAGATAACCCGTTTGGCAAATGAAGTCTGGATTTATTGGAATAAGGATAATACATTTAACGATTGGTACAAAACCGGATTACCTGCTTTCAATGCTGCTGCTGTACGTGTCGCAGATTTAGACAGAGATGGATATCTCGATATTATTGTTTCAACTGGTCCGACACACATTCATCAAGAAGATAAAGCTCAGGGCTCATTTATCTATTGGGGAGGAGCTGGTGGTTGGACAGTGACAGAACGTACAGTCTTGCCGATTATTGGAACACGTGCACCTGCAATAGCAGATATTAATGATAACGGATATCTTGATTTAATATTTGGAAGTCAACAAAGAGGGCGTTTGGCAACGATATTTTTTGGAGATGGAACTCGTAATTATAGCCAGGATAATAGCATACAACTCGAAGGTAGTCAGGGAACTGGAAATCCGGGTGTTGCAGACTTAAACAACAATGGACTGTTAGATATAGCTTTTGCACACGATAATAATGTGTTAATATATTATCAAAGCAAAGATAATTTATTTGAAAAGCCCGTTATTATACCTGTACCAGCAAAGACTATGACGATTGCAGACGTAAACTCGGATGGGTGGCTTGATTTGGTTTGTCCACTTTATAGAAAAGATGGTAAGAGGATGGGATATTCAACTATCCTTTTAGGATCTCCAGGAGGATTCGATATAACAAATTCAATAAAATTACTTACTCATGCCGGAACAGGAGCAGTAGTAGCTGATTTTAATCGGAATGGTTATATGGATATTTTCTTTTATAATCATCGCTCCGATGGTAGTTACAATGAAGTTAAAAATTTTGGTGACCATCATGTAAACTCTGTGTTATATTATGGCGGACCTAAAGGTTATACCAAAGACAACGTTTTTGAATTACCAGGTATTGGTGCACATTATGATCCGGGAGTTGATGTTGGACATATTATTAACAGGCAAAACCGATACCGATACATCTCCTCTGCTTATAACACAGAGGGGAGGGAACCATTATCTTTAAGTTGGGGAGCAATAACTCCCCCGAATACAAAAATAATGTTTCAATTACGCTCTGCAGAAACTATGGAAACATTGGAGAACGCAAATTGGATCGGTGCTGAAGGCCCAGATACTTGGTTTACCGAACCTAATCAAGCAATTCAAGAGCTTCCCGGTAAATGGATACAATATGCTGTTATATTTGATATGGGAAATGGTGCTGGAACTCCAATATTAGAATCAGTCGAGATAACTTTTGAATAGATATAAATGGAATCGTTAATAAACGAGGAGTATGTTATGACCGTTAAGATAATTCAAGTAATAATTATATCTACTATGTTGTGTTCCACGTTGGTTGGAATTGACAATGTAGAGCGCGATATCGATAATGTTGGACCAGTAACGGAATCAATAGACAAAGATAGATTCTCCATAATTTATTATATATCTGAATCAAATGGATCGGATATGTATGGCGAAGGCTCGAAACATAAACCTTGGGCGACAATTCAATTTGCGTTAGAGAATGTTGGTGACGTTTCAGAAAATAAAGTTGCAGGTGTATTTGTCTCTTCGGGTCGTTACACAGGTCATACGCTTGAAATGAAACCATATGTAGAGTTATATGGAGGTTTTAACAGTGAATCATGGGAACGCGATATTTATCAATACTCTACTTACCTGGATGGCGAAAATAAACGACGTGTAATTATCGGATCAAATAACTCGCGTATAGATGGATTCATTATTACTAATGGGCGTGTAAGATCACACGGAGGGGGAATATTATGCGATGATACCTCACCAATTATTAGTAATTGCTTTATTCTTAATAACTTTGTGCTTGAGCCCGAGCAATTTAATCATAATCGGATTCACCAATATGGTAATGATGGTGGTGCAATAGCTGTCTTACATAACGCAACACCTATTATTCGAAACAATGTGTTCTACGGTAATAAGACTTCAATAGGACACGGAGGGGCCATAGCTTTAAAGGGGTGGTTGCGTATGGCTGATGTTCCTAAGTCTCGGATTGAAGATAATGTTTTAGTCGGCGGTATCCAACCAGTTATTAGAAATAATGTATTTATTGAAAATATATCTGGTGTAAATGATGTACATAATACCCGGAGTAGTAATGGCGGTGCAATTTCTATTACATATGAACAGCGCCCAATTATTGAAAATAATCTCATAGCTCATAATCATGCTAAAGGTAATAGTGATGGAGGTGGTATATATAATGAATATTATTCATATCCAATAATAAATAGTAATTGGATTATTGGTAATATTGCTGATGACGACGCTGGTGGGATTTATACGATGCGATTAGGTCATCCCATAATAACCAATAATATTATTGCCGGGAATAAGACAGTGAATGAAGGAAATTACGGTGGAATAAGAATAAGTAAAGAGGGACGCGCGCGTATACTGAACAATGTCATTGTCAGGAATCAAACAGGTGGAGGGGTTCAATGTATTGATTCATACATGGAATTGAAAGATAATGTTATTATGCATAATCGAGGCACTTCAGGTATACATTATCGGAATGCTTTTACTTATTTTAAACCTTCCGTCATCGAAGAGAATATTATTCAACAAAATGAAGGGTTGGAGTTGAATATAGAAAATGATAGCTCAGAATTAGTAAATGTTAAAAATAATAGTATACATTCCCTCTATGAGGTGGGGGCAACTGATAATAGAATCGTTCAATTTGAGAATGATAGTATTCTTGGAAAAATAAGTAACATTAAATATGATGCATTAACTTATCAGACTATAATAAGTGTAACTGAACAGATGGATAATAAGATGATAAAAGGTCGGGTAATTAAAATCGGTGATTTTTGGGGGATAATAAAAGAGGGCAGGGAGAACAAAATATTCGTATGGGGAAACGTGGGATCCACAACAACTCAGACATCGAACTATGAAATCATTTCTAGTTACAAATCGGTTGTGCGAAGAAGATAATTAAGTAAAACTATCTGATTATATGGAGGTTTAAATGCAGTCTGAAGGTTTATCAATTTATGATTTACTGATTGCGGTAGTATATATTATAAGTATTCTTGGTATAGGTGCATATTTTTATAAAAAACAAAAATCGCCAAAGGATTTCTTACTTGCGGGAAGGAATATGAAATGGTTCCCTATAGGGTTTTCTTTGATGGCTACACTTACGAGTGCTGTCGGTTTCATGGCGTTTCCTGCGGGTGCGTTCCGGTTTGGAATTATTATGGTTTGGATGATAATGGCAATACCGCTATCTTATCCAGTCGTAGCGTATGTGTTTATACCATTTTATCAAAAACTTCAAGTATACACTGCATACGAATATTTGGAAAAAAGGTTTAATCATAAGGTGCGTGCCTTAGCCAGTATGATATTTATATTATGGCGCATATCTTGGATGGCAGCAGTAATATATGTACCCTCAATGGTATTGAATGTGGTTACAGATGGTGCTATTCCATTGATTCCGTCTATTATAGTATTAGGAACTATTGCAACTCTTAACACAACCCTTGGTGGAATTAGGGCTGTAATGTGGGCTGATGTTGTACATTCGTTTATGTTGTTTACCAGTATGATTATTGCCATTATTTTTATTTTTAAAGTTGTACCCGGAGGGGTCTCTGAAGTATGGAGCACTCTAAGTGACGCAGGTAAAACCTCGATGACCGGTAGTATTGAAGGCTTCGGTAATGCCAATATTATTGAAAAAATACGACTATATTTATTTACCGATATCACCGTTGTTGCACTCATTATCACTTATACAATCCAAAAAATGGGAAATTATTGTGTTGACCAGGCAATGGTTCAACGGTATATCTCTGCGAGTTCAGTTGAGGGAAGTCGTAAAGGTTTTAAAACAAATGCTTTTGCTTATAGTTTTTATGTAATATGTGTAACAACAATAGGAGTTGGATTGTATGCAGTCGTATCATATATACCTTTCCCTGAATCATTGCAAAATGATCAGATATTCCCTTATTATATAGCTAATGTTATGCCGATTGGAATAACCGGAATAATGATTGCTGCAATTTATGGTGCATCGATGTCAAGTATTGATTCGGGTATAAATTCTTGTATCTCTGCAATATTTAATGATTTTTATGGTCGTTATAAGTTAAAAACTTATAATCTTGATTCAGTAGAAATCACTGAACAAGAGAAAGCACGTCGTCTTAAAATAGGGAGAATTTCAGCTTTAGTTTTAGGGATTTTAATCACTTTCTTTGCTTGTTATGTAGGGAAGTTAGGTGATATATTTATTTATTCTCAAAGGTTGATTAATATGTTTACCGGTCCCCTATTTGGAGTTTTTTGCTTAGCAATGTTTACTAGGCGTACAAATGCTTTTTCTGCATTAGTTGCAGGATTAATTGGCTTTTTAACGGGATCATTGTTAGTATTTTCGAAGAATTTAGGTATTGATTATTTAGCGGTTGGTGTGCTGTGGCCTGCCACAGTTTCGTTTTTTGTAACAGTCCTGTTGGGTTATAGTATGAGTATTTTCTTCGGAAACAATAAAATCGATGCACATAAGTATATGTGGCGTAGCATAATGAATAGTTGAGTAGGGATTTTAGCAAATAAATAATAGATAATATGCCATATCATCAATGAACGGATTTCGATCATTTGATAAAATGAATATTGATATTAGCTGTTTTATTAGCTATCATTTTTAAAAATATAGAAAGTATAACGTATAAACAAACTGAAGAAATCATGAGCCAAACACGGAAAAAAGATAAAGGGAATTCAAAATACCACGTTAATAATCTTGAACGTGCACTGAAAATATTAGAATTATTTTCAAGTAATCCAGAGGGATTAACAATATCCCAAATTACTGATAATTTACAGTTTCCAAGAAATAGTGTCTTTAGAATAACTGCAACGTTATATGATTATGGATATTTGATTCGTGACAAACATTCTAAAATATTTCAACTTTCACCAAAGTTATGGATTATTGCCCATTCTGCACTCAGTGAACAAAATTTAGTCCAGAAGGCTATCCCCATTATGCGCGATTTACGAGATGAGTATGGAGAAACAGTTGCACTTGGTGTCTTAAGGGGACAGGAAGGTATGGTAATCGAAGAAATATCGGGTACTCATCCCTTTAGATTTGTATTAGAACCAGGAAAAAAGTTTGCAATCCATTGTTCAGCACCAGGTAAAGCAATTTTAGCATTCCTTCCAAGCGAAGATCGCGATGTAAAAATTGAAAACCTAGAATTTATACGTTATAATGATCGAACTATCACAAATAAGAAGGTTTTTAAAAAACATATAGAAAAAATCCGAAAGTCTGGTTATGCCACGGATGAAGCAGAAGGAACTGAGGGAATGCATTGTGTTAGTGCTCCGGTTTTCAATCACAAAGGGGAACCCATTGCTGCGATTTGGATCGCTGCACCATCTATGAGAATCATGAAGAAAGATTTTTGTAATGTTGGAATTGTAGTAAAAAAATATGCTGACCAAATATCTACCAGTTATGGATATAATAGGTAATCCAGAATGATTGAAGAGTTATATTATAAAGAAGACTATTAAGGAAGAAATGATTAGTTCATTAAAATTAATAGTAATGTTTGATATAGGTTCCGCCGGCAAGTGGTTCACATCTAATTACCATTTTCATCCTATTTGTCACAGCTGATTATACATCATACAGAAGATAGATCGTGCGTTAGTTTGATATCAATTAAAGTAGCATCCCTACAGCAGATGTAAAAAAATAATCGGTGAAAATATCTTTAAAAATATTGGATAGAATCGAAAGGAGTGTTTTAATCGTTACTTTTGCAACAAGGGTACTGCTTATCAACGTGTTTACTTACAGTATTGCAAAATCATGCGCTGTGCTTACAGCACGTACCATAGATGGTTAAAATATTTTCACAAATGTTATTAATATTCAACTGGAAATAAATATTTTTCAACAAAATAATAGGACAATTTTATCTTGAGTAGCATTCGCTTTTGGAGGATAGGTTTTTTTATAACTCTTAAATTTTATATTTGTGTCAATGTAGCCTATTGTAGTAATACCAATAGAGATGATAAAAAATTATGTTACCCTCTTGATGTAAAAATTGCTGTAGGTGTTAGTATAACCGGAGGAAATAACAGCACGAGGACCGCAACGCTGAATTCCGAGTTAGATAAGAGATATACGAGATTTCGAGTGCGAATTAACGGGAAGGGTGCCTATGGTGAAGCGAGTTACTCGAATGGACCATGGATTGAATCAACGCATAATTGGCGGATAAATACACGGGTTGATTGGTTTACTACGTCACAGTTGCACAGTTTTTTGTTTACCGAGGCAGGATTGCAAAGTAATCAATATAGAGGATACTGGTTAAAGAATAGTCTACAGGGGGGATATGGAATTAAACTCTTTGGTGGCATACGTAATATCGACGTAAGTTTACCACTCGGTATAGACTACGCCCGTGATATTCTGGTTGTTGATAATGGACAAAGATCGGAGAATTTTGCCGCAGTTTTAAAACCCGAGATAGTATATAAGATCAATGCTTATATACAATACCGAAAAAAGTCAAATATATTTATGGACTTGCAAGATGATGAGAATTATCGGGTAGATTCTGAGAATATTATTGATTTACATTTTACAAACACTTTTGCTTTACGGATATCGTACATGATTAGCCACTATAATAAACCACGGCTCATTCGTGAGGTTGACCAAGCGGGTAAGCAGACAGATGAACGTGTTCCGGCAAAACCCACTGATCACCTCTTTTCGACTTCTATGATGATTAGTTTTTAAGGATGATACAGTTCGATTAACCACTTCCGCAACCACTCCTCAAAAATTCCCACCTTATAAGCCGCATTCCCCACATAACAGAAAATCTCATGTTCTCTTGATCCAGCTGATTTGTTATAGTCTTATAATCCTCACGTGTACTCTACTTAACATTTTATAAAAAATCTAACGCCATAATATTTATGAATAAATTCACTCTACTTGCAAAATCTTAATATTTTACTATATTCTATATAATAACGAGAGAGACCGAAAAGGGGGAGCAAATTTTAAAAACACGATGATATTTTAAGGTCGCGAACCACTTATGATTATCCGTCTCACAGATAAACTTCGCCGAAAACTCAAAGTACCGCAGCTTACATTACGTAAGAATGAAGATAATAATCCGTTCATCGATTGGACATCCCATCTGTTTACTGCCGATCGGACTCAGTATATTATTTTTGCAAATACCTTTTCTTTGTACTCGGTGGTACTGTACGGAAGAGGAATCGTAGATGAGAATGCATTCATAAAACGTTCGTTGGATACATTGCGGGAGTTTATGGAAGACAATCATAGAGGTTTTTTATATAAACGGCTAATTGCACCGCATACAAACAGAATTATATTTTCAAAAACAACCGACAGGCGTGTTCTCGGTTCGCTCAACGATATGATATTTCAGGCGAAAGTGAGAATGATCGAGGGGAACCTTTCTCCTTACGATGTATCATTCGAACTGAATACAGTACTCTTTTCAATGTTCGATTATGACAGTCCCTCGAAAAGACTTGATAAACTATTTGCAGACTCAATCAGAGCAAAATCGTAATAGAAAACATTCAGCATATGCCCCAAACAAACGACATCCATATAACATCACACGACATCCAATCACTCAACAACCGCGATGCGATCTATGCGTTTTTAACGCATCTCGGATACGCCAGCTCATACCAATCCCCCCACACCTGCATTCAGAAACAGAAGTCCTGCTATTCCCCTGAAATGGCCACATCGGTAGTGTCTTGTGACCAAGGTGTAATTGATTTTCAGACACAACCACGTTTTATAATCGTTTTTCAGGGTTTATATTTGAATTTCAGAAAGGGGAGAAAGAGAAATCAGTTCGATTATCTTTCGGATGATGCAATAATTGAGATGGAACAAGTCGTATCGGATGAGATTAATCGTTATAAGCAATTATAGCAATATCCCTCGCTGTTTCAATTATAAAGATAAGGCAATGCAATTTCAAAGTCCAATTGGTTCGATATTAGCAACTGTAATATTATTGGCAGGGTACACAACAAGCAAGCCTGGACTTAATACCATTCTTGAAGACGCCGCTAAAAAACAGAAAAGATTAATGCATCGTATTATCGATGCATCGATTGATATTGATGCATCACCCGAAGAAGTGTGGTCAGTAATTGTGGATTTCAACTCATGGGAATCCTGGAATGATTTTATTCCAATAGTCGAAGGAAATCTTCAGGTTGGTGAACGCATACGTATAAAGGTTGTTCCGCCTGGATTAAAACCGATGACCTTTAATCCGGAAGTTTACGTTATAAAACCGATTGAAGCAATAGTTTGGGGAGGAAGTTTTCTTAAAATTATTTATCGCGGCGACCATACTTTTCTTTTAGAACCTATTCCGGGTGGAAAGACACGGTTTCGACAGATTGAAAGATTTATGGGACCGATGGTTTTGTTTATGGGTGGTATGATAAAAAAAACCGAGGTGGGTTATCATCAGATGAATCTTGCGTTGAAGGAACGGGTTGAAAATAATAACAAAAATATAATCTCAGATAAAACTCCAAACAACACGATCAAACATTGAACAACTGCATTATTTGCAATGTTTCTCTCGACATCGATGAAACCGTTCCGATAACGCGAAACTGACTGGCGAAGATTTCACCAAAGCGAACAACCGAGGAAGCATTGTGGGAGTACATCCACCATTCACCGGGATTGTGTACGAATTGTAATGAGCGGATAAACGGATTTTCGTCGGATATAAAAGATCAAATGCTGCAAGCATGCTGGAGTGATCCGGAGAAGTTTATGCAGGAAGTGTGGCGGAAGTGTATGGGAGAGCAAGGCTGACAGCCTGCTCTCTTAGTGAAATTGATATTTTCGCATGAAATAAGTATTATACGGGAACCATACCGCGTGCCGCGGTATAACACGAAGAATTAAAAAGAATTTAGTAGTAAGTTGTTAAATGTATAGTACTTACAGATAACTAATTTCTGCGTATTATACAGAAGCTAAGCCAGTCACAAAGTGATGGCTTTGCCAACGGTGGTATTATCTGTGAACCATATAATCAATAGTTAGGCTAATCTAAAAGGAATCCCAAGTGAGATTGATGGCATGAACAAAAGAAGATGGTTTTTCGTTACTGCGCCGTTTGTCATCTTTACGATATACACATTTTTCATGTCATCATTTTTTCCAGATGCGCCAGAGCAAATGCGTTGGCTGGTTTCAGTATTCTTTGGTTGCACATTATTGTTACTCATAGTTCAGAGAGTATTTATGGACGACAACTATATTTTGGCTTGTTGATGATGGTTCTTTTGCCGCCTATTCTATGGAATAGTAGTTTTACTTGTTACTTTTCACGCTTGGACTACCCTGAAGATGATTGGGAAAATCCAGAATTTCTCCGAGTAAATAAAGTCATTAGTTTTTTTGGGGTTGTTATATTCTTGCTATGCTTCATAATTCAATTTGTGTCAATGCTAGTTGTGCAGCTCTTCGCTCCGATTCTCATTGTTACGACACTTGGCACAGGGGGAACGAAGAAGTTAATCAATTTCTTTATCAGCCAGTTAGAAGCGAAGGATGGGTAGTAGTTTGTTTATTTAAAATCGCGGAGCGTTGGAGCATGGTAATTTTTTCATCGATAGCGCTTGCCTAACAAGGCAAATGCAGCCGACACCAGAAACTGGTTCGGCTGATTTGCGGCGTTTGGGCGTACGGAATACGAAAGGAGACACTATGCAGACCGGAACCAAGCTTTACGCGTTCGTCCTTATGCCCTTCGCCAAGGACTTCGACGACTTGTATCAACTCGGCATCAAAGCGGCATGCGATGAAGTCGGCATCTTCTGCGAGCGGGTCGATGAGACACACGTCCTTGGCCCGATCTATGACAAGATTGTCAATGCCATCAGCAAGGCGGACATCATCATCGCTGACCTCACGGGAAGGAACGCCAATGTATACTACGAGAACGGCCCGGATTGCCTCCCCACCGGCGCGCCCGAGATCGCGGACGAGACGCTGCGGCGGACGGAACTGCGCAACTGGCTCAAATACCGGGTGCTTCCGGGGGCCGGGGCGGCGGTGCCCGAATGACTTCCGCCAACCCACATGTGCTCGCCGTGGACCTTGGCACCAGCGGCCCCAAGGCGGCCGTCGTCGCGCTCGACGGCTCCATTGTCTCGACCGCGCGTGCCCATGTCGAGACCCATTACCTGCCGAATCACGGAGTCGAACAGGACCCGGAGGCCGTGTGGACCGCCTGTAAGGAGGCCTGCCGGGGCGCGCTGTCGAATTCAACGGTTCGGCCCGCGGACATCGCTGCGGTCATCAGCAGCAGTCAATATTCCTCGGTCGTGCCGGTGGATGCGGACGGAAACCCGACGATGAACATGATCCTCTGGCTCGATCAGCGCGGCGCGCACCGGAGGCTCAAAAAATTCGATGCCTTTCCCCGCCGTGCCGACGGCCCCCTGCGCATGCTTTCGTGGCTGCGCCGGCACGGCCTGCCCCCCGTCGGTGGAGGCAGCGAGTCCCTCTCCCATATCCGTTGGGTCAAATACGCGCGCCCGGAAGTCTACAAACAGACACACGCCTTTCTCGAACCCATGGACTTCCTCACGATGCGCTTCTCGGGACGCTGCACCGCCAACCAGTGCACGGCCTTCATGTACCTGCTCACCGACAACCGTTCGCTCGGTGTCACGGACTACGATCCCGTCCTGATGGGGCATTCGTTAATTGACCGAGAGAAGCTACCCGAGCTGGTAGCCCTCGACACCGTGCTCGGCCCGATACGCCCCGAGATTACGCAGGAACTTGGCCTTTCTCCCAGCACCCAGATCATCACCGGCCTGAACGACACGCAGTCCGGCGGAATGGGTACGTATGCTTTCGGTGGGGATCATGCGGCGATCTCCGTCGGTAGCACGAGCGTCATGATCACGCACGTCGACTTCAAACGCACGAACGCGCGCCATGCCATCCTCAGCATGCCCAGCCCCGTGCCCGGCACCTACTTCGTCATGGCGGAAAACGGCGTGGGCGGCGGCGCGCTTGAATACTTCCTCGAACACCTCATCTATGCCGCCGACGAATTCGGCGATCTGTCCCACGACAACCGCTTCGAGGCGCTTGGCCGAATCGTCGAGGCGGTCGAACCCGGCAGTGGCGGCGTTCTTTTTCTTCCCTGGATGGGCGGTTCGATAGCCCCGGCGGCCGACGCACGCATGCGCGGCGGCTTCCTGAACCTGAGTATGAAGACGCGGAGGGGACACCTCGCCCGGGCTGTCCTCGAGGGCGTCGCGATGAACCTCGCCTGGCTGCGCAACCCCGTCGAACGCTTCGCCAAACGCCGCTTCAGCCATTTCCTGTACTATGGCGGCGGCGCGGAGTCGGATGCGTGGTCGCAAATCATGGCCGATGTCCTCGACGCGCCGGTGCACCAGCTCGCGCAACCGAAGTACACCACCTGTCTCGGAGCGGCGCTGCTCGCCTTCGAGCGCCTCGGCCTGCTCGATTTCGGCGAGTTCGCCAGCCGTGTCCAGGTCCGGCGCGTGTACGATCCGCGCGAGGAGCACCGGGCGCGCTACGGCGAGCTGACCGAACAGTTCATCGCCGCGTTCAAGAAAAACCGCCCGATTTTCCGGGCGCTCAACGGATTAAAGAGCAAACAATTTGAACCATTAATCATTCAGGAGTAACCGGATATGGATATCGAGAAACTGTTGCGCGCGTTGTACCCCTACGCCGACGAATATGGCGTGCTCCGCGCGTTTCCCGAGAAGGGCACGCCGCGCGAGGAGATTCTCGCGCAGGTCGAGGCGATGGCCACGAAGGAAGACAAGGCCTGGGAAGGCGGGCAGTGCTCCGGGACCATGTATTGCGGCGACCACGAACACTACGCCTTTCTGAACAAAGTCTTCGGCTATTACAGCCACGTAAATTCGATCCAGCGCGACATGTGCTTGAGCATGAATCGCTTCGAGTCGGAAATCATCGCGATGTCGCTCGACATGCTCCACGGCGAGGCGGTGCCGTTGCACCACCCCGGCGAGAAGGCCTGCGGTGCGATTGGCTCCGGTGGCACGGAAAGCATCCTCAACGCGATGCTCGTCTACCGTGACAAGGCCAAGGCCGAACGCGGCATTACCGCGCCGGAGATGATCATGCCCGACACGGCCCACGCCGCGTTCGTAAAGGCCGGGCACCTCTTCAACATCAAGGTCATTCTCGCTCCGGTGCATCCCGACACCACGCAGGTGGACCTCGATTTCGTCAAGGCGCACATCAATGACAACACGATCGCGCTCGTGGGTTCCGCCGGGAATTATCCCTACGGCACGATCGACCCCATCGAGAAACTCTCGGAAATCGCGCTCGATCGTAATATCGGGTTGCACGTGGATGGCTGCCTCGGCGGTTTCATACTGCCGTGGGGCCAGCGTCTCGGCTACGACATCCCTGTGTTCGACTTCCGTCTGCCCGGCGTCACCTCGATTTCCGCGGACACCCACAAATACGGCTACGGCCTCAAGGGCACGTCGGTCATCCTCTACCGTGACAAGACCTTTCGCCAGTATCAGTATTTCACCTGGACCGACTGGAAAGGCGGCGCCTACGCCTCGAACGGACTGCCCGGCAGCCGCTCAGGCGGCCTCATCGCCGCGACCTGGGCCTCGATGGTCAGCCTCGGGCAGGAGGGCTACCTCATGTACGCTAAGGCCATCTTCGAGACCGCCTTTACCATGCAGGACGCCGTGAAGCGCCATCCCGAGCTCAAGCTGATGGGCAAGCCGACGTGGTGCTACTCGATTACATCGGATGCCTTTAACATCTACCACGTGAACGACTTCATGAAAACGCGCGGCTGGCGCTTCAACGGCCAACAAAAACCGCCCGCCATCCACATGTGCGTGACGCGCCCGCAGACCCAGCCCGGCGTCGCCGAGAAATTCGCCGCCGACCTCGCCGAGGCCGTCGCCTATGCCAAGAACCCGCCGCAGGAAAATCCCAAATCCGGCGGCATCTACGGCGGCGGCGCCGAAGGCATGAACGCCGACGACACCGAATTCGTGCGCATGTTCCTCATCGGCGCCATGGACGCGATGTCGGAGTACCCATTCTGATAAATATTAGGCATGGTGGCAAGGGCGTCAAGAGCCCGGTGGACGATTTGTATAGGAGGAACGAAGGTGTCTTATACAGAAACTATATATCCCCCCACGATTGTCGCGGAAGGCAGTATAATGCCTTGTGAATACAGACTTTATGCGAGAATGATCGCCGGGGTCTTATGCCGCGATGTCCGGTTCGCGTCTTGATAACCGGAAAGCAAGTATACCAGCAAAATGCCCAACAAGGCAATGCACCGGACGCCCTGACGGGCGCCGGTGATTTTTAACGTTATCACCACCCCCTCACAAATTCACCTCGCTCCATTTGATGTGTATGCGGATATTGCGGATGGTTCGATAGACTAAAGAGTCGCCAATACCATCGATGCAGTACGAAACAAAGCGGATGCTATATACCAGGGAGTGCTTGAATCGGTACTGCCCGAAACTCAGGAAACCTCACGGCAAGTCGATGGTGACTTTTTTGTCCCCAGACGTGCTGGATTTAGCTTCCTTTAAATTTCAACGCTGTCAACTCCGTCACTCCGTCAAAAGTAAACTTGACTTATTGTAAAAAACCGGTATATTACCTAAGCAGAGAAGAATTTAACGTTGTAAACCGTAATCTCTTGAAGAGTTACCCCTCAAAGCCCCAGGGCAGCGCGGTTTGAGTACCGTGGTGCTTGAACGGAAAGGTGGCCGGTGGTTGATCATTGATTTACTGGTATCCGTGCGCACGTAAAAAGAGAAAGTCATTTATACGAATGAAGTAGATGACTGAAACCGGCCAATAAGAGTTGGGAGTGTCGTGGAAAATATGGTGGGTCAAGATGTCCATTGTTTATACCGCTTTGATACATTCCGGTGAATCATTTCTTGGCGAGTTAACGATAGCGGAAGGGATTCGATATAGTCAAAAACCCCCGATCCGGTTCTTTCGCGTTCGGGGTTTTTGT
>Ga0209498_1000143_pt1 | contig 40798 bp, 29 predicted proteins | sample WalLakDeSediment_FD_184131 | JGI IMG/M metagenome (GOLD analysis project Ga0209498, IMG submission 184131) | Lake sediment microbial communities from Walker lake, Nevada to study Microbial Dark Matter (Phase II) - Walker Lake 11/02/13 Deep... | ecosystem: Environmental > Aquatic > Freshwater >... | reverse complement strand
GAAATTTGTCAATCAGTTGGTTAATCGGGTTTTTCATTCATATGATGATGATACCCCGACACTTACCGGCGCCGGATTTGGTGATGAAGCAGGCCTGATTCTTAGCCGGTTCAGCATGAACGGATGTGGCACAATAAACTCAGTAAGTGTAAACCTGCACTGGTCAACGGAGGATTATCCACTTTTTGCCGTACTACTGGATGAAAATGGCAATATATTGGATACTTCCCCAAGCTTTAAACCCGACAAATATCAGGTAAACAATTACTATACTTTCTTTTTTCAGAATCCTCAACTAATCACCGATAGTGATTATTATGTTGGAATAGCGCAGCAAGCGGTCTCCGGAAAGAGCTACTACCCGGTTGGCGTGCAATGGGAAGGAAGTAAAATAAGAGATGGTGCTTATTACCGGGCTGATCTTGACGGAAGTAATCTCATCAGCTATACATATCCGGGAAGGCTGATGATGCAGGTTGAGATTCTTCCCACGTTGCTGATTCCTTTTATAAGTGGCACTGAAACCCTGTGTGAAGGAAGCACCATTACTCTTCAGGCAGCCAGCAAAACAGTGAGGTATGCCAACAAGGTCGTTTCTAAAAGTTCTGAGCAAACACCCTCAAAGTATGGTGCTATTCAGGTTCTTGGAAGCCCGGACGTTTATCCGGAATCTGTTGCAAGCCCCAAAGCATGGATGAGTCTGACACCTGATGGGCAAAGAGAGTTCCTTGAATTGCAATTTTCGAATGCTGCCCCGATAAACTTCATTGATATCTACCAGGTGTTAAACCCGGGTGCCATTGATACCGTTCGGGTAAAGGATGATATGGGGCAGTATCATATCGTGTACGCTGAGGAAGCCCAGGCAGAACCAAACGCGGCGAGCATAAAGAAGATAAGATTTCCCACAACAGATTACCCCGTTTCACAAATACGCATTGACCTGGCCTCAGATTTTGTTGCAGGTTTTAATATGATTGATGCGGTCGCCATCGGAATAATTAATGATACCGATGATGTCTTTGACAATTATCTATGGTATCCTGGTATGCAAACTTCTCAATCAATCGTGGTTGACACCCCGGGTGAGTATTTTCTAACTGTTACAACTGATGACAATTGTGTACTTACGGATAGCATTTCTGTCAGCACACCAGCGTTAATCATACCGACAATAAGCTTATCAGGACCTGCTGATTTCTGTCAGGGAAATTCAGTGATTCTAACTTCCAGCCAAATGTTTAACAATACCTGGAGTACAGGTGAAACCACCGAAAGCATTACTGTGAATACCAGTGGCAGTTACAGTGTAACTTATTTCGATGGTTGTCAATCATTAACCTCATCATCAGTTGAAATTACCGTTTATCCTTTACCTGATGTAAACATTGCTGGAGGTCCGATTTGCCCGGGAAGCACCACAGTGCTGGATGCAGGTGCTGGCTTTCAAAGTTACCAGTGGTCAACCGGTGATACAACACAGACTATTAGTGCCAGCACCGCCGGTTATTTTTCAGTAACTGTGATTGACAATAATGGCTGTTCAGGCTCAGGCAGTGTGCAGGCATTCTTCGTTCCGGATCCTACACCTTCTATTTCGGGAAACCCATATTTCTGTCCGGGTGACTCTACGCTGCTGGATGCAGGAGCAGGCTATGCCAGTTATCTCTGGTCAACAGGTGCAACAACCAGGTCTGTAAATGTCACAACTGTAGGACTGGTATCTTTAACCGTTACTGATTCTTATGGTTGTCAGGGCACATCAAGTATAACCACCGGTGAATACGTGCCACCACAACCTGCGATTTCCGGAACTTTATCATTCTGTGCGGGAGCATCAACAGTTCTTGATGTTGGTACCGGATACACAGCCTATGTATGGTCTACGGGTGCAAATACACGCGCGATTGTGGTGAGTGAAGAAGGGGCTTATACCGTTATTGTTACTGACGGCAACGGATGCAAAGGAACAGCGGGTGTGGATGTAGCTATAGAAGGAAGTTCGCCGGAAGTTCCCGGACCTATTACAGGACCAACCGGAGGCCTTTGCAATCTTAGTGAGGTTGCTTTTTCAATAGAGCCTTTGCTTAACACTACTCATTATGTTTGGACTGTACCAGAAGGAATGACCATCATTGAAGGACAAGGAACAACCAGCATCACTGCTGAAGTTTCCATTTTCAGTTCAGGTATTATTTCTGTTGCAGCTTCAAATAAATGTGGTCAGAGCCCAACATGGAACGGAAGAGCCCTCTTTGTTAAAGGCTCACCTGAAATGCCGACGGATATTGTCGGCCAAGCTGATGGGGTTTGTGGCCTCTCAGGCGTGGCTTATTCTGTATCTGAAGTCTTTGGAGCAACATCGTATTCCTGGATTGTTCCCGAAGGGGCCAGTATAATCAGTGGTAACGGAACAAGTTCGATTAATGTGAGTTTTGGGTCTTCATTTGTTTCGGGAAATATTTGCGTGAGCGCTGTGAATGATTGCGGTGTCAGCGATTTCAGATGCTTCTCTGTTAATGGTTCACCCGCAACACCCGTTCAAATATTTGGCTCAGACCAGGTATGCCGCAGGGCAAATAAAGTCAATTATTCAATCAACCCAGTTGGTAATGCAAGCTCTTATACATGGGTTGTCCCCCACCAGGCGAGTATTTTCTCAGGGCAGGGTACAACAAGCATAATAGTAGACTTTGGAAACTGGCCAGGTAATATCTCTGTTTTTGCAACAAATTCTTGTGGCAATAGCGATGTTCAATATTTGGCTGTTGATGTGGTTAATTGCAGTCCACAAGGAATTGCAACAACTAAGGATCCACAAGGCAACAACGTTAATCCGGATCCTAACCAATATTCAAACAATGTTTTTGCATTTTTCCCTGAGGTAATTGGCAGTTCCGGTGGTAGCTCAGATGAATTTCCAGGCTTTTTAAACTGGACTCTTGGTGAGGCTGTAATTGAAACAATCAGTGATGTTACTTCAATCCTGACGCAGGGATTCCAGCAAAGCCTATACCAGTTAATTGCAACTGACAATCATCTTGTAGCGTATGCTTTCATGGTTGAAGTGTACCCTGTACCAACACGTAATTTTGTCTCACTAAGAGTCAAATCAATGTCAGAAAATCCATATCTGTTAATTGAATTGGTTGATCTCGTCGGCACAAAAATATTCAGGCAGGAGACCCGCGAAATGGATTCAAGTTATCAGATAAACCTCAGCCACCTTCCGCCAGGTGTTTTTATCCTCAGCGTAGTTGATGTGAGAAATCATCAGCAGAGATTTTTTAAAGTTATCAAGATATAGGTTTGGAATATCAGCAATTCGTCGCCTCTCGACTGCGTCTCGCCTTTTGGCGAGACTCCGCTCGAGGACCGGGTTGGTTTTAAGGAAGAACCCCATTGGCGATTTTTAAGACGCCAATGGGGTTGTTTTTTAGCGGCAATCGGCGGTCCCCGAGGGAAGTTCGACCGGAGGGAGAATGGAGCCTGCACTGAGCCGAGTCGAAGTGTCGAGGGGTTTGACTAGCCGGTTAAAACCCATGGGAGAATGGGGTTATCATTTCCGCAGCCTAAAGGCTACGGCTATTCAAAAAAAACTGCTGAAATTGAAAATTTTGTGGCGGATTTTGTGGCGGAAAACAAAAAAGCCCCTGATAATCAGAGGCTTAACTTGTTTGTTGGCGGTCCGGACGGGACTCGAACCCGCGACCCCATGCGTGACAGGCATGTATTCTAACCAACTGAACTACCGGACCAATGTTTTAATGAGCGTTGCTTGTTGTTTCTAAAGCGTTGCAAAGATAGTACAGATTTTTAAATCAGCAAATGTTTTGATTTTTTTTTGCAAAATTCCCAACTTTGATAATTAATTGAGTCAATTAATTGTATTTCTCATGCCTTACTTTGTATATATAATTGAATCTGAAAACAATAGTATTCTATACAAGGGTTTTACAACAGATATTGAAAAACGTTTGTATGAACATAACAATAATTTAAGCCGGTACACTTCTGGCAAAGGGCCATGGAAACTAGTCTATCTTGAATCTATTGAAGAGAAAAGATCTGCATTAATAAGGGAAAAACAATTAAAACGTTCAAACAAGATTTATCTTAAACAACTAATAAAAGATTATTTAAACCAAAAACCATAGGTCAGACCACCCATGGCCTGTCATCTCGCCAGAGGCGAGACGGGTTCGAGTCCCGTCCGGACCGCTCATAATAAACACAAGGTTGATCTAAAAAGGTCAACCTTTTTTGTTAGGTAGTGCCTGTCATCTCGCCAGAGGCGAGACGGGTTCAAGTCCGGACTGCTCATTTATAAACATAAGGTTGATCTGAATAGGTCAACCTTTTTTGTTTTAGACAAGAACTTTTTTCTAAAACACAGACTAAATTATTTTCCTATATTTGTTTGACTGCCTTTTGCAGTTGGCCAGATAGATTGATTGACAGGTTATTATGCCTGGTTAAACGTTTAGTCCGAATCAAAATTAACAAAGATGAGCGCCATTCAAATTCGTCTTGCCGAAGAGGCCGACAACAAAAAGATCATTCAATTGTCGAAAAGGTGCCCGCAGGAAGGTATGGTCACCATATTCATTAACCGTACGCCTCGCTTCAACACCCTTCACCGGCTCATGGACCCCACGGCCTGGCATTTTGTGGCTAGTAAGGACGATCAGATCGTTGGGCTGGTTGGCGTGATCCACTTTAAGGCAAGGGTGGTCGATAAGGTCTATAAGATTGCATACATGCTCGACTTAAGGGTAGACAAGGAATTCAGAAGTGGCTTCACCGCCTTCAAACTCGTTAGGACGGCCATAAATCATATCAATCATTATGATGCGGATATTGTTATTGCCAACTTCCTGAAAGATAATAAACGGTCGCTGGTGTTTACTGCAGGCAGGGGAGGTATTCCCCCATCATATTTCCTGGGCGACAACAGGGTGCACAACATTTTGCCTCTATACAAAATGCGCATAAGCAAGCGCTTTGTTATTGAAAAGCCAACAGAAAATGACATCCCTGAATTGGTGGCTCTTTACACCAAATATGGTGAAAGTTTCAAGATTGCGCCGGTCTTTACAGAAGAAGGATTCCGTGAAATGGTCAACACGGTCGAGGGCCTTTCATTAGACGCATTTCTTGTGGCCAGGGAGGATGGAAAAATAAAGGCGGTAACTGCCGCCTGGGATGAGCATCCTTACAAAAGTTACCAGGTGCTGAAGTTTAATCTGAGCATTAAGATCATGGTCGGGTTTATCAGGGTTCTGTCGCTATTCATGAAAACGCCCTATCCCGTGAGGCTCAATGAGCCCCTCAGGCAACTTTCGCTGGTGCTTTACGCCCACGACGATTGCCCCGAGGCCCTCGAGCAGTTGTTCAGGCAGGTGAACAACCAGCACCTCGGTACCAACTATACCATGATTACGCTGTATGCACAGGAAAAGGACCCTGTTTTTACACTGGTGAAGAAGTTTGTTGGGATTTCGGTAAAAAGTGAGATGCATGTTTTTGCCAAGGACATGTCGGTGTTCGAAAAGTTCAGGGAGAATGACGCTCCCGTTATGTTCGACCTGGTAAAAGTCCTGTAAGCCCTTTTGCAGTTCTCTGGATTAAAGCCCATTCAGCACCCAGGCAATCAGAATGCCGAGGTAATTCCCTATTGCCAGTCCGATGATGCCTACTGTAATACCGGAAAAGATCACCTCGCGGTTCTTGATGGCCCCTGCCACAATGGGCACAATGGCCGGGTTGCAGATAAAGGCGGTGGAAGTGATCAGGAAGGTATCGGCATCGACTTTGAATATTTTCGACAGCAATGCCTGTATGAGCATAGAACCAAACACCACCAGGGCCACATAGGCGGCAATGATCATGGCTGTAAAGCTGATATTGCTCAGGTCGGCCCGGGAGGCAATCACCATACAGAAAATCATGATAATATACATGCCCAGCTCGAAGGATTTTTCAATTTTGTTGATGGCTGGAAGGAACGATGCCACTATTCCCAGGGTAGTAATGATCAGGATAACTACGGCCATTTGCGAAGATTCGGGAATAATCAGGGTAGAGGCTCCGCCTATAGCAAAAATAAGCACGGAGGTTCCGAATGCTTTCAGCAGCGACATCCTGTTTTTCTTTCTCAGCATTCCCCAATAGGGGTCATCGCCATCAAACACTCCTTTGCGGGCCGATTCAGGGTCAATGAAACGATACTTTGGCAGGAAGGTAAGAAACAGCCGCTGGGCTATGGTCATGACAAAAAGCAGGTGTATGGCGCCAACCACAAGGTCGTAGGTAACAATCAGCATGTAATTGGTCTCATCGGCACCCAGTGCCACCTGTATAGAAGCCAGGTTTGGCGTGCTGCCAGTATAGAGGCCCACCATCATGCCGGCCACATCGGGCATGCCTTCAATGCCGTGGCTGCGAAAAATGAAATATCCGGCAAAGACGGTAATGGTAACGGCAATCAAAGCAAAGAGCATGGAGAGCATGGTTTTTCCGGCGATCTGCGGCCATTTCCTGGCGTCCATAGAGAAAAGCAGCAAGGGGATGGCAATGGGTACCGTAAGGGTGGTCAGCAGCTCGAGGACGGTGTCATAGCCTTCGATGAAATGCAGAACCTTTATGTTTCCAATGGCAAAGCCCACCACATAGGCAATTACGATGGCGCCAATCTTATTTACAAAACGATAGCGGTGACAAAGCTTAAGGATCACCAGCGGAAAAAGCAAGTAAAACAGAACCAGGCCGATTGCTGCCATAGGTTTGAAGTTAATAGTTTTTAAACAGAAAAGAGGCCGTCTCAAAAGTTGAATTTTGAGACAGCCCCTTTATTAATCATTTTATTCCAAATCTTTCAGCAATTCATTTACCGCGGCTTCCAGTTGGGGGTCTTTCCCGTAAAGGATGGCTTCGAAGGGATTTTCGACCAGCACATCGGGCTCCAGCTGAAGGTTTTCGAGCGGGCGGTCTTCAACCACGCCATAGAATGCGATCATGGGTATGCCGAATACGATGGTGGGGTCGATCTGTGTTTCCCACCACACGGCGGTGCTGGTGCCAGGCACAGGCATGCCGATGAGTTTGCCAATGCCTTTGGCACGGTAGGCGTAGGGGAAGGCGTGGGCGTCGCTGTAGTTGCTCTCACTCATAAGCACGATGCTGGGCTTGGCCCATTTGTCGCGGGGCTCTCCGCCACGTGCCACAAAGCCATAGGGCCTGAAGGTGGCATAGGGCTTGCCATCGAGGAAGGTGGAGAGGTCTTCGTGCAGCCAGCCGCCGCCGTTGAAGCGGGTGTCGACAATCAGGGCGTCCTTATCGGCATTGCGGCCCAGCACTTCTTCAAATACGGTACGGAAGCTGCCGTCGTTCATGCCCTGCACGTGCACATAGCCTATGCGGCCACCGCTAAGCGCTTCGGTCATCTCGCGCATGGTGTTTACCCAGCGGCGATACAGCAGCCCGTTTTCGGCGCCCATGGTGATGGGTTTCACTACTTCGTCCCAGCGCTGGCGCGTGGACGGGTCGTAAAGGCTCAGCAGCACGTTCTGGTCGTTCTTGCGGTTCAGCAGCATGTTCCAGTCCATGTTTTCCGTCAGCTCCACGCCATCAATCTTCTCGATAATATGGCCGGCCTTCACTTTGCTTTCGGCCCTGTCGAGCGGACCACCGGTGATGACTTCGGTGATCAGCAGTCCGGAGCCGGGGCGTTTTTCGTCGAAGAACAGTCCGAGGGAAGCGGTGTTGTCGCCATTATCGGGACGGTGGGAGTAACGGCCGCCGGTATGCGAACCGTTGAGCTCGCCCAGCAGTTCGCTGAGCAGCTCCTGGAAGTCGTAGTTGTTGTTGATATGGGGCAGGAAGCGGGCGTACTCGCTGCGGAAGAAGTCCCAGTCGATGCCATGCAGGTCCGGGTCGTAGAATTTCTTCTGCACCTGCCGCCAGGCGTGGTGGAAGATATATTCGCGTTCGGCGGCGGCCGCCAGCACCATTTCGGCATTAATGCCCACGGGTGTGGCCTTGCCGCTCTCGGCTTCCACCTTTTGTATGCGGCCGTTGGCCAGCACAAACAATGTTTTTCCGTCTTTGCTCATCTCCATGCTGCCGCCCCTGGCGCCCAGTTTGGCCAGCGACTTAAGCTCTTTGGTGCGCAGGTCAACCACCCACAAGTCGGTGTCCTTCTCGTACGTAGCCATAAAGAAAAGCTTTTCCCCGGAAGGGTTGATGCGGTAGGAAGAAAGGTTTACCGAGCCGGGCGTAAGCTTTACCCTGCGGTTTTCGAGGCCCTGCAGCACCGGCACCCATGGGCTCACTTCTTCTTTTTTGTCCTTGTCATTATCCTTATTCTTTTCTTTTTCCTTGTCTTCGCGCTCCTTCACCAGGGCAAATTCCTCCTTGCTCAGGTTGAAGCGGTCGAAGGAAGCTTGGTCGAAGAACATGGCAAAGACATCGAACTCGCGTGCCCCTTGCAGTGCCAGCGGCTTTTTACCTTCCTTGTCGTTCACCCAGGTAAGCATTTTTCCGTCCATGGCAAACATGGCGCCGCCATCGGAGAAGCCGCTGTGGGTGAGGTTATTTCCCTTGCCGGGATTTTCTACATTGTAAAGCACCAGGTGGCTGGCGCCGTAAAAACCCTGTGCGTCGCGGGCCACTAGCCATTTGCTGTCGGGGCTCCACAAAAAGTCCTGGTCGCCATCGCGGTACGAGAAATTCTCGCCGGAAGGGATAATGGTTTTTGAAGTCTTTTTTTCCAGATCAAAAACCTTTAAAATATTTCTTTCTTCGAGGTAGGCGATGAACTTGCCATCGGGCGAAACCACCGGCTGAAACTCTTCTGCCTGGGTGGCAATCACGGGCTCTTCACGTATCAGGGTAGCGGCAAAGAAGTAAGGCTCTTCGTCGCGCACTATGGTGGCCTGGTAGATGTCCCAGCTTTCACCCCTTTCGGTAGAATAGTATAAGGTGCGTCCGTCGGGCGCCCAGCTGAGCATGCGCTCCTGCGCGGGCGTGCTGGTGATGCGCTTGGTGCGGCTGTCGTCAACACCTGTTACAAACACTTCGCCTCTGAACACGAAGGCGACCTCCTTGCCGTTGGGCGAGAGGGCCATTTCGGTGGCGCCCTGGCTCACGGAGAGAATGCGGTCTTCCCTGCCGCGGAAGTCGGCCAGGATGGTCACATCGACCTTTTGCGGGCGCTGTCCCTCCACCTGGGTGTAGATCTCGCCATTCCACGAGTAGCTTAAGGTGTTGTTGTCGCTGCGGGTGAGGTGACGCACAGGGTGGTTCTCAAAGAAGCTAATCTGGGTCTCTGTGGGGTCGGCACCCAGCGACTTCTTGAAAATATTTTGTACGCCGTTCTTCTCGCTCAAATAAAAGAAGGCCTTGTCGTCGGCGGCAAACAGGGGCTCGCGGTCTTCGCCCTCGTAATCGCTCACCATGGTGTAGCTTTCATTGGCAAGGTCGTAAATCCATATGTCGCGTGTAACGGAGGAGGTGTGGTGCTTGCGCCACTCATCCTCGTAGCCCTTGCGGTCCTGGAAGATGATCAGGCTGCCATCGCTGTTGTAGCTGGCGCTCTGGAAACCGGCAGTGGAGATCAGCAGGCTGCGGCCGCCGGTGGCAGGCACCGTGTAAAGCTTGCCGAAAAGCCCGCGGTTGGGGAAGCGCACCGACGATTGCAGGTCGTGGCGGGGCGAGCTGAAGATCACATTTTTCCCATCGGGGCTGAAATCCCAGGGAAAGTCGTTGCCCGAATGGTAGGTGAGCCGGGTGGCGGGCCCTCCGGTGGCCGGCATAATAAACACATCGAAATTGCCGAAGCGTTCGCTGGCAAAGGCAATGTGCTGCCCATCGGGGCTCCATACCGGCATGGTGTTGTGCGAGTCGTGCAGGGTGAGCGGGCTGGCAATGCCACCCTGTGCCGGCACTTTAAAAAGATCGCCCTTATAGCTGAAAACGATTTCGCTGCCATCGGGCGAAAGTGCCGGATAGCGCATCCATAAAGGATTGTCGAGCGCAAGGCTCACTGTGGAAACGAACCACAGGCTTAGAAAAAAGAAAAACTTGTTCATGGTGTAAAATTTAATGAATAAAAAAATGAAACTTCTTAATCCTCACATTATCACATTACCACATTACCACATTATCACATTATCACATTATCACTTAAAACCCTCTCCCAAACATCAGCCACAGCTGGTTGCGGTTTTCTTCCCAGCGTTTCATGGTGGCGGCGGCAAAGTCGTTGGTATAGGCGGTAATATATTCGCTGGCTTCCTGGCTCTGTCCCGCTTTGATCAGCTCGGCAGCCCTTCTTTCTACCAGGGGAAGTTCGGAAAGGGCCTTTTGCTGGAAATGCAGCACGGCGGGCTCAATCACGGCACGTCCGCGCTCATGATTCACGGTGGCGAGGCGGTTGGCTTCGCGGAACGACCATAAGGCTGCATCCTGGCGGTAGCGGTGCTGCCCGCAAATCTTAAAGCTTTCTGGCAGATGAAGGGTTCCCGAAAATATAGGTATGCGGGGGCTCTGGCCGGGGTTGTCGAACGAGAACCAGGCGATGGCGCCGATCGCGTCGGGCAGCCAGTCGCGACATTGTATGATCTGCGAATAGGAGCAGCCGGCAATGGCGATGGTGCGCTGGCGCTCAATGGCGCCGGGCTTAAGCTCGTTGATGAGGTTGCGCAGGTCGTTGCTCATCCAGGGATTGGCCAACGGGCTTTTTACCTGCTCCTCGTATTCGTTGCCATCATCATCTTTTTTGTTTACCGTTACCAGCAGATTTTGTGTCATATCCCAGGGCGTGCCTTCGTAGGTTTCGCGGTAGTAACGCATCACGTCTTCAACCGAAACTTTCTTGTCGGGCTTCACCGAGAAGGGCAACTCTTCGGCATCGAACGAAAGGTTGAGCGAAGGCGCCATGGTGCTCAGCACGTAAAAGTCGCGGATGGCAAATGGCTTGCGGCCGCTTACCACCTTATAAAACTTGAAGGGCTCCTCTCCATCCCAGAAGCCGGTTCTTTTTGCCACCTCCTTCAGGTCTTTGCTATAAAGGAAGAAGTCGGGGTTGTTGAAATCCACGTCGGAAATGCGTGCAATATTTGCCGACACGCCCACGTGGTCGTCGGGGATGCGCTGCGCCACCCACATGGCAGAGGGTTCGCCGGGTCCGCTGCCGCTGATCTCAAAATGCCATACCTCTTTTTTGTCGGCCACCGTGAGGCATTCGGCCCAGTCGCCATAGCCGTATTCTTCGGCCAGCGCGCCCATCAGGCGAATGGCGTCGCGGGCAGTGCTGCAGCGCTGCAGGGCGATCTTCTGAAGCTCTTCAATCAGAAAGAGTCCCTCTTCATTGCGCAGCTCGCGGCGGCCGGTAATGGTGGTTTCGCCAATGGCAAGCTGCTTCTCGTTCATGGCAGGGTAGGCCACGTTGAGGTAGGCAAAAGTCTCGGCAACTTGCGGTATCTCGCCCTTCTGGGTCACTTTGTTGCGGTCCCAGGGCGCTTCGCTGTGCAGGGTGCCCCACAATATGGGCAGCATGGCGCCTTCTTCGTGCTTCTGGCGGGGCACAATTTCGAGCCAGGTGCGGTAGTTTCCGTCGCAGCTGTGTGAGGTGATGACGCTGCCATCGACCGTGGCAAGGCGTCCAACCATTATGCTGGTGCAACTTTCGGGGTAACCGGGCCCATCGGGATCAATCTCCGGATCGAAGATACCAAAGAAAAATTTTGGGCTTAAAAGGAATAAAATCGCCAACAGGGCGAACTTTTTAAGGAAAGAGTTTTGCATTAAACTGATTTTGAGAGTAATGAATAATGATGGTGTTAAAAATAACGATTTTTCAATTTGATGTCACTTTCGAATATAATTTTCGTAGAGCCCATGATTTGTTATATTATCGAAAACACTATTTGTGAAAAGTTTGTAAATTTATGCAGCATTAAAAAACATCAACCATGAGCGAAACAAAGCCAGAACCCGAATGCTGCCCGCCCTTTGAAACAGGGCCCTGGGACGGCACAACCCACACCTGGGATCAGAAAAAATTCATCAGGGATAAGGTGTTTACCCTTTTTTACATGCCCCTAAACTTTGGCGGGGCCATGCGGCGCCTAAACAGCAAGGTGGAGGCTGCCGGGGCCGCGATGCCCGACTACCTGTGCCTGTCTGACCACACTTCGAAGTGGAACATGGATATTTTCCTTGCCGTCGACAAGGAAGTGCCGGGTGCTGAAAACACCACCCTTAGCGGGAAGTTCATCAGCAAGGTGTATGAAGGACCCTTCAAAGATACCGGTAAGTGGATGCAGGACTTCTCTAAATTCATTCAGGAAAAGGGTTTGAAAACCGGCCGGCAATTCACCTGGTACACCACCTGCCCCAAATGTGCCAAAAAGTACGGGAAGAATTATGTGGTGAACCTGGCGGAAGTTATTTAGAACCATTTTAAATTACCTGCTGAAACTCTAAGTAGGACGCTGTTCTTTCCCTGAAAAGGCAATTTCCCCTTATATTTGATGGCAGGAAAAAATAAACCATCAAATCATAGGGTAATGACGACTAAGAAAAATTTACTGAAGATGTTGCTGCAGCCATGGCGACTGGCACTTTTGCTGGCGGCCGTTATTGTGGTTTTTGCCATGTGCAACCGTACTGCTGAGCCCGACAACGAGGTGGTGGCTGAGCTTGCTGCCCTGGGCCTTAAGGCAGAGGTGATCAGCGCCGAGAACTGGCTGCTGGGCAAAGGACCAGACAACTTCCATAGCCGCTCGGGTGCACCCTACAAGCCCAGCTACAACGAAGAGCCCAACATACCGGCCCAGTGCTGGATTGAAACCAGCTACGGCACGCAGAACGCCTGCAAATACTGCCATACCGACTACCTGACTTTAGCCCGCCATGGCAACGCCTTCGATATTGGCGAAGACCAGATACTATACAGTTTCCCTACGGCCAACCTAAACCATATTTTGTGGCGCAACATTATTTTGCCCCACGAGATTGAGGAGCGCCTGCTGGCCGAAGGCATTGAACTGCCCGGTCATGAGGATGTGGATTATGTGCGGGTTGACAACTGGCGCGCCACCCATGCCATGGCACGTGGCAACGGCAACACCGATTGGGTAAACCTCGACGATCCCGACAGCGAGTGGATCATGTTTCCGGCCCTCGACCCCGATCATCTGTTCCCTTACGATGCGTCTGACCCTACCGGCGGCGCAACCCATGGATATGTCGACCCCGATGGCTTTGTGCGCGACCAGCAGGAGCGATACACTGGCTGGCGGGCCATCAACTTTTTTCCCTATACCATTTTTACGCCGCTCACTGGCAGCGTGTCGGGCATCTATATCAGGCTGCCTGAAATATTTATGATGGAGGAGGGAGCGTTCGACCTGGAGACATACAAGGACAACCTGGATCTGCTGGAGCGTAACATCAAGAACCTGCGGCCACAGGAAAAAGTGTATTTTGGCGATGCTTCCGAAATAGCCGTTGACAAGGGGTTTTACCCCGTCGGTACCGAGTTTGCCCATCCGCTGCATTATGTCGACCTGATGGCCGACGGGCAGATGGGGCAGGAGCTCGATGGCGTGGTTGGCAGCGGCCAAAAGGACTACGAGTTTCCGGGCACCCGCTCAAAGCGCGTAAAAGAAATTCGCTATATGTATAAGTGGAAAGAGGTAACTCTTGAAGATATTGCCATTGATGAGGACGAAGAGGAAGGGGAGGAGTATGCTGCGTTTGTGGGCCGCGAAGGCCAGGGCTGGGTCGAGAATGCTGGCGGCTGGATCATTTCAGCCTATATAGAAGACCGTTTTGGAAACCTGCGCCCGCAAACCACCGAAGAGCTGGCCCAGTGCATCGGATGCCACGCCAACGTGGGCAATACCGTCGATGCCGTGTGGTCGTTTCAGCGCAAGCTGCCCGGCGACAAAGGCTGGGGCGAGATGGACTATGGAAAGTACAACAGCGCCACCCCGCAATACACCTGGCTCAACGACTACCTGCACGAGGGAAGTGGCATGGGCGAGCTGGGATATTTCTATTATTCTGTGGTGGGGGCCGACCTTTACGGGGTGATGCCACGCGAAATACAGCAGGAGCTGATTCGATATGCCGCCTCCTTTGCGGCGGCCGATAAGCTGAACCTCAGCTATCCGGTGCCCGAGCTGCTCAACGATGACATGCTGAAGTTTTTGCCGCGCGAAGAGCGCGAGGCCCGACTGCTCGACCGCCAGAAGCTGATGCGGCAGTATGCCGGGGATGCCGCCTACCTGTATTTCGATGAGGGCAGCAATGACTGGTATGTCAGTGGATCGGTATTTTATCCCACCCCAACCACCATGAAAAACAACATTGCCCTGTATCGCCGCATTGTGCTCGACCAGAGCTACAACCTGGGCAAGGATGTGTTTGGCACAGAGAGCGACCATGTGCCCTTTACCTTCCGCTCTGATGGCGAGGTGGTAGATGCAGATGGAAATATGATTCGGCTTGGAGCAGTGATTATCAGCCGCCCGTGGGATGAGGATGGGGTGGGTTATACCCCGACAGGGCTGGTGGCTGTTAACAAGGAGGGTGAACCCATCGATGCAGATGGAAACCCTGTGGGAAAAGAGTATTACCGCGCTCAAGGCCATGTGACAAAAGGGGGTACTTTCGACATGATGTACAACCCCATGCTCAGCGATAAGCCCTTCAGGAAGGAGAAGTAAGCCAAAAGCCAATAGCCAACAGCCAACAGCCAATAGCAAAAGCTGCCTTTTCTTTACTACTTTTGCATCTTCATTTGTAAGAATCGTCTGTGAATTATTTCAAGTTTTTTCTTTCGAACCGCAAAATACTGTTGTTTGGGGTTTTGCTGACGCTGTATTCGAGCTTCGGGCAGACTTTTATTATGTCGCTGTATATTCCCGGCATCCTCGAGTCGTTTGAAATCAGCAGCGGCTTTTACAGCCGTTTGTATGCCCTGGCCACCCTGCTGAGTGCTACCACGCTGATCTTTTTCGGCAAAGTGATCGACCATATTCCGCTGAAGCGTTTCACGCTTGTTGTCATTTTCGGGATCATCACCGCCAGCCTGGTGGCTGCCTTTTCGTTTCATGTGGTCATGCTTTTTGTGGCGGTATACATGCTGCGCTTTTTCGGGCAGGGGCTGCTGAGCCATACCTCCATGACCACACTGGGGCGCTATTTCGAGCGGGCCAGAGGCAAGGCCCTCAGCATTGCCTACCTGGGGTTTCCAATAGGCGAAGGGCTGCTGCCTGTTGTCATGATCTCTATAATTTTGTGGATAGGATGGCGCGAAACCTTTGCGCTGAGTGCAGTTTTCATCCTGCTTACCTTGCTGCCCCTTGCCCTATGGCTTATCAGGGGTTTCCAGGGCAAAAAGGTGGTTGAAGGCCCCGATGCATCGCCATTCCCCAAAAGGGGAGTCCTGAAAGAGCAGCGTATCTGGAAGCAGCGCGAGATTGTGCGCAGCCCCCACTTTTACCTGTTTGCTCCAACCATTTTCCTGGTCGGATTTTTGCTGACCGCGCTGTTTTTTTTCCAGACCTTTGTGGCAGATTATAAAGGCTGGTCGGTGGAGTGGATGGCCGCAAGTATTTTAGCCTATGCTATATCATCCTTCCTTTTCAGCATAGCCACCGGGCCAATGATCGACCGTTTCAGTGCCCGTCGCATCTTCCCATTCACCCTGCTACCCATGGCACTTGGGATTTTTGCGCTGGCCAGGTTTTCGCACCCGGTTGTCGCTCCCCTATTTTGGTTCCTGGTGGGTATCTCAGCCGGGATCAATGCGCCACTTACTTCTTCCCTCTATGCCGAAACCTATGGAACAAGAAGCCTGGGTGCTGTCAGGAGTATTTTTACGTTTGTGATGGTGGTAAGCACTGCCTTGGGGCCGGTGGCCTACAGCTTTTTCCTCGAAAGAGGATTTAATTTTGACCAGATACACCTGGCCATAATTGGCGTCATAATGCTGAATGCCTTGCTGGTGCTTGCATCCGGTATGATCATGCAAAAATGGCGGACAATGAGAAAGCCCCGGGATTAGCCGGCCACTTTCTCGTGGAGCGATTTGAAGCCCTTGCCCAGGATCTCTGAGGCGTCGATAACCGTGACAAAGGCGTTGGGGTCGATGTCGTTGATGAAATCTTGCAGAATGGCCACTTCGCGGCGGCTCACGTTTACAAAAATGATCTTCTTCTCGTCCTGCTTATACATGCCCTTGCCCTCCAGGAAAGTGCCCCCGCGGTTGAGGTCAGTAAGGATCTTTTCGGAAATTTCCTGGTATTTCTCGCTGATGATAAAGAGGGTCTTTTCGTAGGATACACCCTGCAGCACGCCGTCGATTACCTTCCCGGTAATGAAAATCACGATCCAGGAGTAGAGCGGGATGGTCCAGTCGCGAAAGGCAACCAGGCCAACGAGCACGATAACCGAATCGACTACCATAAGGGTTTGCCCAATGGGGAGGCGGGTAAATTTCGACATGATCATGGCGATGATGGTGGAGCCACCGGAGGTGGCCCTCGACTTAAAAATGAGACCCAGCCCGAAGCCGATCAGCACACCCCCAAAGATGCTGGAGAGCAGCATATCGTCGGGCACCAGTGGCACATCGCCCCAAAGCCAGGTAAGACCATCGATAAAGATGGAAGCCAGTACAAAGCCTACCACCGTTTTAACCCCGAAGCGAGGGCCCAGCACACGGATCCCGATAAGGGTGAGAGGAATATTAAAAGCCAGACCGGTTAGGCCCACCGGGATGCCGATGAGGTGGTGCAGCACGATGCCTATGCCATAAACCCCGCCCGGAACAATCTTGTTTGGTGCAATGAAAAATACATAGCCCGCTGCCATTATTAGTGAGCCCAGAGTGATGAGAGAATAGGAAATTAACCACTTTCGTGAGAAGATTTTTTCTTTGGATACAAAAGTCATTTGCCGAAAATTTAAGTTAACTTCGTGCCAATTTTTCGGGGGCAAAGGTAAGGAGAAAAACTATCCCTTTTCAGTATCATGACAGAATTGAAAAAAGTGCGGCGCGCGCTGGTTTCCGTGTATTATAAGGAACCTTCGCGCAGGCTGATTGAGGCATTGAATCAGCTTGATGTGGAGCTGGTTTCTACCGGAGGAACACTCGAATATATTCACTCCCTTGGCATACCTGCCAAGTCCGTTGAAAGTTTAACCAATTATCCCTCCATTTTGGGCGGAAGGGTAAAGACCCTGCACCCCACTGTTTTTGGTGGCATACTGGCACGAACTGATCTGGAGTCTGACAGGAAGCAGCTCAGCGAATACCAAATCGGCACTTTCGATATGGTGGTGGTCGACCTTTATCCCTTTGAAGAAACCCTGGCCTCGGGTGCTTCTCGGGAAGAGGTGATAGAAAAAATTGATATCGGCGGCATTTCGCTTATCCGCGCCGCCGCAAAGAATTACCGTGATGTGATGGTGGTGCCCTCCATGGCTTACTTCGACGAAGTGGTCGACATACTGCATGGCACCCAGGGGCAGACCAGCCTGGAAAACCGCCGCCGTATGGCTGCCGCCGCTTTTGAAGTGTCGTCGCATTACGACACGGCCATCTTTCATTACATGAACCAGGGCGAATTCAGCCCGTTCAAGGTAAGCATTAACGAGTCGGTGGTGCTGCGCTACGGCGAAAACCCCCACCAGCAGGGTCGTTACTACGGCAAGTTCGACCACCTTTTTGAGCAGCTCCATGGCAAAGCACTGTCGTACAACAACCTGCTTGACATTGATGCGGCTGTAAACCTGGTGGCAGAGTTCAGCGAGCCTACCTTTGCCATAATAAAACATACCAATCCCTGCGGCATTGCCAGCCGTCCCAGCCTGGAGGCGGCCTGGCACGAAGCCCTTGCGGGCGACCCCGTATCTGCCTTTGGCGGTATTTTAATTGCCAATCGCAACATTACGCCCGAAATCGCGTATGCTATCAATGAGATGTTCTTTGAAGTGCTGATGGCGCCCGGATACGAGGAGGGCAGCCTGGAGGTGCTGATGCAGAAGAAAAACCGCATTCTGCTTAGGCAGAAAACGGCGGCTGCCCCCGCAGGACAGTTTCGTTCGCTGCTCGACGGGGTGCTGTGGCAAACCCGCGACCGGGTGGACGAATACCAGGAAAAGTGGCAGGCTGTTACCATGCGCAAGCCCGAAGCAGGGGAAGAGGATGACCTTCGCTTTGCAAATATCATTGTGAAGCACCTGAAGTCGAATGCCATTGCGCTGGTAAAAGACCGCAAGATCATTGGCATTGGCGCCGGGCAAACCTCGCGCGTAGACGCTTTGAAGCAGGCCATTGCCAAAGCCAGGGAGTTCAATCACCCCTTGCAGGGAGCTGTTATGGCTTCTGATGCCTTCTTCCCGTTTGCCGACAGCGTGGAAATAGCGCAGCAGGCAGGAGTTTCGGCAGTGGTGCAGCCAGGCGGATCGGTAAGGGACCAGGAATCCATTGATTTTTGCAACAAGGCGGGGATAGCCATGGTATTTACCGGCATCAGGCATTTTAAACATTAATACGTTCGTACATTAAAATCTTAATATAATGGGTTTGTTCTCTTTTTTAACCAAAGAAATTGCCATTGACCTGGGTACCGCCAACACGGTCATCATACATAACGACAAGGTGGTGGTGGAGGAGCCCTCCATCGTGGCCATCGACCGCTTGAGCGGAAAGATCATAGCAGTAGGGAAGAAGGCCATGATGATGCATGGGAAGACCCATGAAAACATCAAGACCTTGCGCCCCCTGCGCGACGGGGTGATTGCCGACTTCCAGGCTGCCGAGGCCATGATACGGGCCATGATTAAAATGATCGACACCAAGAAGCCGCTGTTTCCGCCTTCGCTTCGCATGGTGATCTGCATTCCCTCGGGCATTACCGAGGTGGAAGAGCGGGCCGTGCGCGACTCCTGCGAGCAGGCCGGCGCCAAGGAGGTGAGGCTGATTCATGAGCCCATGGCAGCTGCCATAGGTATTGGCATCGACGTGCTGGAGCCTTCCGGAAACATTATCATCGACGTAGGTGGTGGCACCACCGAAATTGCCGTGATTGCCCTGGGCGGCATTGTCTGCAACAAGTCCATCCGCATTGCCGGCGACGATTTCAATACCGACATTATGGAGTATATGCGCAAGCAGCACAACATATTGATTGGTGAGCGCACGGCAGAAAGGATTAAAATTGAAGTTGGTGCTGCCATTACCGACATTGAGAACCCGCCGCCGGACCTTCCGGTGCACGGGCGCGATATGATGACCGGGATACCCAAGGAAATAACCGTAAATTACCAGGAAGTGGCACACTCGCTCGATAAGTCGATCTCGAAGATTGAAGCTGCCGTACTCAACGCCCTGGAGATGACGCCTCCCGAGCTGGCGGCCGATATTTTCCGCACGGGCATTTATATGGCTGGTGGCGGTTCGCTGCTGCGCGGCCTCGACAAGCGTATTGCCCTAAAAACAAAACTGCCGGTGCACGTGGCCGAAGACCCGCTGCGCGCGGTGGCAAGGGGTACGGGCATTGCGCTCAAGAACTTCGACAAATTCCCGTTCCTGATAAAATAAAATTAACGGCGACATTGCCCGGGCCGGCCCCATACGGCCGGCCTGTGCTGTTTTTAAACATGTTTGGTGAATGCGCAACCTGTTCAGGTTCATAATCAGGTATTATTTCTTCTTCCTGTTTCTGCTGCTCGAAACGGTGGCCATATTATTCGTGATTCAGCACCAGCACTACCAGCGGGCTTGGTTTACCAGCTCGGCCAACTTTGTGGCAGGAAACTTTTACCGCATGAGCTCGGGCATTACCGACTATTTCTCGCTGCAAACGGTGAATCGCCAGCTGGCAGAAGAAAACACGCGCCTGCTGGAGTTTACCAGCGAATCCTTCCTGAAAACAGACCGGCAGGTGTTCACTTACCGCGACACCCTTTACAGTCGCAGGTTCAGCTACATCAATGCCGAGGTGATCAGCAATACGGTGAGCCGGCGCGACAACTTCCTTACGCTCAACAAAGGCAGCAAACACGGCATTAAACCCGATATGGGGGTTATTACCTTCAGGGGGGTGATTGGTATTGTGGCCAGTGTGTCGGAAAACTTCAGTTCGGTGATATCTTTTCTGCACAAGGACATGCAGATATCGGCCAGGCTGCAAAAGAACGACCATATCGGTACCCTGCTATGGGAAGGCAACGACTACCGAAAGGCAACCCTTACCTACATTCCAACCCATGTGGAGCTGATTCCCGGCGATACCATTGTCACCAGCGGATTTTCAGTGATCTTTCCTCCGGGTATTTTTATTGGCACCATCAGCGAGGTGGAGATCAGGAGGGGCGACAATTTTTTCACCGCAGCGGTTGAACTGGCGGCCGACTTCAACAGCCTTAAGTATGTGCAGGTGGTGCAAGACCTGATGAGCGAGGAACAGCAGCAACTGGAAGAACAAACCCTGGGCGGTGGACGATAATATCTGAATAGTATGGGAAACGGAATATTGAGACATATCGGGCACTTCATCATTCTGGTGGTTATCCAGGTTATGATCCTGAACAACATCCGCTTTGGGGGTTACATCAACCCCTATGTGTATGTGCTGTTTGTGTTGCTGCTTCCATTGGATACACCGGGCTGGCTGCTGCTGCTCAGCAGTTTTGGCCTGGGGCTTACCATCGACTTTTTTTTCGACACCCAAGGCATGCATGCCGCGGCCACCGTGTTGCTTGCCTTTGCCCGGCCGAGGGTGATACGCATGATTTCGGGCCGTTCTGATTTCGACCCCGGCACTGTGCCTATGGCCTCCTCCTTGGGCGCAAAATGGATACTGCTGTATTCTGTCCTACTGGTATTTTTGCACCACAGCCTGCTTTTTTTCCTGGAAATTTTCCGCTTCAGCGAATTTTTCGTTACCCTGGGACGCATAGGCCTTAGCACTGGCATCACCACCCTCATGGTTTTTTTTGGGTTTTTGCTCCTCGACAATCCCGAAAAAAGGGGCCGGTAAGGGGCAGCCATTCAGTGGCTTTAACTACATGCTTGCGCTAGGTTAAAAATTCTTAAATGCTTTCTCTCCGCGGCCAAATCAATTAAATTTGCCCTTTACTTAATCGGCCCTTCTATGCGGAAACTGTTCATTCTTTCGATCTTTTCAGCCCTGGCATTTGCCTGCAGCAACGGCAGGTTTGGCGGCGAAGCTACCTTCGAGCTGGAAGGAAATCTGGATAATGCAGCGGCCACACAGCTCCTCTTCGAAGAGCTTACCACCAATAATCTGATTCCGCTCGACACGGTAACTACAGATGCCAGCGGATATTTTGCCCTTTCGGGTAGTGTTGAAACACCCGGCTTTTACATCCTGCGCGTCGACCGCAGCAACTTCATCACCCTTTTGCTCGAACCCGGCGATAAGGTGCGTATTAAAGGCGACGCCAACAACCTGCCGTTAACCTACAGCGTGAAAGGTTCAAAAGGATCGGAGCTGCTGGCAGCCCTCAACAGCTCGCACCAGGAGAGCTACCAGAAGATAGATTCGCTGGCCGGCGTTTTCCGCGAAATTCAGGGCGAGGAGAATTTTATTGAACTGCGGCAGGAGATCGACCTTGCTTACACCAGGGTGTTTGAAGAACAGCAGCAGTATGTGATGGCCTTTATAGACGAGCACCCCAACTCCCTGGCTTCCATCATTGCCCTGTACCAGTTTTTTGGCAACCAGGTGCTGCTTAAGGAATCAGACCATTTCGAGTATTTTGAAAAGCTTTCTGCTTCCCTTTCTGAGACTTATCCCGACAACAAGCATGTGCTCGACCTGAAGCGACGCGTTAACGAATGGAGGCGCAATGAGCAGCAGCGTATGGAGGTGGAGCAGTCCCTGGCGGTGGGTAATATGGCGCCCGAAGTGGTTTTGCCCGATACGGAAGGGAATAACGTGGCCTTGTCGTCGATGCGCGGCAAGGTGGTGCTCCTCGACTTCTGGGCGGCATGGTGCAACCCCTGCAGGCTGGCCAATCCTAAGCTGAAGGAGTTTCACGACAAGTACCGCCAACAGGGATTTGAGATCTATGGCATCTCGCTCGACCGCAACCGTGAGCAGTGGGTGCAGGGCATCAGGGAAGACAATATCAGCTGGACCCAGGTGAGCGACCTGCGCTTTTGGAACTCCCCCGTGGTGAGCCTTTACAACGTGGAAGCCATACCCTTTAACGTGCTCATTGACCGCGAGGGACGTATCATGGCCCGCGGCCTCAGCATGCAGCAGCTCGAAGAAATGCTGGCCGAAACTTTCAGGTAAGCGTTTTGTGGTGTACATTTGTCGCAATCTTTGCGACAACACCTATGATATTGCGCTTTTTCCCCTTGCTGTTTATGGGTTGCTCTCTGTGTTCATCTTTCGCCTTTGGAAGCGGGGCTACTCGTTTTTTTGAGCAGCGGGCCGACCACACGATCCATGCGCGCCTCGACGATGTGAACCACCTGCTGCACGCACATATCTCAACCACCTATACCAACAACAGCACCGACACCCTGCACCTTATATACATGCACCTGTGGCCCAACGCTTACTCCTCGCGCCAAACCGCATTTGCCAAACAGATGTTGCTGCATGGAAACACCGATTTCCATTATGCGCGTGAACACGAGCTGGGTTTCATCGACAGCCTCAACTTCCGGGTGAACGACCGCCCCGTGGCATGGCAGCTGGATGAAGTCCATCCTGATATTGGACAGGTTTATCTCAACGAGCCCTTGGGGCCGGGCGAAACAATAATTATCAGCACGCCTTTCCGGATTAAATTTCCCGACGCCCGCTTTTCGCGCCTGGGCCATGCCGGGCAGGCCTATTATGCCACGCAGTGGTATCCCAAGCCCGCCGTTTACGACCACGAGGGTTGGCACCCCATGCCATACCTCAACATGGGTGAGTTCTATTCGAGTTTCGGGCAGGTCGATGTGTTTCTTACCCTGCCGGCCAACTATGTGGTGGCCTCTGGCGGAAGGGTCATGACCCCGGCCGAGGAAGAATGGCTAAATAAACTTTCGGATGAATCCTTTGAATTGGGTGGGCACGAAAACATGCCGTCGCGGCTGCTTTTCCCGCCTTCCGATTCGGAGTTTAAGATCATACACCTGCAGCAGGAAAACGTGCATGACTTTGCCTGGTTTGCCGATAAACGCTTTTATGTGCTTCGTGCCAGCCTGAAAATGCCGGGCAGCGAAAGCGAGGTTACGACCGGCGCCTACTTCTATACCGATGCATCGCAGTGGATCAGGGCGGTGCCCATTGCCGCAGAAGCCCTGGAGTTTATGTCGGAAGAGGTGCTGGAGTATCCCTGGGACGTCATGACGGTGGTGCAGGGCATCAGCAGCGCCGGCGCCGGAATGGAATATCCCGGGGTAACCATTATCGGGCAGGCCGCCACGGCCATGGAGCTGGAGCGTGTGATCGTGCATGAGATTATTCACAACTGGTTTTACGGGGTGGTGGCCACCAACGAACGCAGGCATCCATGGCTCGACGAGGGGCTCACTTCCTTTTTCGAAGACCGCTATATGTCGCGCAAGTATCCCGATCATAAGTTGGCAGGAAGCTTTGCCGGCACGTCAGTGGCCAACTATTTCGATATTTCTGATATCGACCACCGCGACTACCGCGAGCTATGGTATCTGTTCAAGGCCCGGCGACACCTAGACCAGCCAATGAACCTGCACTCCGAAGACTTTTCCATGCTCAACTATTTTGCCATGACCTATTACAAGGCGGCCATGGCTTTTTTATACCTCGAACATTACCTGGGAAGGGAGGTCTTCGACCAGGCCATAAAAGCCTATGCAAGGGACTGGGCTTTTCGCCATCCGGGCCCGGAGCAGCTCAGAGCTGCTTTTGAGGAGGTAAGCGGGCGCGACCTTTCGTGGCTTTTTGAGGAGGTGGCAGGCAGCAGCAAAAAAATCGACTATGCCCTGGCCTCAGTCGTTGATGATGACCCCAATTTTCTTAAAGTGCGGGTGAGTAACAAAGGAGCCATTGCTTCACCTTTTTCCCTTTCAGGGATAAGAAAAGGAGAGGAGGTGCTCACCGTTTGGTTTGAGGGCTTCGTAGGCAGCAAAGGCCTTCTTTTCCCCAAAGCAGACTATGACCTGATACAAATCGACTACCACCGGGTGATGCCCGATATTAACCGCAGCAACAACAGTTACTGGTCTGGCAAGTTGTTTCCGCGCTTTAACCCGCCGGAGTTACAGCTGCTGGCCAGCATAGAAAATCCTGAAAAAACAAGGGTTTATTATATGCCCATACTGGGCTGGAATAAGTACGACGGTATTTTAGCTGGCATGGCCTTTTACAATTATGTGTTTCCTTCAAGGCCCACCGAATTGTTTTTAATGCCCATGTATGGCACTTCCAACGACAGGCTGGCAGGTACGGCATGGGCTTACCGTTCTTTTTTTCCCGAAAGGGGCCCCATGCAAAGCATACGTTTGGGCATGCAGGCACAGCGATATGCCTTTACGCCCGGTAACAAAGGCTGGAGCTTTAACCGCCTGGAGGCTTCGCTGGTGGCGGAGCTCAAGAAGCCCCATGCCGCCAGTACGATGGAGCGGAGTTTGTTTTTCAGGAGTAATTTGGTGGAAAGGAACTTTCCTGTGATTGCCGATGGGGAGGTACAGCCCAGCGGGAAAAGATACCTGCTGAACGAGATTGGCCTGCGCTATGCCCAAACCCGGGTTATCAACCCCTATTCATTTAACCTGGGCGTGGAGCAAGGCGAGCAGTTTGTGAAAGCCACAGGACAGGCAAAGTTCTTTGTTCACTACCCGGCACTGCACCGGGGGGTGGGATTGCGGTTTTTTGCCGGCACTTTCCTGAAAAGCCCGCAGCAAAACAGCTTGGTCGACTATCGTTTTCGTATGAGTGGGCACCGTGGCGTGCACGACTATGGATTTGGCAATACTTTTCTTGGGCGTTACGAGGCTGCAGGGACCTTCTGGGGCAACCAGATGGTGGAGGCCGATGGCGGATTTAAGTTTCCTACCCCGGTAGGGCAGACCTGGGACTGGCTGATGGCAGTGAACATTAAGGCAGACTTGGCCATGCTGCCCCTGAAGGCCTATTTCGATGCCGGAACCTATGCCGGGGCAGCCACGGCTTTTGATGGCTCGCAAAAGGTAAGCTGGGTGCTGGGAATACAAGTGGTGCCCATCGAAGGTATCCTGGAGATTAATTTTCCCCTGGCGGTGTCGTCGGACATTGAACAGGTGGCCGGATTTGCCTTCGATAATTACCTGCAGCGGGTTACATTTTCGCTTTATCTCGACCGGGTAAACCCTTTCCGGTTTCTGCGCGACCTGCGTTTCAGAAACCTGCGAATGTCGTAAAAAGAAAAAACCCTGGGGTTACCAGAGTTTTTCAAGGTCGTAAGCGTTTTCGATTATTTTTTGGTAATGATCTTCAGGCAGGCCCCAGCCCACTTCAGTGGCTTTATCGCTGAGGATGGCCAGACGGCGGTTCTTGGCGTCGATGATCATGGTGCCGGTGTAGTTGTAAACGCTGGGATAGCGCACGTGGAAGGTAATGGCGGGCTCGAGCGGGGAGTTGTTCTGCAGCTTGTGCAGCACGTTGAACGGCTCGTAAATATATTCGCCCTTGCTGAAAGTCTTGGTGGGGTGAATGAAAACCTTGTGCTTGGGCTCATCGTAGCGGTAAACCGTTTCGGCCACCACGCCCTGCAAGGGCACAATGAATCCCCAGAAATGGTTGTGATGATGGATGGGCAGGTTGTGCTGGGGCGGACGAATCATGATAAAGGCCTGCAGCGGCTCCTCGAGCAGGGGAATACGATTGTAGGTGCTGAAATCGGCATCTTTGATGAAATCGACATACTCCAGTTTTTTTAGATCGTGCTTGAGAATAGTTTCTCTCACAAGGTTGGGTTCAATCTTTTTCCCGGCAAGGGCTTTCAGATCATTTAACAGTTTTATCATTTTTGTTCCGGGTTGGTGATGTTTATTCAATTTTTTATAAAAATACAACTTCCGCAGGTTCCCACCTAATGATTTCGGCGATAGCCGGTCAAAAATTAAAAAATTCACCCTTGCGGGAAAAATGCTTTTAATGAATGCATATCTTTGCCTTTAAAAGCTGAAAACCTGATTGAATGGAACTTAAACAGGGCAAGAAGATTTATTTTGTTTCCGATAGTCACCTGGGCGTGCCTTCGCACAGTAGAAGCCTGGAACGCGAGAAATTGCTGGTTAAGTGGCTTGATGTTGCCAAAGAAGATGCGGCTGAGATCTACCTTTTGGGGGATATTTTCGATTTCTGGTTCGAATACCGCACGGTGGTGCCTAAAGGGTTTGTGCGCCTCTTTGGAAAAATTGCTGAACTGACCGACAGCGGACTGCCGGTGTATTACTTTACGGGCAACCACGACCTGTGGGCCTTCGGCTACTTTGAAAAAGAGCTGGGGGTGCAGCTCTTTCGGGAGCCCGTGGAGAGAACTTACAGCGGAAAAACTTTCTTTATTGGCCATGGTGATGGGCTCGGCCCCGGCGACAATGGATATAAACTTCTCAAAAAGGTGTTTTCCTCTCGTTTCAATCAGAAGCTGTTCTCCTTCCTGCACCCGGGCTTTGGCACGGGGCTGGCGTTGTATTTCTCGCGCAAGAGCCGTATTGCCAACATGGCTGCCGACGAGGTATTCCTGGGCGAGGAGAAGGAGCGGCTGATCGCTTTCTGCAAGGATTTGCTGCAGGAAAAACACTTCGACTTTTTTGTGTTTGGACACCGCCACCTGCCCCTCGACATATCCGTGTCGGATAGCGCTCGCTACATCAACACCGGCGACTGGGTCACACAGTTTACCTATGCCGTGTTCGACGGGAAAGAGCTGAAACTGAAAAATTTTTTAAACAATACAACCTTTATTGAAAAAAACTCGTCCCTTCAATAGAGCGCTTTGATTTCTTCTTCTGAAAATGTATTAATAATGAGGTATAAGTACTTTCTTGTCTGCGGCATTGTCTTGCTTTTCCTGGTGTCGTCTTGTATTGACGATGACCTCAATAAACCCGTCAGGGTAGATCTGGAATTTTTGTTGGAAGAAAACCCGCTGACTATTTCCTATCTGAATTTCACCAATGCTGTTGTAGCTTTGGATCGGGTCAGGTTTTACGGAATCAGGGAAGTTGGAAACGATGTTCTTTTTACCTCGCGGCCTGGCTTCTCTTTTGGAACCTTTGTTATTCCCGCCCAGCAAAACACCCGCTATGTCACTTTTTTTGACGTGCCACAGGGTGTTTATAATTTGATACGCTGGGATGCTGAATTAACCGAGATCAACGAAAATGTATATGATGATGAGTTTGTCGACAGTGACGATTTCGGGTTGATTTTTGAAGGCACCTATACCCGCTTGGATGGATCATCGGTATTATTGTTCATCGCTGTCGATCCCGCAGTTTTATCTTTCGGAACAATAAACGCCGCTGGGAATAATGACATCTCTCTTGAAAGCCGGAAAAACTATACCGTTTCTTTTGAACTTAATCCTTATTTAGCAATGCAGGGTATATCGCGCAATTTGTTAGAGCAGGCCGAAACAGACTCTGAGGATGATATTGAGTTTATTGAAATTTCTTCGGATGAAAACGAAGACCTTTATGAACTGGTGTTGTTCAGGCTGGAAAAAACTTTTAAAGCTGTGATAAGGTAATCGTCGTTTGATGGCCAAGTATTTTGATTTAGAGGAGGAGAATATTATTTCGGGTTGCCTGGATGGAGACCGAAAATTCCAGGAACAGCTTTACAGGAAGTACATTGATGATATGTACAGGGTTTGCCTTACATACGAATCGGATCGGGAAACGGTAAAGGACATTTTGCAGGAAGCATTTGTGAAAGTTTTCAGGAGTATTGGGAGCTACGACAGAAAGGGCTCACCGAAAGGCTGGATAAGGAGGATCGTAGTGAACACCGCCATTGACCAATACAGAAAAAAGGTAAAAGTTGAGGAGTTTGTTGATATTGATGAAATTGCCGATGACGAGTCAGAAATAATGAGAGAACCCGACACACCGCAAAAAGAAGAAATTGACATTATTGCTCACGTGGACCGCTTACCCAACGGGGCCAAAATGGTCTTTAACCTTTTTGCCCTTGAAGGATATTCGCACAAAGAAATTGCTGAAAAGCTGGGCATCAGCGAGGGAACCTCAAAGTCGCAATTCAGCAGGGCAAGAATGCTGTTGCAGCAATGGATCGAGAATTAACTAAAATGAACCTGAAAGACCTGATAGAAAGATATAAGAAGCAAGCGGCAGCGTCGAAAGAAACTGCCCCGTTTGATCTATGGCCGGATATTTCCAGGAAACTTGATGTGGAGGAAATCTGGGACAATGTTTCATCAAGGCTCGACCGTGAGGAAAAAAAGAAACCCCTTTGGATGTGGGCTTCATGGGCTGCAGTGCTGGTTGGGGTTATCTTCCTGGGTTCGCTGTTCTTTATTGATCTCAATAACAAAAGCCGCTCTGACAGGCAGCTTGCAGGCGGGCAAGCAAGCGGTTTACCCACCATTACCGAAACGGATGAAGCCAGCGATGAGCAAGGCGATATTATTAAAATCCAGGCCCCTGAAGATTCCGTAATCACAATCCGGGAGGCTGCACCATCTTCATCCCTGCTGGCCGTTGATGAGGGTAGTAAAATGGATCACAATTCTTTTGATTCGCCTGCTTTTGAGAACCGAAGGCCAGATCGTGATGGTGATCTTTTTGCTGCAAGCCAGATTTTCGCGGATGGGAAAAATCAAATTGAAACCGAATATCTCGAACTGATTCAACTCGCGCAGATTCCGGTCGATGTGCCCAATATTTTTAATAGGACCATGTCTCTTCATCTCCCTGAGCAGGTCGATGACATCTTTTTTGCCTTGGATGGCGGCTCACAGAATTTGTCTTTTGGGCTTACCACAGCCCTTAAAAACACCTGGCTTTTCAATCAGGAGACAATAGACGGGTTTGATGTGAATGTGCCTGGCAAAACCAACCTGAAGTTCTTTCCCGACCTTGGTCTTAATGTAAGGTATCGCTTTATGCCTCAATGGGCCTTTGAATTGGGCGCCTTTTTCTCTTCCAGGACTGGACAGAGCTATAATCAGTTTATTTATGGCCGGTTTACCCAAAAAGAAATTGCTTTGAACTATATGCAATTTGAACTGCTGGGCAGCCGCGTGGGTAAAAGATCACTTGCTTATAATTCAAAGGTAATTCAACCCAGAACCTCAGCCGGCATTTACCTGGCAAAACTGAACACTGCCTCCGAAACCATTGGCGGTGAGCGCGAAAAAGTAATTGACCGGTATAATAATAATGACTTTGGCTTTATTCTTGGGCAGGACTTCGATATTAACCTCGGAGATAATCTGACACTATCGCCTGGCCTCCGGCTTAAGTGGGGTCTGAAGAATGTTTATGCTGGCGAAGCATTTATTCCTGCTTCCCTTAAGGAAACGTATAACAGAAGCATCGAATTCAGGATTTCGCTTGATTATCATCTGAACAATCCCTGATATCTTTTTTCTCCTTGTTGCTTTCCTGAAGTCTTTCTCCCAAGCGAGCAGAGGGTTTTAATTGGTGTTGATTTTTTTTTGAAAAAGTTCCAACCTTTTTGGAAAGCTTCCGTCCTCTTAGTAGAGAAGCACAAATACTCCGTTCGTTTTGTGCAAAATCAACTATTATAAACTAAATTTTCTCAGAGATGAAAACCAATGCATTTTTTAAAACTGCAATTATTCCAATAATTCTTGCTTTAGTCCTTATGTCGTGCGAAAAGGAAAAACAAGGCGGGCTTACCCTCAAGTTTTCCGGCACAACCGCTTCCAAGGGTTTGGCGATTAAATCAGACAACGCCGCTACTGTTATTGTGGAGAGCTTCAAGATTAATATCGGTGAAATTGAGCTTGAATTTCATGATGATCAATTTATTTCCGATTCGATTGGCTACGATGACGAGATTGAACTGAAGGGGCCATTTGAAGTTGATCTGATAAAAAACGGTGATGCACTAGTTACTATAATAGCCTCCAATGTTGAACTGCCCCCGGCAGGATACGAGGAGATTGAATTTGAATTCAAAAAGAGCAAGAATTCAATTTCTGAAATGTATCAGAAAACTGTGCTTGTAAGAGGAACCATCAATGGTGTTCCATTTGTTTTCTATACCGACGAAGAATTTGAGGTCGAAATTGAGTTTGAAGATGATGTATATGTTGATGAAGCGACCCTGGCTATTGTCACTGTGTCGTTTAATATTGCTTCACTGTTCGATCCTGCAATGGGCGGTATTAACATTGCCAATGCCACCGATGGAAACGGGAACGGCATCATTGAAATTTATGATGGCGATCCTGATGGAAATGAAGAACTCGCTGACAGGATCGAAGATCGTCTGGATGACATTATCGAGGCCTTTGAAGATCAGTTTGATGATTAAAAATTAACTCCCCCCTCCCCTCAAAAAAACGGGCTGAATCTTTCAGCACGTTTTTTGTTTAACCATGTTGGCAAAAAGTTCTAATCATCGAGCAACTCCCTTACCCTCTTGGAGGTTTCGTTGGTTTTGGCACGAATCTGCTTGATGGTCTCCGAGGTCTGATTGATCCGGTCGTCCCACTCATCAATGCAGCAGTCCTTGATATCGTTAATTTCCTTCACCACAAGGTTTTGCTGCTCTATGAGCACTTTTTTGGCCTCTTCAAGCTCTTCCTTTACCTCGCCGGTAGCCTCATCGATTTCGGTTTCCAGATAGGCTATGCGCTCAATAATGTCGGTGCTTACCTTTTCAAGCTCGGCGGTAACGGATTTCTTTACTTCCTGCAGCTTTTCCATCTTGGCTTTTTCTTCTTTGCTGGGGCCACAAGAAACCATTACCAAAGCTGCAACAATCATTGCTACAAGCCTGGTCATCTTTGTAAATAGCTTGCGTGGTTCAGTCTTTTTCGGTTGTTTTTTCATAGGTCTGGCGTTTTTGATTTATAAAATATCCGGAAGAAACAATATTTTCGACTTGGAAAAGAGTAGCCCTGAAATACAGACAGCTCATTACCAGTGGTTTTAGCAATCACCAAATAGAAAAAAACAATACACTAATATAATAAAAAATACAGGAAAAAGCAGGTCATGAGCATATTATGCCAGAATTATTCATCTTTCAGAAGTTCCTTACCTTTATTTCTACTGTGAATCATTCTCTAATTACCATCGTTCATTGCTTCGGGCAAGACAATAGAGAATATTGTTCCGTTCTTATTATCTGAAACAAAGTCTGCCTTGCCTTTTAAGTATTTTTCGGTAAGCAGTTTAATGCTGTAGGTGCCCCAGCCACGCCCCCGACCTTTAGTGGAAAATGATTTCTGAAAAACCTGTAGTTTCACATCCAGGGGCATTACCTGCTGGTTTTTCACGAAAATACTTACGGTTTTGGTTTGGTCGTCGGTTTGCCAGCCTATTTCAACGCTATCTTCGGTAGGTCCGGCTTCCAGCGCATTTTTAAGCATGTTCATTAACACCTGCCGCAGCAGGGTTTTGTCAGTAAGAATAATTTTTTCCAGAGCAGTGAATTTAACCAGTTTCTGTCTGAACTTCTGGTGGTACTGCAGCGAGGTGATTATTTCATTGATTAATATATCAAGCTGCACTGTGGCGGGCCCCACCATCAATTCCTGGTTTTCGGCCGAGGTAATCAGGCGGTAGGCTTGTATCTCTTCGTCGATTCTTACGGATACATCTTTCAGTATTCTTTTGGTTTCCTCCGCATCCAGTTCTTCATACACCTCTTGCAGGCCCGAGAGAATAGCAGAAGTGTTTCTTAGGTCATGCAAAAAAATGCTTTCGAGCATCAGACGGGCTTTGCGGTCGCTAATGTCTTCAATGGCCACAAAGACAAAATGCTCTTCTCCATACATAAAGGGCTTGGTATGCACCTTCAGCGTAAGCGATTCACCATCCTTTAGGGCGATCACGCATTCTCCCTGCCCGTTATCCCCATCTTCGCTAAGTTTAACGGTGTTGGCCAGCCCGCACACACGGCAGTAGGCCGTCGATCCGCAGCCATATTTCCCCTCCAGGGCATGAATACAATCAAGGCATTCGCCCGGACGTATGCCAAGAAGCGCCTGCCTGGTTTTCCCTCCGGCTTCGGCCAGCAGGTCCTTGTTTACATACACCACCTGCCGGGCGTCGTTTATTATCAGCAGCACCACCGGAACATCTTCAAGCAATTGCGGGAAATAAGGGCTCTTAATTATCTCAGTCGCTTGTCGGAGAATCTTGTCGGGCTGGTATCGAATGGAAGGATGGAACATCTTATTGTTTTGATGGAATGGCAGACAAATGTAAAAAAAACATGGTGGTTTTTCACAAAAAAAAGCCGGAGTAGAACCCCGGCTTTTTGTCAGTGAGTTAAATATCAGTATTTTATTGCTTTCAATGTTAGTTTCTCACCGGCCTGCGAAGTTAGTAGTACCAGGTAAATACCCGGCTCCCATTGCCCTGTAGGCAGATACAGCAGGCCCTCGCCCTGTGGGGCTTCCATGCGCTTAATCACCTTTCCCGAAAGAGAAATTACCTGCACCACTTGCCACTGGTGCCCGTCGGGCAGGCTGATATTGAGGTAATAATCGAATGGTACGGGGTAAACCTTTTCGGCACCCATCAAGGCAGGCTTGTTTATACCAACGGTAATGCTCATGGTTTCGCAAATGGTCTCTTCGCATCCTGTTTCTGAAGCAGCAGTGAGGCAAATGGTGAATGCCCCGGCCGAACTGTACTGATGCTGGGGATTGGCATCAGTAGAATGGGAACCATCGCCAAAGTCCCAGTAATAGCTTGCAGCCCCTTGGCTTGTGTTGCTGAAACTTACCAGGTAGTTGTTCACTTCAAAAGAGAACGCTGGCTCTGGCAGGGGATGAAAAATTACCTCGGCGGTTTCGCTTTGCCCAGTGCACTGGTTCGGGTCGGTTACCAGCACCCAAAAACTGCCCGATTGGCTTACCGTGATCTCTGGTGTGGTTTCACCCGTTGACCATAGGTAGCTGTTGTTGCTGCCATCAGGATAGGCCAGGATGACTATCTCATCACCTTCGCACCAGGGTTCGTTTTCAGGCAACAATACCTGTGCATTTGGCAGCTCGAAAACTGTGACGGAAACTTCGGGAACCTCCACGGTGCATTGGTTGCCATCGGTAAATTGCAACCCATAGCTGCCGGTTTCCGTAACGGTTATCTGTGCCGTGGTTTCACCTGTGGTCCAGAGATAGGCGCCCACCAGGCTCGACGACAAGACTACCGAACCACCCTGGCAAAATTCAAGTTCGCCCTCATTCAGAATTTGTGCTTCTGGAAGCGCATAAACTTCGAAAAGGTTTTCGATAGTGTAGGTGTGGGAGTTGCCGGTTTCAGACCAAGTGGCCGTGAGCGATACGCTAAACAAACCAGGCTCGCTTAACGGAAAATCGACCAGTTCAGTCTCGCTGCTGACCACTTCTCCGTTGATGCTCCAGGCAAATTCGTCGGCGTCGACGCTGAAGTTGCTGAGCGTAATCAGACCTGATCCGCAAAAGGTGGATTGCTCCGTTTCGAAATAGGCAAAGGGCTGAACGTTTTTCTCAATTTCGCTGGCAAGCACACTGCTCCAGAAGCCCCTGGTGTCAAGAAAACGAAACATCAGGAAATAATCGCCATGTGGTATTCTGCGCAGGTCGAGGTCGAGTTCAAGCAATAGGGGATTTTCTGGCGCATCCAGTTCTACAAGGGTGCGGCCCTCTGTTCCTAGTTCGTTGAAAAGGTTGCCTTCGGCATCTTCGAGCCAGTATTCGTAAGCGGTCATCAGGCTGTTTTCAGTGCCTTGCATAGCGGGCAGCTTTACAAAGAAGCGGCTGAGGGCGCTGCTCCAGTGCCCGCGGTTATCCCTGAACCGGATGCTGACCGTATTGAGACCGTCGGGTAATGCGCTTGCCTCAAGGGTATGGATAAGACTGTAGGTGGTTTCGTCGGCTACGCTGGTTTCCTGAAGAGAGGCAAAGTCGTTGTTAAACCAAACCTGGTATGCGCTTATTGCGACAGTTTCTCCCTGCTGTTCAATAGCCGGCATCTTAACAAAAAAGCGGCTGAGCATCGACGACCACGCTCCGGCGTCATCTTTAAACCTTATGGAGAAAGTATTGAGGCCATCAGGCAAATCTTCCACATCGAAAACTTCACTAATGTTGACGGTAGTTCCGGTAGTAACTCCTTGCCATGTGGTTTCGCCCTGGTTGAATCGGTATTCGTAACCGACGATTTGTTTCTCTTCGCCCGCATTTTGCGTATCGGGCATTTTAACAAAAAAGCGGCTGAGCATCGACGACCAGGCACCTGTATTGTCCTTAAACCGCATTGATATGGAGTTGAGCCCATCGGGCAATGCAGCAGCGCTGATCATTTGTTCGATGGTTACCGATTCGGCCGGGCTTACATTTTGCAATACCATTTCCTGCTGGTTGAAGCGGTATTCCCAAGCTACAATTTGAGGCTGGGTTCCGCCACCTTCAATTACCGGGGTTTTTACGAAAAAACGTGTAAGTGGAGCCGACCACGAACCTTCGGTATCGCGAAAGCGAATGGTGAAACTGTTCAATCCTTCAGGCAATGCGGTGGTGCTCAGCGAAAACTGCACTTCGGCCTGCTGAACAGGCGCCAGGTTAACGGTAACCCTTGCATCGACCTGCTGGTTGAACCAATACTCATAGCGGTCGATTAGCGCAGTTTGGGCACTGAGCGAAAGTGCCGTGAGAAAAAATATTACAGAAAATAATTTTTTCATAGTCAGTGCTTTTAGCGTTCCTGCGCCGAAACATTCACTTCTACTTCAATATTTCCTTCCTGGTCTGTCACGGTAGAAATTTGCTGGAAAGTAATATTGGGGTTAAACGGAACAGCACCCTCTTTGTAGGGAATCACCGTACCGTAAATTCCTATATCGTTGCCATCTGTGGCGGCATTTTTTCCGGGGCTGGTTTCCTGCAGATTGAAGTCGAATTCATAGTTGAAGGTGGAGCCCTCGAAGTTGACGAAAATGGTATTCAGGGGTTGGCTGCCAATATTGCCCGAGCCATTGTTGCTGCCGGGCATGGCAAAATCGCGAACAAAGATGTTGTTTGCAATTGTGTTGGAACTGCTGCCATAAAAAAGATAAGATCCGGTGTGCAGAATAATGTTGTTTTGAATCAGGCAAGATGTGAGGTAGTTAAAAGTATCGCCGGTTGGCTTGAATATGATGTTATTGGAAATCAACACATTATTATTGAAACTCTGTATGTTGTGTGCCAGGTTCTTTTCGATGAGGACATTCTGAGCATCACCACCGACTATTGTGCCTCGTACTACGTTTTCCGATATCAGGATTTGCTCTGCCGTTGCAGGTGCCGAAGCATAGAGCTGAATATTGCCCACGTTGCAACGGCTTATGGTTACGTTGTTGACATTCTGGGTAGAACTATTGTTGCCCAGACGAACGTCGCCCGTAAGGTAAAATCCTTGCAACAAGCTATGGTCAGCCCCGGTTCTCAGAAAAATGCTGCCGTTAAGCCAGGTAATTCCGGTGGCCGAAGTGTAATCTGGGTAGTGACCAACACCAACCAGGGTTAGGGTGTGATCGATGTAAATGGTACCAATATTGAAAGTGCCACCCGGCATATAAAGGGTGTCGCCGGCTTGGGTGGCGGCCAATGCCAGGGCAAAGGTCCCGAATACTTGTGAATTTTGGCCGTTCTGAACCACAAAGCGGCTCTGGGCTGATACTGAAATGGAAGCCGCAAAAAGAATAACGGCTAAGGTAATGTTTGCAATAGTCTTCATAGAAAAATTTTTTGGAGGTTTGTGGTTAGTTTATCTGGGTTGTGCTTCTATTTCTAACTCAATGCTGATGTTGCCATTTTCATCAGTCTGGTTGGAAACCTGTTCGAAAACAACTTGTGGGTTAAATGGCACAGCGCCTTCTTTGTAAGGCACAGCTGTGCCGTAAATGCCGATGCCGTATCCATCTACTCCCGCATCAACGCCAACTGATGAGGGCAGAAGGTGGTAATCGAACTCGGGATTGAAGGCACCGCCAGTGTAGTTTACAAAAACGTTTGTAAAAGCCTGATTAAAAAAGTTATTCTGCCAGATGTTTTCGTCGGTTTGGGGATTTGGAGTGAAATTGCTGAAAAAAATATTGTTTTGTAAAAGATTGTTTTGGCAATTTGCGTCCAATGGATTATTACCAACTTTAAAAATATTGTTTTGCAAAAGGCAGTTTTTTATGTTCCTCAGCGGTAGGCTCCAATTCCAATTCGAATAATAACCAAAGGAAAAAATGTTGTTTGAAAAAATAGTAGTGCCGTTAAATTGTTGAACATACCCATCAATAATGTTTTTGTTGATTTGTACATTTTGGGCACTAAAGCCATTAATGTTGCCCAAAATGCTCTCAGTTATAAGGACATGCTGAACAGGCGAGGGGTTCGTGTATCCCAGGTTAGTGTTTCCCGTTATTCTGCACCTGGAAACGGTAATATTCGTAACATTCTGATTTTGATTGCTAGAAAAGAAAAATAAACTACCAACCTGAAATCCATGCAGCAAAGTATGATCAGATCCCTGAGCAAAGTAAATGCTGCCATTCAGGTGCGAAAACAAGCCATCGTGGGTCTGGGTAGGATCATGGCCGACGCCGATAATGGTTATCTTTTTATCGATAATGAGATTTCCAATATTGAAAGTGCCGCCCGGAAGATAAATAGTGTCGCCTTCCTGTGTGGCAGCCCAGGCCGAAGCCCATTCGGTAAAAAAGCCTGTAGTGCCGTTTCCTTGCACGGCAATTGTTTTCTGACCAAAACCATTGGAAAATGAAAGCATTACAAATGCCAGCAAAAAAATTAGTTTCTTCATAGCATGCAAATTTTGGGTTTATAATTGTTGATTTTATCAGGGTTGTGCCTCTATATTCATGTTTCCTTCAATCTGGGAAGAGTTGCGAACGAAAACCTTTGTTTCATTTGATTTTATGGTGTGTTCATCGGTTAAACAAATTTTTTCAATATTACAAGGGTTTTTTTATAGCTAAATAGGTAATTCACGGAATTTGATCAGATATCAAGCCTGTTTTGCAAAAAAAAAGAGGTGCTCCCAGGGGGAGCACCTCTTTTTAATTAGAAAAAAACCTGCTTATGCAATTCTGGCCACCAGGTCAACCACGCGGTTTGCATAGCCATACTCGTTGTCGTACCATGAAACAACTTTTACAAAGTTGCCATCAATTACTTGGGTCAGCTTTGAATCAAATACCGAAGAATGGGTGTTTCCAATAACATCGGTCGAAACGATGGGGTCGGTGCAATACTCAAGAATGCCTTTCATTGGGCCTTCGGCGGCTTTCTTAATGGCTTCGTTGATTTCTTCTTTGGTAACATTTTTTCCCAGCTCTACGGTTAGATCAACTACCGAACCATCAGGTGTTGGAACACGCATTGCAAAGCCATCGAGTTTGCCTTTCAATTCGGGTATAACAAGTCCAACGGCCTTTGCGGCGCCGGTAGTGGTGGGAATGATTGACATGGCAGCGGCGCGGGCACGGCGAAGGTCGCTGTGTGGCGCATCCAGTATAATCTGGTCGTTGGTGTACGAGTGAATGGTATTCATCAAACCACGCTTAATGCCAAAATTATCATTGATAACTTTTGCGAAAGGGGCAAGGCAGTTGGTGGTGCAGGAAGCATTGGAGTAAATCTGGTGCTCGGGCTTGATGTCGCCGTCGTTTACACCAAGAACAACCGTTGCATCAACGTCGCTAGCGCTTTTTGAAGGCACGCAAAGAACCACTTTACGGGCACCTGCCTGCAGGTGCTTACTGATCTTTTCGCGATCGCGGAATACACCGGTCGATTCAACCACTACATCAATGCCAAGCTCTTTCCAGGGTAGATTTGCGGGATCCTTCTCTGAGTAAACGCGTATCTTCTTGCCATTTACTAACAGGTAATCGTCTTCAGCACTTACCGTGCCCGGGAATTTACCATGAACAGAGTCATATTTCAATAGGTGTGCAAGGGTGGCGCTGTTGGTAAGGTCGTTAACTGCTACAATCTCGATATCCTCGTTTTGGAGGGATGCTTTCAGAGTCAAACGGCCGATACGACCGAAGCCGTTGATAGCGGTTTTAATTTTTGCCATAGTTTTTTGTGTTTAAAATTTTTGAAGCCGTAAAAGTACAAAAAATCGGTGGTATTTTTTCCAGTTAAGGATAATTTTACATTGGCAAAATAGTGCATTTTTCCCTAAGGGCTCAGGCACATTAAGTTTTATGTAGCCAAAACATTATTATTTTTGCAACGTATAAAATAAAACAGGTACCCTTCAGTTATCTAACTAAAACAAAAAAATTAGCAGATGTTAAACCACATTTTACTGCAGGTTCAAATGGGCACCCCGGCCGAGCTTGCCGACACCCTGGCGCAAACCACCATGCCTTCGCACGAAACCATTACCATTTGGAGTCTGGCCCTTAAGGGTGGTATCGTTATGATACCCCTGGCCATTTTGTCTGTTGTGGCCATTTATATTTTTATCGAACGTTACCTGGCTATCAACAGGGCCTCTCAAGAAGAGACGAATTTCATGAATAATATCCGCGATTTTATTCATGATGGTCGTATAGATTCGGCCAAGTCGCTCTGCAAAAACAACCAGTCGCCCATTGCCCGCATGATTGCCAAAGGGCTGGTGCGCATTGGCAGGCCGCTCAACGACATTAATGCAGCCATTGAAAATGTTGGTAAACTGGAGATTTCCAAGCTGGAAAAGAATATTGCCGTGCTGGCAACGGTTTCCGGAGCAGCCCCTATGCTGGGCTTTCTTGGTACGGTTATTGGCATGATCCGTGCTTTCTACAATATGTCAATGGCCGGAAACAATATTGATATTAGCCTGCTGGCTGGAGGTATTTACGAAGCCATGGTTACCACTGTAACCGGCCTTACAGTAGGTATTATCGGATATATTTGCTACAATGTTTTGGTGGCTCGTATCGAAAAGGTGGTGTTTATGCTCGAAGCCCGCGCCACCGAGTTTATGGATCTTTTGCACGAACCAGCCTCCTAAAGCTTATTGCTATGGCCATAAAAATGCGAAATACACGCAGTCTCCAGTTCAACATGGCTTCCATGTCTGACCTGGTGTTCCTATTGCTGATCTTTTTCATGCTTACCTCTACGCTCGTTGCTCCCAACGCCATCAAGTTGTTGCTGCCTTCGAGCGATAGTCGCACCATGGCTAAGCAAACAGTGACGGTTTATCTCAACGAAGAATTTCAAATGTTTCTGGAGGAGACCCCTGTCGACACCGACGGGCTTCATTCCGGGCTTCTTCAATACCTGGCCAACGAAGAGGAAGGTTCTGTGGTGCTCAGGGCCGATCAGAGCGTTCCCGTGCAATATATTGTAAATGTTATTGATGTGGTTAACAATATCAACAACATGAACCAGACCCGGCACAAAGTGATTCTTGCAACGCAACCGCAGCGATAAAATGGACGAATTTACAAGGAAGGACAACAATTGGGCGCTTTTTGGCACAATCATTTTTCATGTTGTGCTGCTGGTGCTATTCTTCCTTTGGGGGTTGCGAACCCCATTGCCACTTCCCGAGGAGGAGGGGGTGCTGGTTGCATTAGGATATACCAATCAGGGCATGGGAGATATGATTCCCTTATCCGGTTCACCGCCTGTTCCAACGCCTGCGCAACAGGTTCCTGTGCAGGAAGAGGTGGTTACCCAAAGCACGGAAGAGGCTGTTGCCATTCCGCAGACTACACCAAGGCCAAGGCCCCAGCAGCCAACCCCAACCCAACAGCAGCCCACTCAACAGCCTCCGCCCGAGGAGCCCCGCCCAACGGTTGATCCCAGGGCCCTTTTCCCGGGCGCTGATGAACGCAGCACAACCAGCCAGTCGCAGGGCACAACCGGTCAGCCCGGCTCGCAGGGCAGCCCAACAGGCGCTCCCGGCGGCAGCGGCGACGGCGTAGGTCAGGGCGGGGTTAGGTATGATCTTACTGGCCGAAGGCCAATTGAGTTACCTATACCTACGAATACCACACAGCAGGGAGGCAGGGTAGCGGTCTCCATTACGGTTGACAGGCAGGGAAGGGTTACCCAGGCCACTGCCGTGTTAACAGGTTCCACAACCACCAATACTGTGCTGTGGCGACTGGCTGAAGAAGCTGCAAAGAAAGCACGCTTTAATGAGAACCTTGATGCCTCCCCTGAACAAAGGGGTACTATTACCTACAACTTTATCCTGAATTAGGATATGAACTACAAGGAAACCATGGGGTATCTGCTTAGCCAGTTACCCATGTTTCACCGTATTGGGCCAGCCGCATACAAGGCAAATCTCGACAATACGCTTGCCCTGAGCCAATACCTCGGACAGCCGGAAACCAAATTCCGAAGCATTCATATTGCCGGTACAAACGGAAAAGGTTCGGTTGCCAATTTGCTTGCTTCAGTGCTGCAGGAACAGGGTTACAGGACCGGCCTGGCCACATCACCGCACTTGAAGGATTTCCGTGAAAGGATTCGAATTAATGGTGAAATGATTCCTAAAAGGGAGGTGACCGATTTTATAAACAAGCACCGGCATTTTTTCGAAAAGCTAAGCCCTTCCTTTTTT
>Ga0209498_1000142_pt1 | contig 40977 bp, 32 predicted proteins | sample WalLakDeSediment_FD_184131 | JGI IMG/M metagenome (GOLD analysis project Ga0209498, IMG submission 184131) | Lake sediment microbial communities from Walker lake, Nevada to study Microbial Dark Matter (Phase II) - Walker Lake 11/02/13 Deep... | ecosystem: Environmental > Aquatic > Freshwater >... | reverse complement strand
TGACTTGAAACATCGATCTCCTCCGGGATGTCCTTGCTTTTCGTCTGGGTCCACCGGGCGCTGCTCAGGTCCATCGCAGCCGCACAGGCTGCGGCGCTCGCTTCGGTCACGGACTGGGGAATATCCTTGGGCCCTTGAAATACGCCGCACACGTAAATGCCTTCTCTTGAGGTATTCACCGGGCTGAAGGGGTGGGTCGCACAGAACTGCCCTTTGGTAAGCGCAAGTCCCAAAGTCTCGGCGAGTTCCAGGGTTTCCTTCGAGGTTTCCATGCCCACGGAGAGGACCACCATGTCAAAGGCTTCTTCCAGAAGCTCCCCGTTTTCATTCACGTACTTCAACACCAGATCGCCTGTGTCGGACAAGGGATCGATCGTGTGCACCCGGGAGCGGATGAAACGGACCCCGTGCTTTTCCCGGGCGCTGTCGTAATAGCGTTCAAAGTCCTTGCCGTGGGTTCGCATGTCCATAAAAAAAACGGCACAATCGAGGTCCTCTTTGGCATGCTCCTTTGAAATGACCGCCTCCTTGATGGCGTACATGCAACACACCGACGAGCAATAGCCGTGGTCTGCGCGGTTGATGTCCCTGGAGCCCACGCACTGGAGCCACGCAATTTTTCGAGGTTCCTTTCCGTCTGAAGGACGGACGAGATGACCCATGGTCGGCCCGGAGGCCGACAGAATTCTCTCAAACTCCAAGGAAGTGACGATATTGGGGTAATTGATATAGTTGTAGGTCTCGTAGCGGGAAGGATCGAATGGAACAAATCCCGGGGCCAGGATCACGGAGCCCACCTCCAGTTCCAGCTTGCGGGTTTCCTCGCGGTGGGTCTCAAGGGTTACGGCGTGGGGTCCGCAGGCGGCCACGCACTGATAGCACTCGCAGCAGTAGCCGCAATTCAGACACCGGCCTGCTTCCTCCCGCCCTGTGGCCTCATCATAGCCCAGTTCCACCTCCTTGAAGTTGCCCTGCCGCTCCTTCAGAGGAAGGGCCGACATCTTGCCTCTTTCTTTCCCGGGTTCATCTTCAGGAATGGGACGATAGACCGGATGCTCATTGGACACCGGTGTCCGGCCCTCGGCCATGTCGCGGCCGTCCAGGTATCGCGCAATGGATTCGGCCGCCTCCCGGCCTGCGGCGATCGCTCCGATGGCGATCCATGGGCCTGTGTGAAGATCCCCTCCTGCAAAAACCCCGTCCCGCCCTGTTGCGTAGGTGACGGTGTCCGCATCCACCGTTCCCCACCGGGAAAAGCTCAAGCCCGCTATATCTTCAAGGGCGGAGAGGTCGGGTGTTTGACCGATGGCCGGAATCACCTGATCCACATCCATGTCGCACTCGGTCCCTGGAACGGGTATGGGCCTTCTTCGACCTGAGGAATCGGGCTCCCCGAGCTCCATCCGGATGCAGCGAAGTCCCACGACCGTGCCGTCTTCCGTGAGAATCTCCTGGGGCGCGGAAAGATAGGCAATTTTTACCCCCTCTTCCTCTGCTGCGACCCTTTCTTCCTCCCATGCAGGCATTTCAGCACGGGTTCGCCGGTAGACGATGTGGACCTCTTCAGCCCCCAGGCGGGCGGCTGAACGGGCCACATCGATCGCCACGTTGCCGCCGCCGATGATGGCGACTTTCCTTCCGACCTTTGCGCGACCCGTGAGATTGAGTTCTCGAAGGAACTCCACCCCCTGCCGAACGCCCGGAGCCTTTTCGCCGGGGATGCCCAACTCAATCCCCTTGTGAGAACCGATGGCAAGGTAGACGGCCGCGAAGCCCTCCTTCAAGAGATCATCCACCGTTCGGTCCGCACACAGGGGGGTGTTGGTTTTGATCTCAACGCCCAGGTTGGTGATCCCTTCGATTTCCTGGTCCAGGATCTTGCGAGGAAGACGATGCTCCGGGATCCCGACCCTGAGCATGCCCCCCGCCTGAGGAAGGGCTTCGAAAATGGTGGATCGAATCCCTTTTTTCGCCAGGTGATAGGCCGCGGAAAGTCCTGCAGGGCCCGAACCGACGATCGCCACCTTCTCCGGGCGGGGAGGGAGGCATTGGATTTCGATCTGTCGAGGATCAAAACAGTCGGCAGCGAGCCTTTTGAGATCCCGAATCGCGACGGGTTCATCCTTGTCGCAACGCCGGCAGGCCTCTTCACATCCGTGGGGGCAGATCCTTCCAAGCACTCCGGGGAGCGGCAAATCCTGCATGATGATTTCAAGGGCTTCTTTGTACTTTCCTTCTTTCACCATCTGCACGTAGCCTTGCACGTTGAGGCCCGCAGGGCAGGCAAGCCGGCACGGCGCCTTATCCGCCTTTTGAACGGCGAAAGCACCGGGTATGGCCTGGGCGTATTTCTTGTAAATGGCCCTCCGGGTTGCGAGGCCCTGATCGTATTCACTCGGCAATTCAACGGGGCACACCTTCGCGCAATCCCCGCAGGCCGTGCACTTGGATGCATCGATGTAGCGCGGGGTCTTTCGGAGAGTCACCTTGAAGTCCCCCTTGACCCCTGAGAGATTTTCAACTTCAGCGCCCGTGATCAGGTTGATGTTCAGATGCCGGCCGACCTCGACCAGTTTCGGGGAAATGATTCACATGGCGCAGTCATTGGTTGGAAAGGTCTTGTCCAGTTCGCTCATCACGCCGCCGATCGCGGATGACTTCTCAACCAGGTGAACGAAATAGCCTGAGTCTGCAAGGTCGAGGGCCGTTTGCATCCCTGCGATGCCCCCGCCGACCACCAGGACGGATCCGGACACTTTGCTCTCACTCATAAGCCGTTTCCTTTCCGCTCCCATCCTCTGTCCCTCTTTTAGGCAGGCTTGAAGGACTCCGGCCGCCCTACGACGAGGGAAAGGGTCAAGGAATCTTAAATGTTGGCTTGATCCAAAATCTGCGGGATTCTGTCCTCCCAACCCGCCGTGGAAATCAACACCCCCGCCATACCCATTTCTTTGAGGCGGCCCACAATGCCCGCTGCGATCCGCACGCACTCCTGAGGCTTGTCCGGCGCTTTTTGAATGTCCCGAATCATCTCGGCCGGAACGGAAATTCCCTTAACGTTGCGGTCGATATATCGGGCCATGCCGGCGGACTTGAGGAGCAGCACCGTGGGAAAAATCGCGACCTGTTTTGTGTCCAGACGCTTGACGAATTGCTCGAAGCGGCGGAGGTCAAAAATGGGATTGGTGATCACAAACTCCACGCCGAGGTCGATTTTTCTTTTCAGATGTTCAAGCTCGATGTTGAGGAGCCCGCCCGGCGCTCCGGTGTCGAGGGTTGAGCCCACGCAAAACCGGGGAACGCCTCTCAATTCGATACCGGCCAGGTCTTTGCCGGCCTGGATTTTTTGAAGGGTTTCCAGGAGCCCCGTAAGATCCAGGTCGTTCACCGCTCTTGCCTGAGGGTGATCGCCGAAACGGATGTCTTCCCCGGGCACGGCCATGACATTTCGGATCCCAAGGGCTGCAGCGGACAAAACATCGGCCTGAAGGGCAAGTCGATTCCTGTCGCGACAGCAAAGCTGGAGCACCGGTTCCATGCCTTCCTTCTGAAGATAGGCGCATCCTCCCAGGGAACTCGCCTTGAGCACGGCGTTGGCCATCTCGGGGACGACGACGGCGTCCACCCGGCCCCTCGAAAGGTTTGCATTCTTCAGGTACGCCGAAAAATCGGCTCCCTTGGGAGGTTCGAATTCACCCAGAACCACGAATTTGCCGGACCGTATTCTTTCCTGTAACGTCATCTCCTTAACCTCCAGAGTAGTGAGGGACCCGGTGAGCGGAATCTCAGACCTTATTACTCGAATTTACCTTTCTTGGCAACTCCATATGTGCGCAAGCCATGAACCGCAGAATTCACCCCATTACGGGAAGCAGAATGCGAAAGGTTGTGCCGACACGGAGCGTGCTTTCGACGTCAATAGAGCCACGATGGGCCTCCACAATGCCTTTCACGATGGACAGACCAAGCCCTGTCCCTGTCACCTGCCGTGTTTTTGGGTCCTTGACGCGATAGAATTTCTCAAAAATCCTGGGGATCTCTTCAGGAGGGATGCCGATCCCTTGATCGGCCACCTTGATTTCCATGAAATCACCGAGCACCCTTGCGCTGATTTTGACTTCGCCGCCCTCGGGAGAGTAATTGAGGGCATTGCTCAAAAGGTTGTTCAGGATTTCCTCGATGTTTTTCGGGTCCGCCAGGATGGGTTTCAGGTTGTCGCAGGAGAAGGAAAGGGTGATTCCCTGATCTTTGGCCCTGGGCGTCGTCAAAGCCGCCATCTCCTCAATGAGCTTGCCCACATCGGTAGGGACCTGTCGCTGGACCAGACGGCCGGCTTCCAATTTGGCCACATCCAGCAGATCATTGATCAAGCCGAGGAGGGCGTCGATTTTTTTGATTCCCCGTCTCACGAAATCCTCTTGTTTTGCCTGCAAGGGGCCGGCCAGTCCCTCGGCAAGAACGCTCTGCAACTGACGGATCGAGACAAGGGGGCTTCTCAATTCATGGGCCACCATGTTGACAAAGTCACTCTTCATCTGATCCAGTTGCTTGAACGCGGTGATATCCTCGAGCACGGTCACGGCGCCTGAAACACTCCAGAACACGTGCCGGTCGGGCTCCAGGTTGGGCGCGGAGATGGCCCTCAAAATCCTGTTCCCTACCCGGATTTCTTGGGAGATGAGCTTCTGTTCGCCTGATTCTTTATCTTGCATTCGTTTCAGCATCTCGATAAAGGTGGGCTCCTTGATCACCTCGCTCACCGCCGCTGGAGCCTGGATGGGACCGGAGAGGTCCAGCAACCGCGAAAGGGCAGGGTTATGAAGCACAATCTCCAGGTTCTTGTCGGTGACCATGATGCCGTCCGCCATGCAGTCAAAAATGGTTTCGAGCCGTTTTTTCTGTGTGTTCAGCTCAAGAAGGTTGCGAACGATCTCCTCCTGATACTCTTTGGCCTTTCTCTCGAGGTTTCTTTTTTCAATGGCCCTCCCCATGGTGAGCACCAATTGATCGAGCTCAAAAGGCTTGGTGACGAAATCATAGGCGCCCTTTTTCATGCACTCCACGGCGATATCGAGCGTGCCGTGTCCCGTCATGACAATGACGGGGATATCGGGATACAGGGGCCGCGCCGCTGCGAGGAATTCTTCGCCTCCCATCACAGGCATTTTCAAGTCCAACAAAATGAGGTCCACCGAATTCCCGGAAAGCTTGTCCAGCGCGATCCGCCCGTTCTCCGCCAACATGACTTCAAAGCCCTTTCCGTGCAGAAAGCGCCGGGAGGTTTCCCTGAACCGTCTTTCATCATCCACCAGAAGGACCTTGATTGTTTCAGCCACCCTTTTTCTCGCTACTGGATGGGGAGCAGGACCCGGAAGGTCGTGCCTTGATTCAGAACGCTCTTCACGTCAATCGTGCCGTGATGGGCTTCCACGGCCCCTTTGACGATCGCAAGACCCAAACCGGTCCCCACCACCTTGCGTGTCTTGGGGTGTTTGATCCGGTAAAACTTGTCGAAAATCTTCGGCAATTCCTCCGGTGAAATCCCTACGCCGGCATCTTCCACGCTCACTTCGATATACTCCCCCAGGCCCCTGGCGTTGACCCTCACTTTTCCGCCGTCCGGGGAATAGTTGACGGCATTGCTGATGAGGTTGCCGAAGACCTCCTCCAGGCTTTTCGGGTCCGCCTGAACAGGCGGCAGGTTTTCGCAGGCGAGGGCCAGTTCGACCCCTTGCTCCTCGGCCCGGGGCCGCATCAAGGTCACGATCTCATCGAGAATGCGACCGATATCCGTGAGGACCTTGTGCTGCCTGAACTGGCCTGCTTCGATTTTCGCCACATCCAGAAGATCTTTGATCAAATCAAGCAGGGCGTCGATCTTCTTGGTTCCCCGACCGATGAAATCCCGCTGTTTTTCTTCCAAGGCCCCTACAAGTCCCTCCAGAAGAACACTGTTCAATTGCCTCATGGAAACAAGGGGGCTTCGCAGTTCGTGGGCGACCATGTTCACGAAGTCGGATTTCATTTGATCCAGTTGCTTGAAAGCGGAAATGTTTTCCAGGACGCTCACAGTGCCTACGACTTGCCCGTCCGGCCCGAACAGCGGCGCTGAAATGGCGCGGAGCACGTTGTTGCCTGCCGAGATTTCCTGAATCACCGCTTCCTTCTCTCCTGAATCACCGCACGTGATCTTCTCAAGGGTTTGAACAAGGGGCCTATGGCCCACAATTTCATGGACGGGCACCGGGTTTTCAATTTTCCCGGGAATTTCCAGCAAGCGGGCAAGGGCCGGATTGTGAAGCACCATTTCCAGGTTCCGATTGGTCACCATCACACCGTTTCCCATACAGTTAATGATGGTTCTCAGCCGGCTTTTCTCAAGGCTGAGATCATAAAGGTTCTTGGCGCTCTCCTCCTCAAAGAGCCGCGCCTTTTCCTCCAGGCGCCGTTTTTCCGCAGCCCTTCCGATGATCAGGAGAAAGGGGTCGATTTGAAAGGGTTTGGTGATAAAGTCATAGGCCCCTTTTTTCATGCATGCAACGGCTGTGTCCACCGTTCCATGACCTGTGATGATGATCACGGGAATGTGGGCATACTGCTTGCGCACGATCTCCAGGACTTCTTCTCCTCCCATCACGGGCATCTTCAGATCCAGAAGAAGAATATCCACGGCATTTTGGGATAGGATATCCAGGGCGAGCCGGCCGTTTTCCGCGGCCAGAACCTTGTAGCCGCCGGACGTAAGCACGCGATGGCATCCTTCACGGATGGCCCTTTCATCGTCGGCGACAAGGATATTTATGGTCTCGTTCATCGCTCATCCAATCCTATGAAAACAGGTTCCTCTCCAATAAAAACCGACTCTTCGGAGCCGCCGCCTCCGACATGCTTGAGGGGAAGTTCCACAATGAATGTCGTGCCCCCCTGGGGCGGGCATTCAAAAGAGAGGTTTCCACCATGAATCTTGATAATGTTCTGTGAAATGCTGAGCCCAAGGCCGGTGCCTTTGCCGACAGGTTTCGTGGTAAAAAAGATGTCGAAGATCTTGTCCCGCAGGATTTCCGGGATGCCCGGCCCTGTGTCGGAAACCTTGATGACGAACATCTCACGTTCTCTTTCACACGATGCGTGAATGGAAAGTCTTCCCTTTCCCTCCATGGCGTCCGACGCATTCACCAGGAGGTTGGTGAAGACCTGCTGAAGCTGGCTTATGTCGCCCACGAGGTTGGGCATTTCTTTCTGGATGTCTGTGGTCACTTCAATATTTTGGAACTGGGCCTTGTGGATCAGGAGGTCCAGGCACTTGGTCAAGAAGTTTTCCAGGCTGAAAGAAGACGTCTTGCCCGCCGATTTCCTGCTGAACTCCAGGAGGTCGCCGACAATCTTCTTGCACCGCAGAGTTTGATCGATAATTTCCTGCAAATCCTTATTATGTTGATCATGATCCTTCAAGCTATTTTTAAGCATTTCGGCGAAGATCAGAATCGCCGACAGGGGATTGTTGATCTCATGGGCCACGCCTGCGGCCATTCTGCCGATGGAGGCGATCTTCTGGGATTGAATGAGCTGGATGTTGGCGTCTTCCAGCTCCTTCCTCATTTTAAGGACCTCTCTCATATCGGTGAACACGCCGACGCTTCCTACTTCCTTTCCCTCAATCGTGATCAGGGAAGCGGAAAGGGTGACCGGGATCTCCTTTCCTTCCTTTGTGGTAATGGTCATGGTGGTGGGATTCAGTTTTCCCGGAGGACCGTATTGATCGCTCCTCATTTTCCGCATATTTTCCTTGGCCACGTCGATGTGATAGAAGCTGCTGAGGTGTCCCCTGTTGATGATCTCGTCCGCACAATACCCGGTCAGGTTTTCCATCCCTTCATTGAAGATGAGCACCTTGCCTTTGGTATCCACCACCACAATCCCATCGACCGTACTCTGGATGACTTTCTCGAAAAAGGTGTTGGATTTCTGCACTTCCCGCTCAAGACGGATTCTGTCCGTTACGTCCCTGGAAGCTTCCAGGAGCTTTGCCACCTCCCCTCGGTCGTCATAGATGGGAGCGATGGTCACCACGTCGAAGCGGGTCTGCCCCTGTTCATCTTCGTATTCCTGGTAGGTGCTGATGAGGCCTTTTTTCTTAATTTCATCCAGGCGATGGGTCATGAAACAGGTTCTTCCGAATTCGAAGCAGGGCTTGTGCAGACCGTACCGGATTTCATAGCAAGGCTTTCCGATCACTTCCTCGGAACGGATTCCAAGATCCTTGAGGAAGGTGAGATTCACCGTGTCGATCGCCATGTCCATGCCCACCACCATGATGCGGTAGGGGAGGGAGTCAAGAATCACCTGGGTCTGGTCCCGGCTTTTTTTCTGATAGGCTTGACGTTCCTTCTCGAGATAGGTCTTGTCCGCTTCGATCTGAATGAGATCCCAGAGAAGCCTTGTGGCTTTGTGGTCGATGACGGATACTCCGGAGGGCCTATTCTCATAGATCGTATCGCGGAGGGCAGGGGAACCGGTCAGTTCGATAATCAGGTTCAACCCATCCAGCTTGAAGAGCGCTTCCATGTCGGTGGTGGCAAAGAGGTTGAGGGTTTTGGCATAGCGAAGACCCGGGGCTTCAGGGTTGACGTCAAAAACCCCGATGATCTTCAGATTCAGTCGAGAAAGCCGCTCCCGGTCGAGGAGGCGAAGCAGGTCATAACAGGCATTGCCGCCCCCTACGATCGCCGCGTTCAAGGGGTACTGCGCCTGCTCGCCCCGGCGGATACGGGGGGATTGAGGGGAGGAGAGGGGGACTTCATTTTGGGCTCTTGTCGCCATACTCCACCTTTTTGAGGGTGTCTTTGCCCTTGGCCGGCCTTGCTCAGCCTTGGCTCTCTTGACGGAGGCGCTCCCTGACTTTTTCTTCCAGGTCCTTCACAATCGCCTTCAAGGCGCGACTTTCCTCCACAGGCCCTGAGAGGTTCCAGCCTTTGCAGAGGGCTTCCTTTTTTTTATTCCTGAATTCTTCGATGCTCGAAGCCATGGATTTCCAAAGAAAGAGCTTCTGGAGAATATGCCGTTCCGGAGCGCTCAGATCGCTCTGGGTGTCGAAGGATTCTCCATGCCTGGTCGTGATAATCATCCTGTCTGCCGTACTCGAAGGATAGTTGAAAGGTAGGGTATGGTAATGGAAATAGCCGGATGAATTCAAGCAAAAAACCTGGAACGAACGCTCACATATTACCCCCAGCACAAAATGGATTACATTGAGGGCTGTCATTGCGAGAAGCGTTAGCGACGAAGCAATCTCATCGAGGGAATCAGACGCCGAGATTGCTTCGCTTCTTTCAGTCGCTCGCAATGACACAGAGTAGTTGTTTCCATGTAAAGTATATTGCGCTCTCCTTGCTAAATCTTGCCCTGAATCGTAAAGCGCGATTCAGGGCGGGTTCGGGTCATCGGATTCTTTTCGCCGGATCAGGCGATGGCCGTCAAGAGACCTCAGGTCGCGGGAGGACGCCGGCTCTTTCGGCAATCTCCGGCACCATGTGCTCCCATTCGATCGCCATGAGATGGACTCCGGCGATACCCTCCATCTCTTTGAATTCCTCGATCTGCTCGACGGCGAACTTGATTCCCTCTTCTGCAGCTTTGCCTTTGCCCGCGCCCTTGAGTCGGTTGATCAGGGAGTCGGGCACATCCATGCCCGGCACCGATTTCGCCATGTACTGGGCCATACCGACGCTCTTCATGGGGGTCACGCCAGCCAGGATATAGGATTTTTCATGGAGCCCCATATCCACGACCCTTTTCATGAATTCTCGAAATCTTTCCATGTTGTAGATGCACTGGGTTTGAATGAAATCAGCGCCTGAGGCGATTTTCAGGGCAAGACGGTGCACCCTGAACTCGAAGGGCTCCGCGAAAGGATTGGAGGCGGCGCCAAGAAAAAGCCTCGGAGGAGCGTCAATGTCCTCGTCGTTGATAAACTTTCCCTCGTCTCGCATCTTTTTAACCAGAGCAATAAGTTGCATGGAATCGATGTCGTAGACGTTCTTCGCCTGGGGATGATTCCCAAAGCTCTGGTGGTCGCCCGAAAGACAGAGCATATTTCTAATTCCCATCGCATAGACCCCTAGAATATCGCTCTGGATTGCGAGGCGGTTCCTGTCCCGGCACACCATCTGAAAGTTGGGCTCCACGCCTTCCTGGATAAGAATTGTGGAAGCCGCCCAGCTTGCCATTCTGACCACAGCGGTCTGATTGTCGGTTATATTAACCGCATCCACTTTGCCTTTCAAGTGCGCGACCTTCTCTTTGAGGTGCTTCACATTGGCGCCTTTCGGCGGACCGCACTCCCCTGTGAAGGCAAAATGCCCCGCCCTGAGGATTTTTTCAAGATTGCTTCCTGACTTCAGGTCGTTCATTGCACAAGTTCCTCCCTCACACTCTTTCGCGGTCCACCGTCTCTGGCGGTTCGCCAGTCCTTGGCAGGCCTGATCCTGGTGACATCCTCGATCCGGCCTTCTTCCATCTTCTTCCTCACGATCTTATCCCAGATGCACTCAACGTCCTTGGAAATCTCGCATTTCCCCTTCGCCGATCCTCCGCAGGGACCATGAAGCAGGCTTTTGGAGCATCGCGCTATTGGGCACAAACCGTCAAAGTAGTGAATCAGGCAGGTCCCGCACCCTGCGCACCTCTCAACCCACACGCCATGGCCCAGAGCGCCTCCGAAAAAAGTCGTGTTCACGGCAGGATAAAACCGCTGCTGAGGGTAGGCTTCGCTCAGGAACTGGGGGCCCACGCCGCAGGCCATTGAGATAACCGCATCATATTGTGAAACCTGGTCTTTGACCTGGTCGATGTACTCCGGGTCGCATTGCCGCTCCAGAGTCCTTTCGTGAACCTCCAGAGGACGGCCTTCTTTCTTGCGCGCGATCTTAAGGATCGAGGCGAGGATGCCCACTTCTTTATCTCCTCCCACGTTGCACACCGTGACACACCCCTTACACCCTAAGATGAGGACTCTTTCATAGTCCTTGACCATTTCCAGAATCTCTTGAATCGGCTTTCGATCAGCAACAATCATGGCTCACCTCTTCATGCAGCTTTCTTCATTCTGACAGGACTGGGACCCAAGGATTTGATCCTATCCGCCATTTCGCGAGCAATCTCCGCAAAGCGGGGGCCTTCACCGGCGGAGAGGTTGAACATCTCCACGCGCTCAGGTTCGACGCCGGCTTCCTTAAGCGCCTTTTTGACAAATTGAACGCGCTTCTTAGCCTTTAGGTTCCCGGTCAGGAAATGACATTCCCCTTCCAGGCACCCCGCAACATACACTCCGTCCGCACCGTCTTCTATGGCCTTCAACAGGTGGAGGATGTCCACTCGCCCGGTGCAGGGGATCTGTATCACTTTCACACTGCTGGGATAATTGAGCCTCATGGAACCTGCCAGGTCCGCAGCGGAATAGGCTCAGTATTGACAACAAAAAGCGAGTATCTGTGGTTCGAAATCATGCATGGTTCCATTTCCCTTCGTTCATCAAGAATTTTTTGATCAGCCAGCGTCCTTGCTCGCCGCACCCTCATGCTCGTGCAGACGCTTCCGCAAAAAGAGCATCCGTCTTGGCAATAATCTGTTCATCCGTAAAGTGCTTCAAGGCGATGGCTTTCCCCGGGCATTCGGCCACACAGGCGCCGCACCCCCTGCACGCAGCCGGGTCGATGACCGCATAACCTTCGACGCCGATCCGAGGGGCGTCGTACGGACACGTCCGCACACAGGTAAGACAGGCTGCGCACTTGTCCGGGTTCACGGAGGCAACCACCCCTCCCACATAGATCCCCTCCTTTGAAAGGATGGTCATGGCCCGGGCAACGGCGGCCTTGGCCTGGGTAATGGTTTCGTCAATAGGCTTCGGGTAATGGGCAAGTCCTGCCATGAAAACTCCCTCTGAGGCGAAGTCCACGGGCCTCAGTTTCATGTGGGCTTCGATCAAGAAACCCTCATTGTTGACAGGAACCTTGAAAAGCTCAAAGAGATGCTTGTTCTCGTTGGGCAGAACGGCTGCCGCCAAAACCAGAAGGTCCGGTGAAAGCTTGATGGGGATGCCCAGCACATGATCTATCACAGTGAGGGAGAGGTTTCCGTTTTGGGAAACCACTTCAGGAAGTCTGTCCAGCTTATAGCGGATAAAGATGACGCCTTTTTTCCTGGCCTCCCGGTACAAATCTTCTCTGAACCCGTAGGATCGCAGATCCCTGTAAAGCACGAAAACGCTCCTGTCCGGCTTCATGCCCTTGAGGGTCAGGGCGCTTTCAAGAGTGTGGGTGCAGCAGACTTTGCTGCAGTAAGGTCTTTCCGGAATGCGAGAGCCCACACACTGGATGAACACGGCGGTGTTCGCATCCTTGACCCTTTGATCTCCTCTCGACAAAGCGTCATCCAGATCCAGGTGGGTAAGCACTCCTGGATGCTCGCCGTAGAGGTATTCCGTGGGTTTGTACTCTCTGCCTCCCGTCGCGAGAACCGCGGCCCCATGCTCGATGCTGACAGAGTTCCCTTTCCCGTTTGCCGGGCCGAGGGTGGTCGTGAAATTCCCGATGATCCCCGAGGAATCCTTCACCTCGGTTTCCGTAAAGACCTGGATGAGAGGGTTTTTTTTCACTTCCCTGATAAGGTTGTCGAGATAGTCCTTGATTTTTTCCCCCTTCCAGGTGCTGCGAATTCTTCCGGCCACCCCGCCGAGTTCCTTGGTTTTCTCCACCAAGTAAGCCGGACATCCTTGTTTTGCAATTCCCAGTGCGGCCTCCATGCCGGCCACACCTCCACCAACCACGAGAGCGCCCTTCTTGACTTGGAGCATGATCTGCTCAAGCGGTTCAACGAGGGCTGCTTTGGCAACGGCCATCCTGACCAGGTCTTTGGCTTTTTCCGTGGCTTTCTCCGGGTCGCTCATGTGCACCCAGGTGTTCTGGTCCCTGATATTGGCCATCTCGAAAAGGTACTTGTTGAGGCCAGCATCCCTGATGGTCTCCTGAAAAAGAGGCTCATGGGTCCTGGGCGAACAGGAGGCAACCACCACTCGATTGATGTTGTTTTCTTTTATTACCTCTTTGATCTTTTCCTGGGAATCCTGGGAACAGGTGAAGAGGTTTTCCCCTACGTGGACGACATAGGGGAGGGTCTCGGCGTATTGCCTCACTGCAGGCACATCCGCGACGCCGCCTATGTTGATCCCACAATTGCAGACGAAAACGCCGATCCGTGGAACCTGGCCTGAGACATCCAGTTCAGGGGGAAGGTGTTTCACGCGGGTCATGCTTCCCCTGGCGCTTGCGAGCATTTCCGTCGATGCTGCCGCTGAAGCAGAAGCTTCCATGACGGAGTGGGGGATGTCCTTAGGGCCCTGGAATACGCCGCAAACATAAATCCCTTCCCTATTGGTTTTCACAGGTTCAAAACTGCTCGTTTCTATGTAGGAGTGTTCATTGAGGCCCACTCCCAGCTTTTGTGCCAATTCCTTTATACCCTCCACTGGAGAGAGGCCCACGGAGAGGACTACAAGATCAAAATCCTCTTCCCTTGCTTCGCCCGATTCCGTTACAAAGCGGATGCGTAAGTTGTCACCTTCCAGCGGATCTACGGAGTGAATCCTTGAGCGGATAAAACGCACCCCTTTTTCTTGCTCAGCGCGGTTATAGTATTTCTCGAAATCCTTTCCATAGGTGCGCATGTCCATATAGAAAATGGCCGTATCAAGGACATCTTTGCTGTGTTCTTTGGCGATCACGGCCTCCTTGATAGCATACATGCAGCAAACCGCGGAACAATAGCCATGGTCGCATCTGTTTATATCTCTGGATCCCACGCACTGGAGCCATGCGATTTTTTTGGGCTCCTTATGATCCGAGGGCCTCACCAAATGACCTTCAAAGGGGCCTGAAGCGGATAAAATGCGCTCAAATTCCATGCTTGTCACTACATTGGGATGCATGGAGTAGCTGTAGGTATCGTAAAGGGAAGGATCGAACGGCTTGAATCCGGGAGCCAGGATAATGGCGCCCACATCAACGGTTTTTTCCCTTGGCCCCATGGAGTGGTCCACAGCGCCTGCAAGACATGCGCTCACGCATTGGTAACACTCCGAACAGATGCCGCAGCCGATGCAGCGTTTTGCCTCCCGGATCACATCCGCCTCGGTCAGTCCCCTCTGAACCTCGTCCCACGTGAGGATGCGCTCCTCGGGCCTGAGCCTGGGCATTTGAACCCTCTTAAGTACGTCATATCCCTCGGTCCGGATACCTTCCGCAGCGCGCCACTCTTTTTCCCGTCCGGCCTTGAGATCTTCGCCCCGGATAAAGCGGCCGATGGAAATCGCCGCCTGTTTGCCGGCCGCGATGGCTTCAACAACGGTCTTTGGGCCGGTGACTGCGTCTCCGCCCGCGAAAATATCTGCGTCATCGCTCTGGAGGGTCAAAGGGTTCACCTTCATCGTCTTCCAATCAGTAAGGGTGCATGCGCACTCGGGCGTGAGGCAGGCCCAATCTGATTCCTGACCTATGGCGCTGATCACGCAATCCACTTCGATGCGGAACTCGGAATCCGGAACAGGCTCAGGCCTCCTGCGGCCGCTTGGGTCAGGGTCGCCCAACTTCATGCGAATGCACTCCACCGCCTTGACGCGCCCGTTCTCTCCGACGAAGCGGACCGGACTGGTCAGGGTGTGAATCGGAATCCCTTCCTCCTCGCATTCCTCAATCTCTTCCTTGTTTGCAGGCATTTCCTGCAGGCTCCGTCGATAGAGCACAAAGGCTTCATCTGTCCCAAGTCTCCTGGCGGACCTGACCGCATCCATGGCGACGTTACCGCCGCCGATAACCGCCACCTTTTTTCCGGGAAGCTTCGGGACCCCTAGGTTCACCTCGCGCAGGAAGTCCACTCCGGAATACACGCCTTCCAGATCCTCGCCTTCTACGCCGAGACTCTTGCACTCATGGGCGCCGATGGCGACAAAGAACGCCTTGTATCCATCTTTTCTCAAGTCCGCAACGCTAACATCTTTGCCGATTTCAACCCCTGTGTGGATCTCAACCCCGAGCTCTTCAATGACCCGGATTTCCGCTTCAAGCACGTCCCTTGGAAGGCGGTAGGAGGGTATCCCCGCGATCAGCATGCCCCCCGGCTTGGGGAGCTTTTCAAAGATGGTCACACGATATCCTTCTATGGCCAAAAAGTAAGCACATGAGAGTCCTGCAGGGCCGGATCCGATAACGGCAACCTTCTCTTCCCGCATTTTCTTGACTTCAGGGATGAACCTCGTCTCAGCCGTGAGATCGAGGTCCGCGATCAAGCGCTTGATCGAATTGATGGCGATCGGTTCGTCCACTTCGCCGCGTTTGCAGGCCGATTCGCAGGGGTGGTGGCAAACTCTGCCGCAGATTGCGGGAAGGGGATTTTCCTCCTTAATGAGCTTCAGGGCATCTTGAAATTTACCCTGCGCGGCCAGGGCCACATAACCCTGCACCGAAATATGAGCAGGGCAAGTTGCTTTGCAGGGAGAGGTTCCTCTTTTTTCAATAGCATACGCGCTCGGCATGGCTTGGGGGTAAAGCTTGAAGGCAGCCTTTCGCTCACTAAGCTCCTGGTCAAAGAGATTGGGGATTTCCACGGGGCAGACCTTTGCGCACTCCCCGCAGGCGGTACACTTGGCTATGTCGATATAGCGAGGGGTCTCCAGAACCTTGACGTGAAAATTCCCCGGCTCCCCGGTGACTTCCTGAATCTCCGTGAGGGGAAGCAGGTCGATGTTGAGATGTCTTCCGCATTCCACCAACTTTGGTGAGATAATGCACATGGAACAATCGTTCGTAGGAAATGTCTTGTCCAATTGAGACATGACGCCGCCTATTGCGGAATTTCTTTCAACAAGGTAAACCAGAAACCCGGAATTGGCCAGGTCCAGTGAAGCCTGAATCCCGGCAATACCGGCGCCTACCACCATCACCGATCCGTTAGGGGCTTTATCGTGCATGAAATTTACTCACTCCTCTTAAGGATGATTTCTTTTCCAATTTGATGACGATTCTGAAGCAGGGAAAAGTGTTCACACGCAGGCGGGTCTTACCAACCGAAAGGCCCAAGGGCTGCCGCGGTGCACGAACTTTGAAAAATGCCACCACAGGAGCACGGTGTCAAGGAAATATTACTATTTTGACACCTCTCAATCCTGTAATCAGGGCTTATTTCAGTTCCCCGGCCGCAGCTTTTCTGATATCTCTATATGAAATCGCGTGCGCGATTTTATAAAGGGGAGAAGCGGTGGATCGACAGCATATTTGCGGCCAAAGGGGAATTCGGCTGAAATCGGCCGAGATCGATGAGGCGCCGGGACCTTATGCCATGAGCTTTGGTTTTGATCTTCATCCTCTTTGTGAATCCATCAGAAACATCGGCTTGCTCAACCCTCCCTGCATCGGAATGGGTGAAAAGGGCGAAATAGAGGTGATCACCGGTTATCGGCGCCTCCTGGCCCTCAAGAAATTGGGTTGGCCTGAAGTCACCTGCGAAGATCTTTCTTTCGTTTTGCCGTCCCCACGGGAAAGGCTTCTCTTTGCGTTTTACGAAAATCTTGCTTCAAGGGTTTTCAATCCTGTGGAGAAAGCCATGATCCTGAGGCGCCTAGAGCCCCTCCTCGACAAAGAAGATATTCTGAAACGAATGATGCCCTTGCTTTTCCTACCTGCCCATGAAGGCACTTTCAGGTTCTATGCAGAGCTCGCTGAGATGAACCATGCGTTCAAAGATGCCGTTGCATGCGGCCGCATTTCCCTGAACACAGCCAAATCCCTTATGGACCTGGAGCCTGAATCGGCTGAGTCCGCATTCCAATGCATAATAAACCTTACATTAAACTTTAATCAACAAGCGCAATTTATTGATATAATTAATGATCTACTTGTACTGGAGGGAAAACTTTATTCCCAGATTCTTGAGGCGGAGCCGATGGCGGCCATTTTTGAAAACAAGCACCTGAACAAGCCTCAAAAAGCAAAAAAACTCCTTGAAGAACTCCGCTCTCGAAGATACCCGCGGTGGATGGCTGCAGCGAGGCGATTTCAGGAGAACATTGCGCGTTTGTCCCTGCCTGAAGGCGCAAGGATCGACCATCCTGCCTATTTCGAGGCTCCGGGTTATCGTCTGGAGGTGCAGTTCCAGGACGGCGTGGACTTGATGGAAAAGCTCCGGCGCCTTTCACAGGTGTCCGGTCTCGAAAAATTGCGTGATCCCCTGGACGAACATGATTGAAAGACTTCTCATTGAAAAAGAGGCGAAGCCTCATCCCATGACCGAAAGGATCCTTTCGAAGCTCCGAGACCGTCTTGCGCTTGTGCCGTCCGAACCGGGGCTTGACGACCTGGACAAGGGCACCCTCAGGCTGGTGTCTTACCCCGGCGAGTTCCTCAAGCCTTGCCCGGGCACAAAATCCTACATCTGCTGCGGGTATCAGATTTTGAATGTGGGCACCAATTGCCCGCTGGATTGCTCTTATTGCATTTTGCAAGCCTATTTCAACAGGCCTTCCCTCAGGGTTTTCGTCAACCTTGAACAAAAGCTTGAAGAGATCGGATCTTATCTCGACCAACACAAAAATAGGCTTTTTCGCCTTGGTACCGGAGAGTTCACGGACAGCCTGGCCCTTGATCCATACACAGAATGGAGCCGATTTCTCCCGGGCTTTATTCGGGAGAGGCGAAATGCTTTGCTCGAGTTCAAGACCAAAACACTCCAAATTCAAGGCCTCCTCGCATCGGAGTTCAGAGAAAGAATCGTCGTTTCCTGGTCCCTGAACAGCCCTTTCATAGCGGCAAGGGAGGAGCACGGCGCACCGGGGATACGAAAAAGACTGGAAGCGGCGCGAGCCTGTCAGAAAGAAGGATTTATCGTGGGGTTTCACTTCGATCCCATCATTCAGCACCCTGAATGGAAGAAGCACTATTGTGAGACCATCGAGATGATGGAACAGATGATTGATCCGGCTCGCGTCATCTGGGTGAGCCTGGGCTGTTTTCGCTTTATGCCCGGTTTAAAGCCTCTAATCCGGAAACGGCATCAGGGTTCTCCTATCCTGGACGGGGAATTTGTCCCTGGTTTGGATGGAAAAATGCGGTACTTCAAGCCAATTCGCTTAGAGTTATACCGATTTATCAAACAAAAACTTGATAGATGGTCCGATGATTTGGGCCTCTACTTTTGCATGGAAAGCGATGAGATCTGGCAAAGGGCCATGGGCTGGTCGCCGGGCGATTCCGGAGGCCTGAGCCGCTACCTGGATATGCGGGCAATGAAATTTTTTCCTGAGCTGAAAAACACGGTGACGCAGGAAATCGGAGCGCCGGAAGGCATATGAAATGGGCGATGCACCGTGCGCCTTTTTCTTGTCGGTGGATCAGGTTGAGCAGTTAGGCTTGCACTCTTCTTCACCGCTATGATATGAAGGCAGGTCAGCAGGGCAGACCACTGTGCCTGCCGGTTGGCGTTAAAACCCCTGCCCATGGGGCGGGAAAACCTGAAGAAAAAGGAGTTCAATATGTTGAAAGAAAAGGTTCAGCAGGCACTTAACAAGGTGAGACCCTCTTTGCAGGCGGACGGGGGGGATGTCCAGTTGGTGGACGTGGATGAAAACGGATTGGTGAAGGTGAAACTCACGGGCGCGTGCGGCGGATGTCCCATGTCCCAGATGACCCTCAAAATGGGCATTGAAAAGGTCTTGAAACAAAATGTTCCTGAAGTCACGCGGGTAGAATCCGTGTAATCAAGCCAAGGAAGGAGAAAAACAATATGGAGATCAAGAAAATTGGCGTTGTGGGCGCCGGAACCATGGGAAACGGAATTGCACAAGTCGCCGCCCAGATCGGCTGCGAAGTCGTGATGCGCGATATCGAAGATTCCTTTGTGGAAAGAGGGATCAAGAGCATTGACAAGTTCCTCTCCAGGAGTGTTGAAAAAGGAAAGCTTCAGGCTGATGAGAAACAAAAGATCATGGGGAGGATCAAGGGAACCACAAGCCTGTCGGATCTCAAGGATGTGGATTTCGTGGTCGAGGCGGTCATTGAGGACCTGCAATTGAAGAAAAGCGTTTTCAAGGAGTTGGACGGTTTGTGCCGTCCCGAGGTGATCTTATCTTCAAATACGTCCTCCATGTCCATTACCGAGATCGCAGCCGCTACCGGTAGGCCGGACAAGGTCTGCGGGATGCATTTCTTTAACCCCGTGCCCCTCATGCGGTTGGTCGAGATCATCCGCGGCTATGCCACGAGCGACCAAACCATGGCCGCAGCCACCGAGCTGGCCAAGAAAATGGGCAAGGTGACGGTTGAGGTCAAGAAAGACTCGCCGGGCTTTATCGTAAACCGGATCATGATTCCCCACATGATCGAAGCCATTAAGATTGTTGAAGAGGGCATTGCAAGCATCCAGGACGTGGACGCGGCCGTTAAGAACGGGCTCAACTACCCCATGGGCCCCTTTGAACTCATGGACCTGACCGGAATCGACATTGCCTATTTTGTTACGGAGTATTTTCACAAAGAGCTCAACAAAGAGCTCAAGTGGGTGTCTCCCAACTTGCTTAAGACCATGATTCGAGCGGGCAGACTGGGAAGAAAGACCGGGGGAGGGTGGTACGACTCCGGAAAGTGATAAAAAAAAGAAGAAGGCAGTCCGGCATCTCTCGGACTGCCTTCTTCTTTCCCCGAGAACGATCACTTATTCTTATGCCGCATCAGCTTTCGCTGTTTTCTGTATTTGTGCTTTCTGATTTTTTTGCGCCGTTTCTTGACTACGCTGCTCATTCAGTTTTGCCCTCCAAATAATATCCGCACTTCATACCCTTGTTCATCGCAAGGTGTCAACAAAATTATTGCAATTCTTCATGATTATTGCCGGAGAGGGGACCTTTACGAAGTCCGGGGCGAACAGAATCTTTGTCCTGGGACTTAGTTTACATAATATATATTATCAGAACTCCTAAAACAACCGCTAATGCTCTTAATCAGCGCCATACTGGGCCGGCCTGCTTCTGCTCTTCACTTTGTAAAGGTTGGAGTCCGCCGTGGACACGAACTCCGTTAACGACATTCGGTCTGAATAAATCGCATACCCAACGCTCGCTCCCACACGGCCGTTCTCGTCTATGGCCTGCCGGATTCGCTTGCCGATATCGTCTGCGATCGTCCGGTCCGAATCAATCAGAATCACCGCGAATTCATCTCCGCCATACCGGTAGCCTGTGTCAACCCCTTCACGGATGCTCTTGTTGATCGCTCGACCGACGGAGCTCAGAACCGCATCTCCCGCCACATGACCGTAACGATCATTGTACTCTTTGAAGTTGTCGAGATCCACAAGGATGAGCCCGAGAGGATGCTTTTGACGGACGGATCGCATGATTTCCTGTTTCAGACGAACGTAGAACTCTCTCTGGTTGTAGAGCCCCGTGAGCGAGTCGGTCATGGAAAGCCAGCTCAGTTCCTTCCTTAAGTTCCGCTCACTGACGTTTCTGACCAGTTTTGCTTCCAGTTCGCCGGTATCGATCGGTTTCTTGATAAAGTCGTTTGCCCCGGAATTGATGATGTCCACGTAGCGGTAGTCTTCCGCATATCCGGTCATGGCAATGATCGTAAGATCACGATGTTTTTCCCTGGCCAGACGGATAAGTTCGACGCCGTTCATTTCCGGCATCTTCATATCCACCAAAAGAACACTGTATTCTTCGTTTTCCAGTTTCTTCAAGGCCGCGTTCCCTGTGATCGTCGATTCACATGGAAAATCAAGGGCTGTCATCAGCTCGCACAGGACCTCGCAGACACGCTGATCATCGTCTACGATAAGGATGCGCTCTTTATTGCGATCAAAGGTCGTCGTTTCCATTGCCGTTGCTCCGAGGCATTTAAGAGCCCTGTAATCCTAGTCGGTCACACATGGGATTTCACCCCGCAATGAATTTGCACAGGCGCTCATGATTCTAACTTTAATAAAATTACCTATGATACTATTATTATATGAGAAATTAACTATTTTATTGTTCGAAGTTCGTCCTGTTATCTGATCGTTTTTGCGGCTCGCACCTTCAATAAGGACTTCCACCACTTTGCCGATCATTTTTTCGTTCCTTTCGAAGGTAACGCTTTTTTGCAATTTTTGCAACTCCGCAAGCCGTTCGATCTTCTCCGGCTCAGGAATTTTATTCGTGAAGCCGGCTGCCCGGGTGCCTTCCCGGTCAGAATACTTGAATGAGTAGAGACCGTCGAATTGCACTTTTTCGATCAGGTCAAGGGTCTGTTCAAAATCCTCCAGGGTTTCTCCCGGAAAACCGACCATGACATCGCTGCTCACAGCCATGTCGGCCCGATTTCCTCTGAGTTGTTCAATGAGATCAAGGTACTTCTCGCGCGTGTATCCTCGATTCATGGCCCTCAGCACTCGATTGGAGCCGGCCTGAAAGGGCAGATGAATGTAAGAACAAAGCTTCTCCATCTCATCAAAAGAGCGGATCAGTTCGGGGGTAAGATCTTTTGGGTGAGAGGTGGTAAACCGAATTCTTCGGAGGTCTTCCAGCCTGTGTAACATTCTGAGAAGATCTACAAAACCGGTTTTTTGTTCCTGATGATGAAAGTAAGAGTTCACGTTTTGGCCAAGGAGCGTGATCTCCTTGACGCCCTCCTCCACGAGGTATTTCGCCTCTCTCATGATTTCGTGGGGAGCGCGGCTCACCTCCCTCCCCCTCACGTAAGGGACGACACAGTAGGTGCAGAAGTTGTTGCAACCTTCCATGATCGTGATAAAGCCTTTGACTCTGCCCTTGAAAAAACCCTTCTTTATCACGGTCGGAGCAGGCTCCCTGCTCAGTTCGGTGGCCGCCAGGCCGCCCTCCCCTTTTTCCAACTCCTGGAGGATCTCGCTGAAACGGTTCAGTTCTCGTGTCCCGAGCACCAGGTCAAGGTCAGGGTATCTCTCAAGAAGAGTTCTGCCCCGTTTTTGGGCCACACACCCCATCATCCCCAGAATCATGCCGGGCCGCCTTTTCTTGAGGGAAAGCATTCGCCCAAGCAGGCTAAAGGCTTTCTGCTCAGACTTTTCGCGGACAGCACAGGTATTGATCAGAACAAGGTCAGCCGCCTCCGGAGCATCCGCAGGCAGGTAGCAAGCTTCCTGCAGCAATCGACCCACGTAATCCGAGTCGTACTCATTCATCTGGCAGCCCATGGTTGCGATGTAGTAGGTCCGAGGCATAGGTAGAATTCAGTTCATAGCTCTTCGATCTTTATCCTCTCCCGGTTCCGGAGGTCCCCGATCAGTTCCTCTACAGAGTCTTCGCACCCCGGCGCAATGAGCAATTCGATGATGGCTTCAGCGGGATCGTTCGTTCGCACCACAGCCATGCCGTCAAAGGACTCGATCGTGGCTCTCAAGTACATGATGTCCCGGCGGTCAACCTTATATTGCCGTCTCACCGTCAACATGTTTTCCCTGATAGGTCGCCCCACCCCACCCCAATTTCTCGCGCAGGATTTCAAAGTAGCTCTGATCCGGCGATTTGATCAATCGAATTCTTTCCTCGGCCTTGTAGATCGCCACGCGATCTGCGTAGCGGAGATCAAATCCGACCTGTCCGTCAAAGGTCAGGCTTACCCTTTCTTCGCTCTTTTGAGAGAGAGTAATATAGATCGTGGATGAATCGGGCAGGATAATCGGTCTGTTCGTGAGAGCAAAGGGGCATATGGGGGTCAGGATGTAACTGGACATGGTGGGATAAAGAATAGGTCCGCCGGCAGAGAGGTTGTAGGCCGTCGAGCCTGTGGGCGTCGAGACAATCAGGCCGTCGGCTCTGAAGGTTGTAAGAAACTGCTCATCAATGTAAACATCCAGGTCGATAATTCTCGCCAGGGCCCCTTTATTGATGACCACATCGTTCAGGACCATGAAACGGCAAACTTCTTCATTCTCCCGTGTCACCCTTGTTTCCAGCATCAGGCGACTTTCCACCTCAAGCCGGCCCTCAAGCATTCTTTCCATCACCGGATAAAGCCTTTTTAGAGGGATCTCCGTAAGAAAGCCCAACCCTCCGAGGTTCACCCCGAGGATGGGAACCCCATAGGCGGCCACCCGGCGCGCTGCGCCCAGCAAGGTGCCGTCGCCGCCGAGGACGATGACGAAATCCACCTCCCTCGGGATGACCGAGCGTTCTTCAAAACAGACGTTGAATTTCGCGGTTGCACTCATTTCCTCGGAAAAGACGCGGACACCCCGATCAGCAAGCCATTGTGTCAATCTCCGCGCTTCAGACAGGGCGGGTTCAAACTCATGTTTGTAAATGATGCCGACGTTTCTTGTGGTCATAAGAAAAACTCCAGTACTCCATTCTTCAATAAAACAGCGGCACAATTTCGAATTTTTTCACGTCCACCAGCCCCATGTCCGTCAGCTTGAGCTCCGGGATGACGGGCAGAGCGAGGAAAGAAAGAGCCATGAAGGGTTCCTCAATCGCACATCCCAGGGATGCGCTCGCTCTGGAAAGATCCGCAATGCGGGAGCTCAACTCGCCCGGCGACTCCGCGGACATGAGACCGCCCACTTCGAGGGGAAGCCTGGCAAGCGCCTTTCCTTTCTCGATGACAACCATCCCACCCCCCATATCCCTGACTTCTTCCACAGCCCGGCAAAGATCATCGTCGCTCACGCCGACGGCAATGACGTTGTGAGAGTCGTGGGCCACAGAAGACGCCAGGGCGCCTTTCTTAAGGCCGAAACCCTTCACCAGCCCCACTCCGATGCGGCCGCTGCCCTGGTGCCTTTCAACCACGGTCAATTTCAGGATGTCTTTCCCGGGATCGGAAATGACCCAATTCCCCCGGGATGCGACCCTTTCCCTGCAAGCCCCGGTGACAATTTGGCCCGGGATAACCTCGATCACTTTCGCCTCTTCCCCCTCCTTTTTTATGCGGAAAAGGTCGGGATGGAGGGCTGGAATAGAAAGGGGTCGGCAGGCGGCCGGTGGGCGCCCCGGTGACCAGGGCTCCACAAGGCGTCCTCCTTCTACAACCAGGCGACCGCTTTTGTAGACCCGATCCACCTTGAACTCTGCCAGGTCCCTGAAAATGGTCAGGTCGGCCAGGTAACCGGCCGCCACAGCACCTCTTTGTCGGAGCCCGAAGTATTCCGCCGGATTGAGAGAAACCATTTGAACCGCCGTCACAGGATCAAGGCCCCGGGAAACCGCTTTTCTCAAGACATGATCCAGGTGGCCCTGCCGGCGCAGGTCTTCAGGGTGAAGGTCATCTGAAACCAAGCAGAATCTCCTGGAGTTGACAGGGTTGACCAAGGGGAGGAGTGCTTCGAGATTCTTTGCGGTGCTTCCCTCCCGGATCATGATCATCATTCCGCTCCGCAATTTTTCCAGGGCTTCGGCGGGTTCGATCGTTTCGTGATCAGAGCGAATGCCGGCGCAAACATAAGCCTGAAGATCTTTGCCGCAAAGGCCCGGGGCATGGCCGTCAAGAGGCTTGCCGCTAAAAAGAGCCAGCTTTTTCAAGATCTCGTCGTCCCCTAAAAGGACGCCCGGGAAATTCATCATCTCCGCAAGCCCGAGGATGCGAGGCTCCAGGCTGAGCTCCTCAAGGTCCCGCACACCCAAGGTTGCCCCCGAGGTTTCCAGACTCGTGGCCGGGACACAGGAAGGAGCCATGAAGAACACATCCAAGGGAATGCCCCGGCTGTCTTCAAGCATCAGTTTGATCCCTTCCATGCCCATGACATTGGCGATTTCATGGGGATCTGATACAATGGCCGTCGTTCCACACAAGAGCAAAGAAGCGGCAAGCCGGGAGGGAAGAAGCATGCTGCTTTCAACGTGAATGTGGCCGTCGATGAGTCCCGGGCTGATAGAACCGCCGGCGAGATCGACCTCCTCACGTCCCTTGTACCCTGTTCCCACGCCGACGATGAAGCTCCCGTGGACGGCCACATCAGCCTCTTGCAAGGCCCCGGAGAAAACATTCACCACCCTGCCCCCTTTGAGCACGAGATCGGCCGGGATCTCTCCCCTGGCCGCCTTGATTCTCTCCTTCAGTGCAGGAATGGACTCTTTGTTCATATCCGTTGAAAGTATTCGTTGTTCACTGTTCTCACTGAACGCTGAACACTGAACCTCTGAACACTTTTTATCGCTCCACCTTGTTTACGACGAACCACTCATCCTCGGAGTCCGACGATGTATCCACAAGGAGGTGCAAAATATCCAGATCCGGGTAGAGCCTTTTCAGGTCATCGAGATCAACCGGCTCGAACTTGTTCTTGTTGTTGAGGTAAGCCTGTTCCGTGAGCGCGTTGGACTCATAGTTTTCCTTGCTTCTTTTGGAGATTCTTCGCAGGGAAACCTCCTCAGGACACTGGGTTTGCTGGATCACAAATCGCCTGCCGTGTTTTGCCGCCACCCCGGCCGCTCTCATTCGCAACGACTGAGTCACAAAGGTGGCATCGAGAATGATGCTCTCCCCCTTGTCGCTCAACTCCTCGGCCATCCTGAACATCGCATCATAAACCATCTTCCTTTTATCCATGCTGGAAGCCACTTTCTCATCAAAAACATCCTCTCCCCGGAGCACTTCCAGCCGGATCATGTCCGTCCTCAGTATCCTGTAGCCCTTGAGCTTTGAAATGACCTCCGTGGTTTCCGTTTTATAGGATGCCGGAAGCCCGCATGCAATAAGCACGGTTTTGTCTCCCAGCTCTTGGGTCATGAATTTCTTAAAAGGTTCTCTCATTCCTTGACTCCTCTTTCACCCCTTCATGAAATATACGCGAGGGCGAGGTCAAAATATTTCCTCGCCCGAAGGACGGCCGCTTCTTTCGCTTCAGGGCCGATGCCCGGATCATCGATCTGGAAACTGTTGACTTTACCCCGGACAATAGCCCGATAGACTTTATAAAAGCAAAGCAGATCCTCGGCGCCCTTCTCATCGGTTAGGCGCTGATACTCCTGCCAAAGTCTCCGGGAAAACCATTCGCCCCCACGATATTCCAGGTCCATGAGAACAAAGGCTATGTCCGCCACCGTGTCACTGTACCGAAAGCGGTCGTTAAATTCAATGCAATCGATAATGGAAAGACTCCTGTTAAAACACACGTGTTCCATGTGCAGGTCGCCGTGACAATCCCTGATTTTTCCTTTCTCCACCCTGTACTGAAATCGGGGCTTGTTCGATCGGTAAAAACGCTCCGTCCACCGTTCCAGGACGTTGAATTGCTTCTTGCCGATGCTCACCCCCTTGTATTTATGCACCTGGGCGAAATTCTCGTCCGTATTCACTTTGAAGGCCTCGGGTTCTCCAAGCAGATCGATTTGGGGGGTTCTTAAAGCGTTGTTGTGAAACTCCGCCAGGACCTTCGCAAGCCTGCGCAGATGGGCTTCCGTGAGTGCGCCTTTTTCATACAAAGAGATCATCAGCCGGGCGGAAGGAATTCTTTTCATCTGAACCGCGTATTCGACGACTTTCCCCCTCTTGTTACGCATCGAAAAGCGCTTGCCGTCGAAGAAAACGGGCAGCACCTCCATATAGATGTCCTGGGCGAGCCTCCTGTTCAGGTTGATTTCCCGGCGGCAGTAAAAGGCTCTCTTCTCAAGGGTGAGAAAATCGAGAAATCCGAAATTCACGGGTTTTTTTATCTTGTACACAAAGCGATCGGCCACAAGCACAAGGGAGATATGGGTCTGAACCAGAGAAATCTTTTTGGTTGCATCAGGAAGAGCCTCAGGGTTCAAAAGATCTTGAATCATGGTTGAAGCGATCATGGTTTCCTCATTTAAGCGCGCAGGGACGTGAAAAGTTACGTTTATCCACCCTCGCGCACGAGGTCAAGCACAATATAGGAAATCCACAGAGACCGGATTTCATCATGATACCTTTTGCGTCCCCATGTTTTTTATGGTAACAGAGGATGACTTTCAACGGAGAGGGTGATGCACACGCTTCAAAAAATACAGGAGGCTTCAGCGTACATCGCTTCCCGGATCACGGAGCGCCCGCATATTGGGGTCATTACAGGCACCGGCCTGGGGCAATTGACGGCCGCCATGACGGTTGATCTGCGGCTCCCCTATGAAGAGATTCCTCATTTTCCTCGCTCCACAACCGAGGGGCACAAGGGAACGCTGGCTTTCGGCCGAATCGGAAAGGTGAGTGCCATGGCCATGGAAGGCCGCTTTCATCTTTACGAAGGCTATGGGGCCGAGGAGGTTGCCTTTCCCGTTCGTGTAATGTCACGGCTCGGGGCCCGGACCCTGATCATCTCCAGTGCAGCGGGCGGATTGAATCCTCTCTTTCAGCCGGGAGACCTGATGATGGTGACGGACCACCTGAACCTGACCTCCAGGAATCCCCTGATCGGTCCCAATCTCGATGATTTTGGGCCGCGGTTTCCGGACATGAGCGGGGTTTATGACAGAAACCTGATGGCTCTTGCAAGAGAAAAGGCCCTGGAGTTGCGTATCCCCCTCAAAGAGGGGGTGTATGCCGGCATCGTGGGCCCGAGCCTTGAAACGCCGGCAGAAACACGCCTCCTTCGAATCCTCGGAGCAGATGCGGTGGGCATGTCCACGGTTTTGGAGGTGATCGCCGCTGTCCACTGTGGCATGAAGATCCTTGTCATTGTGGCGATAACCAATGTGAACCTTCCTGATTGCATGAAACAGACGTCCCTTGAAGAGGTCATAGCAACGGCCGAAAAGGCAGGAAAAAAACTTGCACCTCTGCTTAAAGAAATAATTGTAACTATTTATAATGACAAAGCTTGATGATCTCGTAAAAAGTCCCCGCAGCCGTCACTCCCGCGCCCGTCCTCCGCAGTAGCTCTGCTACGGAGGATGGAGAGGCGGGAGTCTAGAAGTGCTTGAAAAGACTGGATTCCCGTCTTCACGGGAATGACAGAAAAAGGCCTTTTAGGACTTTTTACGAAGCCGTCAAGCTTAACATCCAAATGTCAAATAACTGAAGTTTCATACAAGCGCATCTCTGGCGCGGGTTCGTGACTTGAGGAGGACTTTTCGGTGGAAAACGTGGATATCCTTATAAACCGCGGCACCATTCTCACCATGGACAAATCCGGTTCCGTGATTCCCAAGGGGTACGTTGCCATCCGGGGGGATTCCATTGCAGCGTTGGGCGCCGGCGACGGCCAAGGAATTCACGCAAGAAAAATCATCGACGCCCGGGGAGGCCTCATCCTGCCGGGCTTGATCAACGCTCACACCCATGCAGCCATGACCCTGTTCAGGGGCCTTGCCGACGACCTGCCGCTCATGGAATGGCTGACCCGATACATCTTCCCTGCAGAAAGCAGGATGGATGCGGATTTCGTTCACACCGGGAGCCTTCTTGCGTGCGCGGAAATGATCCTGTCCGGCACCACCACCTTTTGCGACATGTATCTTTTTGAGGAAGAGGTGGCGAGAGCAGCCGAGCGGGCGGGAATGAGGTGCCTTGTGGGCGAGGTGCTCTATGATTTTCCTTCCCCCAACTACGGCCCGGTGGAAGAAGGGCTCAAATATACCGAAAGACTCATCAATCAATGGCATGACCATCCGCTTGTCTCCATTGCCGTTGAGCCTCATTCCCTCTACACATGCAGTCCTTCTCTTCTCAAGGCGGCCAACGAATTGGCTCTTCGCTACAGGGTTCCCCTCATCCTGCACGTGGCCGAGACACGGGCCGAGCTCGAGGAAGTGAAAAAGCTTTACGGCAAAAAGCCTTTCGAACACCTTTCGGATCTGGACATTTTGGGTCCCCACGTCATTGCGGACCACTGCGTCCACCTGGACGATCTGGAAATCCGGAGGATCATTGATCACGATGTCAAGCCTGTCCACAACCCGGAGAGCAACATGAAACTGGCCTCGGGCGTGTCCCCTGTTTACAAGTTGCTCAGGCAAGGCGCCACGGTAGGGCTGGGCACCGATGGATGCGCTTCCAACAACAATCTGGACCTCTTTGCGGAGATGGACATGGCGGCAAAGCTGAACAAAGTGGAGGCCATGGATCCGACCGTGCTCGATGCCCTCACGGTTCTGAGAATGACCACCTCCATGGGGGCGAAAGCGCTCGGCCTGGATCAAGCAGTGGGTTCTCTTGAAGTGGGAAAGAAGGCGGATATCATTGTTATCGATACCAATAAACCTCACCTGACCCCCTTGTACAACCCCTATTCTCACCTCGTCTACGCGGCCCGCGGCAGTGATGTCAGTCACTCCATCATCAACGGAAGACCGGTCATGGAAGACAGAAAGCTGCTGACCCTGGATCTTGGGGAAATTCTTGATAAAGCCCACGAAAAATCAAAGGCCGTCCTTTCCTGGATCTCCCGGTGAAATTCGCCCCGCTCCATGCCAAGGTCATGAAAAAAAGGAACCCTATTGACATCCTTCACTTTTTCTCTTTGAATGAAAGCCGGAAAGGAAAACATTTTCCTGTGAGCAACCTCCACACAGAGCTTGAAGAAGCGCCCCTTTATGTAGCCCTTGGAAGCAGGCTTCGGGGCGTGCCTGAAGTGATCACGCTCGGGGTGAGGCCCAATTTCAGCGACTATACGGATGAGGAGAAGAACCTGATTCTGAACGCAACCATGGTTTTGTACCCTTCGCGGAACTATGCCCAATTCCTCAACACCCTTGGGAAAAGGTTTTTTCCGAGCCTTGAAACCTGCCTCTACGCCGATGAAAAGATCAAACAGACCACCCTTTTCTATATGTTGCGCTTGTGTCACCCAAAAACCCGGTTTTATTATCACCTTCATCACCATCAAATCCTTGAAGATTTTGATTTCCCTTTTGTTGCAAAACTCCCACGGGCTTCCGCTCAGGGCAGAGGGGTTTTCAAGATTGAGAATACGATCCATCTTGAAGCGTATTTGCGGCGGTCCCCCATCGCCTACATCCAGGAATATCTGCCCCACAAACAAGACCTGAGGGTCGTCCTGATCAACTATGACCCTGTCATTGCTTATTGGCGGGAGGTGAACAATGGGGGCTTCAAGACCAACCTGTTTCAGGGCGGGTCCATCAATTTCCAGGACCTTCCGGAAGACGGCCTTGAAGCGGCCAAGGAGGCCGCTCGCAAGTGCAGGTTCAACGATGTGGGCCTGGACCTCATCCGTCATCAAGAGAAGTGGTATGTCATTGAAGCGAACATGAAATACGGGCGCAAGGGGCTCACCATGAAGGGCCTGGATCTGAAGGAGGTGATTCGGGAGAAATTGCTTTCAGGAGAGCTGCTGAAGCCCTGCCGACACTGACTGAAATGCGATGAAGAAAAAAATCCTCTACACCATGCTGTCTCTCCTCCTCCTGGTCGTGATCGTGGGGGCCGGAGTATTCGCCTTCCTCTTTGTGCAGCTTTCCGGGGAAACCAAAGAGCGAATCCAACGGGGTGCGATTGAGAATGTCATTTTCTCGGAAAGCCCTGTCTTTTACGATGACGGCGAAACGGTCCTGGGAGTCTTTTTTGAAAAAACACACCGGCGTTACATCCGGTATCCCCGAATCCCGCCCCAGTTCGTCAAGGCCCTTGTTGCCGCTGAAGATAAGAATTTTTTCACCCATCCGGGTTTCGATATCAGGGCTATTTTTCGCGCTTTGATCGCGAATCTTCGCCATGGTAGGGTCTCACAGGGGGGGAGCACGATTACGCAACAGACGGCAAAAAACGTCTTTAAAAGAGAAAAACGATCTTATAAAGCAAAACTCAAGGAATTGATACAGGCTCTTCTTCTTGAAAGGCAATACTCCAAGGAGGAGATCCTGGAGATGTATGCGAACCAGTTTTTTGTTACAGGCATCGGTCGGGGTCTTGGAATTGCCGGGCAGTACTTTTTCGATAAGGAGGCGGAAAATCTCGATCTGGTGGAGTGTGCTTTCATTGCAGGCTCGGTGAAAAGTCCAAACCGCTACAACCCCTTTACAAAGAAAACAGAGGTCGAAAAAGAAGCGGCCGTAGGACTTGCGAATCGGCGAAAAAACTACGTGCTGGGCAACATGCTGGCCCTCAACTTCATCACAAAGGAGGACTACGAGAAAGCGATAACGACGGAAATACCCTTTAAACAAGGTAAGCTGGGGTACAGACTTCATGTTGCTTTGGACTATATTCGAGAGCAACTGGAATCGGAGTACTTCAAAGAAATCCTCCAGGAACAGGGTATTGAAAATATCGCCACCTCCGGAATCAAAATCTATTCCTCCATCAACAAAGACATTCAGGAAGGCGCCCTTCAAAGCATAAGAAGACACCTGCCCTTGCTCAATGTCAAGTTGGCCGGGTATGGCGGAGAAGGGAATAAGAAGAGGTATGTGGAGGCCGTTGAGGAAATGGCGGCCAGGTCTTCAAGCGATCTGCCGTTCCTCAGCCGCATCACAGAGATTCGCGATGACAGGGATAACCCCTTCCTGGTGGTGTCATGGGAAGATGGGGGCGGCATCATCGATTTTGAAGGTCTCAAGCCTGTCGGTGAAGCATGGCTAAAGGGCAAGCTGGGCAACTGGGCCGTATTCGATAAGCGTCACACCTCCGAGTTCCTGAAGAACCTGCGTGTGGGCGACCTTGTGCCCGTTCAATCCCTTGGACCGTCCGGGGACAAACGGATCTATCTCTCCGATATGCCGGAGCTGGAGGGGGGCATCATTGTCGTCTGCAAGGGGGTGATCAAAGCCATGGTGGGCGGCTTCTTTGACCGCTTCTTCAATCGAGCGGCAGATGCCAGGAGACAGTTGGGCTCCATTTTCAAACCTCTGGTCTATACCGCCGCTTTGCAACTCAAATGGAACAGTCTTGATCCCCTGATGAATCGTCCTGACCTCTACTCCTTCCAGAAGACTTTTTACATTCCCAAGCCCAACCACGAGCCGGAAGCCGAAAAAGTGTCCGTGACCTGGGCAGGGGTCAAGTCGGAGAACCTTGCAACCGTCTGGCTTCTCTATCATCTCACGGATCAGCTCAATATAAATGAATTCCGGCAGATCATGGAACTCCTTGACCTGGACAGGAAAAACGACGAGTCCTACGAAGATTACGTGGCCCGAATCCGCGACAAGCACGGTGTTCTCGTGGACAGGGATGCGTTGATGAAGGCCGCTTTTGAGGAAGCCAAAAAAGAAATTGAATCGGATCTGATCTTCTCAGGCCACGAGAGCGTTATTCAAGCGCTTCGCCGCCTTCACTTCCACATCGATCCGGAACAACTGGATCTCCGAAACCCTGAGGAGTATGAGATCCTGCGGCTTAGTTTTTCAAGGCTTCAGAACCTTCACCAAGATTTGAAAAAAAACTTCCGGGTGATTAAGGAAATGCTCGACCCTTTCATGGCCACCAGGGATTCCGGGATGGAGGCGCTCTTGAGAGCCGCCCTTTCTTCATTCTATTTGGAATTGCAGGATGGAGGACAGCCGCATCTGGTTTATACGGATCGACCCCGGCCAGGGCTTGAACCGCTCCTCCCGGAGTACCACCTGGACCTCCTTGAGCGGCTGGAGCTGGAAAATATCCGGGTTGATGGAATCATGCCGTCCGAATCCATAGATCTGCTTCAAGCCGGTACGATCAAGCACTTTGAACGGTTGACGGCGATGAGAAGATACGATGCGGAGGTTCTCGTCAAGATCGGTGATTTCCGAAGGCTTGTGAACACCCTTTATGTGGTTCGCCTTTCCGAGGAACTCGGGTTTTCGACCAAGCTGGATCCGGTGCTTTCCTTTCCTCTTGGCGCCAATGCCGTGAGCATCCTGGAAACGGCTCTGGCTTATGAAGCCATGATGACGGGCAAAGTTCACCCCTTAGCCGATGGAACGGCCCGCAGCATGGTCCCCGTCATCACCAAGATCGTGGACAGGGAGGGCAAAATCCTCTGGGAATACCATCCTCGTCCCAAACAGGTTCTTTCAGATCGGGTCTCGAACCTGGTGGCGAACATCCTGCGCCTGGTCATGGAAAACGGCACAGGCCGAAGCGCCCGCGACGCAGTCCGCCTGACCCTGGACATGGATCAGACGGCTCTGAGCGTTCCTCTTCCTTCTTTTGGAAAAACCGGCACGGCAAATCGCTTTACCAATTCAAGCTTCGTCGGATTCATACCCGGGCCTGATGAGCAATCAGGCCGACTGGACCTGGACGATGGTTATGTGATTGCCTGCTACGTTGGCTTTGACGACAACCGGCCCATGAAAACCAAGCAGATCTCCATCTACGGTGCATCCGGGGCATTGCCTCTTTGGATCGACACGGCAAATGCGATTGCAAACAGTCCAAGGTTTAAGCTAAACTTACAGATCGCGGAATTGGCGTTTGAATCGCAGCCTTTTGAGCGCACAGATATTCAAGGGTTGGTCTACGTGCCTGTTTCACCAAAAAGCGGCCTTGCCCTGCCGGAAAGAAGCGGACTTGTTTCCGAGGATTTTCCTGCTGTGCTTTCAGACGCCGAACTCCAGGAACACACGGTCATCCTCAAGAGAGTTTTTGAACCAATCAGGGGGCACGATGACAAGTAAGCAAAAGCCAATAAAATGGATCACCCTTTCTCTTGCATGCTTTTTCCTCGCAGCAGGTTGCGCCCATGAGATGACGGGATTTCCCGCAAGGGAGGAACCGCCTCCTCCTCTTCCGCGACCTGCGCCCTACCCTTTACAGCGCCCTGAGGGGTTGGAACAGAGAATGAAGAATATCCAGATCCTTCTGGAAGAGCCTCAACTGGGCCCTGAGGATCGGTCGCTGGCCCGGGATCTTCTCACGACCTACCAGGCTTTTGAAATAACTTCACTGAGCCCCGTGGATGAAGAACTGCAGGACTTCATCCGGATTCTCCTCTCAAACCTCATCCGCCTGGACGAGAGGTACTTCGCGAGCCTTGCTCCGAAAGAAACGGAGGGAGCTGGATCCATGGCCCTTTTTTCCGAAAAAAGAAAGAACATCATGGATAGATACCTTTCAGGGGATTATCAGGGGGTCATCGGCAGGGTCATTGAGATCGAAAACCTCTTCGGCGCCGATTCCCTTTCACCGGAGATCGGTCTTGTGTTCGCCCTTTCCCTGGCCAAGCGGGGCATGGTTCAGGAAGCGCTCCGGGTTGGAACAAGAATCAGCGATGAGCTGGAAAGAATGCCGGGCGTTGTCGAACTCCGAGCAAGGATGGTGGAATGGCAATTGGCTCTCGGAGACAAAAAAGGCGCTGTTCAAGGTTACGAAAAGCTCGTGGACAATGTGAATGAAAGAGAGGCCTTTCTCAAGGGGGCGGAGCGACAGATATCCGGGCATGGACTGCAAAAAGCGCCGCCCCCATCCCCTGACCTCACGCAAGAGCCGGCTTCTGTGCAGGCGGTTCTCGACCAGGTCGAGGCCCTGGTGGAGAAAAACGATTTTGACGCAGCCAAACTTCTTCTCCTCAGACTTGCAATACGCCTCCAGGGCGGAGCCGAAGCCGACCTCGTCGATCAGGCAATGAGGTCTGTTGAGCTTGCAGAGGAAAAAGCCCGGGACCAGGAGCGGTCCGATGCATTTCAAAAGCGAGAGACTCTTGAGCTTGCGGCGAGTCTTATAGAACAGGAAAAATACGAAGAAGCCATTGCCAAGATCGATAGTGTGGCATGGGCCAGTGAACTTGGCCCTGAAGCAAAACAGCTTCAGAATCTGGCCGTGGAAAAAATCGTCAACCGCGAGCGAAATGAAGCAGCCAAACTGTTTCTCATGGCCAGAAACACCCAGGACCCCGTCAAGAAGGAAGGACTCCTCGTTTCCTCCTACAACATTCTGAAGAATTTGGTTGATAAATATTCATCAACTCCAATGTATCAAACAATAAACGACAATATGAAAAGAATCGAAGAAGAACTTGCCAAGGTCAGAAAAAGATAACGTTCAGGTTATCGGCCTGGGCCAGGCCTGCGTTGATTATCTGGGCCGGGTTCCATCCTTCCCCCAAGAGGATGGAAAGATGGAACTTCTCGATCTTCACAAACAGTGCGGGGGTCCTGCTTCCACGGCTCTTGTCACCTTGTCCAGGCTTGGAATAGGCTGTTCCTTCCTGGGCTCTGTTTCCGACGACCCCTTTGGCAGAGAGATCGTCCGGGGCTTGAAAGAAGAAGGCGTTGATTTCTCCTTCCTCAAAATCCTTCCAGGTCATTCCTCTCAGTTTGCCTTTATCGCCGTCAGCCGGAGCAGCGCAAACCGCACCATCTTCTGGCACAGGGGCAGCGTCCCTCATCTGAAGAAGGATGAGGTTGATCTCTCAAGTTTTAGAAAAGCCAGGGTTCTTCACCTCGACGGGCTCATGATTGAAGCTTCCCTTGAGGCGGTGAAACAGGCAAGAGACATGGGACTTACAGTGGTTCTCGACGCAGGCACCCTGAGGGAAGGCTCTTTGGAACTGGCCTCGCTTGTGGACGTACTCATTGCCTCGGCCCGCTTTGCAGAACCTTTGGTCGGTCCCGGCGCAAGGCCTGAAAAGGCGCTCGAAGCTCTTTGCCGCTTGGGACCAAAGACCGTCGTCATCACGCTTGGTCCGAAAGGCAGCCTGGGGTGGGACGGAGAGAATACGGTGGCTCAGAAAGCTTTCCCTGTCCAGGCTGTGGATACAACCGGCGCCGGGGATGTTTATCATGGCGGTTACATCTACGGTTTGCTCCAGGGGTGGTCCATGGCGGATTGCATGCGTTTTGCTTCCGTTGTCGCGGCCCTGAAGTGTCGAGAAATGGGGGCACGAAAAGGGATCCCTACCCTTGCTGAAGTCCAGGCGTTCATGGACACGAGTTCCTAGCGATGATTCATGGTCGAGCGCTTCCACGGACGCCTAGAGGGCATCCATATCCACGTGCAGAATGACCGTTTCGACTTTTCCCATGGATCCGCTATGGCTGTAGGGGCGTTTGTTAGTTTGCAAAAGCGCCGTTCTCGTACAGGAGCACCTCTTTGCCTGATTCGAGGCAGGCGGTGACCCGTTTTTTTTCCGTGTTCACCAGGTCCCAGTGAATGGCTGAATCGTTCAAGCCCAGCCTTTCTTTTATTTTTTTGCTCAGCCGCGCGGGGTTGCCGTCAAAGGTTTCGGAATACGAGGCCCCCACAGCGAGGTGACAATTGCCGTAGAGGCCCCCGTAGTTCTCGTCATAAAGGGTGCTGGCCATGAAACGGTCAATCCGGGAAAAGCGTTTGTCGGTGAGCGAGAACTCTCCTACCCTTGCCGCCCCTGGGTCCACTTTGAGTTGCTTGCGAAGAAAGGCCTCCCCTTTTTCCGCCTGAGCTTTGACCACGGAACCGTTCTTAAAATGAAGCGTCACACCCTCCACATGGTTTCCGTTTCGAAAAGAGGGCTGGTCTGCAAAGTAGACGCCTGTGGTCCCGCGCCAATCCGGTGAAAGGAAGAGTTCGAAACTGGGGATATTGTGTCCTGTCATGCCGACCCATCTGCGCTTCTCGCCGGGTGTAATGATCAGATCCGTGCGCTCTGATTCTACATGAAGCCTCTTCAACTTTAATCGATTGAGCCATGTTTTGATGGCTCCGGCCCGAGCGTGGATCTCCTTCCAATCCCTTACCGGATCTTCCCTGTCCAGGTAACAGGCTTGAACCACCTGCTCCGCATAGCGCTCCGGGGCGAGTCCGGCCTGCTTGGCCAATTCAGGGGTGGGAAAAAGGCAGAGCGTCCATCCGAAGTGACCCCTCTCTTCCCGCTTGTCCAGGATATCGCGCAAGGGTTTACGGGCAACGGCAGCCTTGCCGATCTTTTTGGGGTCCACCTCTGCAAGATGGGTGAGGGACTCAGGGGCATTCAAGTAAATGGCGCCGTTCAGGGCCTGGTATAGCTCTTTTTCTCCCGGAGGCTGAAACACCAACTGTTTTCCCCCGGCCCTTTCATAGAAATTTCTCTCCATGGCCGGTGACAGGCCTCCGCGCAGAACAGGGTTCAGTCCCCGATCAAGGATCCTCGCCTGGAGGACTTCGGCCATCTTGAGGGCTGCCTGGTCATAGCGAACCAGGATGACGTCGTTTTTCTTGTACCGATCTTTTCTGGCCGTGTTCAATGCCCAGAGCAGCACCTCCGCATATTTTTCTATTTGCTGTTCCGATAACATGCTTTCATCTCTTTTCTTGGTTCATCCGCTTAATGGAAATGCCTTCTTCCCCGCATTGGTATTCCTCGAAGAGTTTGACGTGTCGATTTTCCTCTTCGATAATGCTGTCGAGTTGTTCGACCGTGTCCTTGTCCGTAAGAAAGGAGCGTATCATTTCGTAGAAAAGAATCGTGTCTTTTTCGAATTCAATGGCTGTCCTGCACAGTTGCTCAATGGTCTTGATTTTGGACAGATCCGCTTCCTTGAGGGAGAAGCTCTGTGACCCGAGAACTTCCTTCAGCATTTCCCGGCCCATGGCTTCCAACTCGGGGTCACCGCTTTGGCGGGCCGGCTTGCTTTTCTCTTTGACAAAAAAATCCACGTGCCTCACTTCCTCTTCGGCCAGCATATGGAGCATGGAGGCCATGGGCTTGCTCCAGGGCTGCTTGAGCGCATCGCGATAAAACTTCTCACCGTTTCGCTCGATCTGAATCCCAAGATCGCATATCTCGCTGAGCGTAAACATGTTTTCTCCCCGATCTTCTCTATGGGCTCCTGCATATTCATGACCTTGTAACCGAATTCTTCCTTTGGACATTCGGGATGTTTTCCTCTCCTCCCTCCTGTAGGAGCAAGCTCCTGCTTGCGACGTCCACCGACCGGGAGTTCACTCCTGCAGGGCGGAACAAAGAAAATCCCCTGGGTGTCAAAATACAACAAAAGCGTCAATCTTTGCAAAAAGAAACCGCCCCTTGCCACGCATCTGGTTGACAACCGTCCATGATCCCTTACTTTTTAAAAGTATCGGCTTCAACTTATGGTTGAGCCGGGAATTTTTCTCATGGAGGTCTGCGCAGTGCTTCGACAACTGGTGGTCGGCCCTTATCAGAGCAATTGCTACATTCTGGCTTGCAAAGACACGCTGGAGGGTGTTGTCATTGACCCCGGCGATGAAGTTTTACGCATTACCAAAGAGATTTCCAGGAACGGGATCCGCGTCCGGCACATTCTGATCACCCATGGCCACATCGATCACATTGGAGGCGCGGAGGAGTTGAAAAGGATCACCAAAGCGCCGGTCCTCATTCATCCTCACGATGCTCAGGCTCTGCGCATCCCTCCGGACGGCAGCCTCCAGGAAGGTCAAAAAATCCAGGTGGGCGCCTACACCCTTTCGGTGATTCACACACCCGGACACTCGCCGGGTTGCGTCTGCTTCCTGGCGCCCGGCGCCGTATTTACAGGCGACACTCTTTTTGCGGGATCGGTTGGCCGAACGGATTTTCCGGGCGGAAGTCACGAACGCCTTATTGAAGGGGTCAAAACAAAGATCTTCCCCCTGGGAGACGAGCTTAGGGTCTATCCCGGTCATGGGCCTGCGAGCACTATCGGGGCGGAGCGGCGGAGGAATCCTTTTTTCCAGTCCCAAGGCCGCGCATGGTAAGCGCTCATGAGGAGGTTTTCCATACAGACGCAGGGATTAACCACAGAGACACTGAGGAAGGCTTCATTTTTTCGTCTATCGGGAGATCCGCCTTCGCCCATTCGACTTCGCTCAGGGCTATAGCAGGACAAGTACCGATAGACGAAAAGAACCTCTGTCAAGTGCATAGAAATTCATTGGTCAACGGCTCCCGGGAAGACCCTTGGGGCAGGGAGCCTTATGAATCTTGATGACGCCTTTGTATACGGGTTTGATAATGACTTGCTTTAGGATGGTTCCATTATTCGGTTTCGTTGGGACAGAACCCTTTTGTTTGTCGGTATCTCCCGACAAACAAAAGCTTTTCTCTGTGCCCTCTGCTTGCCCCCCATAGCTTCAGCGACGGCGGGTGTCTCTGTGGTGAATCAATGTTGACGGTCTCGTAAAAAGTCCAAAAAACGCCGATATGTCATTGCGAGCGAAGCGCGGCAATCTCATAACCCATTGAATCAACGAGAGATTGCCACTGCGCCTTGCGCCTCGCAATGACGGTATAGGACTTTTTACGAGTTCATCAATGTTTTCTGAACGCAATTGGGAAAAAGTGAGGGGCAGGGAAAGATCATGGAAACAAGTGCACTGGATCACTTGATCGAAGGCGCCGTGAAGCTCATGGCCGAAGCAAGCAAGATCCTGGTTTTCACAGGAGCAGGAATGAGCACGGAATCCGGCATTCCCGATTTCAGGAGCCCCGGCGGTATATGGAGCAAATACGATCCTTCGGATTTTCTCTATCAAAGGCTCATTTCCGACGAAGGGGCTCGGGAAAAATACTGGAAAATGAGCGCCGAGTATTACGTTACCATGAAGAGCGCTCCTCCAAACCCCGGGCACCTGGCCATCAAGGCGCTTGAAGATACGGGAAAGCTCCTCGCTCTGGTCACCCAGAACATCGACAACCTCCATCAGAGAGCCGGGAATTCCGTTGAAAAGATCATCGAAATCCATGGCACCGCTTTTTCGGTCTCTTGCCTGAATTGCGGGAAGCACTACGATCGGGACCTCATAGAAGACCGTCTGCGCTCAGGAGTCAAGGTTCCCTATTGTGACGACTGCTCCGGCATTCTCAAGCCCGCAACCATCTCTTTCGGCCAGGCCATGCCGCAGGAGAAAGTTCAGGAGTCGCTTAGACTCGCCAGGGAGTGCGACCTTTGTCTCGTCCTTGGTTCTTCCCTTGTAGTCTACCCTGCCGCTTCCATACCGGCCCACGCCGTGGAACATGGGGCAAAGCTCGTCATTGTCAACAGGGATGAGACCCCACTGGATCGAGCGGCTGATCTTGTGATCCATGGGACAGTCGGCGAAGTTCTGCCAAAAATCCTGGCAGGCTTGCGGCACCTATAGAGTCAAAGTTTTCTCTTGCAAGCCTTGTTTGAACGCCTTATCCTTCATCGCTTAAGATTGATGGATTCGTAAAAAGTCCTACACCGTCATTGCGAGGCTCAACGCGCCGTGGCAATCTCTTGGCGATTCAAGGAGTTATGAGATTGCCGCGCTTCGCTCGCAATGACATATCGGCGTTTTTCGGACTTTTTACGAACCTGTCAAGATTGACGGTCTCGTAAAAAGTCTTCTCAGTTGTCACTCCCGCGGAGGCGGGAGTCCAGAACCCCTTTAGAACACTGGATTCCCGTCTTCACGGGAATGACAAGAGGGTGAGCTTTTCGACTTTTTACGAAGCCGTCAAGATGGCATCCAAGGAGAAATCTATGCTCAAAATAGGATTCATCGGGTGGCGAGGCATGGTGGGCTCCGTGCTCATGGAGCGCATGGTTGCGGAGAAGGATTTCAAGGGTTATGAGCCCCTTTTCTTCACGACTTCGAACATAGGAGGCATAGGCCCTGATATCGGCATGGAACTCCCTCCTCTTAAAGACGCCTTTGATCTCGCCCTTCTTTCCGCCATGGATATCCTGGTCACATGCCAGGGCGGCGACTACACGAACAGAGTCTACCCCGAACTCCGCAGGCAAGGTTGGAAAGGTTACTGGATCGACTCCGCCTCCACCCTGCGGATGGAAAAGGATGCCATGATCGTGCTGGATCCTGTGAACAGAAACGTGATCGATTCATGCCTCAAATCGGGAATGAAGACCTATGTAGGCGGGAACTGCACCGTGAGTCTCATGCTGATGGCCGTCTCGGGCCTCTTTGCCGCGGGGCATGTGGAGTGGATCTCGTCCATGACCTACCAGGCCGCTTCAGGGGCAGGAGCCAATCACATGCGGGAACTGATTGCCCAGATGTCCACCCTCGGCTTTGCAGCCAAAGAGCTCTTGGATAATCCCGCCTCCACGGCGCTTGAAATCGACGCCCTGGTCACCAGGGAACTCCGGGCGCCTTCCCTCCCGGTCAAATACTTCGG
>Ga0209498_1000141_pt1 | contig 41079 bp, 30 predicted proteins | sample WalLakDeSediment_FD_184131 | JGI IMG/M metagenome (GOLD analysis project Ga0209498, IMG submission 184131) | Lake sediment microbial communities from Walker lake, Nevada to study Microbial Dark Matter (Phase II) - Walker Lake 11/02/13 Deep... | ecosystem: Environmental > Aquatic > Freshwater >... | reverse complement strand
CAAATTGTTCATAGCTGTTTAGGTAAGATGGTACTCGTTTTTGGGCTCTCATCATAAACCATCCATATAACAATGATACAAATAAATATATATAAATACATAACGCTTACGGAATTATATTTATATTCTGAATGATACAGCGTTCTTTGTCAAGATCAGCGGTATTATATGTGGTAAAATTAGCCTTGACGAGATCGATATGCCTTAAAATTATACTGTCTTAAAATTATACTTGACAATTGCAGCGTTTTTCGATAGTCTTACAGGAAAGTTTAATCACTAGAAAAAGCAATGATCGGAACTAGTAACAGGCCGGGTTATTTCAGAGAGCTGTCACCGGGTGAAAGACAGTATGATGAAGCCTGTGAACTCCTTCGTTAGCTGCCAACCGAAATTGACTGAAAAGGTTCAAGATTAGGCCTGGCCGGATACTTCCGTTATCTTAAAGAGTGGGTGGTAGTAGTTGTGCCGCCAAGAAGAGTGGTACCACGGAAATAAGCTTTCGTCTCTTAGGCGAAAGCTATTTTTATTGAGCTCTCCCCCACTCCCTGTTTTATGAAGTACCAATTTGGAGGGGATTATAGTGAATAAAGAAACAACCAAAAATGCCGCCGCAGAAAAAATATTTTTATTTGACAGCACTCTGCGTGATGGAGAACAAACTCCCGGGGCCCGCCTTAATTATGATGAGAAACTTGAAGTTGCCCGGCAACTGGCTCGCCTAAATGTTGATATTATCGAAGCCGGGTTTCCCGTGTCATCACCCGGTGAACTGAAAGCCGTCCAGGCCATCGCCAGGCAGGTTAAAGGCCCGGTAATATGCGCTCTGGCCAGAGTAGTCAAGGAAGATATAGATTCAGCCTGGGAGGCTATAAAGGAAGCAGAGCGTCCTCGACTGCATGTATTTCTGGGAGCTTCAGATATTCACATGCAGCATAAATTAAAAAAAGATCCGGCTGTACTGCTTGAAGAAGGGGTCGAAGCGGTTAAATATGCCCGTCGTTTTACTGAGGATGTCGAGTACTCTCCTGAAGATGCTACCCGGGCGAATGAAGAATATTTATATAAATTGCTGGAAGCAGTAATCAAGGCCGGGGCAACTGTAATTAATATACCTGATACCGTCGGCTATGCTGTTCCGGAAGAATTTGGCGCATTGATTCGACGCCTGCGAGAAAAAGTTACCGGCCTCGATAAAGTAGTTCTGAGTGTACACTGTCACAATGATCTTGGCCTGGCTGTTGCAAATTCTTTGGAAGCCATTAAAAATGGCGCCCGGCAGGTCGAGTGTAATATAAACGGTATTGGTGAGAGAGCCGGAAATGCGGCTCTCGAAGAAATTGCAGTTGCCCTGCGCATCAGGCACAATCATTTACCCTATTACACCGATCTGAATTTCTCGGAAATTTACAGAACAAGCCGCCTTGTCAGTAAGCTTACCCGGATTTCTGTTCCGGTTAATAAAGCCATAGTCGGCTTAAATGCTTTTGCTCATTCCTCCGGTATTCACCAGGACGGGATCTTAAAGAATAAAGAAACATACGAAATTATCGATGCTGAATTAATTGGCGGAAAAGCAGCCCAAATGTGTCTCACCGCGCGTTCAGGGAGGCATGCTGTCCTTGATCAGCTAAAGAAGCTGGGTTTTTCTCTTGACGAACAGGAACTCAATAAGCTTTACGAACATTTTGTGAACCTTGCTGATAAGAAGAAAGAAGTTTATCCTGAGGATCTTGAAGCCCTTGTCCTTGATCATCTTTCTTTCACCGAGCCCAGGTACAGGCTTGATTACTTGCAAACAGTAAGCGGCAGTAAAAGTATACCGGCGGCAATCATCCGTCTCAGAAGAGATGATGAAAGCACAATAGAGGAAGTTGCCGTCGGTTCCGGGCCAATTGACGCAGCCTACAATGCCATTAATAAAATAACCGGGTTAAGTATCGGGCTGGAAAACTACCGGCTAAATGCTGTTACTCAAGGCCGAGATGCGCTGGGCGAAGTGCAGGTTCAGATGTCATACCAGGACCGGACAATTACAGGCCGGGGCACCAGCACTGATATTATTGAAGCCAGTGTAAAAGCTTACCTGAATGGACTGAATAAGCTGCTTAAACTTAACGGCTATCAATAAAGGTATTAGATAATAATAGTGAGTTCGGGTACAGTTGCTTTAGAGTTTTAGCAGGGACTTTTAGGTAAGAAAACAAAAGATGGAAAGTGAACAAAAGTTTGCCTTTTATAACAGGTTGTGCTATAATCAGCTAAATCATGTTCAGGGTACAGGGAAGGGTGATTACTTGGAATCGCTCACAGAAAAGCAAAAACGAGTTTTGAAATATATCGAACAGGAAGTAGCTCGTTGTAACTACCCTCCTTCGGTTAGGGAAATCGGAAAAGCTCTTGGCATTAGTTCAACGGCAACTGTGCACGCTTATTTAGACATCCTTGAAAGCAAGGGATATATTGCGAGAATGGCAACTAAGCCGCGGGCGATCAAGCTTTTAAGAAATACTGAAGGAGACCCGGAGATGAAATGTTTGTTTGCTCCCCTGGTCGGGAAAATAGCTGCCGGGCAGCCAATTCTAGCCGAAGAAAATAAAGAGGGCTATTTTCCGATACCTGAACATTTATACGCCGGTGAAGGTTGCTTTGTGTTGAAAATTTCCGGAAAAAGCATGATCGGCGCCGGTATAAATGAAGACGACTATGTTATTATCAGGCAGCAAAATTTTGCAGAAAACGGTGATATTATTGCCGCACTGCTGGAAGATGAAGCTACGATCAAACGTTATTTCCGTGAAAAAGATGGCTATCGCCTTCAACCGGAAAATGAAGCTTTTGAGCCCATACTGGTCAAAGAGGTCGAGATTCTCGGTAAGGTAATCGGTCTATTCCGCAAGGTGTAGTTTGGCAGATTATTTTTTAGAGCGATCATCATTTTTATTTTTAAAGGGTACATTATAAGGCTTAAGCTTTTCCGCCAGTTCTGAATCTACAACTGCTCTAATCTCAAGGTAATCAGACTCATATTTAACACTCTGTACCTCACCCTGCTTTAGTATCTCAGAATATTGTTTTCCCTCACTATAGGGTAAGAATATTTTAAGCTGTAACCGCTGTTTGTTGATAAAGGCAGCGATTTTTTCTTTTAAATCAATTAAACCCTCCTGTTTAAGAGCAGAGATAAAAGCAGCTGCAGGAAATTCACGAGATAGAAAAATAGATTCAGAGTTTGCATCGACCAAATCGGTTTTATTGAAAACCAGCAGCTCACGTAAATAGTAATCCGGGTTTATTTTAGCAAGATGTTCACGCACTACTTTTATCTGATTCAGGTAATCAGGATGGCTTAGATCGACTACATGCAGCAAAACATCAGCAGAAGCTATCTCTTCAAGAGTTGCCTGAAAAGCAGTCACAAGTTGTTGCGGCAGCTTTTCGATAAACCCTACTGTATCGGTGAATAATACCTCCCTCCCACCATTAATAAAACCACGCCGCACCATCGGATCAAGAGTGGCAAATAATTTATTCTCAGTGTAAAGATTTGCGCCTGTCAGGGCGTTTAAAAGGGTTGATTTGCCGGCGTTGGTATAGCCAACCAGGCTTATTACGCTGCAGCGGTTGCGCTTACGGCGTTGTCTGTGCAGCAGACGGTGCTTCCTTAAAGAGCTGATTTCTTGCTTAAGTTCACTGATCCGACGGCGGATTACACGCCGGTCTACCTCCAATTGGGTTTCCCCCGGTCCTCTTGTGCCGATTCCGCCTCCCAGGCGGGACAATTGGTTACCCAGGCCAATTAATCGCGGCAGGAGATAATTCATTTGAGCCAGCTCCACCTGCAGTTTACCCTCGCGGGAAAGAGCGCGCCGGGCAAAAATATCCAGGATCAGGGCAGTGCGATCAATAACTTTAACTCCGATTTCACGATCGAGGTTTCTTATCTGGGAAGGCGAAAGTTCATCATTGAAAATCACCAGATCGGCTTCACGCATTTTGACCAGTGCAGACAGCTCCTCTGTTTTACCCTTCCCGATATAGTAAGCTCTATCCGGAGAATCTCTTTTCTGGATTACTTGATCGAGAACGGCAGCACCGGCAGTATCTGCAAGCAAAACCAGCTCTTCCATTGATCTTTCAAGGTAATCACCCGGTTTTCCGGAATCGAGAGCAACTAATATTGCTTTTTCCTGATTTTGCATTATATAACCTCTTAGCTTGCCAATTAAAAGATAGTTTGCCGAAAAAAAGACACTTGTTTTAAGTGTCTTTTTAACTGCCGTTTTAAAACATCCTTATTCATCCTCGGTATTTGTGGAAACCTCGTCTTCAGCAGATTCCCCGTCAACTGCCCTCAAGTTTATATTGCGCATGGGAATAATCGTTGATACAGCATGTTTATAAACAAGCTGCTGCTTTCCTTCAACTTCCAGCAGAAGGGTGAAATTATCAAAACTGCGTACGACCCCCTTGATTTGATAACCGTTTACCAGGAAAACTGTTGTCAACATGTTCTCTTTGCGAGCCTGGTTAAGAAAAGTGTCCTGTAAATTGATCGTGCCTTTCATCTATCGGGCTCCCTTCGTCTCTGTTGCTTTCAGGTGATAGTATTCGCCCGCTAAGGGGTTATATCCTTCACTTTACTGTAAATATTTTCAGTTATATTATCCAATAATGACTGCTCGGTTATTTTGAACCATTCAAATATATTTTCACGGCGAAACCAGGTCAGCTGTCTTTTGGCCAAATTACGGGTTTGCTTTTTAATTTCAATTATCGTTTCTTCCCAACTCATATATTTTTTCAGATATGCCAGAAGCTGGCGGTAACCAAGAACCTGCATCCCTGGCGCATCATCATCATACCCCTCTTTATAGAGGCTGTGAACCTCATCCAGAAAACCTTGTTCAAGCATTTTATCAACCCTATTTTCAATTCTGCGGTAGAGCATATCACGTTCCATAGTCAGCCCGAAAATTACTGTCCGATAAGGTGATTCATGCGGGTAAGTGCTGCTTACCTGTGTAGATATGGGTTTCCCTTCGAGGGTATAGACTTCCAGGGCCCTGATGATGCGCTTCTGGTCATTATGATGGATTTTCTCAGCTGCATCTGGGTCTACGGCTTTAAGCCTGGCATAAAGTTTATCAAGTCCTTCAGTGCGGGCCAGATGCTCGTAGGCAGATCTTAACTCCCGGCTTGCTCCTTTTGGGCCAAAAGCATATCGATCGGTTACAGCTTTAATATATAGACCGGTTCCTCCAACCATAAAGGGCAGCTTTCCCTGCCGCCATATTTGCCCGATCACCTTATCGGCATCCCGTTGATAGTCAGCTGCGCTATAAAACTTGTCCGGATCGATAATATTGATCAGGTGATGTTTAACCGCCAGCTGTTCTTCAGGATTAGGTTTTGCCGTGCCTATATCAAGGCGGCGGTAAACCTGGGCTGAATCTGCGCTGATAATATCAGTATTTAAAAAGTGTGAAATTTTCAAGGCCAGTTTTGATTTACCGACAGCTGTCGGCCCGACCAACACAAGCAGTGGTATTTTCCCATTATCAGGTAATACAGACACTTTTTTTAACTCCCTTTGCGATTAAAACTTTTTTCCAGCTGCGTCCGGTTAAAGCTGATAACCGTTGGTCTGCCGTGCGGGCAGTACTGTGCCCTGGGAGTTTTCTGCCAATCTGATAGAAGTTTTTCCATCTCTGGCCTGGTGAGGGGTTGCTTAGCTTTAACTGCTCGCTGACAGGAAATTGTTTTAAGAATTGCCTCCCGGTAATCCGTAGTCATGTCACCTAAAGCAGCAAACAGCATTTCTAAAATATCATTGAGCTGCGCACTGCCTGTTTCCTTGCTTAATACGAATGGCACTGCCCTGATAATATAACTGTCGTCACCGATTGGTTCAAGGTCGAAGCCAAACTTGTTAAGAAGTGGCAGCAGAGCAGGCATTTTGCTGCGCCAGGCGGCCGGCAGATCGATAGTCTGAGGAATCGTCAGCTGAAAGTCTTGTTGAGATGTAGTTGATTGTTCTATGTTTAAAAGCTGCTGGTAAATAATTCTTTCATGAGCAGCATGCTGATCAATCAGCAACAGATCGTCATTTTTCTGGACAACCAGGTAGCTATGCAGGTATTGACCAAGCAACTTGCAATCCCCATCTGAAACACTTTCAGAATAAAGCCACGTTTCACCGGGTTCGGCACAAGCTTCCCGAATTTGACTGTAATCTGGTTCGAAATGTATAGGTTGTCCAAAATAAGTGCTTTCCTTCCAGCCAGTTCCTTGCCCGGAGGTTATAACATTATCATGAGCTTCCTTTATGGTGTTTTGCGGCCAGCCCGACAACTGATCAGAACTTTGCAAGGTCAGCTTTACTGCTCTGTAGATCAGAGTTCTTATTAATTCCGGTTCCTGAAATCGTATTTCAACCTTGGTCGGATGTACATTGACATCGATGGTTTGGGGGGGCGTCAGGAGGTGCAATACCGTAAGCGGGTGTCGTTGCCGGGGCAAATAATCGCCATAACCTCTTTCAAGGGCATTAGTGATCATCTGGTTTTTAATCAGGCGCCCGTTGACAATTAAAGTTATCCAGCGCCGTGATGATCTGGTCAGGTGCGGAGCAGAGGTATATCCGGCAATATTACAGCCTGAAGCTCTATCTCTAAAATTAACCTCCAGCATTGATTCTGCCGTATTGTTTCCATAAACTGAACCTATCGCATGCAAAAGGATACCGTCCCCGGAGGAACTGAAAAGCTTTCTTTTTCCGCTGGTCAGGTTAAAAGCCACCCCGGGATTAGCAAGGGCAAACTCAGAAAGCAGGGCGCTGATCCGTGCCGTTTCTGCAGCATCAGCTCGCAAAAATTTTAAACGTCCGGGAGTATTGTAAAACAAATTTTTTACTGTAACTCTTGTTCCGGGAGGGGCGCCTACCTCCTCTTTTTTAAGTATTTCTCCACCTGCAAGGATTATCTGCGATCCGGATATAGACCCTTCAGTTCTTGTAGTAAGACTAACTCTGGCTACAGCGGCAATGCTCGGCAGAGCTTCACCCCTAAAACCTAAACTGGATAGATTATAAAGATCATCAAGGATTGAAAGCTTACTCGTTGCAAAACGCTGAAAAGCCAATGATACTTCCGGTGCGGATATGCCCTGACCATTATCGGTGACAATTATTGCACTCTTTCCCCCACCGCTTATTTCTACTTCAATTCTTGTTGAGCCGGCATCGAGGGCATTTTCAACCAGCTCTTTAACTACCGAAGCAGGATTTTCAATAACTTCTCCGGCTGCAATCTGTTCAGCAGTATTTTTATCCAAAACCCTTATAGCCATGTTAGATCGTTATTCCTTTTTATTGTTATTAATTTCCAGTTCAAACAGTTTGCTCTGAAACTCATAAAGCTTTTGCATAGCCTCAAGAGGCGTAACCCGGTTTATATCCAGCTCTTTCAACTCTTCAATTACTTCCAACTCAAGGATGTGATCAGAAGCTGGTTCAGATACCATGGGCAGCAGGCTTAACTGCTGTTCTGCTGTTGATGATGCTGCCAGTTCGAGTTCATTTAAAATTTTTTCGGCCCTGACAAGGACTTCCAGAGGTACTCCTGCCAGGCGAGCAACATTAATACCATAACTTTTATCAGAACGCCCTGGAATAATTTGCCTTAAAAATATTACCTCTTTGCCTTTCTCTTTAACTGCCATGGTAAAGTTTTTTACCCCGGGCAGATCATCTTCCAGGTTGGTCAATTCATGATAGTGTGTTGAAAAAAGGGTTTTAGCCTTTACTTTTCGGCTTATATATTCCAAAACACTGCGAGCAATACTCATTCCGTCGTAAGTGCTCGTTCCCCGGCCGATTTCGTCGAGAATAACCAGGCTGTCAGCAGTAGCCTCTTTTAGAATTCCAGCTGTCTCCTGCATTTCAACCATGAAAGTGCTTTGGCCGCGGCTTAAATCGTCGCTTGCGCCAACCCTGGCAAAAACGCGGTCAATAATTGGTAGCCGGGCTTTTTGTGCAGGGACAAAACTGCCTATTTGGGCCATTATTGAAACCAGTGCAGCACTGCGAATGTAGGTGCTTTTACCGGCCATATTTGGTCCGGTTATCACCAAAACATATTGATTATTGTCCATTGTGATGTCATTGGGGATAAATCTTTCTATGGCAAGTTGTTCCACCATGGGATGCCGGAGTTGCTTAATCAACATCTTATTATTATCAGAAAAAAACGGCCGGCAGTAGTTATTTCTTTCAGCAGACTCAGCAAGACTTTGCAGGCAATCAATGCAGGCCAGCTCATGAGCGGCAGATAATAATTTTTCGCTGAAGGTGCTGGTTTCATTACGCAGATTTTCGAAAAGGCTGTATTCCAACATAGCCAGTTTATCACGTGCGCCCGTAATCTGTACTTCCATGGCGTGTAATTCTTCTGTCGTAAAACGTTCAGCATTAACCAGGGTTTGTTTCCGGTGGTAATCAGGTGGAACAAGATCAATGTTGGTTCTTGTCACCTCAATAAAATAGCCAAAGTTCCGGTTATAGTTAACCCGGAGTGATTTAATGCCTGTGCGCAAACGTTCATTTTTTTCAAATTCAAGAAGCAGATTGTTACTCTCACGGGATAGTTTTTTCAAATTATCGATTTCCGGGTTGTAACCTGTTTTAAAAAGCCCGCCTTCTTTCAGAGAAAGCGGTGGTTCATCAACCAGAGCTTTGTCGATAAGCTCGATCAATTCTGTAAACGAAGGCAGTCTGCTATTAATTTCCTCAAGGAGGTTCCCTTTGAAACCGGCAAGCAGATTTTTTATCGGTTCAAGCTGCTGCAGAGAATTTTTAAGCGTTACCAGATCACGGGCATTGACCCTTTGATAAGACAACCTGCTGCAAAAGCGTTCGAGGTCAAAAATATCCTGAAGTTTATTTCGCAACTCCCTTCTTTGCAGCGGGTGTTTGAAAAGCTCTTCTACAGCATTCAGGCGTTCTTCAATTTTAAACTGTTTTAATAGCGGTTGCTCGATCCAGCGCCTGAGCAACCTCCTTCCCATACCAGTCATGCAGCGGTCAAGCAGATCAAGTAGGCTACCCTTTTTTATGCCTTCGCGTATTGACAGGGTCAGTTCGAGATTGCGGCTTGTAATAGTATCAATGATCATATTCCTGTGGCTGAAATAGAGATCAAGATGATGAAAATATTTTCCATCGTGAGGCAGCTGTTTAAGAAGATGAAGATAAGTTAAGGTTGCGCCAACAGCAGCGCCGGCCAGCGGGTATTGCTCCATGTTTAGCCGGTCCCAGGTATTCTCATCCCACTGTTCAATAATTAATTTTTTTGATTCTTTTAGATCGGGAATATAGTTAAGCAAATCGATCAGGTCATATTTGGATATTTTGATTTCTTGCCTGCACTGCCGCTCTAATTCCGGTGAACCGCACAGTATTTCAGATGGTTGAAACCGCCTTAAGTCATCAACGATGTTTTCCCAGGCTCCCTCACCTTTCTGCTCAGTTGCCTGAAAATCACCGGTTGAGATATCAACAATAGCGAGGCCGTAATCACCATTACTCCGGTTGAGAACAATCGCCAGGTAATTGTTTCGACTTTCTTCTAACATCTCCGGATCAGTAATTGTTCCCGGTGTTAAAATGCGTGTTATTTCCCGGCGAACAATACCTTTGGCCTGGGCAGCATCTTCAACCTGATCGCAAATTACAACTTTATAACCCTTGCTTAGCAGTTTATTCAAATAAGATTCAACTGCATGAATCGGAACCCCGGCCAGCGGGATAGGGTTTTCACTGCCACTATTCCGGGAAGTAAGGGCAATTTCCATCTCACGGGCAGCTAACCTGGCATCTTCATAAAACAATTCATAGAAATCACCAACCTGGAACATCAGCAATTTATCAGGATGCTGTTCTTTAATTTTACTATACTGTTCCATCATCGGACTTGACCTGATCAAGATTGTTCCCCTTCCAGTTTGCCTACCAGGTTCCAGGTGCGTGGTTCAATTATTTTTACCGGCACCAACTTACCGGATAGAATCGAAGAACTTTTAAAATGAACCAGTTTATTTGTCCGGGTACGACCTGTTTGTACTTCCGGGTTGCTTTTACTGGGGCCTTCAACTAATACTTCGACAACCTGGTTAATGAGCAGGCAGTTAATCGCTTTACTAATATTATGCTGTATTTCGTTTAAACGCTGCAGCCTTTCTTCTTTGACCCGATGAGTCAGATTGTTTTTTAATGCGGCCGCAGCTGTCTTGTTGCGAGGTGAAAAAATAAATGAAAACGTATTATCAAAACGAGCATGTTCCAGCAAATCTATTGTTTCCAAAAAGTCTTTTTCTTCTTCACCAGGGAACCCGACAATGATATCGGAGGTAATGGCGACCCCGGGAATGGTGCTCTTTATGGTTTTTATTAAGTCAAGGTAATGTTCACGACTGTAGCGGCGGTTCATTTTTTGGAGAATACGATTACTGCCTGACTGAACTGGAAGATGAAAGTGTTCACAAATTTTTTCTCCATACCGGACAGTTTCAATCAATTTTGATGAAAGATCCTTGGGGTGCGAAGTTAAAAAACGAATCCTTTTCAGTCCGTCCACCTGGTTCAGTTTGGTAAGCAGATCGGCAAAGGTATGGTTGCCGGGTAAATCATGGCCATATGAATTGACATTTTGACCCAATAGGGTTATTTCTACGAATCCCTGTTCAGCCAGAGAACGCGCTTCAGCAATAATCTCATCAAAGCTCCTGCTGCGCTCACGGCCGCGAACATAGGGCACAACGCAATATGAACAGTAGTTATTGCAGCCATAAATGACCGGTAACCAGGCCTGAAAGGGCTTACTGTGAGCAATCGGAAGGTTTTCCCGGCTGCTGTAATATTCCTCCTCGATGTCGATAACAGTTTCTCTGCTCCGCATGGCTTCTTCAAGCAGCTGAGTCAGCCGTGGCAGGGCATGAGTACCAAAAACAAGGTTCACGTGGTGGAAACGTTCTTTGATATATCTTGCAACATCGGCCTGTTGAGTCATGCACCCGCCAACTGCGATCATTAAATTCTTATTATCGCATTTTAGAGCAGCATATTTGCCAAGCAAAGAAGCAACTTTGTCTTCGGGCTTTTTACGTACCGCACAGGTATTAATGATTATTAGATCTGCTTCCTCGGGAGTCAAAACGGGGCTGTAACCTGCGTTTTCCAGTATTGCAGAAATAACTTCCGAATCATGTTCGTTCATTTGGCAACCCAGGGTTATAACGTAGTATTTTTTACCTTCGTTAAGGAATCTTGTTTCCTGAAGTTGCCCTCTGTATTCAGGATTCAAAAATGTAGATCCCTCCTGCTCCCTTTATAATAAAAACACCTTTTTTATAAGAGGTGTAGTTGCGATAGCTTATTTTAACCATATCGGCGGGACAAGATATTTAATCGGATGACTTATCTTTTTGAATCTTTATGGCAAAATCAGGGCACAAATATTCACAAAGTTTACAGCCTGTACAAGCTTCATGATCAATCATTTCCGGGCTACCATCAGCACCGGGTCTTAAATTATTTTTCGGGCAGAACGCAAAACATATACCACAGTCTTTACAGCGTTCGTTGTAGACTTTAATGCTGAAAGTTGCTTTACCCATCTAAGATTTCCCTTCTGTCAACTGCATCTAGTTTTGTTGAGAGCAACCTTATTATTTCTTACTACCATCATAATATTTCTGAACAATGAGGTCAAACTAAATTAAACGAATAATAGAAACCGGTTTAATCTTTAGCTGATAAATCGATCCTTAAACTGTTTCCATATACTTTTTAAATTAAGAAAAACCCTGCGCCTTCTTCCGTAATAATAGAAGTAGATAAAAGCTAGAATTAAAAAGGCCGGTATAGTTAATAGCCAGGGTGATAATTCAGTCAGAATTCTTAATATTTTTATGGTCAGGCCCATAGTGCCGGTCAGTGCAATACTCAAAGTGATGGCGATGAGGCTATAAATTGATCCGCCGAGAAAAGTATATAGTGTGAACAGATAGAAGTTCATATGCATTGCTCCGGCTGGAAAGGAAATAAATGTGCGTGATAAACCCCAGAGCTGAGCCATGAAGATTGAATAATTGCCATATTTTCTATGAAAAAGCAATAATTTTGAGCGAGGTTGCACTGTATCCCCTACAGCGATATTGTTGTGGTTGTTAAAATAATTTGTTCTGACAGCGCTTCCTACCATGCTGCCAAGTAACCCTAGAATATAGCTGAAGATACTGCCGAGGGTGATACCGATTGTCGAAGCAAGAAGGATCGACCAGAATGAGGCTCCGCCTCTTAGAATCATACTGCCCGCAGCCAGAAGAACAAATGCAGAAGCAAACGGAACACCAGCGCTTTCTGCAAACATTGCAGCGGCAATACCCAGGGTTCCATATTTTGCTGTCATCATCTGTAGCATTTCATAGAGGTATTCGAATGGTTCAACATTTTCCATCGGTTATTCCACCAAACGCCCGGTCATTAATCTATACATGCCCCATATACCTGCTTCCGGTTCCAATTGTGCGGCAACGATTTTTAAGGGAGTTATATCAACCGCCGGTTTAATTGCGTCAATCTTAATCTGACGAGCAACCCTTTTTAAGAAATCGGCCTGGTTGGCAGCAACACCTCCGCCAATAACAATACAGGATGGATTTAATAAAGTTACCAGGTTGGCTAATCCCCGGCCGATATTCTCGGTGGCTTGATCAATAATTTTTAAAGCCAGGGAATTGCCTGCTTTAGCCTGTTCAAAAACCCATGATGTAGTAATAGTTTCAGAATCTGCTTCCTGTTCTCCCCATAAAATTGAAGCATTGTAGGTAATAGCGCTTCCTGAGGCCCAGGTCTCGAGGCAATCGTAGCCGCCGCATTTGCAGCTTCTGCCCTTACCATAAGGTTTGATATGTCCGATTTCTCCGGCAAAACCAGTACTGCCGCGATAAAGCCGCCCATTGAGAAATAACCCGCCCCCAATACCAGTGCTTAGTGTAATATAGATAACATCTTGGTGGCCCCTGGCAGCCCCGTAGTAGACCTCCCCAAGCACAGCGGCATTAGCATCATTTTCGATCAGTACAGGGCAGTACAGAGCTTCTTCCATTAGTTTTTTCAAAGAAATTGGAGTCGTCCAATGAAGATTAGGAGACTGATGGACAATGCCGTTATGGTAGTCAACGAAGGCGGCAATGCATATTCCCACACTTAAGAGATTCTCTTTGGCAGATAAACCGGCCTTTCTCATAGCTTTATCAAGTAAGCCGCTAACGGTTGCAACAACATTTTCCGGTCTGGCAGGCTCAGGAGTACCCGTCCTTTCCCTGAAAACAATTTGGCCATTACCGTCTATTAAAAGCAGTAATATCTTAGTTCCGCCGATATCGACTGCGCAATAAAGTTCATTATTCATATTTTTGTTCACCTATTATTAAATAGCATCAAAGTAGCATTAAACGATCTTAATTATCGGGCGTTTTCAATGAATTTGCCTGCGGGGCTATCTTTTTTTCATAAAGGTAATCTTCGTAAATATACATCAGCTCTTTATCAAAAAGGGTTCGCTTTAAATCTACTGTAACGCTGCGTACAGCAGCAAGAATATCTGCAGCTTCATCATCAGACAGATCAATGCCGTATTCAACAAATTTCATTTTTATTGCCCTTGAACCGGAGTGTTTGCCGATAACAATTTGCCTTTCCGACCCTACATCTTCCGGGCTGAATACTTCATAAGTTGCCGGATGTTTGAGAACACCGTCTGCGTGAATACCTGATTCATGCGCAAAAGTATTGGTTCCGACAATTGGTTTACCTGGATATAGCTGTCGCCCGGAAGCACGGGCTACATATTCGCACAAGTTTCGGAAATCCCTGGTATTGACACCCAGGTTTACGCCAAACAAGTGCTTAAGGGCCATCGCTACCTCTTCAAGGGCGGCATTACCGGCTCTTTCTCCCAGTCCGTTAACGGTTACACCGATAAAACGGGCACCTGCTTTTAAACCGGCCAGAGCATTCGCTGTGGCCATTCCGAAGTCATTGTGCGTGTGCATCTCAATATCCAAACCGGTCTTTTCAATCAATTCGGAGATAATATCATAGGTTTTAAAAGGCTCCAGGACACCAATCGTATCACAAAAACGAAGCCTGTTAGCTCCTGCCTTCTGGGCCTGCCTGGAAAATTCCACTAGAAAATCCATATCGCTGCGGGATGCATCTTCAGCATTCACTGAGATGTATAATTCATGCTGCCTGGCATATTCAACCGCCCGAATCATGTTTTCTAAAACCCATTCTCTTGATGTTTGGAGTTTGTGGGCAATATGAATATCCGAGGTCGAAATTGAAATGGCTACAGCATCGACACCGCAGTCAAGTGAATGCTTGATATCCTCTATATTTGCCCGATTCCAGGCCATAATACTGGACTGGAGTTTATATGAGACAATCTCCTTGATAACCTCTTTTTCGTCCCCACCCATTACCGGTATGCCCGCTTCAATCTGATGTACGCCCAGGTTATTCAACATCTTGGCAATACGCAGCTTTTCACGGTTGGAAAAAACCACACCTGCTGTTTGCTCACCGTCCCTCAGGGTTGTGTCAACAAGCATTGGCAATCCTTGTTCCAGGGCATCCCTAAAACGTTTCATTCCTTATACCTCCATTAAATTAACCTAAACGCAGTTCTTCTGAACGCTTGGTAGCTTCTCTGACAGCTTTTATGAGACAGCTTCTAAACCCGAACTCTTCCAGTATAAGCATCGCAGAGCTCGTAGTTCCGGCTGGTGAGGTGACAATATTTCTGAGTTCAGCAGGGTGCTGAATGTTTGTTTCAAGCATACGAGCTGCGCCGATTACATTCTGTATAACCAGTTTTGAAGCTACATCTCTCCTTATGCCAACCGAGACCCCAGCATCAATCATTGTTTCGATAAAAAGGTAAACGTAAGCCGGTCCTGTGCCACTTAGTCCCGTTGCGGCATCCATTAAAAGTTCAGGGAGGCGAATCGTTAAACCAAGCGGCTTAAGAAGCATTTCTACTTCTTTACGCTCTTCGTCAGTTACAGTCTCACCGATGCTGATTACAATTGCGCCTTCACCGATTAAGCAGGGAGTATTCGGCATTAATCGTATAATTTTAGTGCCCGATGGCAGGCAGCTTTCTATAAAACGGATAGTGATACCGGCCGCAATTGAAATAATAACCTGGTCTGGTTTAACAAGAGGTTTTAATGCATATAACAATCCCTCTGTGTCCTGTGGCTTGACAGCAATAAATATATGGCGGCAGAGTGCCATAAAATCTGCAAGTGTCTCAGTAAACGGGCTTTTTAGTTCTGTAGCCAGCTGATGCTGTCTTTCTTTGTCTAAGTCAAAAAGAAACAAAGATTTTGGATCGAGACCACCTTCTCTGATCATTCCTTTTGCCAGGGCCGATCCCATGGCCCCGCAACCGATCAAACCGATCCTTTCATTTTTCACTTCAGCATGCTCTCCTCTAACAGATCTTAGGAAGTATTCTAACCGAATGATATGCTTTATGCAAGTTTCGAATGGTTTCAGGCGATGGAGATAACAGGGGATTTACTACTTCAGTGTTTCAGTTTCCGACTTGTATAAATCACGGGCACAACTGAAGCAGGCTTGTGCTTCTTCAGGGATGCAGGGTTGATTGCTGGTAATCATAGAAGTAATGTTTCTGCCGATACCCGGTCCGAGCATCAGACCCTGGCCGCACATTCCAACGGCCAGAATAATCCCTTGAAGGCCGGGAACATAATCGATGATTGGCACCCCATCAGGGGTCATCGGGTAGCAGCCTCGCCAGATACGGCGGATCAGCAAATTTTTAAACTTGGGGATAAGAGCGATCATCCTGCCGGCCAGAACCGGTAAAAATTCAGATAAAGATTCTCTGTTAGTGCCGCTGAACAGATCTTTGGGGGTATAGCAGAAAATAATCTGTCCCTCTTTATTTTGACCGAAGTAAAAATTAGTTGTTTTACCCTCAGGCCCTGGACGCAGATCAACAATCAGGGGTGCCAAAAAATGCTCAATCGGCGCTGAGATACCTGCTTCATGCGAATCCGGTGTAACCGGTATATCAATACCGAGAAGTGGACCGTGTTCAGCGGCGTCCGCTCCCGCTGCCAGCACAACCCAGCATGAAGAATAATTACCCCTGTCTGTTTTTACCCCGGTTATCCGATCTCCTTCGCGCAGGTAACCGGTAACTTTTTCATTAAAGTGGTATTCGGCGCCACACCTTTTTGCTTCACGCTGGAAGGCTATCGGAGCAAGGATAGAAGAAACCTGTCCGTCTTTGGGCGAATAGGTCCCACCATGCAGACCTAGAGGGTTTATGCCGGGGATAATCTCTTTTATCTCTTCAGGACTGACCCAGTTAATGCTTAATCCATATTCCTGTTGGTAAGGTAACAATCCTTTAAGGGTATTTTCAATGTTATCGTCGTAAACCGGGAAACAGTAGCCTCCCGGTTTCCACTCGATATCAAAGCCATATCTTTCTTTCCAGGTTGAAAATATCCTGATGCTTTCCAGGCCGATACTGATTTTGCCCGGATCGGAGTGAGTGGCCCTAACACCGCCAATTGCCGTTTTATTATCACCCTGGCCGGCTGCTGAACGCTTGTCCAGAACCAAAACTTTCAAGCCTGCTTTGGCAAGTTGATAGGCTGTTGGGTTACCAACGCTTCCGCAGCCAACGACAATTACATCATATACTTTATTGGTTGGCATTATTTGATCTCCTGTTTTCTAATGCAATAAAATCGCCCAGGTGAACTTCAGCAACCAGCGGTCTGTGGGTCGGCATGGTAATCTCAGAAAGATCTATCCCTTCTTCCCGGTAGATCCGTAAAATTAAATCAGTACAGGTTTTGCCATTGCAGCCTCCGAGGCCTGCCCTGACAAGAGCCTTCAACTGGTTCATATCACGGACCCCATCCCTGATCGCCTGAACTATTTCACTTTTTTTCACCCGTTCGCAGCGGCAGACTATCGGATCTGTCTCTTCACCGGTTAAAGCTTCAATTGGCCTGCCTTCATCTGTTTCCCTGATTTTAAAACCGGCCACCAATAATTTATCTGCATGGGGCACCTCGAGCAAGATCAGGCGCCGGCTGTTTTGAATTTCCCGATCTTTATAGGCGATTACTTTTCCTTTTCCGACAACATTTCCTTCCATGTCTGTGGTGGTAACTTCACGGCCCAGGGGGATTATTTCGTTTACAAATTCATAGGGCAGCATTAAAAGCGCTTTTTCTTTCATGGGATCATAATCATTAACAACCAGGTTTATGGCCAAACCGGGACAGTCAAGCACACATTGGCCGCAGCCGATGCATTCTCCCCCAAATTCAGGCAGGGACAGAATAGATCCGGGCATACTGATACAGCTGTTCGGACAAGCTTCAATACAGGGATTGCAGGGTATTTCCTGCATACAGCGGATCAGCGGGTAGACCGGAACTGTAGGTATATCTTCAGCAATAAAAGGGCTACTCTCGCCGGCATGGTGTTTGAGGGTTTCGCCAAACTCTTCCCAGTCGCTGGGAATCGGCAGGTCGATACCCATATCCTGGGCAATGCGGCGGCCGATAATTTTTCCGGAAAAAATTGCTGCCGATGCTTCGGCGATCTCTTCGGCGTCGCCGGCAGCATATGTAGCCAAACCGTATTCTTTAGCCTTATTTAGTAATTCATTTACAGGGCTGAGGCCGACGGCAATCAGTACCGTATCGATATCAAAAACACGCTCAGTGCCGGAAATTGGCCTGAAGTTCTGATCAACTGCGGCTATAACTACCCTCTCGGCTTTTTCTTGCCCTTCTATCCGCAGAACGGTGTGCGATGTCCAGACCGGAACCCCGAGCCGCCTGATCTTATCTTCATGAACCTTATAACCGCCGCATTTTGGCAAAGCCTCTACCAGCCCGACAACATCGATACCGGCCTGCAAGGCATGGTATGCGCCAATCAGGCCAACGTTGCCTCCGCCGATGATAAAAAGCCTTTCTGCACAGCGCACCAGGTCCCTGTTGACCAGGGTTTGGAAGGCGCCCGCACCGTAGACTCCGGGCAGATCAGCACCTGGAAAGACCAGGCTCTTTTCCCGGGCTCCGGTTGAAAACAGAACCCGTTTTGGTTTAACCAGCTTATAGGCACCTTTTTGGGAAACGCCAAATTTACAATCACTGTAGACACCGGTTACAGTTGAATTTAACCATGTCGTCACCGTAGGCAGGCGTTTTAATTTTTCGGCCAAAATTTCTCCAATATGCACACCGCGGTAACCGGCATAACATTCAGCTACTGAGCCGAAAAAGTTATGTGTTTGCAAACTCAGTTTGCCGCCCAGGTCCTGTTTATCATCGATGAGCAGCACTTCAACCCCGACATTACCCAGTTCGATAGCTGCACTGATTCCGGCTGGTCCCCCGCCGATTATTAGGACCTCTGTTTCTAACTCAAATGGAGCAGGAATCACTGTCTCTGCAGGTGGAATATCTAATAGCTCCGGCAGCCCTTCTACGCTTTTCACAGTCATGCCCGGCGTTACGGGGGTCATGCAGCCCTTGACCGGTTTTCCATCGGCAATGACCATACACTGTGAACACTGGCCGTTAACACAGTAAATACCCTGGGCACCGCCATCTCGCTGATGGTGACCAAAAATATAGATACCGGCAGCATAAAGCGCCGAAGTTATGACTTCACCCTCACGGGCAGTAAGTGTTGTACCATTGAAAGTAAACTCTGTCTCAGCTTTTTTCAAAGGTGGCAAAATCGGGTGATTCTTAATCCTGTGGATAACAGGCTGCTGCCGTTCCCGTTCAGAGGCGGTTCTGCTTTCAGAAGCAAAGAGCAGATCCGGTCTTTCCGCCAGTGACAGTTGCCAGGCTCCCGGGCGCAGCAGGAGCGTATACTGCAAAAACTCTTCTACAGTTGAACAGTGAAGGCGTTCTTCCATTTTGAGATGTGCTTCGATCATCTTTCTGCGTAGCGCAGAATTGATGGCAAAAAGAAAGCGCTCTTTATATTGCGGAGAGGCCTTTCCGGCAATTTCGTTCAGAGTGATAAAATTTTTGTCAGAATGAGTTGTTTTTGGCAGATCAGCCGCGAATGAGATAACCATTCTAGCTCCTGCTTTTTCCAGTTCATTTTCTGTATAGATACAGCGGACGGGAATATTTTTTTCCTTAAGCAGTTTTGCAGTTTCTTCCATGATCTTCAAAACAACCGGTTCAGCCATGAGCAATGAGAACAGCAGGTGCAGCTCCGGCAGGTTCCCCAGGTAAAGCAGGCAGTAGTTTTGATCGGCAGACTCATCGAACAGGGCTGTAAAGGCTTTCGGCAATAATGGTTGAAACCCGGGATAGTTTTTTATTTGGTCAACAACAGCCAGGGCCAGATCCATTCCGGGATCGAAAACGGCTTTTGCTGAATATATCGGTTCCAGAACTTCAGGCAATACGCCGAGTGCCTGTTTATACTCCAGCCAGATCTTGTGAGGACCATCCTGACCCGGGAAGGGCTGCAGCAGGGTAAGACGTTCTTCCTGCAAACCACAGAGGGTTAAAAGTTCACGGGCAGCTTTTAACCTTTTTTCACCCAGGTCACCACCAGAACAGTAGGGGCAGCTTAATTTATCCCTGCACATCAGGGCTACACCGCTGGCACCGGCTGCAATGCAGTAAAGGATGGTTGAAATATCAACACTGCCGATGCAGCTCACTTTAACCAGGTCGGCCTGATCATGGGGCAGTGGCGAGCGCGGGCAGGCAAATAAAACTGTTTTACCAGTCAGATCTTTATTGAAAATAGCCTTATCAAAATCGCTCAGTTCCTCAATTTTTTTCTGTCTGATAGCACCTGAGGGGCATGAGCCGGCGCATATACCACAGCCAACACATGTCGTCGGGGATATTTTTGCAGTTGTTAAACCATCTTTCTGCAGCGTAACCCGGGGTATCGAGAACGGGCAGACCTCTTCACAGATTCCACAGCCCCTGCAGAGGTCACTATCAACCTCGCAGATAGGAATTTCGAACTGGCGGTTCCAGATCGTCAGGACCTGGTTTTCCTGCTTAACCGGGATAGCCCCGGTGGGGCAAACATAGGCACAGGCCCTGCAGCCTGTACAATCCTGGCCAATTCCATCAGGATTGGGACCGACGAACTTGTCAATGCCTCTTTCCATGGTGGCGATAGCCCCGGGACCACAGTCCTGGCAGACCCGTGTGCAAAGCCCGCATAAAACGCACTTGTTTTCCTCATCCTCTAAGGTAAACGGAGTTGTATCGATCCCTTCAAGGCGCGCGAGAGCTTTGACCTCCTCTGAGCCCGGGCATTGGGCGAGATAGAGTTCCAAAAGACTCCTGCGCGTTTTCAGTACAGCATCCGATCTAGTTGAAACAATCAGGCCTTCTTCAGCAGGATAGAGGCATGAAGTAACAATCTTGGTGTTACCGTTCCAGCTCTCTTTAGTAATTTCGACAAGACAAAGCCGACAGGAACCACTAGGGGCCAGGGAAGGGTGATGACAAAGCGTGGGTATAGCTATACCCAGTTCGATCAGTATCTCCAACAGCATGGTCCTGTTATCGGCTTCTACTTCACGGCCGTCAATTGTAATGCGGATTTTATCGCTCATTGATTCCTTTCTGTTACTTTATAATTGTAATAGCATCGAAATTACAGGTTGCCCTGCAGATGCCGCATTTGTTGCAAAGCGTCTGATCGATTGTGTGCAGTTCTTTTTTATTACCACTTATTGCATTTTGCGGGCAAACCCTGGCACAGCGGCGACAGCCTGTGCACGCTTCTGTTATTTCAAAGTTGATCAGATCTCTGCAGACTCCGGCCGGGCAGCGTTTTTCCACAATATGGGCGAGATATTCGTCTTTAAAATGAGTTAGTGTGCTGCGCACCGGGTTGGGCGCTGTTTTACCCAGGCCACACAGTGAGCCATTTTCTAGGACGATCAGCAGTTTTTCAATTTTCTCGATATCATCCGGCTCCCCTGCGCCGGAACATATCTTTTCCAGAATTATTAAAAGATTGGTCAAACCCAAACGGCAGGCTGCGCACTTGCCGCAAGATTCCTGGGTTAAGAAATCTGTAAAATAGCGAGCTACATCGACCATGCAGGTATCTTCGTCCATGACGATCATTCCACCTGAGCCCATCATCGAACCTTCGCGGGTCAGGCTGTCAAAGTCAACCGGCAGATCAAGCTTATTTTCAGGAAGGCAGCCACCGGATGGTCCACCGGTTTGAACTGCTTTAAATTTTTTATCGGAAAGAATACCGCCGCAAAGGTCATAGATGATCTTTCTTAAAGTTATACCCATCGGCACTTCGACCAAACCGGTATTTTTAACTTTCCCGACAACTGAAAAAACCTTGGTCCCGGGGCTTTCGGAAGTACCGGTTGCAGCATACCAGGCCGAACCCCTGTCGATGATCACAGGTATATTTACGAAAGTTTCAACATTATTGAGCACGGTCGGTTTTTCAAAAAGCCCTCGTTCGGCCGAGCGAATATATTTGGCGCGCGGTTCGCCAACCTTGCCTTCAATAGATTGCATTAGTGCAGTCGACTCACCACAAACAAAAGCCCCGGTACCGCGGTTTATCTTAATATCAAATGAAAACATTGTCCCGGCGATATTTTGCCCCAGTAACCCGGCCTTGCGAGCTTGGTCAATAGCGGACTGGAGGTGTTTTAATGCGCGAGGGTACTCTTCACGAACATAGATATAACCATGTTCTGCGCCAACAGCATAAGCACAAATAATCATTCCTTCGATAACAGAGTGAGGGTCACCTTCCATTATACTGCGATCCATAAATGCTCCCGGATCCCCTTCATCTCCATTGCATATAACATAGCGAACAGGTGATACCACTCCGGCAGTTGTCCTCCATTTTGCCCCTGTCGAAAAACCTCCCCCTCCCCTGCCGCGAAGGCCGGACTCTTCAACCTCGTCAACAACCTGATTGGGTTGCAAAGTATGAAGCGCTTTGAAGAGGGCACTGTAACCGCCATGAGCGATATAATCATAGATATCGAGAGGATTTACAGAACCTACATTACGCAGGGCGATTCTTTCCTGCCCTGCAAAAAATGGAATTTCTTTATAGTTTTCAATGCCATGGTCGGCTCCCGGTTCATGATAGAGCAGTCTCTCTAATGTTTTTTTGCCGATGATTGTTTCTCTGATTATTTCGGCAGCATCCTCTGCCAAAACCTTGTTATAAAAAATATTCTCCGGGGAGATAATGACAAGCGGGCCTTTTTCACAAAAACCCTGGCATCCGACGGTTTTCAGGCCGATTTTAAGAGGTCTGGTAATGTTCGCAGCAGCAAGTTCTCTGCCCAGGGCTTCAGCAACCTTAAGGCTGCCCTTGGCCAGGCAGCCAGTCCCGGCGCATACCATTATTTTTGGTTCGTTGATCGGTCTGGTCCTGGCAATAGACTGCTGCAGAAGTTTGAACTTTTCCTGAGAATCTATCCGATCATCAATGATCACTGCCCTGTTTTCGTCTTCTCCCGAGGGGCAGGCGCATACCTTTTCCGCCGAGCGGCATTTTTTAATTTCTTTTGACAGGGCCCCCGCCGTTACGTTGCCGTGATAAACTCCATCGATTACCACAACCGGGCCCATGGCACATGCCCCGACACAGTGGACAGAGTTCAGGGAAAATTCCACGTCGGGAGTTGTTTCGCCTGCTTTAATGCCAAGTTCCTGAGAAACCTGGCTCATTAAAACTGAAGCACCCCTGATATGACAGGCAGTGCCTTCACATATATCAATTCTATGTTTTCCCCGCGGGTTTAAATAAAATGATTTATAAAAAGTAGTTACAGCATAAACCCGGGCTTGTGGAAGATTAAGCTTTTTTGAGATTTGTTCGATAGCTTCCGGAGGCAGGTAGCTCAATTCAGCCTGAACATCCTGCAAAATCATAATCAGGTTGGTGGGATCTCGATCGTAATCATCAATAATAGAATCAATGAGCGCTGGGTTATTGTTCACCTTTAATCCCTTGAATAGTTTATAGTTTTTATAATTGTTCTAAAAAATTATAACATTAGCTATTTGCCAGTGTCAACTTGATCGTGGTTGTTTCGGTACATAAATAAACCAGGTCCCAACAGGCCTTCTAACTTACCTCCGGAATTTCTTCGCTACCCCATCTACAGCTGAGCTTCCGCCACCACCTCCGGATGGCCTTCCCTCAACCTCCAGGGAGCTACTAACTTTCCGTGCTGCGAACTCCGGTACTTCCCGACCCTAAGGCCTTTCCATAACCGGTTCTTTCAGCAACCCGACTTCAGGGGCTTGCCTTAAGTGGGTTCAGTATGACCTTCGTCCACTTCGGTTTTCCCCGTACCCGGGCCTGGCTCGCTTTCCAGTCTCTCGGAACCTGGTAAAGTCATTATTGATCAGCTATTTTGATTTGTCAATACCTTTTGTAAAATTAATTAATTTTTTCTTTAAGAGGCTTGTTTCATTTTTGACCGTATAAAAAACGAGGTGCTGCTATTATAAGCAGCGCCTCGCTGTAAGCTATGGCAGGGGAGACAGGACTTGAACCCGCAGCCTGCGGTTTTGGAGACCGCTGCTCTGCCAGTTGAGCTACTCCCCTATCATAAAGTATTTTATGCCATTTGCAGGCTGCTGTCAACCAAACAGGTCATGGGCGGTACGGGCAATAATTTCATTCTGCAGCTGCTCGCTGAGGTTATTGAAGTAATCGCTGTAGCCGGCAACACGGACAATCAAATCCCGGTGCTCATTTGGTTTTTGCTGGGCTTTTATCAGGGTATCAGCGTCGATCACATTAAACTGTATATGGTGGCCATCCATGCGAAAATAAGCCCGAACCAGGTGAACGAGGCTGTCGAGGCCTTTATTACCGGAGAGAATCCTCGGTGTAAATTTAAGATTAAGCAGGGTTCCGCCGGTTAGAAGGTGATCCATTTTTGCCGCTGATTTAATTACCGCAGTCGGGCCATTGAGATCAACGCCCTGAACAGGTGATATACCCTCGGATAGTGGGGTTCCGGACAATCTGCCATCCGGAGTAGCTCCAATTACCGAGCCAAAGTAGACATGGCAGGTGGTCGGCAGCATATTGATGCGATAGGTGCCTCCACGTGCCGTTTTGCGCCCGTCTACGGCACTGTGAAAAAGCATAAACACATTCTGCATAATCATATCGGCATAGTCGTCATCATTGCCGTAGTGGGGGGTTTTATGGATGATATGCTGTCGCATCGCTTCTCTTTCCGAAAAATTATACTTAAGTGCATCGAGCATTTCATTCCAACTGTATCTTTTGTCTTCAAAAATATGTTTCTTTAGTGCCGTCAGGCTGTCAGTGATGCTGCCAATGCCAACACCCTGGATATAATTTGTATTATAACGGGCACCGCCGGCATTGTAATCAAGAGCATTATCGATGCAGTCATCAATAATAAGCGATAAGAACGGGGCCGGCATATTTTCTGCAAAAAGTCTTTCGATGACCTGGTTACCGGCTATTTTAATATCTATAAAATATTGAAGCTGCTTTTTAAATGCTTCCAAAAGGTCTTCAAACGTTTTAAACCGGGTTGGATCACCACTGTCTATTCCCAGCATTTTACCGCTGGCCGGTTCTTTACCGCCATTCAGGGTTATTTCCAAAACCTTGGTCAGGTTAAAATAACCGGTCAGAATATAACTCTCTTTGCCGAAAGCGCCGGTTTCGACACAGCCGCTTGTCCCGCCATTGCGTGCGTCAACCAGAGTCTTACCCTGGGTTAAAAGTTCCTGGATAACTGCTTCAACATTAAAAACCGAAGGCTGACCCCAGCCTTTACGAATCACTTCTCCAGCTCGCCGGATAAAGAGATCAGGACTTTTCTTGCTAACCTGAATATTCGTGCTCGGCTGCAGAAGCCTCATTTCATCAATTACCTCCAACAGGAGATAAGTGACCTCGTTTACACCATCTGTTCCATCAGCTTTTACACCGCCAAGATTAATATTGGCAAAATCAGTATAGGTACCGCTTTCCTGGAGGGTTATACCAACCTTGGGCGGGGCCGGCTGGTTGTTAAACTTGATCCAGAAACATTCAAGCAGCTCTTTTGCCTTTTCCCTGGTTAAATCACCATCAGCCAGACCGCTTCTGTAAAAAGGTTCGAGGTGTTGATCCAGCCTGCCCGGACAGAAAGCATCCCAGGTATTAAGCTCGGTGATAACGCCCAGGTGAACAAACCAGTAATACTGCAGCGCTTCCCACAAGGTACGCGGTGCATGGGCAGGCACATGTTCACAGACAGCTGCTATCTGCTCAAGCTCTGCTTTTCTCGCAGGGCTGATCTCAGCTGCAGCCAGCTCCCTTGCTTTGATCGCATGTCTTGAAGCATAAGCGATCAAAGCATCGGCACATATATCCATAGCTCTAAGCTGTTCGCCCTTTAAGTTGGCTTCAGGATCATCCTGATAATCTAAAGTATCAAGCTTACGGGCAATATCGTTTTTTAGATCGACCATACCCTGCCTGTAAATTTTATCACCGGCAACTGTGTGGCCCGGAGCACGCTGTTCCATAAATTCAGTAAAGAGGCCGGCTTCGTAACAATCATGCCACTGAGAGCTCATCCGACCGAAAATCAGATCGCGCATCGAGCGCCCCTGCCAGTAAGGTATAATTTTTTCCAGCTGAATCTTTTTTACATCTTCGCTGACATGAAAGGCAATTTTTTTTCTCTCACTGATTACCTCAAGGTCATTTAAAGTGTGGCAGCAAAGCTCCGGATAGGTAGGGGCAACCTGTGGGCCTGTTCCGCGTTCGCCGACAATCAGCTCACCGTCATTGATACAGATACTTTTATTTTCCATCAGATGTTTGAAGACAAAGGCCCTCAGCATCGGCTGGGAGACCTTGTCACCATATTTTTGATAGGCTTCAGTTACCAGAACTGCTCTTTCGACCGAAATGGCCGGAGCAGTATTTTCACTCTGTTCTCGCAGTGATTGAATACGTTTGTTCATGCCTCTTTTTAGTTGTCTCATTTCACCCAACCTCGCTGATAATTTTAATACCATTTTGTTCCATGGCAGTATAAATGTCAAACAATTGTTCCGATGACAAAACCAAAATATTTGCAGACAGGTATTCAAGGTTCATATGGTCGTACTTGGCCCTGCCAAAATTATGATAAGGGATAAACTCCAGTTCTGTAACCCCACACTGTTTTAAAAATTCAGCAGTGCAGTGAAGACTTTCGCTGCTGTCATTTACGGAAGGAATAAGCGGCATTCTAATTTGAACATTGCTTCCGTATTTAATTAATTGTTTTAAGTTATTTTTTAATAAAACACTTGAAACGCCAGTGTATTTAGTGCTCAGCCCCGGATCAATTATCTTTAGATCGTAAAGAAAAAGATCGGTCCATTCGGAAATTCTTTTTAAAAAAGACCAGGAAGCATAGCCGGATGTTTCAATAGCAATATGGATATTTTCTTTTTTTAATGCTTTAAGCATGGCTGATAAAAATTCAGGCTGCATCAGCGGTTCGCCACCGGAAAAAGTGACTCCTCCTCCCGATTCTTCAAAAACAAGCCTGTCTTTCAGGATTTCTCCTGTCAATTCAGGGACAGTGATCTCAGTCCCGGCAGCCTGAATAGCCTCGACAGGACAGACAGAAGTACACTTAAGGCAGAGGGTACAGCGATTGCGATCAATCACCGGTCCGGAGGGTTCTATAGAGATGGCCTCTGCAGGACATTGCTCTCGGCAGGCCTGGCAGGCAAGGCATCTGTCCCGGTAGCAGAATAAAACCGGGATCGAACTGATCCCCTCAGGGTTCTGACACCATTGGCACTGAAGCGGGCATCCCTTAAAAAAAACAGTTGTCCTGATTCCGGGGCCGTCATGAAGAGAAAATCGCTGAATATTGAAGATTAAACCTTTTGTCATCTTTTGTATGTACACCTCATTATTAATTATAGCAGAAATTAAGACAAACAATCATTAAAATACTAATATGCAGCTATTCGTTATGCTATAATTAAAGCAATATATATAAACGTTTTACTTGGAGGTATCTTTATGGCCCAAAGAACAAAAATAAAGGCAGCTGAGACTCATAAACCTGCATATATTGAAAGAATCAAACGTCTGAAGATGCGGATCCTCGGAATACGGCCGGAAATGGACTTGGAAAATGCCCGGCTTTTAACCAAAGGATTTCAGGAATCCGAAGGTGAACCGCTGGTTGTGCGTAAAGCAAAGGCTTTCCACAAACAGTGCTCCGAAAAAACAGTAAAAATCTGGGACGATGAGTTGATCGTCGGTTGTTCCGGCAGTAAAATTCGGGGCGGGATCCTCTGTGCAGATTCCTGCTGGTCGGTTCTCGACAAAGAACTCGATACAATCAGCGAAAGACGTTATGATCCTTTTTACCTCAATCCGGAAGACCGTAAAATATTCGAACAAGAGATCCGTCCTTACTGGAGGGGACGTTCGAATTACGAGGAATGGCAGGCGCAGATTCCCGAAAAAACCCGAACTTTACGCGACAACGGTGCTGTCTATATTGATCGTAAAGCTGTACGCGGATGGGGAGAGACAACTGCCGGTTACGAGTGGCTGATCCGGGAAGGTTTGGAAGGGATCATCTCGACAGTGGAATCACGAAAAAGTGAACTCGACATTACCCGTCCCGGTGATTACGAGAAAGACTGCTATCTTCAGGCTTTACTGATCGTTGCGAAAGGTATGATCAGGCTCGCTGAACGCTATGCAGCCGAAGCAGGTCGGCTGGCCGGGCTTGAAACCAATCCCCGGCGCCAAAAGGAACTACAGGTTATTGCTGAAGTGTGTGGGCGTGTACCGGCTAAACCGGCCCGGACTTTCCGGGAGGCGCTGCAATCACTCTATTTTTACCAGACAATGATCTTCATGGAACAAAACGCCGCCAGCTATAACCCTGGACGGATGGATCAATACCTCTGGCCCTACTACAAGGCGGACCTTAATGCCGGAAGGATCACCCCCGATGGAGCCCAGGAGCTTCTCGACTGCCTCTGGGTTAAGTTTAGTGAACCGTGCCTTTTTCAGGATGCTTTAACTGCCGAATTCGCTGCCGGTTACCCGATGTTTCAAAATGTCTGCGTTGGCGGAGTCGACGATACCGGTAAAGATGCGGTCAATGATCTTTCTTACATGATCCTGCAGGCAACTATGGATGTGCAGCTTTACCAGCCCTCGCTTTCTGTGCGCTACAGCATGGCTAAAAACCCCAATTCATTTTTGCGCAAAATTGTTGAGTTGGTAAGCATTGGTACCGGTTTTCCGGCTTTTCATAATGACGACCTGGGAATTATGATGTTGATGAACAAGGGTATCCCGCTGAAAGAAGCTTATAACTGGAACCCCTGCGGTTGTGTTGAAACCAACCTTGAAGGACGTCTGCGCCAGTATACCGCCCTTGCCGATATCAACCTCGGCAGTATGGTTGAGTTCACCCTTCTTGACGGAAAAACCCGAAAAGGCAGCCAATATATATCTGCCAGGACCGGAGATCCCGGATCGTTTAAAAGTTATGAACAATTTCTTGACGCCGTCAAAGCACAGATCGCCTATGCTATCCGTGCTGTGGTAGCCGGAAGCCATGTTATCGATGAAATCGGCATAAACCGTCCGGTGCCGGCCCTCTCCCTTACATTTAAGGAGTGTATCGAAAAGGCAAAAGATTATGCCTGGGGCGGGGCTAAATACAACACCGGTAACGGGATCATCCTGATTGGAATAGCTGATTTAATAAACAGTATCGCCGCTGTTAAACATTTGGTTTACGACTGTGAACAGGTCAGCATGTTTCAGCTTCTCGAAGCGCTGGAACATAACTATGAAGGCTTCCCCGATATACTGAAACTCTGCCTTGAAGCTCCAAAGTATGGCAATGACGAACCGGAAGCTGATCTGATTGCCGGTGAAATCTTCACCTATATCGCAGATGAAATTGAACGCTATAAAAGCAAATATGGACGGATGACTCCCGGGATCCTCCCTGTTTCGGGTAATACTCCTTTTGGTCTTGAAGTAGGGGCACTGCCTTCAGGACGAAAAGCATGGCAACCTCTGGCTGACGGTGTCAGCCCCAGCGGGGGCACTGATTTCAGTGGGCCCGGGGCAGTTCTTAAATCGGTCGCCCATATACCGCACGGTCGTTTTGTGCAGGGCACCCTGCTTAATATGAAGGTTGAACCGGCCATGTTGAAAACCGATAATGGCATTACCCAAATGATGGCTCTCCTGAAAAGTATGTGCAGTTTAGGTGTTTACCATGTCCAGTTTAATGTAATTGATCAGGAAACCCTTATCCGCGCCCAGCAGGATCCTGAAAAATATAAAGGCCTCCTGGTGCGTGTTGCCGGTTACACCGCTTATTTTGCCGAACTGGGTAAAGATGTCCAGGATGAAATTATCGGCCGTACCGTTCAACACGGTATATCGGTAGGGTGAGCCCTATGCCCCTCGGAAATAATGCCGTCGGCTCGGTACTCAGAATAGAAAAATCTTCCATCCATGATGGGCAGGGTTTACGTACAGTTGTTTTTCTGAAGGGTTGTCCCCTCAGCTGTGCCTGGTGTTCTACACCGGAATCACGTCATGCTGAACCTGAACGGGGTTTTGATGAAAAACTATGCAGCGCCTGTGGAAAGTGTGTTGAACACTGTCCCTCAGGCGCTCTTTCACTTGCTGATAATGGCTTGCGTGTAGAACATGATCCTTTGAAATGCCGGCTCTGTTTCAACTGCTTTGCAGTATGCCCCAATAAAGCGGTCAAAAAATACGGTGCTCTGCTTTCTGTAGAAGAGGTAGTCCGGGAAATTAACAAAGATGAAATCTTCTTTTTCCACTCCGGAGGCGGCGTTACCCTTAGTGGTGGAGAGCCACTAAGCCAGGCAGAATTTACAGCTGCCATCCTTGAACAGTGCAAAAGAAATGGCATCCATACTGCTGTTGAAAGCAGTTTTCACGTTGAATTTCCCAATATTGAAATAGTGCTGCCCTGGCTTGATCTTCTCTACGTCGATATCAAGCATATGGACAGCAATATGCACGAACTCTTGATCGGCGATAAAAATATGCTGATTCTTGATAACCTTTGCAAGATAAACCTTTCAGCATTTCCCCTGGAGGTAATTATTCGTATTCCCTTAATTCCCGGTTTTAACGACAGCGATAAAAATCTCTCGGCAACCCTTGCCTTTTGCAAAAATATCAAAAAAATAAAAGAGATCGAGCTTCTGGCCTATCACCGCCTCGGCATTGATACCTACCGCCACCTGGGTCAGGAATATTCATGCCGGGACCTCATACCACAGACCCGTGAACAGCTGCTGGAAAGAGCCAACTTTTTAGACAAGCAAAACAGCGGCATTCCGATCAAAGTTGGCAGCGGTTTTATCTAAGCATAAAACCGTAACGCAGTGGATCATCGGGATCGATCAGCATTTTGTTAATTCCGCAGATGTGCGCTGATCCGGTAATCTTCGGTATTACCGCTTCATAAGGGCCAAAACTTTTTATTTCAACTGCTTCACCGGTAAAACAGGTTCCAATGATGCTTTCAACTACAAATGGCTGACCCAGCATTATTTCTTTACGGGCCAAATGAAGGGCTGTCCGGGCACTGACCCCGGTTCCGGTGGGGCTACGGTCTACTTCACCATCTGCAAAAATACAGACATTACGGCTGTGATTTCCTTCCTGATGTGCCGCACCAACAAAAATAACCCCGTAGAGGAAACCGAGATCATCTTCATAAGGGTGCTTTATCTCATGGCTCTCCATCACCGCCAGCTTGATTGAAGTGCCAAGATCGATCAACCTTCTGAAAGCGGCCGCAGACAGTTCTACATCAACTGACTCGGCTTTGACAAAAGCATAGAAAGCCCCCCCGAAAGCCAGATCATATTGAACTTCCCCCAACCCGGGAACAGAGACAACCTGGTCAAGAGCATAGACAAAAGAGGGCACATTGAGAAAAGAGACCTCACTTACATGATCCCCCTTCCACTTTGCCATGGCGGTAACCCGACCCGCCGGTGTATCAATCCGGACCTGTTGGTTGTCACCCTGATTAATTATCAATCCTGTTTCCAGGGCCACCTTGGTTACGGCAATGATCCCGTGGCCGCACATACTGCTGTAACCTTCGTTATGGAGGAATATCACTCCAATATCGCCATCTTCTGTAACAGGTTCAGTAATAAGGCAGCCGTACATATCAGCATGACCGCGCGGTTCCCACATGGTGGCGGTACGCAGGTGATCGAAGTTTTCCAAGGCATATCGCCGCTTGGCCAGGATCGTATTTCCTGGCAGATTAGGGTAACCACCTGTATAGATACGCAGCGGTTCTCCGCCGGTATGCGCATCAATAGCGGTAACCTGGTGCCATTTTTCCGGTGGCTTCCAGTCCATAAACAGTCACCTCCGTTAAATTATCCGCTAACCAGCTTTTTAGCCAGGCATACCAGTGCAATCAGCGCGGCAGCGACGCCGAAAGTCAGGATGATCCCGACTATGTTTTCCATATAGTCGGGCCGGATCAGCAGGATTAATCCAAGCACCAACATCATACTGCCGGCAACTAACTTCAAGAAAAGGCCCTTTTCCTCAGTCATTTTGATCGAGCGCATTCTGATAACAGCCACTGAAAAAATTATCAGCTCTATTAACAGATAGAAAAAAAGATAAACTGCAAACAAAAAGAAAAAATGAATCATGGGCAGATGCATGCCGCTGACGATACTGCTCCAGATAAATGGAAAACCGGCCGTGCAGGGCAGTTCAACCAGAGCTATACCCAGAGCCATCACCGTGGTCGCCAGAATTGTTGGAAGAATCGCATCGGTATAGAAAATGTTTCTGACCTGGCTGTAAAACTTACCTTTGTAGGGATCTGGTATAGAAAAAGAAATACCCTTCTTTTGAAATAGAAAATCTTTGATACTGATCATTCCGAGAACGATAACCACGGCGGCAACAAGGTTGCGAATCCAAAAAAGACGGGCAGCAAATAACATGATATTCAACACACCGAGTATAAAAAAACCGTAAACTGCAGCCGTGACTATTAAGAATGTTATACCGACCAGGAAAATTCTTTTACGGGAAGCGGAATGAACAATAATTGCCAGTAAAAAAGTGAGGACAAACAAGGAACAGGGATTAAATCCGTCAAGTGAGGCTATTATTACAGTGGTCAACAAAACCGGGGCTACTACAAGATCAATCTCACCATAGATTGGTAATCTGATCACGTTTTGAGGCTCTGCAGCGATACCACCCGCAAGTGAAAGTTCGATCGCCTTGATGATTTCGTCCTGAACCGTGTCTGAAAAGCCCAACCAGTAGCGATCTTCGAAAATCAGGGTCGGGAAGCCAAAATGTTCAATACCGAGGGAATCACGGAACTGATCATATTTCCGGCGTCCTTCCTGATTGTAAAATACCTCATATATTTCGACTTTTACCGGATAATCATCGAATAGACCGACATGATCCTCCGGTTTACTGCATACCGGGCAGTGCCCCCAGAAATAATAGAGTACAGGGCTGTTGTCAGTATCATTGGTCTTGTAATCCTGGGCATTGGCAGCACTGCTAAATAAAAAAGCAGTTATGGACAGGCAGAATATAATTATGGCCAGGGTCATTCCAACCTTTTGCATAATTGCTTATTCACCCAAATAGGCCTTGACAATACTTTCATCCTTGCTTAAAATCTCGGCATCGCCTTCCATAACTATTTCACCGGTTTCAAGAACATAACCGCGATTAGCCAGTTTCAGTGCTACCTTGGCATTCTGCTCTACCAGTAGGATTGTAGTGCCTTCTTCATTAATTTGCTTTATTATATTCATGATATTCTGGACGATTATCGGCGCCAATCCCATTGAAGGTTCATCGAGCATCAGCATTTTTGGTTCGGTCATCAGAGCCCGGGCGATAGCAAGCATCTGCTGTTCGCCACCGGAAAGAAAGCCGCCCATCTGTTTTTGCCTCTCTTCAAGGATTGGAAACAGCTCAAAGACCCTTTCCATGCGCTTGTTGCGTTCAACGTTATCAGCCAGGGTAAAAGAACCCAACTCAAGGTTTTCCTTTACAGTAAGTTCTTTAAAGATCATGCGCCCTTCAGGGACATGGATCAGGCCTTTTTCGACAATGGAGTAAGGCGCTGAGTAGGTAACATCTTCTCCAAAAAAAACAACGTTGCCGGCAGAAGCAGGCACCAGGCTTGATATTGTTTTCAAAGTCGTGCTTTTTCCAGCTCCATTTGCACCGAGCAGGGTAACAATCTCTCCCTTTCTGACTTCCATATTGATGCCTCGCAGAGCATAAATTTGACCATAACGCGTTTCCAGGTTGTTGAGTGACAGAACTGTCTCGCTCATACGGCATCCTCCTCTTCTTTGCCAAGGTATGCTTCTACAACCCGAGGGTTGTCGCGCACCTCTTTTGCCGTGCCCTCGGCAATCTTGACCCCGTAGTCAATGACAAATATTTTTTCCGAGACTTTCATAACAAGGCCCATGTCATGTTCGATTAGGAATATTGTTACCTTTCGTTCGTCGCGAATGCGTCGCATCAGTTCGATCAGCCTGGTTTTTTCATCGCGGTTAAGGCCGGCTGCCGGCTCATCAAGCAGCAATAGTTTCGGCTGCGTAGCCAGAGCCCTGGCCCATTCGACCCGGCGCTGATCACCATAGGGTAAATTCCTGGCCATATATTTTTTCTTGTCCAGAATACCGACAAAATCGAGGCACTCCTCTGCTACGTCGCGAATCTTTTTTTCTTCCAATACCTGGCCTTTGTTTCTCAGCACCGCTGCGGTAAAACCGGCACTGGTTCGACAATGCATTCCCGACATGACATTTTCCAGCACAGTCATCTGTTTAAAGAGGCGCAGGTTTTGGAATGTCCGGGCCATCCCCTTGTAGGTGATCAGGTGAGGTTTTTTAAACTTGATACTTTCACCCCTGAAAATCATATCTCCGCTGCTCGGCTTGTAGAATCCGGTAAGGCAGTTGAAAACACAGGTCTTACCGGCTCCGTTCGGGCCGATCAAGCTTCTGATAGAACCTTCCTCAATTTCCAGTGATAGAGTATTGACGGCGCATAGTCCGCCAAATCTTAAGGTCAGGTCTTTTATTTCTAATAGCGCCACTGCAACACCCCATTATAGTTTAGATGAAATACCCTGTCTTTCAGGCCAGATACCCTGAGGACGATAGAGCATCAACAACAAAAGGACCACGGCAAAAATTATCAACCGGTACTGCCCAATATCGCGGGATAGCTCTGGAAAAAGAGTAACAATGACTGCTCCGAGAATTACTCCCGGAATTTTCCCCATGCCGCCAAGAACGACTGCCAAAAGGATCATCACTGAGTGAATAAACATAAAAGATTCAGGGGAGATGGCAGTCATTTTTGCGGCATACACAGATCCGGCAAGGGCTCCGAAAGCCGAGCCGATAATAAAAGCGTAAAGCCTGGTTGAAACCACGTTTATACCCATTGCCGAAGCTGCATCTTCGTCTTCTCTGATGTACTGCCAGGCTCGTCCAAGTCGTGAATCATGGAGCCGGTAGGATATAAAGATTGCAATGATGGCGAGGATAAAAAACATATAGTAAAAATGAACAATCTGATTGAGGACCATTCCGAATAACACCGGCCGCTGGATACCGATTAAACCCATCGCACCACCGGTAATACTGAGGTTCCGGACCGTTAATCTGATAATTTCTCCGAAACCAAGAGTAACAATGGCAAGGTAGTCACCCCGTAGGCGCAGGGTAGGAGCTCCGATTGCCAGGCCGGCAATGACAGCCGCAACGATGCTTACAGGCAGGGTAAGCCAGAAGCTGACTCCATATACGGAGCTCAAAATACCGGTAGTATAGGCGCCTACAGCGAAGAAGGCTGCGTAGCCAAGGTGCAGCAGTCCGGCAAAGCCGACAATTATGTTGAGACCGAGGCAGACGACGATGTAAAAGAAAACATTAGTCATAATCTCCTGTGTAAATCTACTGGAGGAAAGCGGTAAGTAGATCAAAAAAGCCGTCATCGCAATCATAAAGATATAGCGGGGAGTCTTATTGTCAAAGAAGTCATAAAGCTTTTCAATCGCCAATCCAAAAGGATTAATTGTTTTAGCCTTTTGCTTTGTCTCAGCCATAAATGCTACATCCTTTCGCTTTCGATACGCCCAAGGAGACCATTAGGCTTAAAGATCAAAAATAATATCAGGAAGACAAACGAAAATACATCTCTCCACTGTGAACCGATAAATGGAATCTGCGTGCCAAAAGCTTCCAGCAGGCCGAGTAGTAAACCACCGAGCATTGCTCCGGGTATAATACCGATTCCACCAATCACAGCAGCAGTAAATGCTTTAAGACCGATCAGGAAGCCCATAAAAAAATGGACAGTGCCGTAATAGACACCGGCCATGATTCCGGCGGCAGCAGCGAGAGCGGAGCCGACAAAAAACGTGATCGCCACGATCTGATAAACATTGATCCCCATCAGTTGGCAGGTGTCACGATCAAGTGAAATAGCCCGCATTGCTTTGCCGTACATTGTTCTTGTAATGAACAGGTGAAGCATCAACATCAGGGCCAGGGCGGCGATGAGGAGCACAAGCCTTGTCTCAGTCATGCGTAAAGCTCCAATATAGAAACTCTCATGAACAAGACCTGTCGTAAAGGGTTTATACTGCCCCTGGGTAATGATCATTACCGTATTATAAAGAATCATAGATACTGCCAGGGCTGTGATCAGAATTGACAGCCTTGGCGCCTTTAACATTGGCCGGTAAGCGACCCTCTGGATCAAAACTCCGAGCAGGCCAACTGCAACCATGCTTATAAGCAGGGATACAACGATACCTAACCAGGCATTACCGATATAAGGAGTTAAAAATCCAAGTAAAACCAGTCCACAAAATGCCCCGCTCATATAGATATCAGCGTGAGCAAAGTTCAGCAGCTTGATAATTCCGTAAACCATAGAGTAACCGATAGCAACAAGTCCATAAAATGAGCCGACCAGTAAACCGTTAAAGAGCTGCTGTAAAAATACCTCCCAAGCAGTCATCTGTTCACCTCTTAAGCAAGTGCAGACCCGGTTTTATCCGGGCCTGCACTCCTTATTATTCCATCATGTTATTCGGCTAGCGCCCATCTTCCATCTTTGGCAACAAGGATAACAAAGTTGCTTCTGTTAAGGGTATTCTGAGGAGTAAAGCTAACCGGTCCGGTTATGCCTTCAAATCCTGATGTTGCTGCCAGGGCAGCTTTAACAGCTTCACCATCAAAAGATCCGGCACGCTCGATGGCGTCAACCAGAAGGTAAGTTGCATCATACATCAGTCCGGCATAGGCGCCCGGTTCCCTCGGGAATGAGTTGTTATATCCTTCGATAAAGCTCTGCGCAGCCGGAAGGAAGTCAACTACAGGAGGAGCAGTGCAGTAAACACCTTCAGCATCGGCGCCGGCCAAATCGATCAGTTCCTGTGCGCTTGAGCCGTCGCCAACCATAATAACACCTTCATAACCGTTTTCACGGAGCTGTTTGATCAGGAGTGCTCCCAAACCCTGGTAGGCAGTCCAGTATACTCCATCAGGATTAGCAGCCATGATTCTGGTCACAACGGCCGAGAAATCCTGGGTACCGGTTTCAACCCTGTCTTCAGCCAAAACTGCATAGCCTTCTGCTCCCCACTGTGACTTGGTCTGGTCTTTCAGGTCCACTGAAAAGGCAGAGCCATCGTCGACTAGAGCAATCGATTCAACGCCAAGATTCTTGAACCATTCAACTGCTTTTGCCGCCTGAGCGTCTCCGGTGCTGTTGATCATATAAGCCCAGCCCGGGTTTTCATCGATCAGAGAAGTCGCATTGGCTGCAGCAATAACAAATGGTATGCCGGCATCGCCATACAGGCTGAGTGTCGGCAGGGTTGCGCCAGAGCAGTAGCCGCCAACAACTGCAACAACTTCTTCAGATATTAATTTGCTGGCTGCGGCAGTGGCTTTTGAAGGATCGCATTCATCGTCACCGGTAGTGGTAACAATCATGCGTCCAAGCACTCCACCGGCAGCATTGATTTCTTCCACTGCAAGTTTGGCAGCATTTTCCATGTCAATGCCGTCGGCAGCTTCCGAGCCTGTCACCGGCACCATGATCCCGATCAACACATCGCCTTCTCCATCCACCGGAGCTGCGTCTTGCGCACAACCAAAAACGCCAAAAACAAATAATACAGCTACAAGCATCAAAATCCAGTGTTTCCTCATCTTAATTAAATGACCTCCTCTAATTTTAATTGTTGATCAGATTAAAAAACTGAACAAAAACATTACAAATCACTTGCTTTAAAGATCACTAAAAAACTCTTCTTACTGTTGTAACCACCTCCCGATTTTTAAGTAATAATTAGCATACTTATGAAACTATTATACCCATTAATCTTCGTATTGCACGATTTTATTTCTCATTTAAATTGTCAAATTCACTTAACCTCCGGCAATCAGATGATGCGCCTGCACCACAGACTGATCGGGAATTATATATTCGGCCCACCTCTTTTGATCAATGACCCGGCCATTTACCCTGATTATTATTTTGGGAAATGTATAGTTTAATTTATTCAGAAGCATAGTAACGGTAAGGCCTTCCTCCCAGTCTACCTGTTTGCCGTTTACTTCTATCATTAAACCGGTATCCTCTCATAATTCTTAAAGGTTTTTCTTAACAACCTCGACCACCTCAGGAAAATCGATGCCAAGTTTTTGCAGGCTCTCCAGCTTGGGCACTCCCTTGTTGGTCCATCCCCTGCGTTCATAAACGACATCGATCAGGGTTTCGTATCGGCCTTCACGGTAACTGCGCATGGCCTTCACTTTTTCGGCAGTGCTCATACCTTCAGGATCAATGCCCGCATCTTCTTTTAGCTGCCGGTCATATCGTTCAGCACGTGATTCATACTCCTCTTCAGTTACCGGGCCTAGAGCCCTGTACGGAGCAGCATCATGTTCCCTGGTGCCAAATCCCAGTCGCAGGTTAAAAACTCTCTGGAAGTTATAAACCCGCTCAGATTGCCTGATCATCTCTTCCTTGTCAATATTTTTACCGGTTACGGCATTAAAAATGTCAACATAATTTTGAACATGCTCCGGAATTTTTTCCGGGCTGTCTGTTTCCGCATTTCCCTCAGGAAGTATGTCGTTCCAGGGTAATTTGCATAGTCCCTGCAGGCCAAACCAGGTTCTGAACATGGGAAAATAATGCAGGGCTTCCGCTTTCTTCTCAAAGGTTGGCAGTTGGTTGTTAACCATATCCATAAATATCAGCCAGGCTTCGTCATGCTGCGGCCCCTTATTGGTCATGGCGAAGCCGCCCTGCTGGGCCAATGATTCCTTAGCCTGGTATTGCGAATACTCCAGCCCTTTATTTTCCATACCGATATCCTGCAGGAATGCCGGATCTGCCCCGTATTCCTCGGCAAAGATCTTTTTCATTCTCCTGACACCAAGGCCGGCAATTTTACCAAAGCCACGACCCTGGCTTATCTGGTGAATTAGTTCCATCGCCGCCTCGGCATTACCGAAATTGAGTTCGAGTCCACCGGTTATCTCTTTATTAAGGATTCCGTTTTCATAGCATTCCATGATAAAGGCAATCAAGGTTCCCGTTGATATGGTGTCGATACCGTAAGTATCGCAGTAAAAATTTGCCTCGATTACATAATCGGGATCAAAAATACCGCAGTTTGCGCCAAGGCCGGCCGCATTCTCGTATTCCGGTCCATCAACCATAACTTTGTGCCCTTTAAATGGGCCGGTTTGTAACTCAAAATCATCAACAGCCTTGCAGCAGGAGAGCGAGCAGCCTACCCAGCAGCCGTCCGGCATATTCTGTGTGAAACGGCCGCGTAAAACTTCAGAAGAAATCTTGACAGCATCGGGATGAGAACCATATTTGAAGTTATGGACCGGCAGCAGGTCATAATCGTTCATCGGGGTCATCAGGTTGGCAGTTCCGATCTGACGCATCCTGAACTGTTCGCTGTCATATTTGTTAATTTCCCGGGTTATCTTAACTCCTGTCCGGGCAATTGCTGCCGGATCGGCGGGGTTGTTGCTGCGCCCGCCCAGGCTGGAGAACTTTACTGCCAAAGCGGCAATTTTCTTATCTCTGAATACAGTGCCGGTACCACCACGCCCTGCCTGTTTCATACGGGCAGTTTTACGTCTTAGATCATAAAAAGAAAAATTCAAAATACCGATCTTTGTATTGTCACCCCCGCTGCCGGATGAGACAATTGATATATTTTTCTTATCCTTTTCCGATTCGGCCAGCAGTTCGGTAAGCTGTTCGCTGACCAGGTGGCTGGCGGAGGGATCGATAGAAACCTCTTCGATCGTGACCCTTCCCTTGTCACCGTCGATGAAAACAACAACTTCTTTTTCTGCTTTACCCTGGATCTCCAGGGAGTCCCAACCGGAAAATTTGAGGTAAGGGCCGAAAAAGCCGCCTACGTTGCTGTCCATAACTGAATTGGTCAGCGGTGACAGGGTAACAACGAGCGACTTTCCGGAGCCAGGGTACTGGGTAATCCCGCCAATCGGCCCTGATGAAATTACGATTTCGTTTTCCGGATCGTTCCACTTAGTATCAGGATTCACAGCATTCCACAGGTACCAAAGGCCAAAACCTTTACCGCCTATAAATATATCTTTCATCTGTTGAGTTACAGTTTTCGGTTTGATCGAGTTATCGGAAAGGTTTATGTAAAGGGTCTGACCGGAGTAACCTTTTTCGACCGATGCCGGTTCATAGTCATATTCGGCCAAAATTCGCCGTGAAGAGCGAATTTCTTCTATACTTTTTACCATTGTTTAACCTCCTGTTTCTAATTTCATGCTCTAATTTCATGGTGAACGTCCTATTCTTTTTAAGAATTTAATGTTTTTCAGTATTTTGATCTTTTCTTGTCAGTTCCCATTCCTGCTTTTTATCCAACTTCTTCCATGAAAATCGCTTCGGTAGGGCATTCCTTCGTGCAGCGGCTGCAGGAGATACACTTAAAGGGATTGACTAGATCTTCGTGCCAGAACATCGTTGCAGTCGGACAGACTCCGACACAGTTAAAACAGCCAATACAGGTTTTTTTACTGATGACCACAATACCCTTTTTAGTGCGGGAAATTGCCTGAACCGGGCAAACTTCAATACAGTTTCCACACTGGTTACAAACATGGATGGCAACACCCGGGCTCTCTGTGACCTCTTCTACCTGGATCGATGATTTTTCACGGTTATCTTCCTTAAAATAAAAAGAGGAGCACGTCGTCTCACAAGCTCCGCAGAGTGTACATTCTTTTTCGTTAATGCCAACTATTTTCAAAAATATCACCTCCGCTTTTATTATCTGCAGCCTGAACAACTTTATAATAGTTATAATGTTTCTAAGACGATTAATATTATATCATATCTGCACTCGTTTTTCTAAAAAAATAGAATCTGTCTTCAGACAGATCAGCAACCGCTTCAATCCCGGTTGAGATGCTTTGCGATTGCTTGCGAAGCCGGGGTGATTGATAATCCGGCTTTACCTGTACAACGCAGTTCCGGGGGAAGCATTCTACCGACCTGGTCAAAAGCAGTAATTGTTTCATCCAGGGGAATAACAGGATCGAAACCGGCCAGAGCCATGTTAGCAGCGGCAATCGCATTCATTCCTGCCAGCACATTTTTACCGAGGCAGGGCACCTCGACCCTGTTGGCTACAGGATCACAAACCAGTCCCATAATATTCTGCAAAGCGATAGAAGCAGCATCCAGGGCCTGCTTCGCCGTACCCCCGACCATCTGCACCAAAGCGGCAGCGGCCATGGCTG
>Ga0209498_1000140_pt1 | contig 41219 bp, 37 predicted proteins | sample WalLakDeSediment_FD_184131 | JGI IMG/M metagenome (GOLD analysis project Ga0209498, IMG submission 184131) | Lake sediment microbial communities from Walker lake, Nevada to study Microbial Dark Matter (Phase II) - Walker Lake 11/02/13 Deep... | ecosystem: Environmental > Aquatic > Freshwater >... | reverse complement strand
ATCGGCGAAGGGCCCTCCCGTCGGTGCACTGGTCCGATTGAACCTCTATGTCTGTACGTCGTTTCCCAAACCCATGGTTGCGTATGGGCGTGTGTTGCGCCAGGAAGACCGGGGTCACGCCACGATGACCGTGATCGAGTTCATGGCCCTCTCCCAGAGTGTGGTGGATGGGCTCGAGCGCCTGGTCTTCCGGCGGCACCGGCGCGAAGTGGCGCAGATGCGCGGAAGTCTCCGCGCCGGTCCGGATACGGATTGATCCTGGCTGCCCCGTTCGTTCCCAACGGCGGCCGTTCTGGCGTGGCCGGAGGAAAACCCCTACCATAGCGCGCTTGATGCTCCCGCCAGGAATCCGCTTCCGGCGGTTCGTTCGCTGTGACCAGGCATGGCCGGTTCGACACCCGGAACACTATGAGCGCTCCAGAGAAGACTGCCCGTGATCCCGACGATGGCGGCGTGAGTCCGCTGCCGAGCCGTGTGCTGATGATCGCGGGCGACACCGACCGCGCCGCGCGCCTGGAGACCGTGCTCGAGTTCCTGGAGTGCGAGCCCCGCGTCCATCGCGCGGCGCCGGGGCCCGACGAGGTCCGCGCGGGGGATGGCTGGCTGGCCTGCGTCGTCAGCAGTTGCCTGGGAGACGCCCTGTTCGACCTGCTGAACGATCTTCCCGATTTCGTCCCCGGCGTGCCGATCGTGCTGGTGGGCGAGGAGGCGGATTTTCCGGTGCTGACCAAGGCTGCGAAGGCCCAGGTGGTCCGGCGCGTCGGCTTTCCGGTGCGCTACCCGGAACTGGCCGACGCCCTGCGCTCGGCGCGGCACGCGGTGGCGAATGGCGGCCTGGAGGGCGGCAGCCGCGCCGTCGAGCTGTTCCGGTCCCTGGTGGGCAGCAGCCCCGCGATCCAGCGTATCCGCAAGCTGATGACCCAGGTGGCCGCCACCGATGCCAGCGTTCTGATTCTCGGGGAGACGGGCACCGGCAAGGAGGTCGTGGCGCGCAACATCCACAGCGCCTCGAGCCGCCGCGGACGTCCCTTCGTGGCCGTGAACTGCGGTGCGATCCCCGCGGATCTGCTGGAGAGCGAGCTCTTCGGCCACGAGAAGGGCGCCTTCACCGGCGCCCTGACCGCCCGCCAGGGCCGCTTCGAAATGGCCGAGGGCGGGACCCTGTTCCTGGACGAGATCGGCGACATGCCGCTGCCGATGCAGGTCAAGCTGCTGCGGGTACTGCAGGAGCGGACGATCGAGCGGGTCGGCAGCAATCGCAGCATCGCCTGCGACGTCCGGATCATCGCCGCCACCCACCGGGACCTGGAGGCGGCGATCGAGGACAGCCACTTCCGAGAGGATCTCTTCTACCGCCTCAATGTCTTCCCGATCGAGATGCCGCCCCTGCGACAGCGGCTCGGGGATCTGCCGCTGCTGATCACCGAACTGACGGCCCGGATGGAAGGCGAGGGGCGCAGGACCGTCCGGCTCGCGCCGTCGGCCCTGCGCGCGCTCTCGGTCTATCCATGGCCGGGCAACGTGCGGGAACTGGCCAACCTGATCGAGCGCCTGGCCATCCTGCACCCCGGCGAGACGGTGCAGGCCGAGGATCTGCCGCCCAAGTTCCGGCAGGGACAGCCCGGGGCCCCCGAGGGTTTCGACTTTCCCGAGATCGCGGACCCGGGGCCGGGGACCGAGACCCCTCTCCCCCAGGACGGCATCGACCTCAAGGAATACCTCAACGAGCTCGAGGTGGGGCTGATCCGGCGGGCACTGGATGACGCATCCGGGGTGGTGGCCCATGCCGCCAAGCTGCTCGGCATGCGCCGCACCACCCTGGTGGAGAAGATCCGAAAATTCGGGATCCAGCGTCCGGAGGACGTGCCGGATAATTGACGGGGCCGGTTTCGTTTGACCAGTTTCCATCTGATTCTGCAAGAAAAAATAATCTGGCATCATTTCTGCTTACTCTCCCGTGAACCGGTTTGGGCGACAGCGTTCCGTCGCCGCCGGGCCCGACAGACGAGAGAGGATGTGCCTGATGATCGACACCCCGACGGTCTTGCTGGTGGACGAGGATCCGGGTCTGCGCGCCAGGGTGCGCGAGCACCTGTCCCGGGACCATTGCCGGGTGCTCGAGGCCGAGCACGGTGAGGCGGCGCTGAACTGCCTGGGACGCGAGCCGGTGGGAATCGTCTTCGCCAGTCGCGAGGCGCAGCCGATGGGCGGGATCGAATTCCTGCGCCAGGCCAGGGGCCGCAAGCCGGAGCTCCCGGTGGTGCTCACCAGCTCCGACGGCAGTGTCCAGGCGGCGGTCTCGGCCATGCGCGAGGGCGCCACGGACTTCCTGGTCAAGCCCTTTGGCGTCAACGCCGTTTCCGAACGCATCCGGCAGTTCACCCAAGGCAGCAAGGGTCCGGCCGACGGCCTGGTGCTGGAGGACGCGCGCAGCCTGGAGCTGCTGAAGCTGGCATCCCGGGTTGCCGCGTCGGAGGTTACGGTGATGCTCAACGGCGAGTCGGGTGTCGGCAAGGAGGTCTTTGCCCGCTACCTGCACGCCCACTCGTCCCGGGCCTCCCAGCCCTTCGTGGCCATCAACTGCGCGGCGATCCCGGAGAACATGCTGGAGGCGATGCTGTTCGGCTACGAGCGGGGTGCCTTTACCGGTGCCTACGAGTCCCGGCCCGGCAAGTTCGAACTCGCCCAGGGCGGTACCCTGCTGCTGGACGAGATCTCCGAGATGGAGTTGAGCCTGCAGGGCAAGCTGCTGCGGGTTCTGCAGGAGCGCGAGGTCGAGCGGCTGGGCGGGAAGCGCATGCTGAGCCTGGACGTGCGCGTGATCGCCACCTCCAACCGGGACCTGCGTGCGGAGGTCCAGGCGGGCCGGTTCCGCGAGGATCTCTACTACCGTCTCAGCGTCTTCCCCCTGACCATCCCGCCGCTGCGCGAGCGACCAGGCGACATCCTGCCCCTGGCGCGCCACTTCCTGGCCCGTCACGGCCGCGGCATCGAGACGCCCGAATTGACGTCCTGCGCGGCCATGCAGCTGCTGAGCCACACCTGGCCCGGCAACGTCCGCGAACTGGACAACGTGATGCAGCGGGCCCTGATCCTCCGCCACGGCCCCGGTGTCGACGCGACCAGCATCCGTCTGGAGACGGTGGGCGCGGGCGACCGCGGCATGGGCATCATCAGCCCCGCCGCATCCGATCACGGCCATGTGCTGGATCAGGGTCTCCGCTCTCGGGAGGAACAGATGATTCTCGGTGCCCTGCACGCCGAAAGGGGAAGCCGCAAGGAGGCGGCCGCGCGGCTGGGCATCAGCCCGCGCACCCTGCGGTACAAGCTGGCCCGGCTCCGCGATGCCGGCCTCGCGATCCCCTGAACCCGAGCCCGACCCCGGCGCCCGGCCACGCGGAAAGGCCTGCCCGGCACCGGGGTCCGGGACGGTGTCGAGTCGAATGAAGTGGTTTTTGATAATGTGTTGGCATCGGGTAATGAACCCTTTGCGATGATCTCTTCGAGGAATATGAAATGAGCGAGATGCAGATCAACCAGGTGCTTTCCCAGATGCGGGCGCTGGCGCAGAACTCCGGTGTCGGGGAGGCCGTGCCGCGTGGACCGGGTACGACGGATTTCGCCAACCTGCTCAAGCAGAGTCTCGATCACGTCAACCAGACGCAGCAGGCCTCGCGTGCACTCTCCACGGCCTTCGAGATGGGTGACCCCAATGTCAGCCTGGCCGAGGTGATGGTGGGGATGCAGAAGGCCAGTGTGTCCTTCGAGGCGGTGAACCAGGTGCGCAACCGCCTGCTGTCCGCCTACCAAGAAATCATGAAAATGCCGGTCTGAACGGGGCGGAATCCTAGACATGACGACTTCATTGGCAACCATCAACGACCAGTTCCGCGGGCTTGCAAACCTGCCCCTGGAACGCCAGATCGGCCTGATCCTGGCTGCGGCTGCGGCGCTGACCCTGGTGGTCAGCCTGGTGCTGTGGCTGACCCGTCCCCACTACGTGGTGATGTATCCCAACCTGCCCGAGCGGGAGAGCGCGCAGGTGCTCGAGGCACTGGACCGAAACGCGATCCCTTACCGGCTGGACCCGGTCTCCGGGGCCCTGCAGGTGCCTGCCAGACAGGTGCACGAGGCCCGCCTCAAGTTGGCCAACGAAGGTCTGCCCAAGGCCTCCGGATTCGGCTTCGAGCTGCTGGAGCAGGACCAGGGGTTGGGCACCAGCCGGCTGATCGAGGATGCCCGCTACCACCGGGCCATCGAGGGCGAACTGGCGCGTTCCATCGCCACCCTGGACAGCGTCGAGAGCGCGCGGGTGCACCTGGCCCTGCCGCGACAATCGGTCTTCGTGCGTGACCGCACCAAGCCCACGGCCTCCGTGCTGCTGAATCTTTACGCGGGCCGTACGCTGGACGAGGGACGGGTGGCCGGCATCGTGCACCTGGTCTCGTCGAGCATCCCGGACCTGGAACCGGAGCAGGTCACCGTCGTGGACCAGCGCGGACGACTGCTGACGCGGCCGACCGGCGATGTCGACGGCATGGCCTCCAGCGGCCAGCAGCTGGATTTCACCCGCCAACTGGAGGAAAGCTACGTCCGGCGGATCATGGACATCATCACCCCGATCGTCGGTGCCGATGCGATCCGCGCCCAGGTGGCGGCGGACGTGGACTTTTCCCGCATCGAGCGGACCACGGAGGCCTTCGATCCCGATGCGGCATCGGTGCGCAGTGAACAGATTTCCGAGGACGAGACCCGCGGTTCCGGCATGTGGGGTGTTCCGGGTGCGCTCACCAATCAGCCCCCGGAGGCGGGCAGGATAGGCGAGCGACTGGGCGAGGAGGCCCAGGACCGCGGGGACGGCCCCGGCTCCGTGAGCCGGCGCACGGTGCGCAATTTCGAACTGGATCGCACGATCAGCCACATCCGCGAGGCGCCCGGAGGGCTTCGGCGGCTGTCCGTGGCCGTGGTCGTGGACCACCAGGGCCGGACCAACGAGGAGGGTGTGGTCGAACGCGTGCCGCTCAGTGAGGAGGAAATGGTGCGGATCACCTCGCTGGTGCGCGAGGCCGTGGGTTTTGATGCCGGGCGCGGCGACAGCGTGAACGTGATCAATGCCTCCTTCCGCCCGGCGGATCTGCCCGAGCCGCTGCCCGAGCCGCCGGTCTGGCAGGAGCCCTGGTTGCTGGACCTGGCGCGGGCCCTGCTCGCGGTGATCGTGGTGCTGGTCGTCGCGCTGGCGGTGGTGCGGCCCGTGCTGCGCGGCCTTGCGGAGCGCGGGGCAGGAAGCCGGGGGGAGCAGGAACAGGCCCGGCTGGCAGCGGCCAGGGGCGAGGATGGCGGAGAACGCCCGGGAATTGGTCATGATGCCTACAAGGCGCTCACCGCTCCGGGGGGCGGCGACAAGACCTATGAGATCAACCTGGAAACCGCGCGGAGCATGGTGAGTGAGGACCCGAAACGGGTGGCGAAACTGATGAAGAACTGGATAGCGAGCGATGGCGCAACTGGATGAGAATGGCGAGCGCACGGGGGGCGAGCGGGCTGCCGTCTTCCTGATGAGCCTAGGCGAGGAAGCGGCCGCCCAGGTCCTCAGGCACATGGGAGCCAAGGAGGTGCAGCGCCTGGGTACCGCGATGGCCAACCTGAGCAGCGTGTCCCGGACCGAGGTCGCCGAGGTGCTGGACGAGTTCATCCGGGCCATCGGGGATGAGACCGCACTGGGCGTGGGCTCCGAGGAATACATCCGCAACGTGCTGACCTCCGCGCTGGGTGAAGAGAAGGCCGGGGGGCTGATCAACCGCATCATGCTGGGCCGCAACTCCAAGGGCCTGGAGGCGTTGAAGCGAATGGATCCCCGGGCGGTCGCGGGCGTGATCCGGCAGGAACACCCGCAGATCGTCGCCATCGTGCTTTCCTATCTCGAGCCCGATCACGCCGCCGAGGTCCTGAGCCTGCTGCCCGACAAGGCCCAGTCGGACATCCTGATGCGGGTGGCCAGCCTGGACGGCATCCAGCCCACCGCCCTGCAGGAACTCGACGAGATTCTGGAGCGGCAGTTTGCCATGGATGGTTCCGCGCAGGACTCCCCAGTGGGCGGGCTGAAGAGCGCGGCCAGTATCCTGAACTTCATGGATTCGTCCAAGGAGGCTGCGATCATCGAGCGCATCCGCGAGACGGACCAGCAGCTCTCGCAGCAGGTCGAGGACCTGATGTTCGTCTTCGACAACCTGCTCGAGGTCGATGACCGCAGCATTCAGACCCTGCTGCGAGAGATCACCAGCGAATCCCTGATCCTGGCGCTCAAGGGCGCTGACGAAAAGGTCCGGGAAAAGATCTTCGGCAACATGTCCAAGCGCGCGGCGGAGATGCTGCGCGACGACCTGGAGGCCAAGGGTCCGGTCCGGTTGAGCGAGGTGGAGAGCGCGCAGAAGGAGATCCTGAACGTGGCCCGGCGCATGGCCGAGAACGGCGAGATCATGTTGGGCGGCCAGGGAGGGGAAGAGTTTGTGTAACCGTGATCCAGATGGAGTGGCGGGCGGGCTTGACCGGCGGCGCTGCAATCGGTCCGCCTGTCGCGTTCCGGCGCCCCGCTGCCCGGAGTCGGGGTCGTGAGCCGGCGCATCCTGGCCGGGGAATCCGGCGATCAGGTACGCAGGTGGCTTGCACCCGAGGTGGACGTCCCCGGACGGCCGCGCCCAGCGCCGGCCGCCGTCGATCCCATTCCGCCTCGCGAGCGGCCGCAGGCACCGCCGCCTGCCGAACCGGCACCGCCGCCGCTGACCATCGAGCAGATCGACCAGATCCAGCGCGAGGCCCGCGAGGAGGGGTTCCGGCAGGGCGAGGAGGAGGGGCGCCGGGCCGGTGCAGCCGCGGTGCTGGAGGAGGCGGAAAACCTGCGGCGGGTACTCGATTCCATGATTCCCTTCGCGGCGGGACTGGACCAGAGCCTGGAGCAGGAACTGGTGGTCCTGGCCACCACCGTGGCGCGGCAACTGGTGCGCCGCGAATTGCGCACGGATCCCGGGCAGATCGTCGCCGCGGTGCGCGAGGCCCTGGCCGTGCTGCCCAGTTCCGATCGGCGCGTGCGCCTGCACCTGCACCCTGAAGATGCCCGCATCGTCAGCGAGGCGCTGCACCTCTCCGAACTCGAGCAGCCCTGGAATGTGATCGAGGACCCCACGCTCTCCCGCGGCGGTGCGTGGCTGGAGACGGACACCTCCCGGGTGGACGCCACCGTCGAGAGCCGGCTCAACGCGGTGATCGCCGAGATGTGGGGCGGCGAGCGGCGCGGCGACGAGCGAACAGCCGCCGAGCGGACAACGCAGGAAGCCAGGGAAGGGGGTGCCTCATGACCCTGCCCGCGGCCCTGGATCCGGAACTTCGCGCCGCCGCAATGCGGAGCTCTCTCGGGCATTACCGCCGTCGGGCCGAGCGCGCCCGGCTGCTCACCGCCGAGGGCCGGCTGGTGCGCATGGTTGGCCTCACCCTGGAGGCCGAGGGCCTACAGGTGCCCGTGGGCAGCCGCTGCCGCGTGGTCGGCGCTGCCGGCGCCGAGGTGGAGGCGGAGGTGGTGGGCTTCTCCGGTGAACGCGTGTACCTGATGCCGGTCGGCAAGCTGAGCGGGCTGACGCCCAGCGCCCGGGTCATACCCACGCAGCACAACCGCGAGGTCCTGGTGGGAGACGCGCTGCTCGGCCGCGTGCTCGATGGCACCGGGCGCCCCCTCGACGGCCGCGGTCCGCTGCCCTGCGAGGACCGGGTCTCGCTGGATGGCCGGGCCATCAATCCGCTGGCACGGCATCCCATTCATGAGCCGCTGGATGTCGGCGTGCGCGCCATCAATGGGCTGCTGACCGTCGGCCGCGGCCAGCGGATGGGACTGTTTGCCGGCAGCGGCGTCGGCAAGAGTGTATTGCTGGGCATGATGACGCGCTACACGGAGGCCGATGTGACGGTGGTCGGCCTGATCGGCGAGCGCGGCCGGGAGGTCAACGAGTTCGTCCAGAAGATCCTCGGGCCGGAGGGGATGGCGCGGGCGGTGGTGGTCGCGGTGCCCGCTGATCATTCCCCGCTGATGCGGCTGCATGGCGCCATGTTGGCCACCTCCATCGCCGAGTATTTCCGCGACCGCGGCCAGAACGTGCTGTTGCTGATGGATTCGCTGACCCGCTTCGCCCAGGCGCAACGGGAGATCTCCCTGGCCATCGGCGAGCCGCCGGCCACCAAGGGCTACACACCTTCCGTCTTCGCCCGCCTTCCGCAATTGGTGGAACGGGCGGGCAACGGGGAGCGGGGTGAGGGCTCGATCACCGCCTTTTACACGGTGCTGACCGAGGGCGATGACCACAACGACCCGATCGCAGATGCGGCCCGGGCCATCCTGGACGGGCACGTGGTTCTGTCCCGGCACATCGCCGATGCCGGGCGCTATCCCGCCATCGACATCGAGGGCTCGGTCAGCCGCCTGATGAACGAAATCGCCGACCCGGGTCAGATCAAGGCGGCGCGCCTGTTCAAGCAGGTCTATGCGACCTACCAGCACAATCGGGATCTGATCAGCGTCGGCGCCTATCAGCGCGGCGCGGACCCCCGAATCGACGCCGCGATCGAATATTTTCCGCGTCTCGAGGCCTATCTGCAGCAGGACATGCGCGAGCCTGTGGACTTCCGGGAGAGCCGACGGGCCTTGGATGCGCTGACCGGTCAGGAGGAGGGCCCCGCCACGCCCCAGGCCGACCCGGGTCTGCCCGCCGCACTGGACAGCAGGGGATCACGGTAACCCATGACGCGTTCAAAACGGATGCAGCCCGTGGCACAGGTGGCCGAGAGCCGCCAGCAGGAGGCGGCACGCCTCCTTGGCGAACGGCAGCGGGTCCTCGAGGAGGAGTTGCACCGGCTCGACCAGTTGCAGGAATACCGGGGCGAATATGCCCGGAAGTTCGAGGATGGCGCCGAGTGGACCGGGCTGCACGTGCGGGAGTACCGCGTCTTCCTGGCGCGCCTGAACCAGGCCATCGAGGAACAGGTGGTGCGGGTGGAGCGGCTCCGTGCCGACCTGGAGCAGAGCCGCGGATACTGGACCCGGTGCCGGGTGCACCGCGATGCGGTGGACAAGGCGGTGGACCGGCTGCAGGCGGACGAGCGACGGCAGGAGGACCGGCGGGAGCAGGCCGAAAGCGATGAGCTGGGGCAGCGGCTGCGCCGACGTGAATCCTGAGATCGTCGCTGAAGAACTGGGCGGAAGGACTGGCACGAAACTTGGATGGTGCAGGGTCAGCTCCTGCAGATTGAATAACGAATCACGACACGCGGCCGGTACCCTCCGTCCGGGACCAAGGGACACAAACATGCAAGCATCCGCTACGCCCCTGAATCTGCCGTCCGGTCTCCTGCAGGCCCTGGGCGACCTGAATATCCTGCCGGATGGGCCTCCGGATGCGGCCGGCGGGGATTTCTGGACCCGCCTTGCCGCGCAGTTGGAACAGATGGAGGAGGTCGCCGGAGCCCTGCCGCAGGAGATGGACGCGGACCATCTGGCGGCCTGGCTGGCCGCCGGCCTGGGGGGCGACGGCTTGCCGGAGGCCGGCAAGGACTTGCCGCTTCCGCCCGGGCTGGTGCTCGACGGCGATGAGCAGAGCGAGGGCGAGGGGGCGACGTTTCACCCCGGCCATCTTCTGGCCGCGGCAGTGCACGCGGCCGCAAGCGGGGATCGCGCCGGTGGCGCGCCCCCATTTTCCGATGGCCCGGAGACCTTCAAGCGCATCGGGTTGGAACTGGCGGCCCTGAATGCACGGATCGCGGAGACCCGGCTCGGCGCCCAGCCTCAGGGGGCTGCGCTGTCGGCCGAGTTCATGCGCGGGTTCCCGGAGCTTGCGGCCCTGAATGCCCGGATGACGGAGATGCCCCTGATGGGTCAGATGCCCGGATCCGCTGCTTCGGCGATGGCCTCCGAGAGGGGTCCGCTGGAGCTTGCGGCCCTGAATGCCCGGACGACGGAGATGCCCCTGATGGGTCAGATGCCCGGATCCGCTGCTTCGGCGGTGGCCTCCGAAAGGGGTCCGCTGGAACTGGCGGCCCTGAATGCCAGGATGGCGGAGGCCGCGCCCCAAACGGGTCAGGCCCCGGCGGCTGCGCTGGTGGCCGCGGAATCCGGTACCGGTTCTACCTCGCCTTCGACCAACCCGGCCGGACCCAGGCTGTTCAACCTGAATGTTCCTCTGCACCAGCCTGGCTGGGATCATGCCCTCGGCAGTCGGGTGCGCTGGATGGCCAACCAGGGTGTGCAGGTGGCGGAACTGCGGCTCAGCCCGCCGAACCTGGGGCCGCTCCAGGTGCGGCTGCAGGTCGAGGGTGACCGCACCCACATCAACATCCTTGCCCCCCATGCCGCCACCCGCGAGGCCGTGGAAGCCGCCTTGCCGCGCTTGCGGGAGATGTTCGCAGAGAGCGGCATGAACCTGGGCGATGTGAACGTCCGCGAGGAGAACACCGGCCGGGGCGGTTCCGGCCATGAAGGCGAGGCCGACCACGCGGGCGCCGAAGCCGGTGACGCCGAATCGAAGCTCGAGGCCACCCGGGAGGGCGGTGTGTCCCTCAGCCAGGGGTTGGTGGACTACTACGCCTGAACCCCGGTCCCGGGCCGCCCCGTCTTCCGGGTCGGCCCGCGCGGGGAACCCCTGCACCACCAGGGCACGCCGTCCCTCACGGTCCTCACGCCAATGCTCCATTGGCCATGTCCCGACTCCCCCTGCCATCGACTGCCCGACAAGGCGGCTTCCCGTCCGCGTGGCGGCTTTTCGACGTCCCCAGTGGCTTCGACCCGTCAAAAGCTCGGCGCGCGGTCATCTTAATTTTGTAAGAACATGAAATAAATAGAAAAAATATCTTATCTGACCATGGCACGGCATTTGCTCAAGTCCCTGCAGGAAAGAACCTGGGTGAAAGCGACATGGCAGAAGCGAATGAAGAACTGGATCTGGGCCTTCAAGGGGCCAGCGGCGGCAGGCTGAAGCTCGTGATCATCATCGTGGTCACGGTGCTGGTGGCGATGGGCGCCGCCGGCGGCGCCTGGTACCTGCTTGCAGGTGGTGAGCCGGCGGCCGAGGCCAAGCCTGCCGCCGTCGCCAAATTGCCCCATGTCTACAGGGCCCTGGAGCCGGCGCTGATCGGCAACATCGACGGGCCGGGACGCGTACGGTTCGTCCAGGTAGGGCTGGTGATGGCTGCCAGGGACCCGAAGGTCCTGGCGGCCGTGGACGAACACACGCCCGTGATCCGGAACGACCTGATCATGCTGCTGAGCGGGAAGACCTATGAGCAGCTGAACACGGCGGAGGGCAAGGAAACGACCCGCCAGGAGATGCTGGAAACCATCCGGAGCGTGTTGGAAGACCGCACCGGGAGCCCTGGCATCGAATCGATCTATTTCACCTCCTTTGTGATGCAGTAGGTCGATCATGGCTCCCAGCGACCTGCTCTCCCAGGAAGAAATCGATGCCCTGCTGCACGGGGTCGACAGTGGTGGCGTCGATATCGAGGCCGACCTGCAGGCGAAAGACGGCATCGCCCGTGATTACGACTTCACCAGCAAGGACCGCATCGTGCGCGGCCGGATGCCCACGCTGGACATGGTCAACGAGCGCTTCGCACGGTTCCTGCGCATCAGCCTGTTCCGCCTGATGCGCCGCTCCGCGGAGATCACCCTGCGCGGGGTGAAGATGAGCAAGTTCTCCGAGTACGTGCACTCCCTGTCCGTGCCCACAAGCCTGAGCACGGTGAAGGTCCGGCCGCTGCGGGGTACCGCGCTGTTCGTGCTCGACTCGAGCCTGGTCTCCATCCTGGTGGACAACTTCTTCGGCGGCGATGGCCGCTACCACGCGAGGATCGAGGACCGGGAGTTCACGCCCACGGAGCTGCGCGTCATCCGGGTCACGCTGGACCAGGTCTTCGTCGACCTGAAGAAGGCCTGGACCCCGGTGATGGAGCTGGATTTCGAGTACATGAGCTCGGAGGTCAACCCGGAATTCACCAGCATCGTCAGCCCCTCTGAAGTCGTGATGGTGTCCTCCTTCCACATCGAGTTGGACGGGGGCGGCGGCGAGTTTCACGTGACGATGCCCTATTTCATGATCGAACCGATCCGCGAGCTGTTGGACGCGGGCATCCAGAGTGACCGCCCCGAGGCGGACGAGCGCTGGATCCGCAGCCTGCGCGAGGAGCTGAAGGTCGCCGAGGTGGAGGCGTCGTCGGTCCTCGCCGAGACCACGCTGAGCCTTGCGCAGGTCGTGAAGCTCAAGGCGGGGGACATCATTCCATTGGAACTCCCCAAGCTGGTGCTGCTACGCGCCGAGGGCATCCCTGTGGCCAGGGGCAAATTCGGTATCTCCGAGGGAAGGAACGCCATCCAGGTGACCGAGCGCGTCTCGCGTCCGAACTGATCACGAAGAGGATCACGAACCATGAGTGAAGACATGAAGCAGGACGTCGAACGGGAGCCGGCAGCGGACGTTGCCGAGCCCGAAGCGGGGCAGAAGAGGGCGCAGGCTGCGGCCAAGGAGCAGCACGGCCGAAAGAAGGAGCCGGTGGAAAAGGCCAGTTTCGAGTCGCTGTCGCGCGATGGCGCCGCGGCGGCCGAGCGGGAGGACGTGAACCTGGACGTGGTCCTGGACATCCCCGTCACCCTCTCGACCGAGATCGGACGGACCCGGATTCCCATCCGCAGCCTCCTGCAGTTGAACCAGGGTTCGGTCGTGGAGCTGGACCGGCTGGCCGGCGAGCCGCTCGACGTCTACGTGAACGGCACCCTGATCGCCCATGGCGAGGTGGTGGTGGTGAACGAGAAGTTCGGCATCCGCCTGACGGACGTGATCAGCCCCGCAGAACGTGTGAAGAAGCTCAAGTAGTGGCACCGGCGAACGACAAGCTGTCGCGTACGGTCGCAGCGCATGACGCGCGGGCGCACGGCGACGCCAACCCCGGGCGGAAGCCGCGTTTGCCGACCTTCCTCCGTCGCGCCGCCCTGCCGCCGGTCGTCGCCATGGGCCTCTTTCCCGGAGCCCTGTTGGCCGAGGCGGCTCAGGGTGGCTGGCCGATCTCGGGAGGCGCCGGCATGAACGCCGCCTACCTCGCCCAGATGCTGGTGGGGCTGGTGCTGGTGGTCGCGGCCATCCTGGTCCTGGCCTTCTTCATGCGCCGGGTTGGTGGCATGCAGTCACGCCTGGGCAGTGAGTTCCGGGTCCTGGGCGGAATTTCGCTGGGATCCCGGGAGCGCATGCTGCTGGTGCAGGTGGGCGAAAAACAGCTGGTGGTGGGCGTGGCACCCGGCCGGGTGCAGACGCTGCACGTGCTGGACGAGCCCATTCGCACCGAGGGGCCAGTGCGGGGCGTGGACGCGCAGGGCGAAAGTCCCTTTGCACGCAGACTGCGGTCGGTTCTCCAGCGGGACCAGAAATCATGAAGTTCCGTCACGTCGCAGTCCCGGGCCTGCTCCTGCTGGGATCGGCACTGCAGCCGGCCTGGGGCCAGGCGGGGCTGGAGGTGCTCAGCGTCACCACGGGGCCCGAGGGCGGGCAGACCTACTCGGTGACCCTGCAGATCCTGCTGCTGATGACGCTGCTGAGCCTGTTGCCGGCGGCGCTGATCATGCTGACCTCTTTCACCCGCATCATCATCGTGCTGGCCCTGCTCCGCCAGGGCCTCGGCACCTCGCAGACGCCTTCCAACCAGATCCTGCTCGGCCTCGCGCTGTTTCTGACCCTGTTCGTGATGACGCCGGTCATGGACCAGATTCACGTCGATGCGGTGCAGCCCTACATGGAGGATCAGCTGTCCGCGGAGCAGGCGGTCCTCGAGGCCAGCGGACCGATCCGGGAATTCATGCTGTCCCAGACGCGCGAGAGCGATCTCGCCATGTTCGCCAGCATCAGCGGACGGGACGGCTTCGAGTCTCCCGACGACGTGCCCTTCACGCTGCTGATCGCCTCGTTCGTGACCAGCGAGCTGAAGACGGCCTTCCAGATCGGGTTCCTGATCCTGATCCCTTTCCTGATCATCGACCTGGTGGTGGCCAGCGTGCTGATGTCCATGGGCATGGTGATGCTCTCGCCGCTGATCATCTCGCTGCCCTTCAAGGTGATGCTCTTCGTACTCGTCGATGGCTGGGCGCTGATCATGGGCACCCTGGCAGCGAGCTTCTACACATGAACCGGCGTGCCGCGATGACATCGCCCCGCGCCGCATACCGCAAGGAACTCCTGCCATGACCCCCGAGACGGTCGTCGAAGTCGGACAACAGGCGCTGATGGTCGTCGTGCTGCTCAGCGCGCCGGTCCTGCTCACCGCCCTGACCATCGGCCTTGCCATCGGCATGATCCAGGCCGCGACCCAGATCCAGGAGATGACGCTCTCGTTCATACCCAAGCTGCTGGGGATGTTCGCGGCCCTGGTCATTGCCGGGCACTGGATGCTGGGGCTGGTCGTGGATTACACGCTGCGTCTCTACGACAGCATACCGGGCCTGATCGGGTAGCCGGGAAGGATTCGGTCGCACCCGGTTTCCGGGGCGGCATGGGAAAACGCATATGCATTTTACAACCGCCGAAATCACTGCCTGGGTCGGGTCCCTCCTGTGGCCCTTCCTGCGCATTGGCGCCATGCTGGTGGCCGCGCCGCTGTTCGGCGCCGGGACGGTCACGGTGCGGATCCGGCTTGGCTTCGCCTTCCTGCTGGCGCTGGTGGTGGCTCCCCTGATCCCGCTGCCCCCGGCGGTGGAGCCCCTGAGTCTGGCAGGCATGGTGATCAGCGTGCAGCAGATCCTGATCGGCCTGACCATCGGCTTCGTGATGCAGATGGTCTTCAGCGCGATGACCCAGGCGGGCGAGACCATCGCCCTGTCCATGGGCCTGGGCTTTGCCTCCATGGTGGATCCCCAGCAGGGAGTGCAGGTGCCGGTGGTGTCCACCTACTTCGTGATCGTGTCCACGCTGATCTTCCTGGCGCTGAACGGCCACGTCGCGTTGATCGAACTGACCCTGATGAGCTTTCACAGCATGCCGGTGGCCGTGGACGGCATCGTTCGCGCGGATCTCTGGAACCTCGTGAACTGGGGCAGCACGATGTTCGTATATGCCCTGCTGGTGGCGCTGCCGGCCGTGGCCTCGATGCTGGTGGTCAACATCTCCATGGGTGTGGTCACCCGTGCCGCACCGCAGCTGAACATCTTCGCGGTGGGCTTTCCGATGATGATCCTGCTGGGCTTCGTGCTCCTGCTGCTCACGCTGCCGGTGCTGCTGCCCCAGTTCACCGAGCTCCTGGCCGAGGCCTTCGGGCTGATGGGCAGGATCACCGGACGCTAGGGCCATGGCCGAAAACGACACCTCCCAGGAAAAAACCGAACAACCCACTCCCAAACGGCTGCGGGAGGCGAGGGAGAAGGGTCAGGTCGCCCGGTCCAGGGAGCTCAACACGACGCTGGTCCTGCTGGCGGGCGCCGGCGCGCTGCTGCTCATGGGCGGTGGGATCTTCCAGCGCCTTCAGGAGATCCTGCGGCGCAGCTTCACCATCGAGCGGGAACTGATCTTCGACACGGGTGCGATGCACGCGATGCTGCAACTGCGCATCACCGAAGGTCTGATCATGCTGCTGCCGGTGTTCCTGGTCCTGATCGTCGCGGCGGTGCTCGGGCCGTTGTCCCTGGGGGGGGGCGGCTTCTCGGGCAAGGCCATGGCGCCCAAGTGGAGCAAGCTGAACCCGATCTCCGGGCTCAAGCGCATCTTCTCCCTGCAGGGACTGATGGAGTTCGGCAAGACCCTGGCCAAGTTCGTGCTGATCGCGGCCATTGGAGGGCTGCTCCTGTGGCAGCTCTCCGGTGCCCTGATGGGACTGGGTCATCAGCCCCTGCAGCGGGGGCTGATGCACGCCGGCTATATGGTGGGCTGGACCTTCCTGACCCTGGCGGCCACCCTGATCCTGGTGGCGCTGGTGGACGTGCCCTTCCAGCTCTGGAACCACCAGAAACAGCTGCGCATGACCAAGCAGCAGATCAAGGACGAGTTCAAGGAGACCGAGGGCAAGCCGGAGGTCAAGAGCCGCATACGCCAGACCCAGTACGACATCTCCCGGCGGCGCATGATGGGAGAGGTGCCGAAGGCGGACGTGGTGGTGACCAACCCGACCCACTATGCCGTGGCCCTTCGCTATGACCAGGAGGGCATGCGGGCGCCCCGGGTCGTGGCCAAGGGAGCGGACCTGATTGCCGCCGAGATCCGCGAACGGGCACGGGCGGCCAATGTGCCCCTGTTCTCCGCACCGCCCCTGGCGCGAGCCCTCTACTTCACCACCCGGCTGGACCAGGAAATCCCGGCCGGGCTCTATGTCGCGGTCGCGCACGTGCTGGCCTACGTCTATCAACTGCGGGCCGCCACCCAAAGCGGCGCGGCCCGCCGCCCCGATCCGCCGACCGACCTGCCGGTGCCCGACGACCTGCTGCGCCGTGCGCCACCTCGCGAGGACTGATCCATGAACGCCTTCATAGATACCCTGAGGACCGTCGGCAAGGCGGGTATCGTCACGCCCATGCTGCTGATGGCCCTGTTGGTCATGCTGGTGATTCCGCTCCCGCCGCTGGCGCTGGATGTGCTGTTCACCTTCAACATCGCGCTGTCGCTGGTGGTGATCCTGGTGGCCGTGTATACGCCACGGCCCCTGGAGTTCGCGGTCTTCCCGACGGTACTGCTGGTGGCCACCCTGTTGCGGCTGGCGTTGAACGTGGCCTCCACCCGCGTGATCCTGCTGAATGGGCATACCGGCACCGATGCGGCCGGCAACGTGATCCAGGCTTTTGGCGATTTCGTGGTGGGCGGCAACTACGCCGTGGGCCTGGTGGTGTTCCTGATCCTGGTGATCATCAACTTCGTCGTGGTCACCAAGGGCGCCGGCCGGGTATCGGAGGTCAGTGCGCGGTTCACCCTGGACGCGATGCCCGGCAAGCAGATGGCCATCGACGCGGATATGAATGCCGGTCTGATCTCCCAGGACGAGGCGCGCAGGCGTCGGGACGAGATCGCCCAGGAGGCGGATTTCTACGGATCCATGGACGGCGCCAGCAAGTTCGTGCGCGGCGATGCGATCGCCGGCATCCTGATCCTGGCGATCAATATCATCGGTGGCCTGGTGATCGGCACCATGCAGCACGCCATGGCCCTCGGAGACGCGGCCACGAACTACGTGCTGCTGACCATCGGCGACGGCCTGGTGGCGCAGATTCCGTCGCTGCTGCTGTCTTCGGCCACCGCGATCATCGTCACCCGGGTGTCCGCGTCCCAGGATATGGGCAAGCAGGTGTTCCAGCAGATGTTCGCGACTCCGCGGGCCATGTACGTGGCCTCCGGCGTGGTGGGCTCTCTGGGTCTGGTTCCGGGGATGCCCAACCTGGTGTTCATCTCCCTGGCCGCGTTGATGGCGTCCAGCGCCTACCTGACCGCCCAGCGGCGCGCGGCCGAGGAGGCGGCGGAGATGGAGCCCCTGGTGGCGTCGGGTCCGCCGTCCAACCCGGAGTTGCGGGAGCTCTCCTGGGAAGACGTGCCGCCGGTGGATCTGATCGGGCTGGAGGTGGGCTATCGGCTGATCCCGCTGGTGGACCGCAGCCAGGGCGGCCAGTTGATGGGCCGGATCAAGGGCGTGCGGCGCAAACTGTCCCAGGAACTGGGCTTCCTGATCCAGCCGGTGCACATCCGCGACGACCTGGACCTCGGGCCGAACCACTACCGGATCGCCCTGATGGGCGTGACGGTGGGCGAGGGAGAGGTCTTCCCGGACCAGGAGCTCGCGATAAACCCGGGGCGTGTCTTCGGGGAGATTCCCGGCACGGTTACGAAGGATCCGACCTTCGGGCTGGAAGCGGTCTGGATCGATCCGGCACTGCGCGAGCAGGCCCAGGGCCTCGGCTATACCGTGGTCGATGCAGGCACGGTCGTCGCCACCCACCTCTCGCAGCTGCTGAAGGAACAGGCCCAGAAGCTGCTGGGTCACGAGGAGGTCCAGCACATGCTGGATGTGCTGGGGCGCCAGTCGCCGAAACTGGTGGAGAACCTGGTGCCGAAGACCTTGAGCCTGGGGGTGGTGCTGCGCGTGATGCAGACGCTCCTGGAGGAGCAGGTCTCGATCCGGGACATGCGCACCATCGCCGAAACCCTGGCGGAACACGGCGCCAAGAGTCAGGATCCCGGCGTTCTGACCGGCGCCGTGCGGGTATCCCTGTCCCGCGCGATCGTGCAAGGCATCGTCGGAACGGCCTCGGAGCTGCCTTTGATCGCGCTCGACCCGTCTTTGGAACAGATCTTGCAGAAGTCCTCGCAAGGCGCCGGCAGCTCCGGTCCGGGCATCGAGCCCGGTCTTGCCGAGCGGCTCCAGAAGTCCATCGCCGAGGCGGCCCAACGCCAGGAGATGGCGGGTGAGCCAGCCGTGGTGGTGGTCTCCCCGGACATCCGGGCCTGGGTGGCGCGCTGGCTGAGATCGGCCGTGAGAGGACTGAGCGTGCTGGCCTACACGGAGATCCCGGACACCAAGCGGATCCGCGTGGTGGCGACGGTGGGACGAGAAGAACGGAAGTAGGGGGACGGCAATGGGCGAGTGGGGAATGGGCAGGGACGACAGCGAGCCGGGCGGCGGATTCCTCCGCTGCGTGCGCGGCAGTCACCTGCCGGGCTCCGCTTCAATCGACGCAGCAGGCACTGACTGGTAGGGACCATGAAGATCAGACGCTTTTTCGCACCAGACATGCGCCAGGCCATCCGGCTGGTCCGCGAGGAACAGGGGCCGGAGGCCGTCATTCTCTCCAGTCGCCGGGTGGAGGGTGGGATCGAGATCGTGGCCGCCATGGACTACGACCAGGCGATGTTCAGCGAGATGGCCGCGGATGACGGTGCAGGACGGCTGGCACCGGCTGCGGCACCGACTCCGGAGCTGGCGGGCGAACCGCTGGAGTCGCTGGGGCCATTGCCATCCCTGCAGCCAACGACGGCAGCAGACGCGACGGTCCCGTCGCGGGTGCCGCGGCAGTCGAGCGCGGAGCGCCGGGACCGGGACATCGTATGGTCGCAGGATCCCACCCTGGTGGCCATGCAACGGGAGATCGAGGGCCTGCGGTCCATGCTTCATGACCAGTTGGCGAGCCTTGCCTGGAACGACCTGCGCCAGCGGGACCCGGCACGCGCCCAGCTGGTCAGCCGCCTCGAGCGGCTGGGTCTGGACGACGGCCTGGCCCGGGAGATCGCCGGCGCGGTAGGCGCCCCGGATCGCGGCGAACCGGCATGGCGCGAAGCCCTGGATTCATTGGCGGAGCGCATTCGCGTGGTGCCCGAGACGCGGTTGGACGGGGAGGGTATCATCGCGCTGGTCGGACCCAGCGGAGTCGGCAAGACCACCACGGTGGCCAAGCTGGCGGCCCGTTACGCACAACGGCACGGGCCGCAGTCCCTGGCGCTCGTGACCACCGACGCCGTGCGTATCGGCGCGTATCGGCAGCTGCAGACCTTCGGCCAGATCCTCGGCGTGCCGGTCTACCTGGCGCAGACGGGACGTGAGCTGGGCAACATTCTTGCGGGGCTGAACGAAAAGCAGCGGGTGTTCGTGGATACTGCCGGCATGAGCCAGAGGGACCTGCATCTCACCGAGGAAATGGCCGGGCTGGCGGCCCTTCCCAGCCTGCGCAGCCTGCTGGTGGTGGCGGCGAACACGCAGCAGTTGGTGCTGGAGGAAACCTTCCGTGCCTTCTCGCACCTGCCGCTGGAGGGTGCCGTGATCACCAAGCTGGACGAGGCCGCAAGTCTCGGGCCGGTATTGTCCGCGCTCTGCGGGGGTGACCTCCCATTGATGTACGTCAGCGAGGGGCAGCGGGTGCCCGAGGATCTGCAGCCCGCCCGGGCGCAGCGGCTGCTCAGCCGCGCGGTCTCGCTGGTATCGGAACGGTCGGAAACCAAGTCCGCAACCAAGGAGGAACGCGCTCCCCGGCGCGTCCTCGGCAACCTGGATTCATTTGCCCATGCGTGCCTCTGATGATCAAGCAAGTGGACTTCACCGCATGAATGCCCTTCGCCCCGTACAGGTGATCGGCGTCGCCAGCGGTAAGGGCGGGGTCGGCAAGACCAACGTCTCGGTCAATCTGTCCGTGGCCTTGGCCCGGGGCGGCCGTCAGGTGATGCTGATGGATGCAGACCTCGGGCTCGCTAACGTCGACGTGCTGCTTGGGCTGCAGCCCCGGAGCAACCTCTCCCACGTGCTGAACGGCGAGATTGGCCTCGAGGAGACCCTGATTGAGGGTCCGGCGGGGATCTCCATCGTGCCGGCGGCCTCCGGCGTGGCGCGCATGGCGGACCTCGATCCGGCACAGCACGTGGGCATCATCCGGGCCTTCAGCGAGATGCGCCAGCCCGTGGATGTGCTGGTGGTGGATACGGCGGCAGGGCTTCACGACAGCGTGATCAGCTTCTGCCGCGCGGTGCAGGAGGTCCTGGTGGTGGTCTGCGATGAGCCGGCGTCCATCACCGACGCCTATGCCCTGATCAAGGTCCTCAGCCGAGATCACGGGATCTCCCGTATCCGGGTGCTCGCCAACATGGTGCGCGGAGCGGAAGAGGGCAGGGCCCTGTTCCGCAAGCTCACCGCCGTCTGTGACCGCTTCCTGGATGTGACCCTGGACCACGCGGGATCGGTGCCCCACGACGAATATCTGCGCAAGGCGGTACAGCAACAGAAGGCGGTGACCGAGGCCTACCCCGGCAGCCCCTCGGCGAAGGCATTCAAGGAACTGGCACGACAGGCCGATAAATGGCCTATACCGGGGGGCAGCAGTGGGGGGATCGAATTCTTTGTGGAGCGTCTGGTTGGTTCCGGTGCCAGTGACCGGGAACGGCCGGCGTTTGTGGTCTAGCCATGTACCCGACGGAACTCCTGGATCGCAACCGGCTGGTGGAAAAGCACGTACCGCTGGTCAAGCGCATTGCCTACCACCTGCTCGGGCGGCTGCCGGCGGACGTGCAGGTGGACGATCTGATCCAGGCAGGCGTGATCGGACTGCTGGAGGCGGCCCGTCTTTACGACGCCAGCCAGGGTGCCAGTTTCGAGACCTATGCCGGTATCCGTATCCGCGGCGCCATGCTCGATGAGGTCAGGCGTTCCGACTGGACGCCCCGCTCGGTGCATCGCAACGCGCGCCGGGTCAGCGAGGCGGTGCGGGCCGTGGAAAATCGGGAAGGGCGGGAGGCACAGCCCCTGGAAGTGGCCGCCGAACTGGAGGTCGGACTGGACGAGTACCAGCGCATGGTAAGCGACGCCGTGTCCTCCCGGGTACTGAGCTTCGAGGACATCTTTGAGCCGGAGTCGGAGGGTGAGAACCGCTTGCCCGGTAGCGAACCGGACCCGCTGGAACGCCTTCAGGACGAGGGGTTCAGGGGGGCACTGGCCGGTGAGATCGATCGCCTGCCGGAGCGTGAAAAGCTGGTGATGTCGCTGTACTACAATGACGAGTTGAACCTGCGGGAGATCGGTGAGGTGCTGGGCGTCAGCGAGTCACGGGTCTGTCAGTTGCACGGGCAGGCCCTGGTGCGGTTGCGTGCGCGCATGACCGACTGGACTGGCCGGGTGGCCGAGGCGTGAAGGCCCGGACGGACCAACGGCCGTGCAAGTGCGCTGCCACCCGACACGGTGGGTCCCTGCCCGCGGTGGAAGGGATCGGACCCGGCTGCGCGACGAGCGCCCCTGCACGAGGACGTGAGTGATGGAAACGAAGACCAGGCAGTTCTGGGCCAAGGCACGGATCGCTCCGTGGCACTTCGGCGAAAGCGACGCGCGGGTGTGACGGAACGCGATCATGGATATCCTTAGCGTCGTCGGTCTGCTGCTCGCACTGGTCGCCATCCTGGGCGGCTCGGTCGCCAAGGGCAGTGGCATCGATGCGCTGTGGAATGGTGCCGCCTTCGTCATCGTGGTGGTCGGCACCGTCGCCGCGGCGCTGCTGCAGGCCAAATTGCAGGCGTTCATGCACGGCATGCGCATCATCTCCTGGATCTTTACCGCGCCCCGTATCGATACGGAGGAGGCGATCGAGAAGTTGGTGAGCTGGAGCCAGATCGCGCGCAAGGAAGGGTTGCTGGGGCTCGAGACAATGGCGGAACAGGAGAGCGACACCTTTTCGAAAAAGGGTCTGCAGCTGCTGGTGGACGGGACCGAGCCGGAGACCATCCGCAACATCCTCGAGGTCGATCTTGGTACCAAGGAGCAGTTCGATCTCCAGGGCGCCAAGATCTTCGAGAGCATGGGCATCTACGCGCCGACGCTGGGCATCATCGGTGCGGTCATGGGCCTGATGGCCGTGATGCAGAACCTCGCCGAACCCGACAAGCTGGGTCCCGGTATTGCTGCGGCCTTCGTGGCAACCATCTACGGCATCGCCTCCGCGAACCTCTTCTTTCTTCCGGTGAGCAACAAACTCAAGATGACCATCCAGAGCCAGACGGCCTATCGGGAAATGATCATCGACGGGATCACGGCCATCGCCGAGGGGGAGAACCCCAGGAACATCGAGACGAAATTGCGGGGCTACGTTCTGTGATCGCAAGTCCGCCAATCTTCCATGACGACGGCATCAGCCGCCGATAGGTTTGCTTGCCCATGCCAAGACGCAGGAAACGTCACGAGGAACACACCAACCACGAGGCCTGGGCGATCCCCTATGGGGACCTGATCACCCTGTTGCTCGCCTTCTTCGTGGTGATGTATGCGCTGTCCTCCGTCAACGAGGGCAAGTTCCGGGTGTTGTCGGAATCCCTGTCGGCCGCCTTCCGGGGTACACCGATGGCGCCGGAGCCCATTCAGGTGGGAAGCCTGGCTCGCTCGCTGCACACATCGCCGGCCGGCGACGCGGGATCCATCATTCCCATGGATGTCGCGATACCCAGGGTTCTGCTGGATTCCAGCGATTTCGATGGCCTCGACCCGGACGCGGGTGGAATGTCCGGTGACGAGGGCCTGCGGGAGGACGAGTTGCGGGAGGCCGCGCGCGGCATGAGCCTGATTGCCGATCTCATCCAGCGGGCCGTGGCCCCCCTGATCGATGCCGACCTGATCCGCATGCGACGGGAACACTTCTGGGTGGAGGTGGAGATCAATACCAGTCTGTTGTTCGCAAGTGGCAGCGCGGAGATCTTTCCCCAGGCGCGTCCGGTGCTAGACGAGCTGTCCGGAATCCTGCAGGACCTTCCCGTGCGGGTGCATGTGGAGGGTTTCACCGACGATGTCCCGATCAGTACGGCGCAGTTCCCGTCGAATTGGGAACTGTCCGCGGCCAGGGCCAGCAGCGTCCTTCGACTGCTGGTCGAGAATGGCCTGGATCCCACGACGATGGCGGCCATCGGGTTCGGAGAGTACCGCCCCATCGCCGACAACGAGACACCCGAGGGCAGGCGTCAGAACCGGCGTGTGACCATCGTGATCCTCGCCGACCATGTCCCCCGACTGGACCGCCGGCTGGATCCGGGAGCCCTGCGCGACGATGGGGACCGGACGTTGCCGGCAGAGCGGGGGCGCAGCCCGTGAATGCCCTGAGGTCGCCGAGCGTCACGGAGCCCGCGGGGGCCGTCCCGGCCACGCGCCTGTCGAGCCTGGGCCGGAGTCGCGTCCTTCAGCGGTGCCTCGGGCCGTGGGATCGGAATCATGCCTGCTGAACTCGACCCGGTCCGTCCCGTCCACCCGTCCTGGCCCGGGCGCCGGGTCCCGGAAGAAGGTGACGAGAGAAAGCGCCAGAGGCCGCCGTCCGGTGGTGATGACCGCCATGACCAGGACGGGGAAGAGCACGGCGGCGAGAGGGACGGCGGGCCCGGCGATCAGGGAATTGCTGACCACGGGGGCCGCGACCCAAGGCAGCGGCACCCCGGTGACGACCGAGCGGGCCATCACGTGGACGAATACGTATGAACGCTTTGATGATCATGGTGACCGTGGCTGTCTTCCTGTTGGCGATGGGTGCGCTGGGCCTCGCTGCCTGGATCTCGATTCGGGTTCAGCACCTGCAGCGCCGATTGGCGACCCAGGAAACCGAGCTGTTGTCGTTGAAGGGGGCACTGAGTGCGATCTGCTCCGACGACATGGTCACCGATCAGCGCCAGGTGGAGATGGAACAGCGGCTGCGCCTGCTGGCGGATCAGCAGGAACAGTTGCTCATGCGTGACCCCGAGACCGGTCCCTACCACCACGCGCTGCGCCTGGCTGCGCAGGGTGCCAGCCGGGAAGATCTGGTGAAGAATTGCGGCCTGAGTCGTGGCGAGGCCGAGTTGCTGCTGTCGCTGAATCGGCCTTCGGGCGATGCCGGGGGTTGACCCGGAACCCGGTCCTATTCCTGGCCCGGCCTGCGGCCGCTGAGAAAATAGACGAAGGCCAGGACCTCGGCCACCGCCACGTACAGGTTTTCGGGGATCTCATCCCCCACCGGGACCTGGGACAGCGCTGCGGTGAGCAGGGGATCGTCGTGTACCGGGACGTCGTGCTCACGGGCAATCTCGAGGATGCGTTCCGCGATCAGGCCGCTGCCGCTGGCGGTGATGCGCGGCGCCCGTTCGCCTCCGTAATGCAGGGCCACTGCCTTGCGTGGTGGCCGTCGTGGCTCCCGGCTCATGCGTGATCGTCCAACACGGGCCGGGTCCGAACCCGGGGCTGCTGCTTCGGAGGCTCGCCGGGGGCGCAGCCCAGGTCCCTGACCTTCATCTGGCGCCCTTCCAGCGCCTCGCGGAGTCTCGGCAATTCCCCGCGGACCCGGGCGACCGTGTTCTCGTCTTGGACCCACAGACGGGTTCCAACCTGATCTCCGGATACCGTGATGCGCACATGCACGGGTCCGAGTCCGGGGAGGTCGAGAGCCATTTCCACCCGCCAGACCGGGGTCTGGTCCGGGACGCCGCGTTCGCGCTCACGCTCCATCAGCAGGTGAACCAGATCCACACCATCCCCGCTCCGCAGGGGCAACTCGAGGAGCCATCGCAGATGTCCGGATTCGGCATTTTCCACCGCGCTCCACTGGTGCAGGGCGAGGCGGGCGAGGGCCTGGTTGGTGCTGGTGCGAAGCCCGTCGAGCAGCGCCTGCCGTCCAACGTTGGAGAGTTCCGCGGTCAGTCGCGCCTGTGCCGATGGGGGGGATCCGGCGCGCGGCGGGGCGACCTCCCGAGCGGATCCGATGATCCAGGTTGGGTGGGCGGCGGTCTGCGGCAGGGCGCGGGCGGACAGGGCCGTGGTGGGCGTGGTCGGTGTGGGGAGTCGGTGCGCCGACCCGGTATCCGCGCTGGCCGCGCCGGAGCCGGGCCTGCCCTGCGCGGCGGGCTTGCCCTGGCCCGCGGGTCTGCCCTGTGCGCGCAACTGCATCGCCAGGGAGAGGAGGGCCGATTTCAGGTCTCCGCCAGCCGTCGCGGCCCCTCCCTGGCCGATGGCGAGGCCGGCCAGGGCGGCCTCGTGGAAGATGCCCGATGCCAGCACCGCCTGGCGCAGGCCCTCCGGGCGCGTTGCCTGCGTCGCTGTGTGCAGGCGCCCGAAGAGGTCCTTGATCGCCGCCTGCACCGATCCGGGCAGGGCGGCCGTGGCCCCGGGGTCACGGCTCATCGACCACAGGGCGGCCAGCAGGGGTGCCTGGCTGCCCTGCGCCGGTAGCAGGCCGGTCAGCGCGGTGGGCGCCCCTGCACCCGGCCCGCTCCCGGCTCGGCCTGCCGACGGCTGGGCGGCGGGGGGCTGCGACAGCAGGCGCAGCAACGGCTGCGTTCCCGCCCGCACCACCTCGAGGCTCAGCCGGCTTCCGGGGGGCATTGCCGCCGGCAGACGCAGGCTCAGCTCCTGGTCGCCGATGCGGACCCGTGTCTGCTCCCCGGTAGCGCTGCCGCGGACCACCTGGGCCTCCAATCGCTGCCCCGCTTGCCAATCCGGTGCCCGCAGATTGGGGCTGACCAGGGTGGCCTTGAGGGCGGGGGGCGGTATCTGCATGCATCACCCGACAGGCCGAAGGGGCTTCCATCGTACAACCTGCCGGGGTACATCGCGAAGGCTGGCCGGGCATGGGCACGGCTGCGGCCTGAATTTCCCTGTTGGTTGCCAGTCTCAGGTATTGTGCACCCTACGGCCGTCCTGGCCGGCGGTGCCTCCTGAACCCGAACCGTGATGTCCGCGCCCATGAAGAATCTGTTCTGCCGCCTCACACTGATCCTGTTCCTGTGCCTTCCTGCCGCGCAGGTTGGTGCGCAGCAGTCGATCGAGATCATCGATCTCCAGAACCGGCCCGCGGCGGAGATCATTCCGCTGATCGAACCCCTGCTGGGTCCCGACGACGTCGTTACGGGGACGGGGTTTCGGCTGATTGTTCGTGTGGCTCCAGCAACACTCAGCCAGCTGCGTGAGGTGCTCAGCGCGTTCGATGCGGTTCCCAGGAATCTGGTGGTCAGTGTTCGGCGCGGTGGTGTCGAAACGACCCGCGAGCGCGAGGCGCAGCTGCAGGGACGCATCGGCGATGTGACCGTGGGCGATGGGTCCGGGAGCCGGGTCATCCACCGCCAGACCAACGACCGCGACCACGGCGTTCAGACCCTGCGCGTGCTCGAGGGGCAGGCCGCCTTCATCCATGCGGGTGAATCCATTCCCGTCCTGCGCCACGGCGGCATCGTTCTTCCCGGTGCCTTGGTCGGGCCGGAGATCGACTACCGCGACCTGGAACGTGGCTTCCTCGTGCGCCCGTGGGCAACCCCGGAGGGGCGGGTGCGGATCGACATCCAGCAGGTGGACGAGCGAGAGAGCCGCAGCGGTGGTGGCCGCATCGAATTCCAGCGCGTCGATACCGTGCTGTCGGGTGCAATCGGCGAATGGATCCGGATCGCCGGTATCGAGAACCGGCGCGATCTGACCGAGCGGCGCGTGCTGGGGACGCGCCGGGATCAAGGTGCCGGGGAGACCGAGATCCACGTTCGCGTGGATTGGGCGGACTGATTCCCCGGATGCGCGGATTCCTCGGCCTGGGGGTGCTTGTCGTCAGCCTTTGCTGCACGCCGCTACTGGCCCGGGAGCCCGTGCTGCTGGGGGTCTTCCCGGACCGGGTGCTGGTCGAGATCGACGGGCAGCGCCTGGTGTTGATGATGGGGGCTGACGTCACGGAGGGAGTCCGGCTGCTGTCGCCGGATACCCGCACCGGTACGGCCTGGCTGGAGATTCAGGGGGAACGCCGCCAGTTCGCCTCGGTGCGGCGCACGGAAGGTCCGCCCCGGGCCGACACGACTGCGCAGGCGCGCGTGTACCCGGATGCCTCCGGGGCCCTGACCGTCGCGGGCAGCATCAACGGCCATGCGGTCCGTTTCCTGGTGGACACCGACGCCCCCATCACGACCCTGGGCGCTGTAGAGGCGCAACGCCTGGGCATTGCGTACGCCCGTGGCGACCTGACCCAGGCGCGTACCGCGGCGGGCCTGTCATTCGGATACCGGGTGATTCTTGACCAGGTACGCATCGGTGGGATCGTGTTGGAGGAAGTGGAGGCCGTGGTGCTGCAGTCGGATGCACCGCGCCTTCCGGTCCTGGGCGCGAGCTTCCTGAGCCGGGTTCAGGTGCAGCGGCAGGGCAGTGCCCTGTTGCTCCAGCGGTAACCGTAGCAGCCTGTCGGCCTTAGGTGCCCTCGCTGTCCCAACGGTGCAGCAGGAGTAGTCCAAGCCCGACGGGCTGCTAGTGGGCCATGGTCTCCTGGACCGATCCGAAGGTTCGAATCCAGGGCTGGTTGCGGCGAACGGAGGCGGGAAGTCTGTTGACGGCTGCGCGGGCGCCAGCCAGGTCGGGGTAATCTCCCACCACGAGGGCATACCAGTCCTGATCGTTCCGACGCGTTCGAAACCAGGCGGTCTCCGTGTCCAGGGAGAGGCGGCCCGCATACCTGCGCAGGGCCTCGAGGTCGCCGCCGGCGATGATCTGGATGGTGAAACGATCCGCGGCCCGGGCCTGCAGCCAGGTCGGATCACGCAGGTCGCGACCTGCGGGCGCCGGCTGCGGTTGCGTCGTGGCGGGGGTGGCCGACGGCGACACGGGGGCCTCCGTGCTATCCCTTGGTTGCGTCTGAGCCGTATCGGGTTCCTGCGAGGGTGTTTCCGGGACCTGAGAATCCACTTGCGGTGCTGGTGAGTCCTCGCGGCTGGGCACCGGGGTCGGCTCCGCAGGGCTGAGCAAGGAGATCTCGGGCTCCGGTTCCGCGGGGGAGGCCTCGGCGCTCTCCCGGGCGGGTTCGGGTTCCGAGGCCGGGGCCTCGGCAGGCTCCCGAGCGGGTTCCGGGTCGGCGGCTGGGATCTCGGCGAGTTGCGGTATCGGCGTGGGCTCGGGGAACGGCACCCTGCCGATGGCCGCCTCGCCACCCGGATCCGGGAGATCGGTGGTCTCCGGGTCTCGGGGCGCGTCCGGGAATTCGATGGGTCCCGGTGTGGGCAGCGTGGTGGCGGGCGCGATTGATTCGCGGATGCTCGGCTGGTCGGATGGTGACTCCGCCGCGAATCGACGATCGGGCATCGGCAGTAAGGGCGGCTCTGCGGGAGCTTCTCTCAAGACGGCGGTACCGCTGGGTTGCTGCAGCGTAGCCGCATTGCCAGGCCGCTGTACCTCGTCTCCCGGAAGGTAGAGGAGCCCCACCACGACCAGCGTGACCAGCACGGCGGCCGCGCCTCCCGCGGCAGGCAGTGTCCAGCGCTGCTGCCAGCCCGCCCGTGTACTTCCGGGAGCCCGGTGCCCTGTTCCCTGCTGCACCGAGGCCGGCTCCGTCCCCATGGTCTGCAGATAACGGTTGGCCACGAGGTTGATGTCCATGGGCCGGCCGCCGCTCTCCTGGTGGATCGCGGTCGCGATCGCGCCGGAGAGCAGGCTCGGGTCACGCGCACCGGCCGTCTGCAGGCGCTGCCGAAGATAGGCCTCGGTCTGGGCCTGAGTCAGGGGCCGGAGGCGGACGCCGATGTGCTTTTCCGCAGGCGTGTCGGCATCGACGCACTGTGCCAGCAGATCCTCGAGGCCGGGCTCGCCCGCGAGCAATATGCCCAGGGTGCTGCTGCAGTGGCGATTCACCTCGCGGCGCAGGCGAAGAAGCGCCGCGAGGACCTCTGGCGCCAGTACATGGGCATCGTCGATCACGAGAACCGGACGCCGCGCCCCCCGGCAAAGGGTCAGGAGAAGCCCCGCCAGCGGTGTGTTCTCGGCCGCGTTCGCTGCCTTGGACCACTGCTGCCGAATGGCGTATTCAATGCTTGGGAAGGGTGCCCCCGGCCGGCCCTTGAAACCGCAGAAGAGCAGGGAACCCTCTCCCCGCGAAAGGAGTTGCAGCAGCTGCGTGCTCTTCCCCGCGCCATGCTCACCGAGCAGCAGCAGTGGCTTGGTATCGGTCTGGAGGCGCTGCATTAACACGCCAACCGGCATGTCGAGGGCGGGATCGCTATACACGAAGCCCTCTGTTGCCTTGGCGGCAAAGGGCTGGCCCCGCAGGCCGTGGCGGCGCAGGACTTCCACGCCCAATGGGGAGTCGTTCTCGCTCGGTTGGGAAGACGGCGTCATGGAGTGGTCTCGGATGGCACTGGCAAGGCTATTTTACGATGACTGGCTTCGACAATCGGGTGAGCGCGCTGCCGATGGAGTGCATGCACGGGCCTAAAGGTACAGGAACGAACGGGGTCCGCGTTAGGTGAGTCGTGAATCAATGATGGTCCCGAGTTCCATCGAATCCGTTTGAAAGATGCGGCGGCAGGACGACGGGTGGCACGTGAGGCGAGGAGCGGTTCGCTTCCTGTGGGCGGGCGTCAGGCCGCCGTGCTAGCGTCGATGCCGATGCGGTCGCGCCCGCCACCCTTGGCTTCGTAAAGCGCGCGGTCGGCAGCGCGGACCAGATCCAGCGCGCTTCCCGCGCGGCGTGGTCCGTCCATGTGGCTGGCCAGGCCGATCGACACGGTGGAGTGGAACGTGACTGCCCTGGAGCCCTCGTACACCTGTGAAACGATAGCCTCGCGGACCCGTTCGAAGACGCCGCGGGCATTGTCGAGCCCGGTGCCCGGAAGCAGGGCGACGAACTCGTCCCCACCATAGCGCATGATGAAATCGCGCTTGCGTAGATGCTCTGTGAGGATGCGCGCTGTACTGGAAAGAACCGCATCGCCGACCAGGTGCCCGTGCGTGTCATTGATCTCCTTGAAGTGATCCAGGTCGATGAAGGCCATGGTCAGAGGCCAGCCGTTCTCGCTCGCGAGCAGGAATTCCTGTTCGAGGACCTCATCGAAGCGGCGTCGGTTCTGAAGTCCGGTCAGCGCATCGCGGTTCGCGGTCTCGCGCAGGTGCCGGGTCACGTCCTCCATGTCCTGAACCTGACGTTGCTGCTCTGCAACCTCTTGTATAAGTTGCATATTTCTGGCCGCAAGGATCTCGCGCGCCTGGTCGGTGACGCCGGCGGCCTGCCGCGCGGAGATGACCTCGGTGTCGTACAGGCCAGCGACGTCGGGCAGCACCTCGGAAACCCGCGTCAGCAGAGTCTCCAACGACGCCCCATCCATCCCAAGCAGGCGCCACGCGCTGCGGGCGAGTCGCTCGGTCGCGGCGTCGCGATCCTCGTGCTCCAGATACAGGTCGGCGATCTGGCCGGCGACCGCGACACACTTGACGAATGCCCTGGTATCCGTGGGGATCCGAGTACTAAGCGGGTCGTGGACCATGGAAGCGATCGGTACGAGACGCTCGGGCAGGCCCCAATGGCGCATCAGCCAGGAACCCGCTTCACCATGATCCGAGCCCAGGTGTTCCCGCTCGACACTGAGCAGTTGATCATGCCCCGTCGTTTCCTTGAGCAACGGGCGATAGTCCTCGGGAATCGCTGCGTCAAGCGCCAGGATGCCGATGTCCTGCAGGAGTCCGGCCAGGAAGGCCTCCTCGTGGTCCTTGAGTTTGATGATCTCGCTGATCATTCTGCCTGCTGATGCAGAGATCAATGCCCGGCGCCAATAACGATTGATGCCCCGGGCGGCATCCTTTTCGCCGTTCAGAATGTCACCGAGTGAGAAACTCAGCGCCAGGGTCATGGTGGCGTTGAGGCCAAGCACGACCATGGCCTGACGCAGGTTGTCGCTGCGTCGGCGCTGGGCATACAGGGCGGAGTTGCTGGCGCGAAGTACGCGGCTGGCCAGGGCAGGGTCCTTGGACAGCAGCCGGGCGAGCGACGTGAGGTCGACGTTCGGATCCCGGCCCAGTTCGAGGATCGCAATTGCGATTCCGGGTGGGCTCGGCAGGTTGGGACAATATTCGAGAGCGCTACGAATCTTGGGCGTCATGGTGGTGTCTTTCGGTCGTCCGTCCCGCACGTGGTTTGCCTTGCCTTATCTGAAGCTGGCGAACCAAACACCATCATCAGCCGCATTCATTGGCGTCTTAATATATTTTTGCAAATTAACCTCCCCGGCCCCGTCGGTCAATGAAATGCCGGGCGGCGATGCCGGATCATGCACTGGCATGAGGTTCCTGCCGTGCTCCGCCTCCTGCCTTTGCGGCAGTCCTCGCCGTGGCCGGGTCTACTCGCCAATGAGATGCAGGAGGATACGGCGCCGGTTCGCTGCGCTTCGGTGCTCGAACAGAAAGATACCCTGCCAGGTGCCCAAGCCCGGCCGTGCATCGTTCACTGGCAGACTCAGGTGGGTCTGGGTCAGGGCGCTGCGCACATGCGCGGGCATGTCGTCGGGGCCTTCCGACCGGTGCCGGTACAACGTCGTCTCCTCCGGAACCAGGCGCGTGAAGAAGTCAGCCAGGTCGTCCCGGACATCGGGGTCGGCGTTTTCCTGGATCAGCAGGCTGGCGGACGTGTGCTGGACGAAGAGCGTCAGCAGGCCGGTCTCGATCCCGCTGTCGCGGACCCAGGCCGCAACCGCGGGGGTGCACTCGTACAGGCCCTTGCCAGCCGTTTGCAGCGTCAGCGTGTGAGTGGCCTGGCGCATCGCAATCCTCCGGGGTCGGGGTTGAATGATTCGGAGCCTCATGGGTCAGAGGCATTGGGTCGATTGGCATGTCTGCACGGTTTCCGCAGCAGAACCTCGAGCTCCTCGGCGAATGGCCGCGGCTGGAGCCTACCCCGAAGCCCGATCCGTTGCCATTGGGCGCGGGTTCCGTCCCGCTTGGCCTGTGGATATCCCTGATCCTGGGCTCTTGTTATGATGCTCGCTTGACCACTTTCTGACACGTGGCGGAGATACGATGCTGCAATCGATTCGTGACAAGGCAACCGGCTGGCTTGCCTATGTCATCATTGGCCTGATCGCCATTCCGTTCGCCCTCTGGGGCCTGGGTGAGTATTTCGGTGGCGCAGGGCCGCTGGTGGCGGCCGAGGTCAATGGACAGGAGATCCCGGTCCGCATCGTGCACCAGGAAACCCGAGCCCAGCGCGAACAGCTCGCGCGCATGTTCGGTGGACAAATTCCTGCGGACGTCTTCGATGAGCGCGCGATCCGCAATGCCGCCCTGGAAGCTCTGATCCAGCGTGAACTGCTGCGCCAGGCCGCTGACGACGCGGGCTTTCGCGCCTCGGGACGTGGCGTGATCCGTGAGATTCGTGCAATCCCCGCCTTCCTGGAGGACGGGCGGTTCAGTCCCGAACGCTACCGCACGGTACTGGAGGCACAGCGCATATCACCCGGGGATTTCGAACGCGACATGGCGCAGTCCATTGTGCTGGCCCAGATCCAGCAGGCGATCGAGGCGAGTGGGGATCCTCCGATGGACAAGGCGGCCGAGTTCGCGCGGCTGCGAAATCAGATCCGGGTCGCCAGCTGGCGCATCTTCGCTGCGGCGGACTTCGACCGTCCCGACGTGGTCGGGGATGAGGCGGTCGAGGCCTTCTATCGCGAGAACCCGGATCGCTTCACGACGGCGGAGCGGTTGCAGATCGCCTACCTGCGACTCGATCCGGAGGCCATCGAGACCCAGATCGATGTCACCGAGGAGGATGTGCGCGAACACTACGAGGTGAACGCGCAGCGCTACGCCGAGCCGGAACTGCGCCGCGTGCGGCAGATTCTGATCGATCACGACACGGCCGATGCCGAGGCCCGGGTCCGCGAGCTGCGCCAGCGCATCGACGCCGGCGAGGACTTCGCCGAACTTGCGACCGAGTATTCCGACGATCGCCTGTCGGCGGACCGCGGGGGCGAACTGGGACAGATCGCGCGGGGTGATCTGGATCAGATCCTCGAAACCGTGATCTTCTCGCTGCCGGGGGGGCTGATCAGCCAGCCGGTCCAGACCCGGCTTGGCTGGCACCTGGTGGAAGTGATCGCTATCGAGCCGTCGCGCGCCCAGCCCTTCGAAGAGGTGCGGGAAGAAGTCGAACGGGATCTCCGTGACCGGCGTGCCGAGCAGCGCCAGATCCAGGTACTGGACGATCTGCTGGCCCAGACCTTTGAGAACCCGGACAGCCTTGGTCCGGCGTCACGCGCGACGGGGCTGGAGATCCGGACCACCGACTGGTTCACCCTTGAATCCGGTGATGGGGTGGCCCGGTTCCGTCCGGTTCGTGAGGCTGCCTTCAGCACGCCTGTGCGCCGTGACGGTCGCAACAGCGAAGCGGTGGATCTTCCGGATGGGAGCACCGTCGTGTTGCGTGTCGAGGAGCGGCAGGAGCCCAGGGTGCTTCCCCTCGAGGAGGTGGCCGGTGAGATTGTTGAAATTCTGCAGCAGGACGCGGCCGCACAGGCCGCGCGGGAGCAGGGCGAGGCTGTCCTCGAGGCCCTGGTCAATGGACGGACCGTCGCCGAACTTGCCGAGGAGGAGCCGCAGGCCTGGTTACAGTCGGTCTCCGTAAACCGCGCCACCGGCCCGGAGGAGGATGTCGATATGCCCAGGGCATTGATGAATCATCTCTTCCAGATGGCCGCTCCGCGGGACGACGCGGTGCAGAAGAGCGGGTTGCGTCTGGCTGACGGCGACTACGCCGTGGTCGTCCTGGAGGCGGTGAAGATGCTCGAGCCCAGCGAGGCGGTGGTGGATCTCTTCAGGGTCATCGACGACCTGCAGATCGCCTACTCGGGCGCGGAGATGCGTGCCTATCTCGCCTGGCTGGAATCCGAGGCGAAGATCCGACGCTACCCAGAGAACCTCGAGTAGGGGCGAATCGGGAGCAGACTCCCGCAGTTCGGGAATCCCCGGCGCGCAGCGCCTCTGGAGTGCGGCGGCTCGCCGCCGCTTTCGGCGGGGGGCTAACTTGGGGGAGAAAGCGGGAGCAAGCTCCCGCAATCCATAGGTCGGCGGGCAGGGAATCAGTCCAGGCCGACTTCGCTTGGGCCCAGGCCAAGGATGTTGAACCCGGAGTCGACGTACATCACCTCGCCGGTGATGCCGGCTGCGAGGTCCGAGCACAGGAACGCGCCGGCATTGCCGACCTGCTCGATGGTGACGTTGCGGCGCAGCGGCGCGTTCTTCTCGACGTGATCCAGGATGCGGCGGAAGTCGCCGATGCCTGCCGCCGCCAGGGTCCGGATCGGTCCCGCGGACACGGCGTTGACCCGTGTGGATTCCGGCCCCAGGGTGTAGGCGAGGTAGCGGACATTCGCCTCCAGGCTGGCCTTCGCGAGTCCCATCACGTTGTAGCTGGGCATGGCGCGCATGGCTCCCAGATAGCTCAGCGTCAGGATCGACGCGTTGCGGTCCTTCATCATGCCCCGTCCGGCCTTGGCCATCGCGGCGAGGCTGTAGGAGCTGACGTCGTGGGCGACCCGGAAACCGTCGCGCGTGATGTTGTCGAGGAAGTCCCCCTCGAGCTGTTCCTTGGGGGCGAAGGCCACGGAGTGCACGAGGATATCAAGGCCGTCCCAGTAATCGTCCAGGCGCTCGAAGACCTGCTCGATCTCCTGATCGCTTTCCACGTTGCAGGGCACGAGGATGTCCGAGTCGAACGCGGCGGCCATCTTCTCCACGCGCTCCCGCAGGCGCTCGTTCTGATACGTGAAGGCCAGTTCGGCACCCTCACGGCGCATGGCCTCGGCGATGCCGTAGGCGATGGACCGGTTGCTGGCGACACCGACGATCAGCGCTCGCTTACCCTTGAGAAACCCCATGCAGTCCTCCTCGTGTCGATATGGGTGCTGCTCCGCGATGACCGCAGCCATTGCCTGCTTGCGGCCGGGGCCGTTGTCGCCACAAGATCCGCGACGGGACCGGAACGCGTGCAGCCGAATGCGATCATACCCATGTGACCGGTGTGCGACTACCGATCCGGCAAGACCCGCGGGTTTTGTGCATCATTCAACCCTGATGGAGCGAAAGCGGAGGATTCAGTGAGTCGTCATCTCGGATGGATCGTGAGCCTGCTTGTTCTGGGCGTGCTGCTTCTGCTGGTCATGGTCCAGGTGGATCGGCAGTGGGAGCGCCTGACCGGCATGGAAGACCTGATGCGTGAACAGTCCCAGGATCTGCGCACGTTGCGCACCTCCCTGCAGCGCCTGGAACGGGAACTCGCTGCCGGCGACTTCGCGTTGGGGCGTGGTGAGAGGCCCTCCGAGGTGTTCCCCGCGGCCTTCGAGCGCGCCCGCGAGGCCACCGAGAAGCCGGACTTCGCTGCAGGCGATTGGCTGGTGCGCGCCTTTCCAACCGGACTGGCGACCCTCACGCCCTTCGTTTCCAGTGATGCCTACGCCTCCGAGGTGCAGAGCTATGTGATGGAATCGCTGCTGCAGCGCAATCCGGAGACCCTGGAATGGGAGGGCATGCTTGCGCACTCCTGGGAGTTCTCCGACGACGGCATGGCGCTGACCTTCCGGCTGCGGCCCGGTCTCCGGTTCTCCGATGGCGAGGCGCTGACCGCCCACGACGTCGCCTTCACCTTCCGCTTCGTGATGGACGAACGGATCGCCGCGCCGCGCAGCCGGGCCTACCTGGAAAAGCTGGAGAGCGTCGAGGCCCTGGACGATCTGACCGCTGTCTTCACTTTCGCCGAACCCTATTTCAACGCCCTGCAGCTGGCCGGTGGGCTGGAGGTGCTGCCGGAGCATTTCTACGGCCGCTACCTGGACGACCCGGAGACCTTCAACCAGTCGCGCGGCATCCTGCTCGGGTCCGGACCTTACCGGCTGGCCAATCCGCTGACCTGGACCCCGGACTCCGGCCGCGTGGAACTGGAGCGCAATCCGCGCTACTGGGGTCCGGTGGACCCGACCTTCGAGCGCCTGGTGTGGCGGGTGATCCAGAACGACAGCGCGCGGCTGACGACCTTTCGCAACGGCGAGATCGACGTCTACGGCGCCCGTCCGAGGGAATATGCCCGGCTGCGCGATGACGAGGCCCTGCGCGAGCGCGCCGAGGCCCATGAATACATGAGTCCAACCGCGGGTTACGCCTACGTGGCCTGGAACCAGGAGCGCGACGGCCGGCCGACCCGGTTCGCCGACCGCCGCGTGCGCCTGGCGATGAGCTACCTGACCGACGTGGAGCGGGTGATCGACGAGGTGATGCTGGGCTATGCCGAGCCCGCGGTCAGCCCGTTCAGTCCCAGGAGCCAGCAGCATGACCCGGAGCACACGCCCATTCCCTACGACGTGGAGCGCGCCCAGGAACTGCTGGCCGAGGCCGGCTACCGCGAGCGCAACCGCGACGGCATACTGGTCAACGAGGCCGGGGAGCCCTTCAGCTTCGACATGGTGTTCTTCCAGGACAACGAGGATACCCGGCGCATGGTGCTCTTCCTCCGGGATATCTATGCCCGCGCCGGCATCCAGCTGCGGCCCCGTCCGACCGAGTGGTCGGTGATGCTGGACCTGCTGAACCGCAAGGACTTCGACGCGATCACCCTGGCCTGGACCAGTGGCGTGGAGACGGACATCTTCCAGATGTTCCATTCCACCCAGACCGTGGCCGGCGGCGACAACTTCATCAACTACCGCAATCCGGAACTGGACCGCGCGATCGAGGCGGCGCGGGGCGAGGTCGATGAAGAGGCGCGCATGGCGCTCTGGCGCGAGGCCGAGCGGATCCTGTACGAGGATCAGCCCTACACCTTCCTGATGCGGCGCCAGACGCTGGCCTTCATCGATCGGCGCATCCGGAACCTGCAGCAGACGCAGTTGGGCCTGAATCTCGGAGCGATCCCGATCGAGATCTACGTGCCGGCGGAAAGCCAGCGCTATGGCCGTTGATATCCTGGCAAAATGCTGACCTACATCTTTCGGCGTCTGCTGCTCATGGTGCCGACGCTGCTCGGCATCACAGTGGTGGTCTTCGTGGTAATGGCCGCGGCGCCGGGCGGTATCAGCGCGCTCAGCCTGGTCGAGGGGCAGAACCTCGAGCCCCAGGCTAAGAAGGCCCTGGAGGACTATTACAACCGCCTGTACGGGCTCGACCAGCCGGCGCCGGTGCAGTTCGCGCGCTGGCTGAACAACATCTCGCCGGTCGGCTTCGCCCAGGACGACACCGGCGGGTTGACCGGGTGGCCGATGCTGAAGCCCCCCGACCTCGGGATCAGCTTCCGTTATGGCAGGCCGGTGATGGACCTGATCGGCGAACGCCTGCCGATCACCCTGCTGCTGAACGTGCTGTCGATACCCCTGATCTACGTGGTCGCGATCGCGGTGGGAGTGCGTGCGGCGACCCAGCGTGGCCAGGCCTTCGATACCCAGGCGGGTGTGGTGTTGCTGGGCCTGTGGTCGGTGCCGACCATGCTCGCCGGCGTGCTGATGATCGGCTTTCTCGCCTCGGACCAGTTCTGGCAGTGGTTCCCCACCGGGGGTCTGAGCCGGCGCGCCGCGCTGGACATGACCTTCCTGCCGCAGGCCGAGGTCTGGTGGACACTGCTCGCGCTGCTGGCGCTCGCCTTCCTGTTCGCGGCTGCATTCATGGTCTTCGCCGCGCGTGCCGGACGGGCCCCGCGCATGGCGGCCGGGCTGCTCCTCGGCGCGGCCGGCGGCTACGCGATGATTCAGGATCTGGATGCCCTGACCTCCCTGACCTCGCTGGTCGTCGGGGGGGTATTCGGTGCCCTGCTGGGGGGGCTGATGGCGCGTTCCGAGTGGCTGGCGCTGCGGCTGCTCGTCTTCGGCGGCGCGGGCATCCTGTCCGGTGTCACCGCGGCCGGCTGGCTGATGCCGGCGCCGATGATTCCCGGTTTTCTGCTCGACCGCATCTGGCACCTGGTGCTGCCGGTGATCTGCCTCTCCTACGGAGGCCTGGCCTTTCTCGCCAAGCTCTCCCGCTCGGCCGTGCTGGAGAACCTGACCTCGGACTATGCCCGTACGGCCCGCGCCAAGGGTGTGAACGAACATGACGTTCTCTGGCGGCACGTCTTCCGCAACAGCCTGCTGCCCCTGATCACGGTCTCGGCCACGCTGCTGCCGTCGCTGCTGGCCGGGTCGGTCATCGTCGAGGCGATCTTCAGCATCGAAGGCATGGGCAAGCTTGCGGTGGAGGCGGTGCAGACGCGCGACCGCGAACTGGTGCTGTCGATCACGCTGATCAGCGGCCTGCTGACCCTGGTCGGTTATCTGCTGGCGGATCTCGCCTACGCCATCGTCGACCCCCGGGTGAGTTATGACTGAAGCGGTGCACGGTCAGTCCTGGAGCCAACGCATCCTGTCCGAGGTGCTGCTGCGCTGGGGTGCGCGGCTGGGGATCGCCTGGATCGGCCTGTTGACCCTGCTCGCCGTGTTCGCTCCGCTGCTGGCAAATACGCACCCGTTGCTGGTGCAGGATGCGGAAGGCTGGCACAGCCCGATGCTGGTTTATCTGGGGCCAGCGGATACCACGCTGCTGGGGATCTTCTTCCTCGCCCTCCTGCTGTTCCTGCTGCCCGGGCGTCGGCTGCTGCGCTTCCTGGCCTGGGTGAGCGGCGCAGCCGTGGTGGGTGCCCTGTCCTGGACGCTGGTGTCACCGCCGTCCCTGGTGGTCTACGAGCAGTATCGCGAGGCCGAGGCGGCGGGCGAGTACCAGCGGGTGATCCGGGCGCCGATTCCCTATTCGGCGAAGGACTACCTGCGTGACTACGCCGATACGGGACTGGAGTCGCCACGGGCCAGCGACGAGCGCATGCATTGGTTCGGGACCGACGAGAACGGCGCCGACGTGCTGTCCCGGATGGTTCATGCCACGCGCATCGCCTTGTCGATCGGTTTCATTGCCACCGGCATCGCGCTGGCGATCGGTGTGGTGCTCGGGGGACTGATGGGCTATTTCTCGGGCATCATCGACATCATCGGCATGCGTCTGGTGGAGATCTTCGAGGCCATCCCGACGCTGTTCCTGCTGCTGACCTTCGTGGCCTTCTTCGGCCGATCCCTGTACCTGATGATGCTGATCATCGGGCTGACCAGTTGGTCCGGCTATGCGCGCTACGTGCGTGCGGAATTCCTGCGCCTGCGCCAGCAGGACTTCGTGCAGGGTGCGATCGCCAGCGGCCTGTCGCTGCCGTCGATCTTGTTCCGGCACATGCTGCCCAACGGCATGGCGCCAATCCTGGTCGCGGCCAGCTTCGGGGTGGCCTCGGCCATTCTCGCGGAGGCCACCCTGTCCTTCCTTGGCCTGGGCCTGGTCGATGACCCGTCCTGGGGCCAGATGCTGAACCAGGCGGTGCAGAGTTCCACCTTCAACTGGTGGATGGCGGCCTTCCCGGGCGGCGCGATCTTCCTGACTGTGTTCGCCTACAACCTGATCGGCGAGGCCCTGCGCGACGCGGTGGATCCGCACGCGCAGTCCGGCAAGGCGAAGATCCCGGCGAAGGGGACCGCCTGAGATGCTGGAGGTCAAGAATCTGACCATTCAACTGGCGCACGAGACGGAACCACTGGTGCAGGATGTGAGTTTCGCCATCGCGCGTGGCGAGATGTTCTGCCTGGTCGGTGAGTCCGGCTCCGGGAAGTCCCTGACCGCGCTGGCCATCATGCGCATCCTGGACCGGGGGTTTGCGCCGGCCACCGGGGAGGTGTGGCTGAAGGGGCAGGGGGGGCGGCAGGATCTGCTGACCCTGGATGAGTTGGCCATGGAGGGCATCCGCGGGGACCGCATCGGCATGATCTTCCAGGAACCGATGACCTCCCTGAACCCGGTGCTGACGGTCGGGCAGCAGATCCTCGAGGTGCTGAACCTGCACCGGCCCGAACTGGACGCAGAAGCGGCGCGGCGGCGTGCGCTCGAGGTGCTGGGGGAGGTGCAGCTGCCGAACCCGGAACAGCGGATGCACGAGTTTCCGCACAAGCTCTCGGGCGGCCAGCGCCAGCGGGTGATGATCGCGATGGCGCTGGTGGCGGAGCCCGATCTGCTGATTGCCGACGAGCCGACCACGGCCCTGGACGTGACCATCCAAGCCGAGATCCTGAAGCTGATCGACCGGCTGCGGGAGAAGAACGGGATGTCGGTGTTGCTGATCACCCACGACTTCGGGGTTGTGGCCCAGGTCGGCGACCGGGTCGCGGTGATGCACCAGGGCCGGCTGGTGGAGCAGGGTCCGGCGCGGGAGGTCGTGCATACCCCGAGTCACGAATACACGCGCAAGCTGATCCGCGCGCTGCCCGAGAACCTGCCGCCGCTGCCTCACGTGAAGGTCGACGTCGGCGCCCGGCTGCTGGAGGTCGATCGCCTGCGGGTCTACTTCCCCGTGCTCAAGGGACTGCTGCGCCGCCCCGTCGACCATGTCCGGGCGGTCGATGACGTGAGCTTCGACCTGTCGGCCGGTGAGGTACTGGCCGTGGTCGGGGAATCGGGCTGTGGCAAGACCACGCTGGGACGGGCGATCCTGCGCCTGATCGAGCCCACCGGTGGCTCCGTGCGCTACCACGGCCAGGCGATGGAGACCCTGGGGCGCAAGGAATTGCGGAACATGCGGCGGCGCCTGCAGGTGGTCTTCCAGGATCCCGCTTCGTCGCTGAACCCGCGCCTGACGGTGCAGACCACATTGACCGAGCCCATGGCCGCGCATGGCATCGGCGCGGACGACGAGGACCGTACGGAACGCGCCCGTGCTGTGCTGGAACAGGTGGCCATGCCGCCGGGCGCGCTCTGGCGCTATCCGCATGAATTCTCGGGCGGGCAACGCCAGCGCATCGGCATTGCCCGTGCCCTGGTGCTGGATCCGGACATCATCGTCTGTGACGAGGTCACCAGCGCCCTCGACGTCTCGGTGCAGGCGGAGATTCTGCAGATCCTGGGGCGCCTGCGTGCGGAACGACAGCTGGCGCTGATCT
>Ga0209498_1000139_pt1 | contig 41266 bp, 27 predicted proteins | sample WalLakDeSediment_FD_184131 | JGI IMG/M metagenome (GOLD analysis project Ga0209498, IMG submission 184131) | Lake sediment microbial communities from Walker lake, Nevada to study Microbial Dark Matter (Phase II) - Walker Lake 11/02/13 Deep... | ecosystem: Environmental > Aquatic > Freshwater >... | reverse complement strand
GCCATAAATGTGAAAAAATTCATTCGGATGGTTTTCTTGGAGATATTCCATTACTTGCTCAATCTTTTCTGCCTTTTCATCAGAAAGCGAATAAAAATTCAACGATTCGGTTCCTGCCAAATTCATTTGAAACATCCGCTGCTGGATAGCCCAATCTGATATTTCTCGCAGGTAGAATTTTCGGGTATTGGTGTGGCTCAGCAAAGATTCCATTGCCCATTCAAGAATAAAAAAATAGCGTTGCTCTTGACTCAGGGAGGTGTTATTCCAAGGGTGATCGGGTAACTCAAGCTTTGCAGAAATTCTTATCGGGTCCTGCCCGTTGAAATGATCGGGCACCCATACGCTGTCAGGCCTGGCAATATCTATTGAGGTGTTTCCGTAAGGAACTGGTATGCAATCTGTCAGGCCGCCTATCATAGCAGCAACCTCTGCCTGCCAGCGAAAGTTCTGGCCAGAGAAGTTTCCGTAGGTGTGCAAAGGGTCGTAAGTAATGGCCCCCTTCAAGTCAGCAGAAAAATATTGCACCAGCTCATTAACATCTGAAATCACGTCAAAATCAACATTACCATCCTCAGAATAAATATCCCGCCATTTTTCATCTGTCTGGTTATAGCTCCAGGTTTCGTATACGTTGAGCAGGTATAGTCTGGGAGCCTCCCGGTTAACAATCCCGGCAACAGTCATAGCTATCAGCTTGTTCTCTGCTGAGGCGCCAGTGCCATTGTACAATATCGCATCTATTGGATTTGAATATAAATTTGTTGAAAGAAAAATTAATAAAAAAAAGAAACGCAGAATTTTCATTTGTTGCCCCTGTTCATTTTACAGAAAATAAATTTCGGTTAAAGTTAAAGGAGTTCTGCCAAAGAAAAGTTAAAAACTACTGCACCCTGACTTCCTGCTAATCTTCTGCCACAAAACTTTCTATCCTGGAGTTGATGAGTGTGAGCGCATCGTTGATGCTGGCTTCCGGGGTAATGATATTGTATTCGCCCCAAAAGGTTTCATCGTACTGGTAGCCCTGGTCCATAAAAATCACGCTGGGCTGCAGCAGCTCGCGGCGCCCAAAACGGCTCACATTGTCTTCCTCTATATGACCCACCGCCATTTCAATAAAAGCCGAATAACTGTTACTGAAAAGCTGGCCCTTACGGCGAATCTTCAGTTTGAGCTCGCCGCGCAAATGGTTGAGGTAATAACGGCCATTGAAATATTGATAATTAATGGTATAACTGGCCTGTTCAATATTGGATATATAGTTGGGATTTCGTTTGGTAACGAAGCGGTGCTGTGCCTGGTTGAGGTATCTGGGGTTGATCTCGAAGTCGGCTTCAATTACCGCCATATGTTCTTGGTCGATATAAATAATACCCATAAACAGGGGGCCGCGCACATTTTCCTTTTGTCTGAATTCAACGGCAAAAACGCCGCGCCCATTCCTGTAAAGCAGATCGGCATTGGTAAATTCGTACTCATCAATAAATTCAGGATCAAGGAAGTCAGGCAAATTCTTCATAATGTCAAGTTCGATCACGCTTTGCACCCCCGCTTTTAACTTGAGCACCAAGGTGTCGCTGCGGTCGACATTGGTAATGTTGCGCGCTTTGAGCAGCATTACCTGGTCGCTGGCAGAGGGAGCATTGTAAGGTGCTTTGTACATGCGGAAAACAGCCTCGGAATAATTCAGGTACTTATTGTTTCGCTGCACACCTTCGCGGTAAAAGCTGAGCAAATAAACCGGCTCCGAGCCGAAGTTTTCTTCCCTCCTGTCGAGGGCTTCGCGAATGAGTGCCTTGGGGTCATAATAGCGGATAATCACCTCTTGCATAGAAATGTAGTCAGTTTCCATCATTATGTCGACCTGATTTCCTTCAAGCAACCGCAGGGGGAGCTCCTGGCTTTTGTATCCCATGTAAGATATGCGCAGGTTTTCATCGAGTAAGCTCAGAGGCAGTCTGAGTTGAAAGAATCCATCCTGATTTGTTGAAATACCCATTCCCCTTTCGGGAAGGCCCACCGAGGCATAGGGCATTGGGGCCCCTGAAATTTGGTCGAGCACGCGACCCCTTAAGGAAAAAGAGGAAGGTGCGGCGGGCTTTTCAACTGCTGCCACTGGACTTTCCTCTTCGGGAGCCGGGCGGAATATCAGAATATGGTTTTCAATGGTACGGTAGCTGAGGCTGGGGTCGTTAAGTATTTCCTGCAAAAAGGCACGCACGTTTTGGCGGCTCCGGCGCATGCTCACCCTGCGGTTGTTTTCGATCAGCTCGCTGTCATAAATAAAAAAGCATCCCGTTTGCCTTGAGATCTGGTTAAGCAGCGAATACACCGTACTGGTTTGTCGCTGCAGGGTCACTTCCTCGTCGAGCATACAAACCTGGCTTTTCCCCAAAAGGGGCATAAGAAAAAGCACAAACAAAAAAACATATCTACTCCAGTGCCCCTGGGTGTGCCTGGCGAGATCAGTATGATATGTGCGCAGGGCTATCATTAGCGCGCTGCGAAAACAATGCTGGAGTCGGGCTGCAGTTGTGCCTGCAGGTTCATGCTGAGGCTTATAAGCTCGACAATGGTGGTCAGGTCGTTTTCGAAAAAAGTTACTGTTATCTGCCGTGAAGCAACCAACGGATCTGGCACCAATAGGTGCGAATGGTAGTTGCGATTGATAACTGACAGGACGTTTTCGAGCGATTCGTCTTTGAAGTGCATGCGGTTTTGCCGCCAGAGGGTTAGCTCAAGGTCAGTACCCGAAATTTTTTGATAGGTTTCGCCCGAAAACACAAGCATTTCGCGCGGTGCTACCAGCACTTTTTCATTTATTGGTTTCTGAAAGTGGACCTGCACCAGTCCTTCTTCCACCAGCAGTTCAAAACCATTGTTTTCCAGATTCTTCAGGTTAAAAGAGGTGCCCAACACTTCGATGGTAGCCTTTTCGAGTTCCACCCTGAATGGCTGTGCAGCCCGGTGTTCCACTTCGAAAAAGGCTTCACCCTGCAGGCTCACGCGGCGCTCGCCGGATACAAAGGCCGGCGGATAAGCCAGGGTGGCATTGGCAGCCAGATAAACAACGGACCCGTCGCCAAGCAACTTCACCAGGGTTTGTTCCGATCCGGTATTGCTCAGGGCCAACATTGGGTCTTTCGGGTTGCGGCCAAGCCATAACCAGAATATACTTCCGGCAGCCACAAGCAGCAGGAATGTAGCAGCCAACTGCATCCAGGCGGGCCGTCTGCCGCGCGGGGCAGTTTTCCCCTGTTCGGGCAGCAGTCCGTCGCTTTCGAGACGCGCATGAAGTTGCTGCCAGGCTTTGCCGGTGTCTACCGCTATGGTTTTGTTTTTCGTTTTCATTTTAAAACTGTTCTGAAACTTTGCTGTTTTGTTCAGGATTTTATTTCGGGTTCTTTTTGATAGCTTGCCAGGCTTTGACGCAACACTTTCAGGGTGCGGGTCATGTCGGCTTCCACGGTTTTGACCGATACAGAGAGGGCTTCGGCAATTTCATGATACTTCTTCCCCTGGTAGCGGTTCATTTTAAAGATGGTGCGGCAGCGCTCGGGCAGGGCACCTAATGCCCGGCTAATTTCCTGCTGCAACTCGCGGGCACCCATTTCATCGACAAAGGAGGTGGCTTCGGCTTCTTCGGTCTGAGCCAGCATGCGTTCGGCATATCTGCGGCGCACCTGCTGCTTTTCAAGAAACTTAATGGAAAAGTTTTTTACCGAACTGTAAAGGTAGGCCTTCAGTGAGACTTTTATCTCGAGGCCTTCACGGTTTTTCCAGTAATGATAGAAAAAATCCTGCACCATTTCCTCGGCGGTATCCCGGTCGTTAACAAAACCATATGCAAAACTTACCAGTGGGGCATAAAATTCCTTAAAGAGGGTTTCAAAGGCCTTTATATCACCCTCTCTTACCCTGCGCTGCAAGAATATACCGCTGTCTATTAGTTTCATCAAAAAAAAATCTGGCATTCAAAGTTATGACATTTCCAGTGCTTTGATGCAGTTTCGGCTTTTCCTTAGCTTTTTTTCGGCAGGCTAAATCCCGGGAATCCTCTGCAGGCGGCTTCCCGGGATTGTTTATTGTGGGTTTGGTTTCGCGTGGATTTATTTTGCGACTTTTGCCACCATTACTTTTCCATTCGGGAATTGAATTTTTGAATGGCCGATTCGATCGATTCATCAGGTTCAATAACGTTGTAGGCTCCCCAGAAGTTCTCGTCGAAATACACGGGAACCATGTCGGCCAGGATATTGCTAGGCCTGAATGTTTCCCTGATAGGAAAGCGACCTTCGCCATCGGGTCTGCGGCCGGTTACTGCCATTTCGGACATTATGGCGTAGCTGGTGCGAAAAATTCGCGCGCGCCAGTCGGCATAAAACTCCAACTCATTGCGCACATAGTTCACATGGTACCTGTTATCGATCTCAATGTAACTCACCAGGTAGTTGGTGCGGGTTGGGGTGAAGCGCAGGCGGTTGGGCTTTTTCATGACAAAATTCTGCACCGCTTTGTCCTTGTCGGAAATGTCGAGGCTGAATTCGGCCTGGGTGATACCCATCTTTTCGGTAGAGATATAGAGCCGTCCGTAGTAGAGCGGATAAGGCAGATTGACACGGGGCTTGAACTCAACCACGTAATTGGTGGCATCTTCAATTTTTACCATGTCAACCAGTTCGTAGGTGTAATAGTTCAGGTATGCCTTGTCGAGCAGAATATTGGGATTTTTCACGATGTCGAGCAGCATGGAAACGTGGGGGCCGCCCTGCAGCTTCACGATAAGTGTGTCCATCCTTTTCACGTCGCCGCTTTTTCTGCCCTGGATAATTTTCACCCGGTCGGTGCCACTGCGATAGGTGTATGGAATTTGGTCGACTTCGACCACAGCCTCTGAAATGGAGATGTAATCGCGTCGCTGTTTGATAGTTTCGCGGTAAAAGCCTGTTAAGCGGCTTGAGTAGCTGGGATAGTTGGTGGCTATTTTTGCAATGGCCTGCTCAACCAGTGCGCGGGCGTCGCTGGGTGTAATTACCACCTCCTGCAGCAGCACGGCCAGGGGCTCGAGTAAAAACTCGTGGCGGTCGCCCCGGAGGTAGGTGCTGATGCTATAGCGGGCCGTGCTGTAGCCCAGGTGAGAAATGGTGAAATTGGAGGCGCTGAGCGATTTATCGATCTTGAGGGTAAAAGCACCATCGCTGTTGGTAACGGTGCCTACCTCAGCCTGATCGATAAACACGCTGGCGAAGGCAATGGGACGCTGGTTGCCGGAATCTTTTACCACACCCGTAATGGTGTAGAAGCTATCGGCAGGCTGGGCCATGCCCAGGCTCATCATGAGGAAAAAGGCAAGTAAGCCTAAGAAAATCCTCGGGTTTGTTCTTGTTTTCATAAAAAAAAGGGTTAAAGGTTTATACTGAAATTAATTGCTTTCAGTAATATGACCTTTAACCCCCTGGTATACCCTAAGGATTTTGAAAAAATTATTCTTCGAAGCGCTGGTTAAATCTCTGGATGGCCGATTCTATTGATTCTTCGGGCTCAATTACGTTATATGCACCCCAGAATTCCTCATCGAAATAGCTCATAACCATATCGGCCAGGATGTTGCTGGGCCTGAAGGTTTCCCTTAAGGCAAAGCGGCCCGATGTTTCGGGGATGCGCTCGGTAACGGCCATTTCGGACATAATGGTGTAGCTGGTTCTGAAAATACGGCGGCGCCAGTCGGCAAAGAACTCCATTTCGTTGCGCACATAATTCAAGTAAAACTTATCGCCGATTTTTTTGTAGGTAACCAGATAGCTGGTTCGTGTGGGGGTAAACCGCAGCCTGAGGGGCTTTTTTACAATAAAGTTGCGTGAAGCCTTCTCGCGGTCGGTCAGGTCGAGGCTAAATTCCGCCATGGTAAAGGCCAGGGTTTCCACATCGATATAGAGGCGGCCGTGATATAGCGAGATGGGCAAGGTCATGCTGGGTTTAAAACCCACCACATAAGTATTTCGCCCGTCGATGTTCACCACATCCTGAAACTCATACTCGTAGTATTGCATAAACTCTTTATCGAGGATCACATCAGGGTTCTTCACCACGTCAAGCAGCATTGCCACATGGGGACCGCCCTGCAGCTTCACTACCAGGGTATCCATTTTTTTCACGTCGCCGCTTTTACGCGCCTGTACAATCTTTACCCTGTCGCGGGCACTGCGAAAGCCATAGGAGGTCTGGTCTACATCAATCACAGCCTCAGAAATGGACACATAGTCGCGGCGCTGCTTAATGGCTTCGCGGTAAAAGCCGGTAAGACGTTGCGCTTCACGCGGATAATTATCGGAAATGCGGTCGATGGCTTTTCCTACCAAGTCGCGCGGATCGCCTGCATGAATCACCACTTCGGGCAGTGTAACCGAATGTGGCTCCACAAAAAACACCTTGCCGGCACCCAGGTTTTCTTCAATACTGAAAAGGGTGGTGCGATAGCCCAGGTGCGAAATACCAAAGGTGGTGACATTGAGGGAGCTCTGAATCTTCAGCGAGAAAATCCCGTCGAGATTGGCCACCGTACCAATGGTGGTGCCTGGGATAAATACGCTGGCAAAAGCAATGGTTTGCCGGGTACGGGCATCACGAACCACGCCGCTGATGGTCTGGAATTGCTGCTGTGCCTCTTGGGCAATAACAGAAAGAGTGATCAAAAAAAGAATGAGAGATATCAGGCCTGTTTTTTTCATGGCAATGTGTTTTGTTTTTTTAAAATTAGGAAATTTTTTAATTCCTGCATACATCATTGTAAATGAAAGCAATGTTTAATTAATAAAACCAAAATAAGCTAGTTTTGTTTATGTTATAAATTACGGTTAACCAAAGACCTTTAATTCCTTATTCATGCCATGCGTACCGCCAATCTTGTTTTTCCACATCAGCTTTTTGAAAAAAGCCCCATTACCGAATCGGCCGATGAGTCATTCATCATTGAAGAATACCTTTTTTTCAGGCAATATGCTTTTCATAAGCAAAAAATTGCATGGCACAGGGCGTGCATGAAGATTTATGAAAGCTTTCTGAAATCCATGGAAAAAAAGGTTGCTTACATTGAAAGCACTAAACCTCTCTCTGACATTCGAAAACTCGTTGATTACCTTGGCAAGCGAGGAATTACCCGATTGCAGTATATTGATCCCGCCGACGACTGGCTGGAACAAAGGCTGACCTCGGCAGCAAAAAGAAATGGCATTGAATTGAAGGTATTTCCTTCTCCCCTGTTTCTGAACAGCAAGGAACAATTGGCTGATTTTTTCCGGGCCGGGAAGAAGCAATATTCTCAAACCAGCTTTTATATTGAGCAACGCAAAAAACTGAATATTCTGCTTGAAAAAGACAATAAGCCTCTGGGGGGCAAATGGACCTTTGATGATGAAAACCGTAAGCGCTTTCCTGCCGGAAAAAATCCTCCGGTCATTGCGTATCCCGAAACGACAGATTTTTATCGGGAAGCGGTAATTTATGCTGAAATAAACTTCCCTGAAAACCCCGGGCAGTTGACAGACAAAGCCCTTTATCCTGATAATTTTGAAGCGGCAAAAAAATGGCTAAATAACTTCCTTCATACGCGCTTTGCCGAATTTGGGCCTTACGAAGACGCCATAGTAGCGAAAGAAGGCATTCTTAACCACAGTTTGCTGTCGCCCCTGCTCAATGCAGGCCTGCTCACCCCCGCTGAAGTGCTTCAGGCTGCACATGAGCATGCAATAAAATCAGGCATACCCCTTAATTCAGCCGAAGGTTTTATCAGGCAAATTATTGGATGGCGAGAGTTTATTCATGGCATTTACTGTTTTCGCGGAAGCAACCAGAGAACCAGAAACTTCTGGGGATTTAAGAGAAAAATCCCGAAATCGTTTTATGATGGCAGCACGGGCATTGAGCCGGTCGACATTACCATAAACAAAGTATTAAAAACGGGCTATTGCCACCATATTGAACGACTGATGGTACTGGGTAACTTTATGCTATTGTGCGAGTTCGACCCCGACGAGGTGTACCGCTGGTTTATGGAACTTTTTATCGACGCTTACGACTGGGTTATGGTACCCAACATTTACGGCATGAGCCAATTTGCCGATGGCGGACTATTGGCCACCAAGCCCTATATCAGCGGAAGCAATTACCTGAAAAAAATGAGCGACTACCCTTCCGGCGAATGGCAACCCATCTGGGATGGGCTGTTCTGGCGGTTCATGCATGTTCACCGAGCGTTTTTCCTTCAGAATCCTCGCCTGGGTATGCTTGTCAGGAGTTTTGACAAGATGCCTGCCGAAAAACAAAAGATGCATTTGGAGGCTGGCGAAAAGTTTCTGGCACAACTCGACCGGTAACCAATCTAGCTGCTTTCCTTCAGCTCTTCGTTAATACTGATACGCGACAATAACAGCTTAATGGTGCGGTCCAGACGGCTGCCTTCCGAGTAATCGGCCGGGGCAATGTAATCGACCCGCTGCTGTGCAATAAGCTCTCGGCAAAGATGCTCGGGCGATTTACGGCCGGAAACCGGCACAAAGTTGGGACTGTAAACCGCCACGGTGGCCCCGCCCTGGTACTTTACCATCTTCATTGCCGGAACGTCGGTTTCACCATCCCCTATATAAATCATATGCCTGAAGGGAATGGGCTTGTCTTCCTCTGGCATGTGCTTGTTGATCAGGGCGTTGTCGTGCGAATTGTCTATTCCCTTGTTTATCCGGAAAAGATACTGGGTTTTGTTGGTGTAGTTTATGGCAAGAGCCGCCCATTCTGCCACTCCGTTCACATCGTACTTAAAGCCTGAAGCGAAAATGTTCCGGAAATACCCGGCTATAGAAGTGCCTGCAATAAACTCTCGCAGGCCCGAAGAAATGATATGGTGCTCCAGCCTGATGCCATGTCCCAGGGCATAATTGTTAATGCGGTCAAAGTAGCCCTCCACGCCTCTGAAGAAGCTTATGTCGCGCCCATATTGCACAAAATCCTCGCGACGAATGGGGATGTTCTTCTCGCGGGCTTTTTGCAGCATAAGCTGCATATACGAAAGGATGCCGTCCATGTCGTTCTCTTCGGCAATGCGGTTGGCCTCCGACCAGAAGACCTCTTTGGGAATGTCCAGCTTGGGCAAAAACGAGTGTTCCTGCATATTGCCTGGCGCCAGCGTACCGTCGAAGTCGTAGGCAATCGCCACAGTGATCATTTCTTTGGAAGATATTTTGGTATTTTTCATCAATTATTAAAATTGAAATTTCTTAATCAGCAATCGATGCGTATTTACCCGAATTCGGTGTAATAAAAACCGGGGTTATCAAAGTTAGTTCAGAAATGCGGCTTTAAATGCGCTAAATATCCAAAAAAAAGCTTTTGATGAAAAAAATCTGCAAATAATTCGACCATTGCAAAAAATGACCTTATATTAGCAATTCATCACAAATCTTTTAAAACCCAATGATCATGAAGAAAATTACAGCTTTAATCGTTTTTATCGTCTTTGGCATGGCAGTATTTACCGGTTGCGGGGGCAGGCAGTCCTCGCAGGAGCTGAACATTTCTAGCCTGAATGAACCTTGTGACTTTGCAGAGGCCACCTACGTGATTTACGAAGAACTGTTTGGCCACATGGAAGAGCTCATGGGGTTGCTCGAAAGCGTGGGTATGCGCGAACCCACCGCCGCCGAAGAAGACCAGGCCGAAGCTATCATGGACAAAATAGAAGCCATGGAAATGCAGTTTGAGGAAATGGAAGAGCGGGCGCGCATACTGGGCATCACAGATGAGGAAATTGAACAATGTCCGGAATTCGAAAAAGTATCCGAACTAATGCACAAACTTGCCGCTTTCGACTGGATAAGTATGGATTAATGGTGCAGGGGTTAGGGGTTATTTCCTATAATGGATATCACATAATAATTTTCCCTAAATTTGGTTTTTCACAAACCAAATTATTACGCCATGAAAAAAGTGCTTTTAGTGATTGTGGGGATTATAGCAATAATTCTTATCATTGGGCTGATTGCCCCCAAGGAGTATGCTGTGGAGCGCGAGGTGGTGGTCAACTGCCCCAAAGAGCAGGTGTTTGAATATGTGAAGTCACTGCAGCTGCAAAACGAATGGAGCGTTTGGGGCGACCTTGACCCGAACGCCGTTTACACCTATACCGGCTTTGATGGCACGGTTGGATTTATTTCGGCCTGGGAAGGCAATAAAGACGTTGGCAAGGGCGAGCAGGAAATTGTGGGCATTGCCGAAGGCGAACGTGTAGATATTGACCTGCGATTTATCGAGCCCTTTGAATCAACTGCCGATGTCTATTTCACCACCGAAAGCCTTTCAGAAAATGAAACCCTGGTAAAATGGGGCATGAGCGGAAAAATGCCTTTCCCCATGAACCTGTTCCTGCTCGTAATGAACATGGACAAATCCATAGGGAAAGACTATGAGCAAGGCCTGGAAAACCTGAAGCAGATTCTGGAAGGAGCTTAAGTCAGGGTTTAGGGCTGAGGGATTAGAGATTGTTTAATTGTAAATTGAAATTGTTAATGGTCTGTCACTTGTCAATGCCTTAATGACGTTGACCGTTTTAAATCATAAATCATCAACCGAGCGAAGCGAGCTCATGAACGAAGTGAATAATCATCATTGATAAATCCTTTCTCTGAACTCTGCGCTATTTCTGACCCACTAATCACTTATCACTAATCCCTGATTAGTGCATTATCCGCATGCCGCCTCCACTACCGGGTCTGTGGGAGCCTTCGAACACATTCAGGGCACGATTTAGCGAATAGGTAAACGACAGCAGGAAATACCTTCCAAGCGAATTGGTTACCTGTCGCTGAATGTAGTTGGCATCTGCTGTCTGGGTAACGCCCATGTCCTGGTTGAGCATGTTGTAGCCCGAGAGTTTCAGTTCGCCGGCATTTCCTTTGAGGAAGCTGCGCGAGAGGCTGAAGTCGAGCATAGGAATCTTGCGGTTGAAGGCTTCGGTGCGTCCTTCGTAAATCTGATATCGCAAGCCTGTACCAACTCTCCAGTTTTTCAGTAATGTCCAGTTAATCTCTGAACCATAGGTCTGGTTGAGAAAAGCCTGCTCCAGCTCGCTGAACTCATACTTGGTGAGCTGCTGATTGATATTGGCCGTGAGGCTGGTTTCAAAGTTGTCGCCGGGCCTGAAGGTAAACCGGGCATTCCCGCCCAGAATGTTGTTGGCAATATCCTGCTCCACCCCGTTCAGAATATTTACGCTCTGCGAATGGGTAATGGTGCTTCCCACCTGGAAACGGCTCTTAATCTTGCTCAGCCCCACATTGAAGTTAACGTTGGCGCGCAGGCTCATGTTGTCCTTCACGTTTACCGGGGTAATGGTACGCACGAGCTGCTCGCTGATGCTTGTGGCATTGGTAATGGCATTCTTCACATAATCGGCTGTCAAAAAGGTAAAGAAACCGAATGAGGTAAGGGGATTGAAGGTATTGAAGCGAACCGTGGCCCTGTGGCGATAGGAAGGCTTCAGCCCGGGGTTACCTACGTAGAGGTTCAGCGGGTCGCGGTTGTCGATCAGTGGCTGCAGCTGCAGTATGGAAGGCTCCTGCACGCTGGTTTCGTAGTTGGCCATCATCCTTCTGAAGTTGCTGAACTCGTAAGTAAAGCGCAGCACTGGAAGCACATGGGTGTAGTCCTTGTTAATTTCCTGGTTGCTGGTAATGATATTTCCTCTGAGGCTGGTCATCTGCAGGTTGGTGCCCAGGGTCAGGTTGTAACGGTCGCGGTTTTGACTAATGTTGAGCCCCCCGCGCTGAAACAGGTAGGTATTATTGTATTTATTTGTCAGCAGACTGTCAATGATTTGCAGGCCTTCTTCAGTGTTGAACACCTGTTGGTCCACTTCATTAAAGTTGCGCGTAACACGATAGTTAACTTCCATAAAGCGTCGATTTCCGAGGGGTTCGGTATAGGTGGCGTTGGCACCCATCGAGTTGTTAAGGTTTTCGAGCAGGCTATACTGAAGCAGGGGCTGTTCTGAGGGTTCGCTGCCAAAGAAACGGTTAAGCGCGTCGAGGGTGGCGTCCTGGTCGTTGCCCAGCGAACTGAGGTTGAGGCCAGCAGTTAAAGTTCTTCCGGGCTTATTGAGGCGCTGACGCCACAGCAGGCTGGTTTCCAGGCTCAGCCTCTGCCCTTCCGACTCGCTGGCTTGCTGGCTCGAGTTCTGCATGAACCCTTCGGCATTAAGGGTACTGCTGAAGCTCTGCTGGATACCTTGGGTTTTGTTGGCGCTGGTATTGGCCGTAAACAGCAGGCTGCTCGCCTCGCTGAACTTATGGTCAAGCCGCAGGTTCAATCGATGGTTGAAGTTGCGATTGTCTTGCAGGCTTTGCTGCTCGTAAATGAAGTTGCCTGAGGGCAGAAAGTTTTCACGTTCCAGTTCCTGCGAAATGTCGTGCCCCAGCTGGTTATAAAAGTAGCTGGCTGTGACTTCTGTTTTTTCGCCCAGCTTGCGGTTTACATTGGCCCCCCCGGCCCAGGAGGTCATCAGGCCGCTGGTGGCAGGGCGTCCGTCGAAGCTAATGGGAATGCTGGCGCTGTTCATGGTAATTTGCATGGCACCCCCACCCCCACCCCCGCCGCCACCGCCGCCGAGCAGACTTTGGGCGCCACCGCTAAAGTTCAGGTACTCGCCAATGGAAAAGCCGGTCTGGTTCACATTGTTGCCCATACCAAGAATGGATAGCTGCCCCTTGTTATCAAAGCGGTTTATATTGGTCTTTCCCTGGAAACGGTCCTCGGTGCCATAGGCCAGGCTTGTGTTGCCAAACAGGCCTTCCTTGCGGTCCTCTTTAAGCTCCAGGTTAATGGTACGTTCGCGCTGACCGTCATCAATGCCAGTGAAGAGCGACTGTTCAGAGCGCTGGTCGAAAACATGCACCTTCGACACGGCGTCTGCGGGAAGGTTTTGTGTGGCCATTTTAGGATCGCGGCCAAAAAACTCCTTGCCATCGACCAGCACCCGGCGCACGGTCTCACCCTGGGCTACAACCCCGCCATCTGATTGCACTTCAATGCCGGGCATACGCTTAAGCAGGTCTTCTACCACTTCGTTGGGCAGGGGTTTAAAAGCCAGTGCATCATATTCAATGGTGTCGTTCCTCACCCGCATGGGTATGCGCTCCTCCTGCACCATTACTTCAATAAGGGTCACCCTTTCATTTTCAAGGCGTATCTCGCCAAGGTCGAGCAGGTTGCCTTCGGGCGGCACGATCTTTTCGAAATGGGTGCCAAAGCCAATATAAGTAATCCGCATCAGGTATTCCCTGCGGGCCAGGTTGCGTATCTCAAAATTTCCGCTGAGGTTGCTCAGCCCATAGTTTACCATAGTCGAATCGCTGGGGTTGAGCAGCAAAATGGTGGCGTTGGGTAAGCCGGCGTTTTCAGGGTCATTAATCTTCCCCCTGAGGGAGAAATTCTGCGCCTGCACCAGCCCGGTGGTAAAAATCAGAAGTAAGGAAACAATAAACCGTTGCATTTTTTTTCTTGTTATTATGGTTGGGAATTAAAACATTCTTATGGCGGCACCGCCAGGGTTTGCGCGCTGTCTTTGCTCCTCCACGAACTTGTTAAATTGGTCGCGGGTAATTTTTTCTCCCCTGCTGGGTTTGCGCACTTCGCTGGATTTCACCTCTCGCTCTTCAATCTTCCGGGCTACCCATACACGTTCGCCGTTGTTAATGTCAACTGCCAGCACTGTTCCCGGAAGGGTAACATACTTATCGGGTCCCATAAAAGGCGGCAGCTGAGGTGCAAACCATGCGGTGACCTCCTGCTTTGCCACCGTGTCGGTAAACCAAGCCATCATACACATATGGCCAGCAATCTCCATTTGCTCGTTGCCAAACTTCCAGGGTTCAATATCGAGGGTGTCTGTTATCAGAAAGTTGCGCCCCATCACATCCTGAAAAACAGTGCGCGCGCGGGTTTCGCGATCAACATGGGTTTCGGTTCTGGGAGACCGCATCATCATGCGCATGCCGCCGCCACCGCCACCACCGCCGCCCATAGGCTGGTGCACCTGATCTTCACTGGCTTTGTAAAGGCTTTCTGTGGAGGTAAAAAACAATTGGAAGTTATCGGTGCGAAACTGGGGTATCATAGCCTTGAGTTCCTGGCGGTCTTCGGGTAGGTTGCGGTGCATATCCATACGAACCTCGTAATTTATTACGCCCTGGCTTACCTGCCCCCTAAGGCTGGCAGCAATGCCCAGCAAGGCAACAAAAAGAATACTTCTATAAAATTTCATAATGGTGGTTATTTTGTTGGTTTGACCCCTTTTGGGGAAAATAGGACTGGTTTTTCGCAGCAAAACTAACCATAGGAATCCAAACCCAATGTTAAAGCACCCATGTTTAAGGTTAATAAAAGGTTAAAGGCTTTTTAGCAAAGGTTTAATGCCTTAATTTTGAGGCTTGAAATAAGCATGAAAGCAAATGCTGAAACCCGGGAAAATGATCGACATGCGATTCCATCTGACCAATTTTAAAATAATTATGAACAGATGAAAAAAGAAAAGTTCAGACTGGTAGTGTTGCTAATGTTGTTCAGCCTGGTGTTGCTGAGCATATTGCAGGTATTGTGGCTACGAGCCGAATACCGTGCTTCACGCGACTCTTTCAGACGCGAAACCCACCTGGTTTTTCGCAGCACGGCACAGCATCTGGCCGACAGTATTTTTTTCAGCCAGGTGAAGCTTATGCCCGGCTACGACAGCATTAGCGGCGGGCGCTTCCCCATGTTTCGTTTCCCCTCCCTGCAGGCCGACAGCGCTGGTTTTTATACTGGTACGCGCATACGCACCGTCGACGTTCACCATGCTGCTGCCGACACCCTTGGCCGCAAGGTCAGAATACAATTCTCTGGCGAGAGGGCCGATACCATGGTTATCCCTTCCGGTCAGCCTGGAAGTTTTCGGTTTATGGTTGGCATGTTTTCTGAAGGTTTTAGCGCTGATAGCCTCAAAAAGTATTACCGAAAGGCCCTGCCCGAAGCCTACCGCAGGCTGGATTTAGAGATTATCGAACGCCAGGCCGACTGGTTTCAGCATGGCTGGGGCCGTCCACCACAAGAGCGTAACGACAGCCTGCCATTTGCCACGGGCTTTTATCCTTTTGGCATAAACAAGGTATATGCCGCTAACTTCAAAGGGGTAAAGCCATTTCTGCTTCTCGACATATTGCCCCAGCTCTTTTTCTCAGTTTTCATAACCGGACTCATTTTATTGTCGTTTATCCTGGTGTACCGAACCCTCAGGGCGCAGCAGCAACTAATTGAACAGAAAAACGACTTTATAGGAAACATGACCCACGAGCTGAAAACCCCGGTGGCTACCGTAGGTGTGGCCCTGGAAGCCATGCAGCGTTTTGATGTGCTCAAAAATCCCGAAAAGACCCGCGAATACATTGAGATGGCGCGCCACGAGATCGACCGTCTGGGCATGATGACCGAAAAGATTTTGCGCACATCGGTGTTCGATTACGAGTCAGAGATCAAACAAAATAAGACTATGGTCGAAATGGCTGCTGTGGCAGAAAAGGTCTGTGCATCCTTTCAGCTTGTGGCTGAAAAGGCTCACACCGGGCTGGTTTACGAAAGTTCAGGCAACACCTCCGTAATGGGCCATGCAGAGCACCTGACACAAATGGTATACAACTTGGTGGACAACGCCTTTAAGTATGCCGGGCAGGGGCAGGAAATTCGCATAACCCTCGAAGGACATGCCGACCACCTGCTGCTTACCGTCTCTGACCGGGGACCAGGCATTGCTGCTGAGCACCATGCCCGTATCTTCGAGAAGTTTTACCGGGTGCCTTCGGGCGATGTACACACAGTGAAGGGGTACGGCCTGGGACTTAATTATGTGGCTGGGGTAGTAAAAAGTCATGGCGGCAAAATTTCGCTGGAAAGCAAGCCCGGCCAAGGAGCCGCCTTTACTGTAAAACTGCCTAAAAATGCCTGAAATGGATTCCATCAGGGTGCTTTATGCAGAAGATGAGCCCTTCCTGGCGCGAATAGTCCAGGAAAGCCTGGAAAGCCGTGGATTTTCGGTAAAGCTGGTAGCAGATGGCGCTGAAGCCCTGGACGCTTTCAGGTCCTACAAACCCCATATTTGCGTCCTTGACGTGATGATGCCCTACAAAGACGGGTTTAGCCTGGCAAAGGAAATTAAAGAAACTGACACGGCTATGCCCATCATATTCCTTACGGCCAAAGTGCAAACCGAAGACCTGCTCAAAGGTTTTGCGTCAGGCGGAAACGATTACCTGCGTAAGCCCTTCAGCATGGAAGAGCTTATTGTCAGAATCCACAATCTGTTGAGCATTACTTCAAACAACAAAGCAAGCCAGGAAAAAAACGGACCGCAGGAAATCAGGCTGGGAAAGTATGACTTTTTGCCGGAGCTGTTGGAACTTCATTTTGAGGGCAATGTGAAAAAACTATCGCAGCGCGAAACGAGGCTGCTGGAATTACTGACCGCCGACATGGGCCGGCCGGTGCTGCGAAAGGCTATTTTACTGGATGTATGGGGTGATGACTCTTTTTACAACAGTCGCAACCTGGATGTATACATTTCAAAACTCAGAGACTATTTCTCAGAAGATCCCAGCATTGAAATTGTCACTAAAAAGGGTGTTGGATACCACTTTATTATTCGTCAGCAATAATTGGGTTTCACCAAAAAAATATGGTCATGAAAAAGATTCCATTTAATAAATCATTTTTGCTTTTCCCCCTTTTAGGAATGGCATTCACTGCCTGTTCGCCAAAAACAAGCATTGTTACTGCATGGCAAAACGAACCCCTTTCCATTTCAGAAACTGAGGCTTGGCCCGCCCCCACAGGCACTGATAAGCGGTCAAGGCTCAACTACGCCCTTTCTAATGACGGAACCAACCTTTACATTACTTTGCAAACGACCGATCCGGCCACCCGCTTAAGGATAATCCGTGGCGGAATGGAAATTGAAATCCAAACCCCTGAAAACGCGAAAAAGCCGGGAACCATTAAATATCCGTTGCCAGAAGAAAGGATTACACTGTTTGATGGCATTGGCCAACAAGAGGGTCCCCGGGAACGCCCCAGACAGGATCCTACGGAGATGTTTAACCGGGTAATGGCAAACCAAACAGAACTTGATCTTAGCGGCTTCTTAAACCACCGAAATGGCAGGTTTCCGCTTGAGAATGAAGGAGGAATAAATATTGCCTTGGACATGGACAGCCAGGGAGTCATCACATACAAGGCCATAATTCCGCTCATTACATTTCTTACCGAACCGATCTCAGAAAAAAGCGCCCAGGCTAACAACATTATCACTATCCGGATTAACGCACTTGACATGCCCACTGGTCCCCCTGGAAATTTCACGGGTCCCGGAATGCCGGGAGGCAACCGAACTTCTCCAACCAATCCAGGTTATCGCGGCGGTGCTTCCGGACCAAGGCCTGGAGGTGGATATATGATAGGTGCTGACCTTGACCGGCTTACAAGGTCTGAAATTATTAAAATAAATCTAAGATTGTCCTCTGATTAGAATCTTTCCCTGTCGCATTCTCTTGTCTAAGCATTTTAATCCCGTCATTTTTTTGATGGGATTTTTTTATCAACAATTGAAGGTATAAGTTTTTTTGTTATAACTTTGCACAATTACTCATTTTTTGTGCAATTGTGCTTTATTATATCATATGACAACAAAAGACCTGATACTAACCGAAGCCAGAAAAGTGTTTGAGAAGTTTGGCTTTAACAAAACCAGCATGGCCGACATTGCCCTGGCTGCCCGCAAGGGCCGGCGTACCATTTACAGCTATTTTACCAGCAAGGAAGAGGTTTTTAAAGCCGTTATTGAAGTGGAGATTGATGCCCTGGCCAATACATTGCAAGAGCTTATTGACAGCCACTTAAGGGCAGATGAAAAACTTAGGCAGTATATGCAAACCCGCATGAACGCTGTAAAAATGCTTACCATTTATTACGATGCCATAAGGCGCGACCTGGTTGAAAACCTGGCCATAATTGAAATGATCAGGAAAAAGTATGACGAAATGGAAATGGAAATGATCAGGAAAATACTTGACGAAGGGGTTTCTCAGAATGTATTTGAAATAAAGGACACACAATTGGTGGCCGGAGCCATTGTGCTTGCATCCAAAGGTTTTGAGTTGCCGCTGATAATGGGTCAAGAAGGTTATGACCACAGTAGTATGATTGAACCCCTGATCGATGTTTTTTACAAGGGAATATTGAAGAAATAAATTGTTAAAATGGAAAAACTGGCCGCATTAATCATCCGCTTAAGGTACTTTGTAATTGTCTGCATACTGCTGATTACTGCCTTTTTTGGCTATTTTATCAAGGACCTGAAGGTAAACCCCGATGTGCTTGGCTATCTGCCCGAAGACGATCGCGCAGCTACCCTTTTCAAAGAAATTGGTAAGCAATACGGTGGCAACGACCTTATAATAATTGGTGTTGAAGGCAAGGATGTGTTCACATTTGAAATGCTCGACCTGGTGCGGCAGGTTACCGACAGCATGCGCACCGTTCACGGGATAAGCTATGTTACCAGCCTCACCAATGTAATTGATATAAAAGGAACCGAGTACGGTATTGAAACAGGCCGCCTGGTTGATGAGTATGACATTCCCACAGAGGCTGGCGAACTTGAACAGTTGCGAAACTATGCCCTCTCAAAAAGCATGTATCGCAACAACCTTGTTTCGGCCGACGGCACCTCTACCCTTGTGATCGGGAAAGTAATGAGCGGAGCCAATCGCACCGACGCCGTTATTGATATTCAAGGAAAACTGAGCGGCCTAAGCTTTGACGGACGGTTTTATTACGGGGGCATGCCGGTTACTTTGCTCGAGTTAAGCAACGTTATCATCCGCGACCTGAAATTTATTGCCCCCCTGGCTTTCATCCTTATCTGCCTTATTCTTTTTATTGGGTTCAGAAACCTGCGAGGAGTCTTCATGCCCATGCTGGCCGTTGTAATTGCCATTATCTGGACAATGGGCTTAATAAGCCTGCTTGGTTACGAACTCACCATGATCACCAATGTTATACCTGTAATTCTGCTTGCCGTAGGCAGCGCCTATGCCATTCATGTAATAAACCGCTTCAACCGTGAAGTGGCAAGCGATCCGCGGCAGGCCCTGCTTCAATCGCTTGTTTTTGTTATTACCCCGGTATTTCTGGCTTCACTCACCACAGTAGTGGGCTTCTTATCGTTTATTGCGGGCTCATACCTTACAATGATCATGGAGTTTGGCCTTTTTACAGCCATTGGTATCATTTTTTCCCTGATAATGGCCGTGGTTTTTATTCCGGCATTATTGGCCGTTTCTGGGAAAAAAATGCAGCAAAACCCCAAAGCGGAGGGCAAAAACCGCTTGCTCGACGGCATTACAAGCAAGATAAACCAGCTGGTAACAACCAGCCCGAAACGCATTATGTGGGCCTGGTACCTGCTGATACTGATTAGCTTATGGGGAATTTCGCGCATTGAACGCCGGGTAGACCTTGTTGACTATTTCCGCAAGGATAATATTGTTCAGCAAAGCGAAAAATTGCTCAAGGAGAAATTCAATGGCAGCATGCCGCTTTATGTCAAGATCAGCGGCGATATTCAAAGTCCCGAAGGCCTGCGCCTCATGAAGGAGACCCAGGCATTTATGCAGCAATTTGACTACATACCCTACAGTCAATCTGTGGCCGACCTGATAGAGCAAATGAACGACGTAATGGGCGAAGGGGCTGTGATACCCGACGAAAGGGCCAAAATTGAGCAATTATGGTTTTTGCTCGATGGCCAGGAAATCATGGAACAAATGGTAAATTTCGATCTTACTGAAGCACTGATACAAGGCTCGGTGGCCACGACCGGCCTGCATGTGCTGCGCGAAATAGAGATCAATTTTGAAGCCTTTGCCCGTGAACATTCCGGCCCCGATTTTCAAATGGAAGTAACCGGAATTCCGATTATGTTTAAAAAACTCGACGACAGCATTATAAAAAGCCAGGTTTATAGTCTGATCATCGCCATGCTATTGGTTGTAGGCATTATTAGCCTGTTGCAAAGGTCACTTATTAAGGGTTTGATGACCATTATACCCGTTTTTGCCACACTGATTACCTTGTTTGGTTTAATGGGCCTTACAGGAATACCCCTCGATATTGCCACTGTACTTACAGGCAGCGTTACCATAGGCATTGGCATTGATTACGCCATACATTTCATGACGCATTTTGGAAGCGCATACCAGCAGGGCAAGTCCATTGCCGAAAGCATCAGCAGCACGTTAAATATAAGCGGGCGGGCCATACTTATTAACATGTTTTCAGTAACTATAGGTTTTGCAGTGCTGCTATTTTCAAACCTGGTGCCCCTTCAGCGGTTTGGCTTCCTAATTGCCGCAACCATGCTCATTTCGGCCATGGCGGCCCTTACCCTGCTGCCAGCCGTATTGCTGCTCACCGGCGATAGGTTGAAACAGATTTTCCAGATTGCTGAAAACTTTAAAAACAATTTGAACAATCATAAACACAAACAAAAAATACCCAAGAACGGATGAAAAAACTATTGTTAATGACCATTACAGGCCTTTTTCTGGTTACGGGTTTGGTTTTGCCTGCCATGGCGCAGGATGCAGTCTCCATTATGAAAAAAATGGACCAGGTAATGTTTCAGTCCAGCGATCAAACCAGTAACGTACGCATGATGCTGACTGACCGTAACGGCAACGAGCGGGTACGCGAAGCATCCATTTGGCAAAAAGGATCGGACAAGCGGCTGTTTCGCTTTACCAAGCCGGCCTCTGAGGCGGGCATAGCCTTCCTTTCGCTGCCCGACGACCTCATGTACCTTTATATGCCCGCTTTCGGCCGCGAACGGCGCATCGCATCCCACGTAAAAAATCAGTCGTTTGCCGGCACGGATTTTTCTTACGAGGACATGGAAGCCAGGGAATACGCCAGTTATTACACCGGCAAGATTTTACGGGAGGAAGGCAATAATTACATACTCGAACTCACTCCGCAAGCTTCAGCAAGGAGCGATTATTCAAAAATGATCGTGGCGGTAAACAAGCAGCATTACACCCCTCAGCGTTCCGAGGCATATGACCGGGGCGGAAATCTGGCAAAAACCGCCGTTTATACCTGGGAGCGGCTGGGAAATTACTGGTTCCCCAAAGAGATCTTTATGAAGGACGAAAAACGTGGCTCCACCACACGCATGATTATGAGCGAAGTGAAATTCGACACCAACCTGAGCGACCAGGTTTTCACCGTAAGGAACCTGACGAGCTTTTGAGAAATAATTATTTGATTTAAGAACAAGGATTAACGATTTACCTTCGGTGAGCTCGCGAAGTGCTCGGTTTTGATTTTAGAAGTAAGAAAATGCTTCGGTCCTCGGACTCCTTACTCCGTAATTCAAGCCAAATTTTTCATTTTTCATTTTTCATTTTTCAATTATGAATACTTTTCCTCCCTTTCCCCTGATATTCCTCCTGCTGCTGCCCTTTATGGCCGCTTCGCAGGAGCAGCCCGTTCTGCGCGGAGAATTGAACTCGAACCAGCGCCTGCTTTTAACCGATGGAAACGAATGGGCCTGGAACGAGAACCGTTTAGACCTAAGCCTTGAAAAACGTTTTGCAAACACCCGCTTTTTCGGCAATGTTTGGCTGCGGCACCTTGGTGAGCCGCAGGTTTCCAGCAGCTGGGACCTCTACTCGCGCGATAATATTAACCCCTGGAATCTCGATATCCGCGAGGCATACGCCGAGGTGCGGGGATTCCTGTTTGAGAACATTGACATGAAGATTGGCCGTCAGCGCATTGCCTGGGGCACTTCCGACATAATGAGCCCCACCGATATGCTCAACCCCTACGACCTGGAAGATGTGCTTGATTTTGGCCGAAAGAACGGCTCCGAGGCGTTGAACCTGACATGGTATATGGGGCCAAGCTGGTCGCTGCAAGGCGTTTACCTGCCCTGGTTCAGGCCTTCTAACCTGCCCCTCGGTGCCTTTGCCGGAATATTCAGCACAGCCATTGAACTGTCGGAGGGCCTCACCCTCAGCGAATATTCCGACCGGCTCGAAATGCCGCGCCACAGCCTGAAAGAAGGCGCTTCGCTGGGCTTCAGGCTAAAGGGTTTTGCCTTTAACACCGACTTCTCGCTGAGTTATATTTACGGCCGCGAAACATTGCCCTTTGCAAGTCATGTGTTGCTTATGCCCGCGGGAATGCAGGGCGAAACCAACGTGCAGAGCGAGCTTTTCTTCCCCCGCTACCACATGCTGGGAGCTGACATGGATGGCACCATTGGCAATATGGGCGTTAGGGCCGAAGCCGGCGTGTTTTTCCCCGAAAGAGAAATTGTTATGACAACAGATTTAAGCCTCTTATATGGCCAACCGGCAGGCACCGTAATCAGTGACAGCATTTTGCTGAAAAAAGAATCCTATGTGCGCTTTGTGGTGGGGGCTGATTACACGTTTAGAAATGGCACTTACCTGAACGCCCAGTATATGCGCGGGTTTTTCCACGAACGCGGAAGAGGCAACCTGAACGACTACCTGATCATTGCCGCCGAAAGGTCTGTGGCGGGCGATAAGTTGCTAATCAGGCCGCTGGCCGGCGGAGTGGTGATTTCTGACTGGGACAACCCGAAAAATAACTACGCCCTGTTTTATACCCCCGAAATCATTTACCGCGGCATCGATAACCTCGAAGTGGGCATCGGAGCCTACATTTTTGAAGGCAAAGGCGAAAACATCTTTGCCGGTTTCAGGGATTACAACATGCTTTCGGCCAGGGTGAGGCTGAGTTTTTAACTTGGTTTACTCAGCAATCGGTTTAGTCAGGTCAAAGCGAATTTCCAACCTTTTTTCGCCGTCGCGGTCGAGGCGGTAGGTGTATGATGATAAATCCTCAGCCAGGGTGACAATCCAGACGTTGCCTGCTCCGCCTTCAATAACCTGTCCGGTATATTCATCGGCCGGGAAATACTGCACAAAGGCAGTGCCCTTGTCATCAGCATAGCCGCCATACATTGAGCCTTCTTCGGGAGTGCCATCTTCGTGCAGATGCTGGTGCATGAACCGGAGCTTTCCGTCTTCGGCAACAAACATCCAGGTGCGCGAATGATCCTCGTCGAGGTGGAAAGGAATGTAAACCTTATCTTCTTCGCAAACCGTAACGTGCATGACCAGCCTTTTGTCGGCCCAGCTTTGTCCGTGGTGGCTTCGGTACATTTGTTCGCCCAGAAAAGAGTTTCCGCAAAGGCTTGCCAGGTTATTAACAAAAGCTATGTGGACTTCAGATGAAAATTCCGAAGTCGTTTCATGTGTTTCTTCGGCCGCTTGCCGTGGCTGGGTTCCACAGGCTACAAAAATGACAAGAAGCAGGGGTAAGAATTTCTTCATAATTTATGATTTAAAGTTTAACGGAAGATTCGCGGATAATAATGTCAACGGGAAGCTTAACGGCTTTTTCCTCTTCGGAAATTTTGTTTCCTTCAATTTGCCGCAGCAACAAATCGAAAGCCACTTCGCTGATGCGCTCGATGGGCTGGGAAATCACCGAAATGGAAGGCCTTGTAAAGCTGAAAAAGCTCACATCGTCAAAGCCCATGATGGCTACTTGCCTGGGGATGTCAATGGAGAGTTTACGAAGGTTAAGCATACAGGCAGAGGTGAGGTTGTTGTTAAGGGTAAAAATGGCTTCGGGCATGGTTCCGGCCTGGTAAAACTCCTGCAGCTTTTCCTTGATGGTATTGTCCATTTCCCCGAAAGGGGTTTTAATAAGCCATTGGGGCGGAATGCTTACCCCTTCTTCGGCAAGGGCCGACAGAAATCCATTGATGCGATCGTTGATGGTTGAAATGTGGTCAGGTGTAATTCCAAAAACTGCGATTTTTCGGTATCCTTGGTGTAGCAGGTGCCTTGCCGCAATACGGCCACCTGCAAAGTTATCGACTGAAACGCTGGGCGAGCGCATGCCTTCGAATGTGCGATCAATCAGTACATGTGGCAAACCGCTGTCAACCATCTTGTTGAATAGTTCAGGGGTATCTTGCGAAGTGGAAATGATCAGGCCGTCAAGCTTGCGGTCGCGCAACAGGCGGATTTGTTCATTCTCCTTGTTTATGTCCTCATCGGTGCTGCAAATGATCACCGTATAACCATGGCTCCAGGCAAGGTCTTCGATGCTGCGTGCAATGCGCGAATAAAAGCGATTGGAGATATCTGACACCAGCACCCCAATGGTGTTGGTCTTGCCCATCCTAAATCCACGTGCAAGCACATCAGGCTGATAATTCAATTCCTTGATCTTGGCCCTCACCCTTTTTTGCGTATCAGGACTAATGCCGTGCTTATCGGCTTTGTCGTTAAGCACGAGCGAAACCAGTGTTTTTGATACACCCAGGCTTTTTGCAATGTCGTCAATCGATACTTTCTTGCCCATGCTTGTATATTTGCTTGCTACAAAATTAGTAAAAACTAAACCGATTTAGCAATGTTTAGGTGAAAATCATGGCTTTACTCGAAATCTAACTTCGGGATTTTTAGTTAGTTGAAGGGATTCGAGTTCTATTACAATTTTTTTTGAAACTCTTTAACTGGTATTTTCTGAAAAAACAATTCCTTTACCCCCTCGTAAACGATGCCAATGGTTTGATCATCCACCATGGTCATGCATGAATATCCAAAGCCTGGGGCGGCATTTAAAAGCATCTGGTTTGCTTCGGGCCATGTGTTACCGCCATCGAAACTGGCTTTAATGGTCATATTGATTCTCTGGTGCTTGTCGTTGGGATTTGAAAAAAACAGCACCTGCTTATCTTCTCCATTCATGCGCACATTTTGAGCAATAAGGCTGGCCATGCAGTTGGGTTCGGGCAGGGCCGAGTTTGACGAGGGATGTATTTCCCAGGTCTGGCCCATATCGCGGGTGATTGCCACGGCCCTTCCATTGGTTTCATCTTTAACGCGTCGGTTTAGGTCGTCGCGCATGTTGAGCATCAGGCTGCCATCAGCCATTTGCACCACCTGAGCTTCGGTGGTGTTGGGTTTAGCGCCTGTTCCCATTTGCCATGTTTCACCGCCATCATTGCTGTAAACGATGGTTGAATGACATGTGTATTGCCCACCATCAATTGCCTGCACGCCAATGTCTTCCTTAAATTGCGCCGCAAAAATCAGGGTGCCATCATCGAGTGTGATGCCCATTCCTGGTCCGGCCAACAACAATTGCCATTCAGGATCCTTAATTTGTTCGGTAATATTGATGGGCTCGGACCAGTTCAGGCCATCGTCAGTGCTTTTTACCAAAACAAATTGCCCTGTTTCTTCGGGCGACAAGCCGGGCTTAGAGTCCCACCACAGCATTTTATCAGGCAAAGAACCGCTGATCCAAAGTGCGGCCACCCAAATGGTGCCTGTGGTGTGATCGTAAAGCACCGCCGGGTCGCCAATGCCGTTCAGCCGTGGTGGCCTTCCTCCCCACTCTCCCATGTCCATGATCACGCGCATGGGTTCCCAGGTCTGACCGCCATCGGTGCTGCGGCTCATGCCCACATCAATGTCTTCCTGAAGGTCCTTGCTGTTGTTGTAGCGGTTGTCGTAAACGGCAATCAGGGTGCCTTTTGAAGTGGTAATAATTCCGGGAATCCGGTAAGTGTCGCAGTTATCCTGACCCGCAGCACGCAATACGATTGCCGGCCTGAAGCGGAAATCTGTTTCGGGTTTAAGCACAAGGCGGCCTTTTCTGCCAAAGGATAGCTCAACGTTTTCAATGGAAAAGCTTTGATTGAGCGGAGCCTGATCCTTAACAAATAAACCAAGGCTCAATTCGTACGCACCCGGCTCGAACACACGACTGCCTTGGAGTCTGATTTTGTTTTTACCTTTTATCAATTTGGTTTCGAATTTCCCAGAAATGGTGTCATTCTCAGAAAAATGATGTATGACAACATCAATAGATTCAAGAAAACCATGCTGCGATTCCTTTTCAAAAACCAGTTCAATGGTTTTAAGATTCAATGCACCCAGGGATTCATTTATTTCGAACTGGATCTTAATAATGTCCGGGTTTTCCCGGCCAATAAATAATGGCCCCTTCAGCAACTCCATTTCAAATGGAATTTCTCCCGTAAGGTCGTTTTCCGTTTTACACGAATGGAAAGCAATAGCAATGAAAGCACAAGCGATCAGGGATATCTTTCTCATTGAATTAAAGAGTTTTAAGTTTTAAAGCCTGAATTGATTAGGATGGAACCCATCAGGATGGCAATGTTTTGTCTTTTTGCCGCTGCCACAAGAGCATGGCGCGTTTCTTCCGGCTTTTGGGGCCGTTAGCAGCCTCTGGTTTTCTTTATTGCGAATCCACTGCATTACGTTGGCAGGCGGCCTTTGGGCTTTCAGCTCTTTAACCATAAAATCCATGTACGGCTTCACATGGCCAAAGAAATCCTTGTAATCGGTGCACAGGTAATTCAGGCCGTTTTCCCCGGAAGGGGTTTTAATAAAACGGTGTTTTGGGCAGGCTCCATGGCAGGCAAAGCGCACATCGCAGCTTTTACAGAATGCAGGCAGGGTGGCCTTTTTGGCCTGTCCGAAAAGGGTTTGTTGCGTAGAACCCAGCATTTGCTGAAGGCTCGTATCCAGAATATTTCCAAGCAAGTGGTCTTCGTAAACGAAATGATCGCAGCAAAATACGCTGCCATCATGCTCCATTACGGCTGCCGTTCCGCATTTCTCAGAAAAAACGCAAAGGCCAGGCATGGCGCCCACCCAATTGGCCAAGGTCACATCAAAAAGCTGCACATAATACCTGCCCACGTCATTCCTTACCCATTCATCAAAAATGGCTTTCATAAAGCGGCCATACTGCCCTGGTTGAACTGACCATTCTGTTACAGATGCATCGCCCTGAAACTCATGATGCACCAGTTTTTGCCCAGAAAGCTGATCTGAACTTACCTGCCTTTCAACAATGGGAATATACTGCAAAAAACCGCTGCCGATCTGTTTCAGAAAATGATAAACTTCGAGCGGATAATCTGCATTATGGCGGTTTACCACCGACAGGGTGTTAAACTCTACGCGGTGCTTTTTCAACAGCTCAATGCCCTGCATAACCTTTTTCCAGGTGGGATTGCCAAGCTTGTCCTTACGGAAATGATCGTGCAGATGCTCTGGACCGTCAATGGAAATGCCGATCAGGAAATTATGCTCCTTAAAAAACCGGCAAAACTCATCGGTCAGTAACATGCCGTTGGTCTGCAGCACATTTTCTATCTTTTTTTCGCCTGCAAATTGCTGCTGAATTTCGATTGCCTTTATGAAATAATCAACACCAAGCAGGGTGGGTTCGCCGCCCTGCCATGTAAAACTTACCACAGGTACATTGTGGGCTTCAATATATTGCTTAATAAAGCGGGCAAGCAGTTCTTCGCTGAGTTTATAATTGGTTTGCCCGTGAAAGAGTTGCTTCTTCTCAAGATAATAGCAGTAGGTGCAATCGAGATTGCAGGCCGGCCCAACGGGCTTCAGCATTACATGAAAAGCATCGGGCGAAACCGGAAACTGAAAATCCATTCCTTCTGATTATTTTGTCAGAAATTCCAGCGGTCTGTTTTCCGGGGCTTTGCCGAACTCATAGTTTGGTTCACTGCCCATAAAAAACTCCAGTTTTCCGCCCTGCATGATCTCCCGGTAGGTAATATACGATCGCATAAGGTCTTTTCCATTCAGCCGAAGCTTCTGCACGTAAATGTTTTCCTTGCTGTTGTTGTGTGCAACAATGGAAAATTTCTTATTGCCGGGAAGATTTATGGAAGCCTTGTGAGCAACAGGCGAACCGATGGCAAACACGGAATTGGCAGAATTCACAGGATAAAAACCCAGAGATGAGAAGATATACCATGCCGACATTTGCCCGCAATCTTCGTTGCCAGGCAAGCCATCGGGCAGGTCGGTGTACCATTCGTCCATGATAAATCTTACCTTTCGGGCGGTTTTATACTGCGCTCCCACATAATTGAACATATAAGCTGCGTGGTGACTGGGTTCATTGCCCTGGGCATACTGCCCCACCAGCCCTGAGATGTCGGGAGAAGCAAACTGACCCAGTTCGCCGGTAACGAAAAACAGGCTGTCGAGCTTGGCTTCGAAGGCTTCATCGCCACCCATGAGGTCGGCAAGCCCTCTCACATCGTGGGGTACCAGAAAGGTATATTGCCAGGCATTGCCTTCGGTAAAATCGGTCCAGGCGTAGCCCTCGTGGATAGACTCGAATGGGTTGAAGGGTGACCTAAAACTGCCATCCTGCAAAACGGGGCGCATAAAGCGGGTTTCAGGATCGAAGTAAACCTTGTAGGCTTTGGCGCGTTCGCGATAATAAGCAGCATTGGCAGAGTCTCCGCGCATTTTGGCAAATTCGGCAATGGCCCAGTCGGCCAGGGCATACTCCAGCGCCTTAGAAACAGACTCCTGCTCCATGTCGGCGGGGATAAAGCCCTTCTCCCTGAGATACTTTAATCCATCTTCATCAATCAATGATGATGTGATCATAGCCTCATAAGCCAGATCAGCATCGAAGCCTGTGAAGCCTTTGAATATGGCATCGGCCACCACTGGCACGGCACTGTAACCCACCATGCAGTTGGTTTCGCAACCCATCAGATGCCAAATGGGCAATTTTCCCTGATGCTGATATATGGTGAGCATGGAGTTGATCATATCATCCACCCTTTCGGTTTGTACAATGGTAAAGAGCGGATGTAAGGCCCGGTAAGTATCCCATAGCGAGAAAGTGGTGTAGTTGTCAAAGCCAGGGTCGGAGTAAATTTTTCTGTCAGTCCCTTTAAAACTGCGGTCATGGTCGTTGTATAGCACAGGGCCATAAAATGCGTGATACATTGCTGTGTAAAAGGTGCGCATTTCGGCTTCATCGGGGTGGTAAAAATCAATTTTAGCAAGTTCGCGGTTCCACTTGTCACGCGCCTGCTCACGTGTTTTGTCAAAGTCCCAATGCGGAATTTCTGCCTTAATGTTATTGAGCGCTCCCTGGTAGCTGATGGGCGAAATACCCACTTTAAGATAGATTTGCTCACCAGCTTCTGTTGCATAGCTTAACAGGCCTACCACATCTTTGCCTTGCGCTTCTTTTTCTGAAATAAGTTTGTTGCCGGGCCTGAACTCAAACTGCTCAATGGGTTTTGATAAAATGATGGCAAAATGCACGCGCTGGTCATTGGCCCAGCCCGAAGAGTAGCGGTAACCTATAAGTGTGGTGTCATTGAGTTGGCTAAGCATGGTTTGTTCGGGTCTGTCCCAGCCAATGCCCATTTCAAGGTTTATGGCAATACGGACTTCATCTGACGCAGGAAAGGTATATCGGTGAAAGCCCACTCTTTCGGAGGCTGTAAGTTCAACCTTAATATCATAATCGAGCAGGTCAACAGCATAATAACCGGCTTCGACTGTCTCCCTGTCATGGCTGTAAAGGGAAGCATATCCCTTTAAAGGTTCCCTGACCGTTCCAGGCGAAAAATGCTTTTCCCCTGTAAAGGGAGTAATCAACACATCGCCCAGATCGCCAATGCCTGTTCCGCTCAGGTGCATCTGCGAGAAACCCACCATAATACTATCGGAGTAGTGGTAACCCGAAGTCCAGTTCCAGCCTTTTATGTAGTTGGTTGGACCGATCTGCACGGCACCAAAAGGCACATGGGCGCCCACAAATACGTGCCCATTGAAATCGGAGCCAATGTAGGGGTCCACATAAATAGTGAGATCTTCGGGTAGGGCTATCTCTGATGTTTTGCAGGAGTTAAAAACCAGCCCCAGAGAAAACAGCAAAAGGGCTATTAATGAGAAAGAAAAAGGTTTTTTGGCCATTTGGAAATTATTTAAATTTTTGTGAACCGCTTCAGTGCTGTTTACTTTATAATGTCAATTATAGTTTTTTCACCTCATCCATCAATTTTTGACGGGATTCCTCTCCCGAAATTTCGGGATCGGAATGACAGGGCAGTCAAGAGGGGGACAGGTGTTGGGTGGCGGCGGCTTCGCTGCCGCCACCCAACACCTACTCCTAACCATAATGAGCTGTCATTCCGAACGAAGTGAGGAATCTCGAACTCATTTTTCGAACTTTTTTTCTCTGGGCACTTCAGTTTTTTATAAAAAAACTAAAAACAAACCACTATCTCCTTGGCCTGTTGCCCAGGAATATTTTCAAATGTCCTTTTTCAACCAAATCCTGATGGGTGATGGTATAATTTCGCAAATTACGACCGCCCAGTTCCATACGCTGAATATAGATATTTTCAGGACTATTGTTTACGGTTTCTATCACAATTTTTTCCTTGCTGTAATATTTCGGGTCAAGATGAATGGTCACCTTGTCGAAAACCGGAGAGCTAAGGGTGTAAACCGGGTTTCCGGGAGTGATAGGATAAAACCCCATCATGCCGTACATAAGCCATGCACTCATAGTGCCCGTGTCGTCGTTTCCGGGCAGGCCATCGGGGCCGGCGCCAAAATAAGTTCTAATGATGTCGCGAAGGTGTTTCTGACTTCTCCACTCCTCCCCTCTTACAAAGTTGAATAGATAGGGATAGCCCATATTGGGCTCATTGCCCATGTCGTAAAGCCCTTCATTGAAGACATACTCCAGTTTTTGAACAAAATTCCTTCTGCCGTGCAGCCTGATAAGTCCGTCAATATCGTGTGGGATGGCGAAGGAGTATTGCCAGGAGCTCCCTTCGTGGAAACCGTGAACTGACTCAAAATTCTCACCCTGCACAGGATCAAATCCGGGCATAAAAGTGCCATCGGGCAAAACGGGGCGCAGCAGACCGTAGTTGGGGTCGAAATACTTCCGGTAACCCAGCGAGCGCTGGTAGAATTTCTCATAATCGCTTCGCTTACCCATTTCACGAGCCAGTTGCGACAGGCTGTAATCGGCCACATAAAGCTCAAGTGCTTGAGCCACGCTGTTATCATAAGGCTCTGAAAATGGCAGGTAATAATGCTCAGCGTAGAAATCATTATCGGGCCTGATAAAATTGTTCTTCCCCTTTGTGGTGGCCGATTTTATCATGGCTTTGTATGCTTTTTCCACATCAAAGTCTCTCAGTCCGCGCAAATAGGAATCGGCAATTACGATCAGCGCCGGGTCGCCCTGCATTACGTGGGTTTCGCGGCTGAAGAGCTCCCACTTGGGCAGCCAACCGTGTTCATCGTACATCATAAGCATGGAGTTGATCATGTCGATCTGGCTTTGCGGATATACCAGCGTAAGGAACGGGTGCACGGTGCGGTAGGTATCCCACAGGGAGAATACGGTATGCCTGTTGCCGTTATTTATAGTTGCTGTTTGGGGCGATTCCATGGCCGGATACTGTCCGTTAACATCGTTGAAAATGGTGGGATGAATCAGCATGTGATACAAGGCGGTGTAAAACATCACTTTGTCGTCGTTGCTGCCACCTTCCAATTCAATGACAGAAAGTTTTTTGTCCCACTGATTGAAAGCCTCCTGTGCCACTTTCTCAAGGTCGAAGCCCCTTTGCTCTGTTTTCAGGTTTTCCCTTGCATTTTCAATACTTACGTATGATACTCCCACTTTTACCTCAATGGCTTCGCCGGCTTCCACCTCAAAGGTGTACCAGGCGCCAATGTCTGTCCCGGCCATTTCGCGGTGAAAAGTTTCGTAAATTTTGTATTGCCCGCTGGTGGTTGACCACTGGTGGCGATATCCGGGAAGTACGGGCTGCTTTTTCCAGTACCCCCTGCCATTGGCAGGTTTGCTGAACTCAACCACAAAGTAAACCGGAAAAACGGCTTCTTCATGGTAGCAGAAGGTTCCCAGCAGCTTGTGGCCTTCCATTTCAGTATCCGAAACCATTTTAACCATGGCACCCGACTCGTTGGTAAGGCCATGGCCCAGGTTCAGCAGGATGTTTGCCTGGCCGGCTTCATTAAAGGTGTAACGGCTTAAACCGCTGCGATGGGTTACGGAAGCTTCGGCATTGATATTATACCGGTCAAGATGCGCACTGTAATAGCCTGCTTTGGCGGTCTGGTTGCTAAAGGTAGTGGCATATTTGTTGAAATCCACCTCCAGCTCACCCATGATAGGCATAAGAATGATACTTCCCAGGTCAGGACAACCCACCCCGCTCAAATTGACATGGGTAAAGCCTGTAAACATTTTGTTGTTGTAAACATAGGGGTTTGAGCACCAGTTGTCGGTGTTGGAGTATTCGTTTCCCGGCAGGGGTGCCACATTAAAGGGAACAATGGAAACCATACCGAAAGGCACCACAGGCCCGGGAAAGGTAGCCCCGTAATTGGTGGTGCCTATAAACGGATTCACCCAATCGGCGGGTTGTTGGGCCAAAAGCACCTTTGCGGAAATTATGAAAAATGCCAAAACCGGCAGGGAAAGCCTTAAAACGCATTTTTTGGTTTTTATCATGCGAAGGAAATGACTGTTTATCATCTTGGTGTGGATATTTTCTTTGATTTATTGTATGCTGGAAACCGTAAATTTCCGGAGTTTAGTTTAAATCCATGATCTTCAAATACGGAATATCAACCAACTCTTTCCAAAGTGTTTTATTGGGGGTTTCTGACATGGTGAAACGCAATACTCCGCCATTCACAATTTCTTCATGGGTTATCCATGGGCGATCAAGGGGTTTTCCGCTGAGCGTAACGCTTTCCACATATATTTTCTCAGCGGTTACCCCGGGCGCTTCAATTACAAACCTGCGGTTGTTGGGCAGTTTTATAGTTGCCCTTTCCCACATAGGTGCGCCGATGTTGTAAACGCCTGTGGCCGGATTCACCGGATAGAATCCCATGGAGCTGAGCACGTACCAGGCCGACATCTGCCCGCAGTCTTCGTTGCCACAATGGCCATGGGGCACGGGGGCATACATGGTTGTTAAAATCTCGCTAATTCTCTTTTGGGTTTTCCAGGCCTGGCCGGTGCACTGATACAGGTAGGCCACGTGATGGCTGGGCTCATTGCCATGCGCATACTGGCCTATCATACCGGTGCTGAATATGGGTAATTCATCAGATGGATAGGGGTTGTAAGTGAACATGCTGTCGAGCCTGGCGGCAAAACGCTCCGCGCCTAGCTTTTCTATGAGTCCTTCAATATTCTGGGGCACAAACCAGAAGTAATGCCATGCGTTGCTTTCGCAGTAGTGTTCGGTATAGTCTCTTGGCACGAAATCTTCAAGGAAGCGCCCATCGGTATTGCGGGGTCTAAAAAAGCCCGTTTCGGGGTCAAAATGATTCCGCCAGTTTTCTGAACGTTCCATAAAATACTGATAATCGTCGGTTTTCCCCAAGGCTTTGGCGAAAATGGCAATACACCAGTCGTTGTAAGCATACTCAAGGGTTTTGGACACGGACCAGTTTTCATGGTCGAACGACAAAGGCACATAACCGTATTCGCGGTATTTTTTAATGGGGGGATGGTCTGACATGGCGTTCGATTTGGTTGCCTCAAAAACCTCCTCAATGTCGAAACCTTTCAGTAAACCTTTAAAGAAGGCATCCACAATTACAGGCACTGCATGGTAGCCGATCATCATATTGGTTTCATTACCCCACATGGACCAAACGGGCAGCAGGCCGGTTTCATGGTAATGGCTCATCATGGAGCGAACCATATCAGGCACCCTGTCGGGGTGCATTATGGTATAAAGCGGGTGAGCGGCCCTGAAAGTGTCCCATAAAGAAAAAGTGTCGTATTTATCGTACCCCACGGCAGTATGGTAATTTCCATCAGCGCCTTTATAATTGCCATTGGCATCGCTATACAAGGTGGGCGCAAGCATTGACTGGTAAAGGGTTGTGTAGAAGGTATTCTTCCAGGTTATGTTGGAAGTTTCAATGATTATTTTTTGAAGTTCCCTTTCCCACATATCGGAAGCATCGGCCCTGAATTTTTTGAAATCCCAGTGGGCGGCTTCGGTTTCAATGGCTTTTATGGCGCCCTCAATATTGGCGCTCGACAATCCCACTTTGATCATTACTTCTTCACCTTCTTCGGTTGAAAAGCGAAGATCAATTTTGGTATTAACCCCCGTAACCTCATTGCCTTCAGCAGGCTCAATTTGCAGATACAAGGTTTTGCGCTCGATGGGTTTTGAAAAATGAGCAGCGAAATACACCCTTTGGTCAGCAGCCCAGCCAGTTGAGTATCTGAATCCCACCACCGTTTTGTCATCAACCACTTTTAGGTGGGTTTTCACCGGGGCGTCCCAGTTAAGCGCATAACCCAGGTCAATGATAAATCCTGAGTTTTCATCTGCCGGGAAAGTATAGTGATGAATTCCGGTTCTTTTTGTTGCGCTTAATTCGGCATTTATTCCAAAGTCCTGCAAAAAAACCTGGTAGTAACCCGGCTCTGCATGCTCATTATCATGTGAAAAACGTGACCAGGGCCTGAATCCATTTTCTGGGATTCTTTCCACATCGCGGCTGTTCACTGGTGTTATCAGGATATCATACAGGTCGCCGGCACCCGTTCCGCTCAGGTGGGTGTGGCTGAATCCGGTAATGATGGTATCAGGATAAAAGTATCCGGCAATGCGGTCCCAGCCGTGTTTTCCGATGTCGGGGCTGAGCTGGACCATCCCGAAAGGAACCGTAGCTCCGGGATAGGTGTTTCCAGGCCCTTCTGTACCCATAAACGGATTTACATAATCGGTGAGTCGCTCGGTTTCTTTCTGTGGTGTGCAAGAGATCATAAGCGCCAAAAGAGCGCCCATCAAACCAAAATTCCATATTTTTTTGTGCATGGTTTCAGTCTTTAGTATTCCATAACGATTTCGTCGGTAAATAGCCACGGCCTGTTGCCTGCTCCCGGATGCCATTCAGGCAATGCCTTCGTGCTTCGGGCAATAATGCGGGCATAGCGGAAGGATTGCCCGGCATCAAAGCGGTACTCTTGAATTCCGGTATCGTAATCGGCGGGTGTGGTTGTATGTTGGGCAGTGCCGATCACGGTAAAGTTCCGGTTGTCGTTTGAAACGGCAATCTCAATGGTCTCGGGCAGAAGTATCCACGATCCGACATTTCTCATAAACGACAGGCGGATGCTTTCCACCTGTCTGGGGGCACCCAGATCAATGTTAGCCACCAGGTCGTTGATAAAGCCCAGCCATTCGCCATCGTGAAAATCAATGCTTCCCCTGGTTCCATCCAGCAATGCATTTTTTCCGCGCCCTATGTATCTGCCTGCGGGGCCATGTTGCAATTCAATGGTCGGATAAGGCCTGTTTGAATGCCTGTAATACGCCCTAATAAACTCTCTTTTTAAGGTTTCGCTGGGTTGAAGTCCCTCCCTGAAGGCTTTGGCTTTGACAAGGGTTGTTTCGCCAATGGAAAGGGGCCCGGTGTAAACCGGCGACTGCAGGGTGGGCTCGCTTCCATCAGTTGTGTAATGAATGGCCACATCGGGTGATAAACAGCCAATTTCGAAGGTAATGGGCTCCTGAAACAGATCTTTTTCCTTTGAGATAAATGGTATAAAAACCAGCCTTTCTTCCAGGGGTGCCAGCCTGAACTCATCGGGTATGGCCGACTTTGGACGATTTTCCTTTGCATAGCCCCATTCCTTGTTGGGCTCTTTACCCATCACAAACTCCAGCACGCCGCCTGCTTCAATTTCCTTATGGGAAATATAGGAACGGTGGAAAGGTTTTCCGTTTAATACGGCTGACTGGATGTAAACAGCCTCGCGAGTTCTGCCCTGGGTCTTTACCGTAAAGGTTTTTCCATTGGACAGGTGAATGGTGGTTTCTTCAAAGAGTGGTGAACCGATAATATAGTCGCCACTACCGGGGGCCACCGGATAAAAGCCGGTTGCCGAAAAGATATACCAAGCCGATAGCTGTCCGCAATCTTCGTTGCCACTGATGCCATCGGGCCTGTCAGTGTAAAGCGAATCCATTATCAGGGCTACCTTCTCCTGGGTTTTCCATGCCCTTCCTGCAAAGTTGTGCAGATAGGCCACATGGTGGCTGGGTTCGTTGCCCTGGGCGTATTGGCCAATAAGACCTGAAATGTCATGGGCATGTTCGTTGGTAACAATGGGCTCCTCTGCAAACATTTCGTCAATCTTGGCGGAGAACTTTTCATCTCCACCCATCAGTTCTATCAAACCGGCCACATCATGTGGAGCAAAAAAGGTGTAGTGCCATGAGTTACCTTCGGTAAAATCGCCGGAACCTAAAATACTGCTTTCAATGGGATCGAAGGGTGTGCGCCAGCTGCCATCGGCTCTTCTACCCCTCAAAAAGCCCACGGAAGTGTCAAATATATTGCGGTAGTTCTGGGCTCTATGGATAAAGGTTTTGTAATCGTCCTCCCTTCCCAGGCTTTTGGCCATTTCAGCAATACACCAGTCATCATAAGCATACTCAACCGCTTTGGATGCGCTGTTTCCTTCGCGCTCCAAAGGAATAAAGCCAAGATTTTTGTAATCAGCAAGTCCAATATGGTCTTGCATGGCCGACTTTTTCATTGCTTCAAAGGCTAGCTCCACATCAAAATCACGATGGCCTTTCTGGTAAGCATCCCAAATGACGGGAATAGAGTGATAGCCAATCATGGTACCTGTTTCATTGGCCATTAGCTCCCAAACAGGCAGCAGCCCGTGCTGCTGGTATTGCAGCAACATGGTTTTGATGAATTCCATATTTTTTTCAGGAGCAATCAAAGTAAATAAAGGGTGAGTAGCCCTGAAGGTATCCCACAAGGAGAATATGGTGTAAACGTTATGACCCTTAGCGGTGTGAATGTTTTTATCCATACCCCTGTACCGGCCATCCACATCGGTAAAGAGCCCAGGTGCGATTTGGGCGTGATACATGGCTGTGTAGAAAACTCTTTTTTGTTCAGGAGTTGCACCTTTAATGGTTATTTTGTTTAGATGTTTGTTCCATTCTTTCTGAACTTCCTCAAGGTAAGTTTCGAATGACCAGTGTGTGGCCTCTGCCTCCAGGTTTTTTAGTGCACCCTCTTCATCCACAGCCGATATACCTACTTTTACCATTAGTTCGCGGTCGCTCAGTTTCCCGAAATCCAGAATGGCTTTAACGCTTCTGCCTTCCACCCTTTCGGAATCATTTCCAGCAATTTCATCATCTTTCATAAACTCATGGCTGACAATGGGTTTAGAAAAGCGCGCCACAAAATACACCTGCTGATCGGCAGCCCAGCCTTGTGAAGCCCTGAGCCCCCTTATTTCATTCTCGCCGGTGATTTCAATGTAGCATGCCCTTGGCTGACTGGAAATCCCGTGTTTCAGATCTATGATCAACGATGCCTCATCATCTTCAAGGAAACGGTAGCGATGGATGCCTGTACGTGGAGTTACAGTCAGTTCGGCCTGAATCTGATAATCCTGGAGAAGGACCGAATAATAGCCGGCCGAAGCCTCTTCTTCATCGTGCGAAAAGCGCGAGCGGTAGCCGGAATCAGGATCCTCCTTGGTTCCGGAGAACCATTGTTTTTTTCCCGTAAAGGGCATGATCATGATATCGCCCAGGTCAGCACCGCCTGTGCCGCTCAGGTGCAAATGCGAGAAACCAATAATGGAGCTGTCAGAATAATGATAACCACTGCACCAGTCCCAACCTTCCAATCCGGTATCAGGGCTCAGTTGCACCATACCGAATGGATTGGCTGGCCCCGGAAAAGTGTGCCCATGGGCATCGGTGCCGATAAAGGGATCAACGTATCCGGTCAAATCCTCAAATACTTTGGGTTCTCCCTTGCAAGCAAGCAGGGGCAAGAAAAGGATAAGCAATGACAGCTTTTTTAGTTTCATGGAAAAAATTTTTTGGTAAAAATAGCAAGCTAAAACGATTTAGGCAAGCTTTTTAACACAATCAGGAATTTAGCCTGACAAAGGAAATCTGATAAATTTACTCAATAACAATTTCGTCAACAAACAACCACGCAGGCTCTCCCTCTCCGGAGTGTCCCGGAGGGCAAACACCAAAATTCCGGGCGGTAATTTTCAGGTAGCGTGCGCTCACATTATCAAGGTTCATTATAATATCCACTACCTGAAGCATATCGGTCACTTCCGGCGGATTCTGCCGGCCTGCATTGCGATAGTTTACCCCATCGTCCGAAACCTCAAGTTGTATCCATTGCGGAAGAAATACCCAGTCAACCTGTCGTTGCAATGCACCTACCGTCAAACTTTTCAAAGTTTTTTCTTTACCCAGGTCAATAAATACTACCATATCCGTTCCATTAAAGCCATGCCAGTGCGGGCGCAGCAATGTGCCACCCCTGAACCCGTCGGTAAGGGCATTGGGGCCGTGGGCAGCATAATTTGGATGAACCGGGTATTTATAGGCAATGTTTCTGCCGCTGGCCTCATGATAAATTATGGGTTGCCCCGCTATCTGCCCCAGCATCTGGTTCTCCTTGCCCACAAGTGCCGTTATGATTACTGAACGATCGATTTTTAAAGGTCCTTGGTATTTTTTAGAATTCAGACCTGGCTCTGAGCCGTCGAGTGTAAAATATATTTCAGCACCTTCAATATCGGTTTCCATTTTTACTAACAAAGCATCACCGGTGGTTACGGGAGCTATGCGTACCTTGCTGTAAACCTGGCCATCCAGAATTTCCAACGCCTTTTCATCGTCATAGAATATCATCAGCTCTCTTAGATCATTCTTCATACCTTCAATGATACCGGCATAATCACTATGGCCATAAATGTTATTGATTTCCTGGGGGTCTTTTTCAAGGTCGTAAAATTCCCATTCATCAATATCATAGTAAAACCTGATGAGTTTATAGCGTCCGTTGTGGATGCCAAAGTGCCTTCTTACCGAATGTTCACCCGGATACTCATGGTAATGGTAATAAAGGGCTTTGCGCCAGTTTTTTGTTGTGTTTGCGCTTAAAAGGGGCACAAGCGAGCGGCCGTGCATATCATCTGGAACCTTCACCCCTGCTATATCTAACAATGTAGGGGCATGGTCAATGTTCTGCACCAGTTCCGGTATTGTTCCTTTTCTTTTGTAGCCTTTCGGCGGAAGCATAATCAGCGGGGTACGGAACGATTCCTCATACATGAAGCGTTTGTCGTACCAGCCATGCTCGCCCATATGAAAGCCCTGGTCTGAAGTATAAACGATGAGTGTATTTTCGAGCAAGCCTAAATCTTCCAGGTGGGCAAGCAGGCGTCCTACGTTTTCATCGAGTGAGCGTACGCAGGCCAGGTAGTCCTTTAAATAGCGCTGAAATTTCCATTCGCTCAGTTCGTTTCCGCTGAGGTTTGCCCCCTTGAAATCTTCAATAATGGGCAAGTAGTGGGCATCCCACCGCTCGCGCTGTCCCGGTGTCATTCGGGCATATTCGCCCTGCCGGTACCATTGCCCGAGCCGGGTTTGAATTTCATTTTCCGGATCGGCCATCTTCAGGTCATACACCAGGTCCATGTCGTCGGTGTGTATGCTCATGCGCTGTTGGGCAGCCGCCTTACGACCGGTATAGTCATCATAAAAAGTTGGCGGAACGGAAAAGCGTGTATTACTGAACTCATCAAGATGGGCTGTATCGGGCATCCATTCGCGGTGAACAGCCTTGTGCTGCACCATAAGCAGAAAGGGTTTGCCTGGGTTGCGCTGATGGTCGAGCCAGTCTATGCTGAAATCCGTAATAAGATTGGTAACATACCCTTCGTGCCTGCTGCGGTTGCCCATCTCAATAAAATCGGGGTTGTAATAATTTCCCTGTCCGGGCAGAATATTCCAGTAATCAAAGCCCGTAGGATCGCTCTGCAGGTGCCATTTCCCTACCAAAGCTGTTTGATAGCCATTTTCCTGTAAAAGTTTTGGAAAGGTTTGCTGACTTCCGTCGAAAACATCCTCATTGGTCAGTTGGCCGTTGGCATGGCTGTGCTTTCCGGTTAGCAAAGTGGCCCGGCTGGGAGCGCTGATCGAATTAGCCACATAACTGTTGGTAAAGATTACGCCATCCTGTGCAATACGGTCCAGGTTCGGGGTTTCGATGTAGCGGTTGTCGTAAGCACTTAGGGTCTGAAAGGAATGATCATCGGTAAAAATAAATATGATGTTGGGTCGCTCAGGTCTGGTTTCCCGGGTTTGCTTACAACCCATTCCTGCAAGCAGGGCAAGGCCGGTGATTAGGTATTTATTCATGATTATGTGTTTAATCAACCTGATTATATTTCTATAATCAAGTCACCCCTTCGGGTTATTTATTGGGTTGTTGGTTATTCTATTTTCAAACGCCCCGGCTCACGGCGGTTCTTACCCTCTACTCCCATGATGTCATCACCCAAATCAATACGGGCCCTTTCAGCAATCTCCTCCAACTCCATAGCAATTTCCGGATATTTTTCCAGCACATTGTAAGCCTCAGCCGGGTCTCTTCGCAAATCATAAAGGGCTTTCGGAAACAGGAAATTCTCGTTTGCACTGCCAGGTATGCCATCATCGCCCGGTAAAAACCCTTCGTAGGTTCGGCCCGGATGTTCGAAAACCAGCTTCCAGTTGCTGCTTCTAACTGCCTGCAGGCTGTTGCGACGGTAATAATACAGAAATTCCATCCGGGGGTTTGCATCAGGGTCACCTTTAAGCAAGGGCATTAGGCTAACGCCATCATTTTTTTTCTCCGGAAGGGCAGCACCGCTTAGTTCAGCAATGGTAGGCAATACATCAATTCCTGCAGCAAGTTGGTTACAAACCTGCCCTGGCTCAATTGTTCCAGGCCACCAAAAAATAGCCGGTACCCTCTGGCCTCCTTCAAAAGTGGTGCCTTTCCCCTCACGAAAGCCTCCCGAGCTACCGCTATGATTGCCATAATTCAGCCAGGGGCCATTGTCGGATGTAAAAATCACCAGGGTGTTCTTTTCTAGTTTAAGGTCTTTCAAGGTTTGAAGTATTGTACCAACGCTCCAGTCTAATTCCATCATTACATCGCCATAAAGGCCCTGTTCTGATATTCCTTCAAAATCTTCTGACACAAAAAGGGGCACGTGTGGCATGGGGTGGGCCAGGTAAATAAAAAAAGGCTTTTCGCGATGGCGTTCAATGAAATCAATGGTTCGATGGGTGAAATCGCGGGTAAAATACCATTGATCTGGATTGGATGCAATAACG
>Ga0209498_1000138_pt1 | contig 41415 bp, 38 predicted proteins | sample WalLakDeSediment_FD_184131 | JGI IMG/M metagenome (GOLD analysis project Ga0209498, IMG submission 184131) | Lake sediment microbial communities from Walker lake, Nevada to study Microbial Dark Matter (Phase II) - Walker Lake 11/02/13 Deep... | ecosystem: Environmental > Aquatic > Freshwater >... | reverse complement strand
AGAAGTTCGGTTCCGGGTAACTTTTGGACCGCAGCCGATAGATCTTCTTTAGACGTCCGGGTCATTTGGCGCAACGCTTCAGTCAATTCATCGCCAGCCTGAACAACCCGGGTGCGTTCCTCTTTCCAGAAAGTGCTCAAGCGGGGTAAAATGTCGATCATCCCAGTAATGCCGTACCGGGAACTCTTGGGGAAAAAAGTTCCGGCATAAAAAGGCTTCTTATCAGGAGTAAGAAAGACTGTCAGAGGCCAGCCGCCCTGGCCGGTCAGGGCTTGGCAGGCAGCCATATATTTTTGATCCAGATCGGGTCTCTCTTCCCGGTCAACTTTAATCGAAACATAGTGCTCATTCAAAAGAGCGGCCACTTCCAAATCTTCAAATGAATCCTTTTCCATAACATGGCACCAATGGCAGGTAGAATAACCGATACTTAAAAAAACCGGTTTGTCTTCCCGCTTTGCTTTGGAAAAGGCCTCTTCACCCCACGGATACCAGTCCACCGGGTTATGGGCATGCTGGATCAGGTAAGGTGATTTCTCATGTATCAAACGGTTTGCCTGTTTTTCGCCGTCATTTTTCATGTGCAAACAACTCCTTATAAATTAATTTATAGTAATCCTATAGTATTTATATATTATATCATAAATTGTTTAGACAGGAAAGAATAGAACTAGGCAGAGTTTTAATAAACCTGGAGAATCAGATCACCGAAAGCAGGAGGATACCGGCTATAGTCCCAAAGACAGCGCCAAAAGTACCGGTATGGCCGCCGCCTGAATTTTGCGCACCCGGAATCAACTCACCGAAAATGATGTAGAGCATAGCCCCGCCGGCAAAGCCGAGGGATAGCGATAATACTACCGGAGATATGGCACCGAGACTGGACCCGATAAAAGCGCCCAGACCCATGGGCAGTCCGGCCATAGCGGTATAAAGTAGTATCCAGCGCAGGCGCATTCCGCCGACACAAAGCGGGCAGGCCATAGCAATACCCTCCGGAATATTATGGATGGCAATAGTCAGGGCCAATGTAAAACCAAGAGCCGGAGAAGCTACATAACTGGCCCCGATGGCAATTCCTTCAGGCAAATTATGCATGGCAATGCCAAGGCCAAGAATAGTTCCGGTGCGGATAAAGCGGGACAGTTCTTCGGTGGTTTCAAAAAAGTGGAAGTGTGGAATTTTCAGGTCAAGATATAAAATAAAGATAGAACCGATTAACAATCCGGCAAAGGCGGTAATAAAATTGCCCGCTTCCACAGACTCAGGCAGCAGATCGATGAGCACTATAGCCAGCATAATCCCTCCGGCAAAGCCAAGGATAAAACCAAGTGCTGCTTTACCCGGGTTCTTAACAAACAGAGCAATAATCGCTCCCGAACCGGTTCCGATCACTCCGGCTGCCAGGCCAATCAAGGTAATTAATAAAATGTTGTTCAATATCTAATCTCCCGATCATATTTTCAATACAATTGATTATAACCGCAAATACCTTTGTCATCAATCCTAACAGGCTGTCGGGGCAAATTCTCCGGCTGTTTTATTCTAAAGATAAACCTGCCGGATTTATCAGCTGAAGAGTTTGTTAAGAAATCTTAGTACCGATCACACATAATTGCCTGTTTTTCCCCTTATACTGATACTGCAAAACAATAATAACCGATGGAGGTAAACAACATGAAAAAGACATTAACTGTATTGGCTCTGGTAGTTCTTTCTGTTTTGGTCCTTTCCTCAACTGCTTTTGCCTTTTACGGCGGTGGTTTCGGATCCGGACAAAACGGATTCTGCTTTAGGGAAACATTGACCGAAGAACAGCAGGCACAGTTCGAAGGAATTGTCGAGCAGTATCGCGCTAAAATGACCGCATTAAGAGAAAAAATGTTTGCTTTGAGAAGCGCCGGAGACAGTGAAGGCTTCCGCGAAGCACAGGCCGAACGCTTTGAGCTGATGGAACAAAAGCGGGATGAATTGAGCGAGATTTTTCCGGAGGAATATGCCGAACGCTTCCAGAACCAGAACTGCGGCCGGCAGATGCGCAATTTCGGAGTTCAAAAAGGCAGCAGCGGCTTCGGAATGAAAGGCGGCTTTAACCGCTAATAAATGGAACTTTAAATAAATGTCCCGGGAGCAGGCCAGAGTTTAAACCCGAAGATGCTCCCGGGATTTTAGATACACTTATCAATATACGGGGACGAATTTGGCACATAACCAACGTCCCCGTTTCTGATATTTACTCCTTCACTTGTTATTTAAACCTTTTTTTGTGTAGAATAAGGCCAACCGGCCGAAGGGAGTATCAACCATGACTGATATCTGGGTCGTCGACGACGAAGAAAATATCCGCAACCTGATCAAGCGTTATCTGGAAAAAGAGGACTTCAATGTCCGGACCTTTGCTTCTGCCGAAGCTGTTGAAAGCGCCCTGATTGGCAGCACCCCTGATATGTTTATTCTGGATATCATGCTGCCCGGTTCCGACGGTCTCAGCCTTTGTCGCAGGATCAGGGAAAACTACGATCTGCCGATTATCTTTGTCTCGGCACGCGGTGAGGAATTTGACCGGGTGCTCGGCCTGGAACTGGGCGCCGACGATTACCTGGCAAAACCTTTCAGCCCCCGGGAACTGGTAATACGGGTAAAAACAATATTCCGGCGCCTGCAGCCGATTGAAGACGCTGCCAATACGCTGACCTTGAAAAATATTTCCATCTACCCTAAACAAAGAAAAGTGATCATCAATGGAGGAGATGTTTCTTTTACCAGTAAAGAATTCGATCTCTTTTTACTGCTGGCCTCTTCGCCTGGCCGGCCTTACAGCAGAGAAATGCTGTTGGAAATAATCTGGGGCTATGATTATGAAGGTGAAGAACGAGCCGTTGACGATACAGTTAAAAGGATTCGCAAAAAAATACGTGAGAAAGGGGCTCTGCCGGAATTATCGACAGTCTGGGGCTACGGGTACCGACTGGATGTTTAAACGTATCTTTGGCAGTTATCTCTTAGTTCTGTTTATCTCTTTCGCTGTTCTCGCCCTGGCCTTCAGCCTAACCGTCCGTCAGTACCTCATTAATGATGCCATACAAAACCTGCATCGGGTTGCAGAAACCCTCTCTGCCACAGCCGCTCAACCGGGTATGCACGGGGGTGGTCATATGCGGGGCGCCTTTTTCAACCTGGCCAATCGCGTCGCCTATGCTGACTACCTTTTGCTAGAAGCTAACGGAATGATCATCGACAGCAGTGACGTTGAAACATATCCTCCCGGAAACCAGGTCAACAATGAAGCATTTTTGAACCTGGCCTTTGAGCCGGATGTGTCAGAAACCCTGGTTGAGAAAAACCTGGTAGCAGTCGTTTATCCGGTCAAAATTGCCGGATACCGTAATGAAGCAGCCTTAATTCTTTATTCCCATCTGGATCTGCTGATCCAGCTAAACCGCAGCATCCTTAACATATTAGCCCTCGCCCTGGGCGCGGGCATTGCAGTATCCCTGCTGGCCGGAGCATTCGCCACCAGGATTGTCGTTGGCCCCTTGCAGAAGTTAAAAAACCGGGCCGGTGAACTGGCCCGGCGTCAATTCACCGGAAAACTGTCCATAAAGACCGGTGACGAGCTTGAAGAGTTAGCCGAAACCTTCAACGAAATGGCAGGACAGCTGGCGGAATACGACCGTGTTCAGAAAGCATTCTTTCAAAAGGCCTCCCACGAACTGAAAACACCCTTGATGTCAGTCCAGGGTTACGCCGAGGCCTTAAAAGAAGGGGTTATTCCAGCTGCTGAAAGAGAACAGAGTCTGGATATCATCATCAGGGAATCACAGCGCATGAAAGCGCTTGTTGATGAATTTCTCTACCTCTCTAAAATGGAAACATTAAAAGAAACCTACACTTTTGAGCCAGTAGACTTAGAAGATGCAGTCAGAGAAGCAGTTCATGCCGTTCAGAGCCTGGCTTTCGATAAAAGGGTGACAATAAATACAACGGTCAACCCGGACAAGGTTGCCATCAAAGGAGACCCTGAAAAAATTCACCGCCTGCTTCTCAACATTCTCGGTAATGCCCTGCGTCACGCGCGTCATAACGTCACTATCAGCGTTGACGGCACGATCATCACGGTCGAAGATGACGGACCCGGTTTCCAATCCGGTGAAAAAGAAAAAATCTTTGCTCCCTTCTATCACGGTGAAAACGGCGGCAGTGGTCTTGGCCTTACTATCTCCCGGGCGATAGTAGAAAAACACGGCGGCAAAATAAGTGCCGGAGAAAGCTCCTCCGGTGGTGCAATAATCAAAATCGATTTCTTACAGCGGTGATGAAGGTTTTTTGCTAAAAAAGTTGAAATCTAATGAATCGGACCTGTTAATGCATTAACCCGGCCGAAACATTGCAGGCGATACCCGGAACTATAAAGGAGATTTCAATGACAGAACATAACGAAGCTGAAGTGAGAACAAACTTTATCTATACGATGATTAAAGAAGACCTCGAAAGGGGACTGCTAAAAGACAACTCTGTTCATACCCGCTTCCCCCCTGAACCAAATGGCTACCTTCACATTGGGCACGCCAAGGCCATCCTTTTGAATTACTCAATTTCAAAGATTTTCAACGGTAAATTTAACCTGCGCTTTGATGATACAAACCCAATCAAGGAAGAACAGGAATTTGTCGACTCGATCATGGAAGATATCCGCTGGCTCGGTGCAGACTGGAATGATCGTCTATTTTTCAGTTCTGACTATTTTGAAACCAAGTACCAGTTTGCCCTACGCCTGATCAAGGCAGGTAGAGCTTATGTCTGCGACTTAAATCCTGAAGAGATCAGGCAGTACCGGGGCACCCTGACCGAACCTGGTATTGATAGTCCCTACCGAGAGCGGTCAGTAGAAGAAAACCTGGAACTTTTCGATCGGATGCGCAGAGGTGAATTTCCAAACGGCAGTAGGGTTCTCCGGGCAAAAATAGATATGGCTTCAGGAAACCTGAATATGCGAGACCCGGTAATTTACCGCATTTTGCACGCCCACCATCATCGCACCGGTGATCAGTGGTGCATCTACCCGATGTATGACTTCGATCACCCCTTCTCTGACGCCCTTGAAGGAATTACCCATTCGCTGTGCTCAATCGAATACAGCGACCACCGCCCCCTCTATGACTGGGTGGTCGACAACGCCGTTAAACTGATGCCGGAAGCAGTTAAATACCGCTCCCGCCAGACCGAGTTCGCCCGCCTGAATATGACTTACACCGTTATGAGCAAACGCAAATTACGCCGCCTGGTTGAAGAAAACCATGTCACCGGTTGGGATGATCCCCGTATGCCGACAATCGCCGGCCTGCGCCGCAGAGGATTCACACCCGAGGCCATCGCCGATTTCCAGGAAAGGGTTGGCGTATCGCGATCTGACAGTACTGCTGATCTGGCCTTTTTAGAACATTGCATCCGTCAGGATCTCGAAACCAAAGCACCGCGCCTGCTGGCTGTGCTCGACCCCCTGAAGGTAGTAATCACCAATTGGCCGGCCGACCATACTGAAATGGTTGAAATGGAAAATCTTCCGGGTAATGAAAGCGCCGGCGCCCGGCTGGTTCCCTTTTCCGGTGAATTTTTCATCGAGAGAGAAGACTTCATGGAAGAGCCACCGAAGAAGTTCTTTAGACTGGCACCGGGAAAAGAAGTGCGCCTGAAGGGAGCCTATATCATCTGCTGTGAAAAGGTGATCAAAGATGCTGAGGGCAATATAACAGAGCTGCAGTGTACTTATGATCCCCAGACAAAGAGCAGTGAAGATACCAGCGGGAAAAAAGTCAAAGGAGTTATTCACTGGGTTTCCGCCAAACATGCCGCCAATATAACGGTTAACCTTTATGATACCCTCTTCACAGTTGAAAATCCAGAAGAAGATGACGAAAAAGACTTTACCGGCCATATTAATCCTGAATCGCTGATTGTCTGTAAGAATGTGCCCGCTGAACCGGCTATAACAGAAGCAGCTCCTGGCAGCCGCTTTCAATTTCTGCGTAAAGGTTATTTTTATCTCGATCCGGAAGCCTCAGTAGAAGGAAAACTAATTTTCAATAGGATCGTCAAACTTCGCGACAGTTGGGCCAAGATTAGCCGGTAAAAAATAATCCGGTATGCTAATCACGGCTTAAGAGTGCCGGGGCAACAATTCCCCTGGCACTTTATTTGTCTTTCGGGCCGGCCGGGTAGACCGGGCCGGGACTATATTCAACGCTGGGTCGGGCGGTGCGCGGCTGAGGGTACATGCTCATCAGGCTGTAAATCTCAGAGGGCATATCGGTATTAACATTAATGCCCATCTCGGCGATCTGGGCTACATCGATTGGATAATCGTGAGTCCATGTACCCTGGGTAAGCATCTCGGCCCTTTTTTCGGCCTTCTCTTCATCCATGTGCTTGACTAACAAATTCTTGACGGTCACTTTTACCTGTCGCAAGGCTTTGACGGCAACATCGGCAAGAATAACTGTCTGGTCGTCGATATCCTCGATCGGTTTCGTTTCAAGTACTTTTATCAGCGAGGCGGCCGGATATTGGCCGAGTTGGGGATCGAGAGGGCCAAGCACAGCATTTCCATCCATAACCAATTCATCTGCGGACAAGGCGATTAGCGTGCCACCGGACATGGCATAATGGGGCACAAATACGGTTACCTTCCCCGGATGACGAAGCAAGGATTCGGCAATCTGCTCTGAGGCAAGGACTAATCCTCCGGGAGTATGGAGAATCAAATCGATCGGCACATTTTTATCGGTCAGCCGAATTGCGGTTAAAACCTGCTCTGAGTCTTCAATATTGATAAACCGGGTTAACGGCACACCGAGCAAATTCAGGGCTTCCTGACGGTGGATCAGGGTGATTACCCTGCTGCCGCGTTTACGCTCGAGCTCAACCATCTTGCGTGTGCGCGCGGAACGCAACATCTGCTGCTGCAGGTAGGGCGTCAGTGCCGTTATAATAAGGAACAGCCAAAATAACTGGGAAAGATATTCCATCTGCTAAAGACCTCCTCGCTCTTTTCTGATTAACAGTAATCTCGCCAGCATTCCCAGAAGGGGTCAGCACGGTAATTTCTTTTAGGCCTCATGATCAGGATTAAAAGCAAACCAAGGGCAAAACCGCCGATATGCGCCCACCAGGCAACGCCCGGAATTTTAAAAAAAACATAAGCAAACTGAATCAGGATCCAGTACCCCAGGTAGATTGGTGCCGGCAGCCAGAAAAAGAAGAAAATCAGCGGTGGGATGACTGTCAGGACACGGGCCCGGGGGAAGAGTACCAGGTAAGCTCCAAGGACACCGGAAACAGCACCGGATGCTCCAACCATGGGGATAACACTATCGGGCAAAGAAAACCCCTGCAGTAAAGCGGCGGCTACCCCTGAAAGCAAATACAGCACCATGAATCGCCGAAAGCCGAGGCGGCCTTCAACGGCAGGCCCAAAAACCCAGAGAAACCAGATATTACTGATTAAATGCATGAAAGATCCATGCACAAACATGCTGGAGAAAACCGTGTAAAATTCACCAATCGGGTTTTGGAAAAAAGCTGCCGGAATAAAGCCATAAGCATAGAAAATGGCCGGAAAAGCATCGATGCCAAAAGAAAGCTGATAAAGATAAGCCAGCACGGCCACAAGCATCAGCCCGAAGGTAGCAACCTTGGCGCCATGATAGGTTATTGTATCTCGTAACGGAAACATTTATCGGAAATCCTGCCTCTCTGCTGATTAATTTAATATCTGGCAGATTTTTTAATCAATCGTTTCACTCTATTATATCTGAGTGGATAAATCAACAATCAGGCCTTTCCGGAAGAACCGAAGAGGCGTATCTTTTCTCGGATGATCTCCACCCCGGCATCGCGCGCCGGTCCGAGAACTTTGCGCGGGTCAATTTCTTTTGGGTTATCATCAAGCACCTTACGCATGGCCCCAACGAAAGTTTCCCGAATGTTAGTATCGATATTGATCTTGCGCACCCCACGATCTATCGCCGCTCTAATGCTCTCATCTGATACGCCTGATGACCCGTGTAAGACCACCGGGCATGAAATACGCTTGCTGATCTCGGCCAGGAGGTCAAAATCAAGTTTCGGGTCGCCTTTATACTGACCGTGAGCGGTGCCGACCGCAACTGCGAGGGCGTCAACATCCGTTTCCTGGACAAATCTTTCCGCCTCTGCCGGGTCAGTGTAGAAAGCCTCAGCATCACTTACACTGATATCATCTTCGGTGCCGCCGATACGGCCGAGTTCTGCTTCTACCGAAACCCCGAAAACACGGGCAATTTCCACCACTTTTCGGGTCTGGGCAATATTTTCATCCAGGGGATGATGAGAGCCGTCATACATGACTGAAGTGAACCCAAAGCGGATACACTGCATTACTTGATCGAAACTGGTACCGTGATCCAGGTGCAAAACAACCGGAACAGCAGCCCTCTCGGCAGCCTGGCGAGCCAGGGCAATAATATAGCCAAGGCCTGCGTATTTAATGGCCCCCTGGCTGGCCTGAACTATTACCGGCGAACGCTCTGCCTCGGCAGCCATAACAATGCTCTGAACAATCTCCATGTTATTACAGTTGAAGGCGCCGATGGCGTATCCGCCCTGCTCGGCCTTTTTCAATAAATCAGCTAAAGGAACTAATGACACAGTAATACCTCCTCTGTTGAACTTAAGGAAATATTATTCAGATGCCTGACTCGGGATTCCAAAAATTCTATTTTTCATCACAAATTATTCAGGTTCGGGTGCCCTTGGGAACTACACAGATAAAATCGAACCGGTCCCCGGCGCAGCTAAAATTATGCTGCTCGCCGGGGGCAACAAATACCGCGCTTCCCGGCTCGAGGTCAACTTCATTTTCCGCTGTACGGAATTTTCCCCTGCCCCTGATTACAAAAACCTGGTGTTCCCATTGATGGTTATGCCAATCAGTAGAAATCTCACCGGTCAGTGAAAAATAGCGCATCTCGAAGTTCGGGGCTCCTTCAGGTTCGCCAAGCAGCCAGCGTACCGTAACCCGGCCTTTGCCTTTCATATTTTCCGGGGTAATATCAACCTCTGTGGTCTTATCCAAGTTGGTCAGATACAACTTTTTTACCCTCCTCTTCAGCTCTTAATATCAATTAAAGGGGATTTGTTGGCAAATAATTTATAAACTCACGCTGCAGAAAGTCGGTCAAACTATGAGGTTCTCGCCCGATCAGCCAGCGCAGCATGTTGCTGTTGCCCTGTAAACCGAAGAGGGCATAATAGTGGAACATTTTAACCAGAGTTTCGACCTGGTATGAATGCATACCTGCTTCCTGCGCCTGCCGCTGCCAACTGTCAGCCGGTATTTCTTCGGCTATGACAGACCGTTTCAGGGTTGAGCCGATTATCGTGGCAACTTCTGACTGGGTTTGCCCTGCTGTGCCCACAATCTCATAAACAGCCCTTTTATGGCCGGAATCGTTAAAAATCACTGCCACTGCTTCTGCCAGATCTTCCAGATCAACCAGGCTGAGGCAGGTATTCACCGGATAGGGAACTCGGTAGAAACCTTCAGTAATTATTGAAGCCCGGGCTGCCAGGATATTTTGCATGTAAGGCGCCGGTTGCAATATGGTAAAATCAAGCGCGGATTCGAAGAGCATCTCTTCAACGAGCAGTTTCTGCCAGTGGTGGGGCATTTTTTCAGTTTGCGGATGTAAAACCGAATGATAAACAAAATGTTCAACCCCGCACTGACGAGCCACATCAATAGTCATCCTGCCAATTTCAGTTTCAGCCGGATGCATATTCGGGCAGATATGATAAACTGCTTTTATTCCCTTCATCGCCCGCTTGATACTTTCGGTATCAGTCATATCTCCGATCAATGTATCGGCAGCACCAATTTCTTGAAGAACTGCCGCCTGCTCGCTTCTCCGTACTAGAGCTCGCACTGCAAAATCACGACGCAGCAACGCTTTCAGCACAGCAAGGCCTGTTTTACCTGCTGCTCCCGTGATTAGAATCACCCTGCAAACCCCCATAAAGAATAAGAAATTATACAATTTAAGCTTACTATAACCGGCGGCAAAGCTCAATAGGCCGCCGGCTGCTCAGCTGTTTATTTCAACCAATTAATAAAAATATTTGCTTAAACTTAAAGGTTATTTCTGCTCTAATATAGAAGCAATAAGCAATAATGTAAACATCATGTAACCTTCATTTTCATAATTTTATTGGGGGTGTTTGCTGTGCAGTTTGAAAAGATTGTACTTGGAATTCCCCGCGAGATAATGCCGGGAGAAAGAAGGGTGGCTGCCATTCCGGATACTGTGGCAAAAATGATTGCTGCCGGAGCCCGGGTCCTGGTGGAATCCGGAGCGGGAGCCGGTGCTTTCATCGATGATGAGAATTACCGGCAACAAGGAGCCGAAATTATTCAAGATGTTCGCGAAATTTATGACCGGGCTACCCTGATTATGAAAGTCAAGGAACCTCGTTTCAATGAAAATATTGGCCGGCACGAAGCCGAATTATTGCTGGAAAACGGAGCGTTAGTCGGCTTTATGCATCCGGCAAACCCGGATAACCACGAAGGGGTAAAAATTCTGGCCCGCCGGGGAATCACCGGCTATACCCTGGATGGAATTCCCAGAATTTCACGAGCCCAGCAGATGGACGCCCTGACCTCTATGAGCACTGTTGCCGGATATAAAGCTGTTATCTTTTCCGCCAACCACCTGGGCCGGTTTATTCCGATGATGCCGACATCGTTCGGTCTGATCAATCCCGCCCAGTTCATCGTCATCGGAACCGGAGTAGCCGGCCTGCAGGCTATTGCCACCGCTAAACGCCTGGGCGCAAAAGTTAAAACTCTCGATATCCGTCCCGAGGCCAACGAGCAGGCCCGCAGCTTGGGAGCTGAAAATATCGAATTCGATCTGCCGATTGAATTGGCTATCGGCGAAGGCGGATATGCCCGCCGGCTATCCGATGAATGGTATGCCCGTGAGAAGGAAATACTGGCCCCGCATGTGGAACAGAGCGATGTCATCATTCTTACAGCCTTAATTCCCGGTGAGATTGCACCTGTTATTATCGATGAACCACTGGTTAAAAAGATGAAGAAGGGATCTGTTATCGTTGACATAGCTGTCGACCAGGGAGGCAACTGCTCGCTAACGCGCCATGGTGAAGATTATAGTTATGATGGGGTAACCATCAGTGGGATTATGAACATACCTGCTACCCTGCCGATTGATGCCACAAATATGTTTGCCCAGAACGCCTGGCATTTTCTGTCATACATTGTCCGGGACGGCACCCTGAATACCGATACAAATGATGAAATTATTCATTCCACACTGGTGACCTGTAATAAGAGTATTGTTCATCACGGCACCCTGTTGTCTATGGGTTTGAAATAGAGGAGTTGACTGATTAATGCTGTTAGCCATTTTTATTATCCTGATTGCAGCGGCCTTATTGGGCTACCGGGTTATATCTGCAGTGCCTCCGCTGCTGCATACACCACTGATGTCGGGTATGAACGCCCTCTCCGGGGTTACTGTAATCGGCGCTCTGGCAGTCTATTATACTGTTCCGGAAGGAGCTGGTGGCTGGGCTGCCGCTGCCCTGATCCTGGCCATGATTAACGTAGCCGGCGGTTTCTGGGTAACCGAACGGATGCTGCGTATGTTCCAGGGTAAAAAGCGAGACAGTGAGGTGGAAGAAGCACCATGGCAGTAACGATAGTATTAGCTGTAGTAATCATCGCCGGTTTTTTGACCGGCATCCGCCTGATGCAGTCTCCCCGCACCGCCCTCTGGGGGAACCGCCTGGGTGCACTGGCAATGGTCATAGCCATTGCCTGGACCTTCATTGACACCGGCCAGGGGTCATATCCGGCAGCCCTGATTTATATAGCTATAGGTACCATCATTGGCCTGGTCCTGGGCCAGGCGGTTAAGATGATTCATATGCCCCAGACTGTGGCCCTGCTTAACGGGCTTGGTGGTGCTGCTTCAGCCCTTGTGGCATGGGCGGTTCTTTTGGGTTATACCGGAGAAGGGGCTGTTATGTTGTTCTGGGGAACGGCAGGCCTGGCAATAGGCATAGGCACATTAACCTTCAGCGGTAGTATTATTGCCGTCTTAAAACTTCAGGGGTTGGCTTTTCGGAAACCGATCCAGGTTAAAGGACACGGCCACATTTTAAGGATCACTATCTTGCTGGCCGCTCTATTGGTTATCCTCAACACAGGTTACCTGGGTTCATACTATGGGCAGCTGATCCCGATTGTCGCCCTGTTGGGTCTTTTAGGAGGATTCCTGATGACCCTGCGTATCGGTGGGGCCGATATGCCCATTGTTATATCCCTCTTAAATTCGTTTTCGGGAATCGCTGCCGCCATAGCCGGCCTGGCAGTTAATAATTTTATTCTTGCCGGGACCGGTGCGCTTGTCGGTGTGGCCGGTTTAATTCTTACCCGCATTATGTGCCGCGCTATGAACCGAAGTATCTTATCCGTGCTGGCCGGATTTACACCGGGAATTCAGCGTAAAATTTCTCTTCCTGGAGATCAGGAAACTGCTTCAGAATCGGCATCTGATCACTTTACTGAAGAGGATACAGAAACAGATTTAACAGGACAGGAAGCAAAGCAGGTTATAACCGCATCAGAAGACAGGGATCCGGATACCACTTTATCTGAGCTTCTAAAAAATGCCGGCCGGGTAATTATAGTTCCCGGTTACGGCATGGCCGTTGCCCAGGCACAAACAGCTGTCCGGGGGCTTGTTGACGCTCTTGAAGCGCAGGGAAAAGAAGTAAAATTTGCCATCCACCCGGTTGCCGGACGTATGCCGGGACACATGAATGTTCTATTAGCAGAAGCGGGAATCGATTACGAAAAACTTATGGACCTGGATGCCATCAACCCCCAATTTGCCCAGACTGACCTGGTAATTGTGGTTGGAGCCTGCGACGTTGTCAACCCCGCAGCAAACTCTGTTGAAGGAACACCTATTTCCGGGATGCCGGTGCTGAATGCGGAAGAAGCTAAAAATGTTGTTGTCTGCAATATAGATGAAAACCCCGGTTATTCCGGGGTTGATAACATCCTTTACGAGAAGAAACATGTAATCACCCTGTGGGGAGATGCGGCACAAACTATACCCCAACTTACAGCAATGGTCACTAAAAAAGAGCCATAACAGGATAACCGGGATTAATTAAAAAATAGTGTTCCCATATAAATAGCCGATTAGAGTAAGAGTGCCTGACAAAACAGAACCCCAGGCAAGGTCAACCAGGGTTACCTTCAGCGGCCAATCCTTCAGGGTTGCCAGGTTGGTCAGGTCGTATGTGGCATAACAGATTAGGCCGAAGAATGCCCCTGCGAAAAAGGCAAAAAACCCGCTTTCGCGTAAGATTGATGGATAGGTAACGAAGAAAATCAGACCGACAATAAAAAGCAGGTAAAATATAATCGCGGCAGGCCAGTAAACACGGGGTGCCATAATAAAACCTAGCTGATCACGGTAAAACTTTCTGGCTACCAGGCCTAACCAAATCATATCAATCACGAAAAAAGCCCCTAAAGTAACAAGATAAAGCTGTAAGAATTTAAGCAGCATAATAATTAACCTCCAAGACTTTTATTGTTTTTTCGGAAACCAGGGGAAAAATTTGTTGGTTATCCGGGCATAAGCCTGAAATTCGGGATTATCCTTATACTTCTTCTCCAGCATAGGCACCCCGGAAACAAAGAGCAGCAACAGGGTTATGGTCAGCGGGCTGATAATACCTGACCAACCCAGGGGAACTGAAAGGGCCAGCAGAAAAATACCCCACCACATCGTCGCTTCACCGAAATAATTGGGGTGGCGCGAATATTTCCATAGACCGCTCTTAATCACATGCCCCTTGTTAGCCGGATCTTTTTTAAACTCCGCCATCTGTTTGTCGCCGACCGACTCAAAGAAGAATCCGGTTATCCAAACCAGCAACCCCAGATAGTCTAAGAAATTGAGGCCTGGCTGCGGATTGGCATTGACCAGGATAATCGGATAACCGATAACCAGCATCAGAAAACCCTGAAGCATGAAGACCTGAAAAAATGCGCGCGGCACCAACCATCGTCCCCATTCCTGCCGCCACTTGGCATAGCGGAAATCCTCCGGTTTACCCCAGTTGCGCCGCACTATATAGTAGGTCAGCCTACCGCCCCAGATCAGAACCAGGACAGTCAGTAAAATATTCCTCTCCAGGTAAGCTCCCCGGCTGATCAGGGCAAAAAAGGCCACAACTACAAATCCGGCCCCCCAGCCCATATCGACAATAGAATTATTCTTGATCACCTGGGCGACCAGGAAGAAAATAAGGAAATAAATAAAAATTAACAATGCCGCCTGCCATAACAGTTCTGTCATCATTACACCTCTTTTCTTTTATACCTTAAAATTAATTTATTAATACTGTATTACCTGCAAAATGAAAAATAGAACTTGTCTAAATAACAACATCGCTCCCCTTTTTTATACCCTTGTCATACAAAATTCGACAACTTCAAGGCGCATCCTCTATAATAAAACAATAATATTGATAAGAAGACAGGAACAAATAGGGTTCACTTGAATTAATACAGGGAGACAAATAAGGTGTAATGAAAAAACTGCTGTCAGCCTCTTAATTACATTATTATTACAGATGAGTGGCATTCCAATAAATACTAAAAATATTTTACTTTCTGAATATGCTTTGTTATAATGATCATAATTTTGGGTAGGGTTGGTAAACCCCTAAAAGAAAGGAGGTGAAAAATGATGAAAAAGATAGGACTTCTGGGATGGATCCTGATTGGATTCCTTCTGGGAATAATAGTCGGCGCAATTTTTGGCGAAGCTGCCACCCCCTTAAGAGTGCTGGGTGACATTCTGGTCCGCCTTCTTTCCATGCTGGTTGTTCCGCTTGTAATAACTACGCTTTCAGTAGGAGTAGCTAACATCAGCGGGATTAAGATGGGTCGTATGCTGGGAAAAACACTGTTCTTCTACTATATTACCGGAATCATAGGTCTGGCAATCGCCCTTTTCTTTGCCAACATCTTTAATGTTGGGGCCGGAATGGCCATCGGGGAATTGGCCGATATCGATTATGTGGCTCCGCCAGTCTTTACTGAAGTACTTGTGAATATTATTCCCAGGAACATTGTCGATGCCATGGCTCAGGCAACAATGCTTCAGATTGTTTTCTTTGCCATCATCTTCGGTTTCGCGATGAATATGGCAGGCAAGGCTTCAGAAGCCGTCCACAATGTACTGGAATCAGCATCTCAGGTAATGTTCAAGGTAGTTCAGATGGTATTATACTATGCGCCCATCGGTGTTTTCGGGCTCATAGCATGGACAGTGGGTAATTACGGCCTGGCAGTACTCCGGCCCTTCGCCGGGTTGATCTTTGTTGTATACCTGGTTGCAGTAATTCATGTGCTTGTTGTCTACACTATTTTCTTACGAGGTTTTGCCAAGATCAGCCCATTTGTTTTCCTGAACCGGATCAAGGAAGCGCCGCTGTTCGCTTTTGTAACCTGCAGCAGTGCAGGAACACTGCCCGTCTCTATGAAGGTGGCCGAGGAAGTGGGAATATCGAAAACCACCTCAGGTTTCGTGTTGCCCGTTGGTGCCACTGTTAACATGGATGGAACCGCCATTTACCAGGCTGTTGCAGCAGTATTTATTGCCAATGCTTTCGGTTTGGAACTTACTATTGGCACACAAATCATTATCGTGGTTACTGCCTTACTGGCTTCGATCGGAACGGCCGGCGTTCCGGGCGCGGGAATGATCATGCTGATGACTGTGCTGACAGCAGCAGGTTTGCCCATTGAGGGTGTTGCCCTGATTGCCGGTGTCGACCGTATCCTTGACATGGCGCGGACTTCGGTTAACGTCCTTGACGACATCGTCGCCGCGGCACTGGTAGGAGCCACTGAGGGAGAAACCTTTGACCCTGCAGTCTACATTGCAGGCAAGACCCCTTCGGCTTGATTCTGAAACAAAAATTATAAGATTGAAAAAGCAGGAAACACCCGCCGGTAAAATAAACGGCGGGTGTTTTTATCTGCCCGGAGCTGCCGCCATTAAAGACCGGGTATCGGTATCCAAGATAACTATTTTTCGACAATTAAATTCTCCGGCAGCAGATACCAGGCTCGTTTGTAATTTCGCATAAAGTATTCGACAGATTGAGGTGGCTTCCTCTATAATGATTACAGGATAAGGGGTGATTTTCGTTGCAGTTCATTGTTGACGACAAAGTATTTGATATTTTACCTGAAGTATGCTTTGGGGTAGTAGTTGCCCGGGACCTGAACAATTCTGAAGATAACCAGGAAATATGGAATTCACTCGAACAGGCAATTGAAGCTGCCCGTATAAAATTTAAGACGATTAAACCAAAAGAACATTCTGATCTGCGGCCCTTCCGCGAAGCGTTTCAAAAGATGGGAATCAACCCAAACAAATTTCCCTGCTCGGTTGAAGCGCTGACCACCCGTATTGCCAAAGGTGGCAATCTCCCTGATATAAACCCGGTTGTAAACCTGGTTAATGCTTACTCTTTAAAATATACCCTGCCGATGGGAGCACATGACCTTGATACCACTGAAGATGATATTGAGGTTCGTTTTAGCAGAAGCATTGATATTTTTATTCCTTTTGGGCAAACCGAACCTGAAGCGCTTGAAGACGGCGAACTGGTTTACGCTTCCGGTAACAAAATCAGAACCAGAAAGTGGATCTGGCGGCAGAGTGACCAGGGTAAAGTAACTGCTGAGAGTAAAAATATTTTCTTTCCCATTGACGGCTTTTCCGACTCCAACCGCGAAACAGTTATAAGAGCCCGTGATGAATTGTGCGCTGATCTCGAGCGTATTATGAATGCCGGGACCAGTAAGTTTTTCCTGGATAAAAATAACCGCTCTGCCACTATTATTTAAGGCCCGATCTCTTCAATAAGTTCCATGGAAATGTTGATCTCGATCTCTGAACCATCAGGCAAAGGAACCACTAAAGTTAAGAGGTTTGCTCCCGGATCCAGGGGCGGCAATTCCAGGTAAACATCTGAAGACCAGGAGACCCCTGTTGCGCAGGCGGAACAGTAAAGATGCTCAATTGCATAATTACCTTCCTGGTAAGGGTATTCCTTTCCTTTATCATCCCGCAGGTAAATCCGTTTGAGCAGATCATTTAAACGTTCTCTTGATGGATCAACAGCCGCAGTATCCTCATAACCGGGAAAAATCCTGAAAGCGGGCACACTGTTAAGACGCACTCTCAGGTGAGTGCTTTCCCGGCTCACGATTATTTCAACCACTTCAACAGAACCTTCATCCAGATCAATTCGAGTTGTATTCTCTTCACTGCCCACAAACGGGGATTCTTCTTTATCAGCCAGGACACTCTCTGGCTCTTGATTGTCATTATCCTGGGAAAGACCCTCGAACCGATTAAAACCCGGCCAGGTCAGAAAAACAACAGCTATCAACATGAACGCTACTAATACTACAACTGCTTTTATATGTTTGGTTCTTAAAAGTTCCATGCCCCGATCATCCTTCTTAATCTTTGTCCTCAAGTTTTCAACTCCCTCTGCTTTACGGTTTATAATATCTATCCTTCAGCTCGGTCAGCCACTGATCGGATCAAGGTCAGCGGTCTGTTCCTGATGGAGCCAGCGGGCCATCTGCAAAACCATAATCACCTCGGGAGGGCTCCAGCTCGACCAGCGTGGCAGCTTGTAAACTTTACCGTTGCTTACAGCCGATACCGGCTGCCAGTCGGAATTATCAAGAAAGTGGACCGGTTTATTCAAAATTATTGGTCAGGGTCGCTTGTTTTTGTTCTTGATGAAATCGCGCGCATTTTTCATGCCCCCGACACCGGAAAACATCTCGTTGATCTTCTCTCTTTCAATCTGCTTCGCTTTAAGGCCTTCGTAACGGGCTTCCTTTTTCAGTTTTTTATAGCTCGCAAGACGCTTTTCTGTAAGTTCTCCCTCTTCAACCGCTTTTCTGACAGCACAGTGCGGTTCACCGCTATGGGCGCAATCGCTGAAGCGGCAACTGCCGGCAAGGCGTTCGATATCAGCAAATGTTTTGGCCAGGTCAGCGCTTTCAACCCCCAACTCACGCATGCCCGGTGTATCAATAACCGCTCCGCCGGATGGCAAAACAAAAAGTTCCCGCCTGGTAGTTGTATGCCTGCCTTTGCCATCTTCTCTGGTGGTCTTTGTTACAATCAAATCTTCCCCGATTAACCGGTTAATTAAAGTCGACTTGCCCACTCCAGACGAACCGATAAAAGCAACTGTTTTACCGGTGGCAATATATGTTCTGATAGGCTGGTAGCCCTCTTCTGTAAGGCTGGTTGTCACCAAAATATCGGCCCCGGCGGCAACCGCACTTACCTCGGCCAGCCTAATTTCGATATCTTCACAAAGATCGGCCTTGGTCAAAACAACAACCGGCAGAGCTCCGCTGGCCCAGGCGATCGAGAGGTAACGTTCCAGCCGGCGCAGGTTATAATCACTATTAAGAGCCATGCAGATAAATACCGTATCGATATTGGCAGCTATAATCTGAACACCTCTGCCCGTTCCGGGGGTTTTACGTTCGAAAACACTTTTTCTGGGCAGAATATGATGGATGATGGCGTTACCGGATCGGTTATCCTCCCGATCGATCACCACAAAATCACCTACCGCTGGAAAATCAGCAGATGTTGTTGTAGTGTAGCGAAGTTTGCCCGCCACCTCTGCAGTAACTTCAATCTTCCCGGTGGCTATTCTATAAAGATCTTTGTATTGCGAAACAACTCTGCCTGGAAAAAGACCTTCATAAAATGAAGCTTCTTCAAAATATTTATCATTATAACCAAGGTTAACCAGCTTTTTATCCAATTCGTTTCTCCCCTGGCAGGATCATCGGAAAAATTTAGATACGCTGACCTTATTATATGTCGGGGGCATATTCAAATCAATAATACCTGAAGAGGTAAAGCCTGCCCCTGTAAAAACTATGTGTACAAAAGTCTTTCACCCTGAGAAGATAAAAGTTTGCAGTCAACAAGTACCACCAAAAACAAGTGTTCTTTGGGGGTTTTCTATTTGACGTTAGACTGAATATTGTGATACTGTTGCATTATAAATAAGCCATATCTATCTGTTCATAATATGGCTGTTTGCTATTTACAAAATTGAAGGAGGTCATTTGTGATGCAATGGTTTCTTTGGCAGCAGATCCTATTTTGGTTGGCTTTGATTGTTTTCATCGTGTTAATATGGTTCCTTATGAAAAAAAAGCAGGAAACACCTCAGGCAGTTGCCGCTGAACCCGTAAAACCCCCAGGCATGATCAAGCCCGATGATCTGAAAATTATTGAAGGAATTGGCCCAAAAATTTCCGACGTATTGCAGAAAGCCGGTATTACCACCTTTGCCCAATTGGCCAGAGCAGAAGTAAGCCACTTAGAGCAGATCCTTAATGATGCCGGTGTCACAGGTTTGGCCAATCCTGCCACCTGGCCCGAGCAGGCCACATTAGCGGCAGCCGGTGACATGGAGGCATTACAGAAGCTGCAGGATTCTCTCAAGGGTGGTCGGCGGGTTTAACCTGGTGCCGAATTAAAAACTTATGCTGCCTGTTTCGAATTTTTCGGGATATTTCCGATTTCGGCAAGCAGCATTATTTTGTTTGAAGATGTCGTACTTTTTTTTGATCCGGATCTGCTTTCCTAAAAATGTAACCTGACACTGAGCAGGGACTTTTTTACACCTTTTTCTTCTCTGTTGTCAGATATTCCTTCTCCATAAAAATGCCGCCTTTCTCAAGTTCATCAAGCATCTGATTCAACCTTTTCAGCTTTAAATCCTGAATTTTTGCTTCATCTATCCAACCCAGATACTGATCCTGCTGATAGGCCGGCCTTTTTTTATATGTTTCCAGCAACCCCCTTTTCTTCAGGGCATTTTTGACAAAACCAGGCATTGCGGGCTTGGGGCGTTTCAGTTTTGAATAGTCTTTAGTCATCATTCACCTGTCTCCTTCCTTTATCTTCCGTTTGGATCTGCCATAATTCATCTGGATATATTTTTTCCTCCTTTCCAGCGCATCCTTTGACTAAAATATAAAATATCAGATAATGATCAGGGCAATTGCCACCAGGCAGGCGAACACTCCAATCATCTGGGTTCGGGTCACCTGTTCTTTCAGTATAATCATGGCCAGCATTACCGTAACCGCAGGGTAAGTGCATACTAAAACTGCAGCAATATCTACACGGGTCAGGTTACTGGCCACCAAATATAGAACGTTGGCCAGCACATCAAGAAAGCCGGCTAACAGAGCATATGGGTTACCCTTAACCGGGGGCAGGGGTAACTTCTTAACAAGAAGAAAGATCAACCCCAAAGCGGCTGCCGACATTTTACCAAAAATAAGCGGGCTAAAAATGGGCCCGGGTTCAACCTGAGCGATAAGAATAAAAAACCCGCCGAATGCTAAACCCGCAAGAACCCCGGGCAGTAAACCATCATTGAGCAATTCTCCTTCCACACCATTCGCCCTGGTCGTTAACCAGATACCGAGAGCAGCCAGTATGAACCCGGTAAGTGTGACCGGATCCGGCAGTCCTTCAACAATGGCCGCGAAAAACACCGGCAAGGCAGCTGCGACTACAGCCGAGGCAGGAGCAACAACGCTGGCCCTGCCTACCGCCAGGGCATTATAAAGAGTGGCAAGTCCAAGCCCTCCGAAAACACTGGCCAGTGAGGCATAAACAATGCTCTTCACTGTAGGCAAGCCTTCACCCCAAAACAAGGTCAGGGCAACAAGCACTACGGCACCCATAAGCGACGATAACCATAAAACCTGAAAATGGTTTAAGCGCCGAGTGGCAAAACCACCGCTGAAATCTGCTCCGCCGTAAAGGAATGCAGCGATTATTGCATATAAAGCGCCTAGCAAATGTGTCGTCACGAATTGTTCTCCCGTTGAACTAGCTGGTCCGGTTTCTTATAAATGATCCTTGTTTTCGTGATTCTGTTTAACTCAATCCATTTCTTTAAAAACTTCTTCGGCCGCCCTGAAGCTGTCAATTGCTGCCGGAACACCACAATAAATTGCGCACTGTAAAAATACTTCCTTTATTTCATCAGTGGTCAAACCATTATTGAGAGCTCCACGTATATGAAGCTTCAGTTCATGAGGCCGATTTAGCGCTGTAATCATAGCGAGGTTAAGCAGGCTGCGGGTTTTTTTCGAAAGCCCCGGCCTTTTCCAGATCTCTCCCCAGCAGTACTCTGTTACAAGCTCCTGCATCGGGCGATTAAAATCTGTCATTTTTTTAATCGATTTATTCACATACTCAGGTCCCAATACTTCTTTACGTATTGCAAGGCCTTCATCAAATCTTTTCTGATCCATTTTTATTCTCCTTTTCAAATAATAAAAGTATGTCCCGTCTACCACCCATGTTCTCTAACGAAGAATTCTACAGGAAGAAATGACATCCTCTTTATAATTAAGATCATTAGACAAGACAAATATGATAGAATACCTACGTAGCACTAACGTGGCCGGCTTTCTATTTAATCTGACTTTAAAGGCAGCTGGGTTTTTTGGTAAATTAAAAAGTTCGAGGAGGATGAATCATGGAAAAGAAACGTCTCTATCGTTCCCGCTCCCAGACGATGTTGTTCGGTGTTTGCGGCGGTATTGCCGAATACTTTCAGCTTGACCCAACACTGGTGCGCCTGGGCTGGGTAGTACTCTCTATTTTCAGCGCCGGTTTTCCCGGATTATTGGCATACATTATCTGTGCCTTAATAATACCGCTGGAATCGTAAATACCGTCTTCAAATTTTATTATAACAATACTAAGCGTGAGGCCTGCCAGATTCCCGGCAGATAGCTGCAACGGCGGTTTTTTATTTAAACTGGATGAAAGAAGTGAGTAATAACATGGGAAACACACCCACGAGGCAAGATGCAATGACACTTTTGAAAAAGTACAATCAAAATGATGCCCTGATCAAACACGCCCTGGCCGTAGAAGCTGTTATGGCGCATTTTGCAGATTTGTATGGTGATGAGGATCTGGAAAAATGGCGCGTGATCGGCCTTATTCACGATTTGGACTATGAAAAGTATCCGGAAGAACACTGCCAAAAAACTAAAGAGATTTTAACAGAACAAGGTTGGCCCGAGGATTATATCAGAGCTGTGATCAGCCACGGCTGGAAGATCTGCACTGATGTGGAACCGGTAGAAAAAATAGAGAAGGTCCTATACACCATCGATGAGCTGACAGGATTAATCGTGGCTACAGTACTGATGCGCCCCAGCAGAAGTATAATGGATCTTACCGTCAAGTCAGTTATGAAAAAATATAAGAATAAAAATTTTGCCGCCGGGGTTGACCGCCAGATCATTGAAGAAGGCGCCGCTCTCCTGGGAATGGATTTAAACGAGGTCATTGAAGAAACCATTAAGGGGATGCAGGCTGCGGCGGAAGAGCTTGGACTCAGGGGAGAACTTTAATTAGAACATTGACATGAACTGAGGCAGCATCCTTCCACCACCCGAATTTAAACTCGGGGGACAGGGATCTTCACAACGCCCCCTGAGCCTATTTGACTTTCAATACCGCTGTAAAAGCTTCCTGGGGGATTTCAACCCGGCCGATCTTTTTCATCTTCTTTTTACCTTCTTTCTGCTTTTCAAGAAGTTTGCGCTTGCGGGTGACATCCCCGCCATAAAGTTTTTCCGTAACATTTTTGCGCAGGGCCTTAACTGTTTCACGGGCAATAATTTTATTTTCAACAGCTGCTTGAATCGGCACATCAAACATTTGCCGGGGAATGATATCTTTTAGCTTATCGACCATTTCCCTGCCCCGCTGGTAAGCCCTGTCCCTGTGAATGATGAAAGAGAGAGCATCTACTTTTTCAGTATTGACCAGGATATCCATCAGGACCAGGGCTGACTCCCTGTAGCCATGCATGATGTAATCGAGGGAAGCGTAACCCCGGGTGCGGGACTTGAGCAGGTCGAAAAAATCATAGATAATCTCGGCCAGGGGCAGAAAGTAAGAAAGTTTGACCCGCCCTGATTCCAGGTATTCCATGTCGCGATATTCTCCTCGTTTCTCCTGGCAAAGTTCCATTACTGCCCCTAAATATTCCCCGGGCATAAAGATAGAGGCCACAACGTATGGCTCTTCAATGGAAACTCGCTCTTCTGTCGCAGGCATCAGAGCCGGGTTTTCCACCTGCACCACATCCCCGTTCCGCAGATGGACCCTGTAGACAACACTCGGCGCCGAAACGATCAAATCCAGGTCATATTCCCGTTCCAGCCTTTCCCTGACGACATCCATATGCAGCAACCCCAGGAAACCGCAGCGGAAACCAAGGCCCAGGGCCGTTGATTTTTCCGGTTCGTAGGTGAGTGCGGAGTCATTTAACTTTAAGCGTTCGATAGCTTCCCGCAGGATCACAAAATCATTGCTATCCTGGGGGAAAAGACCGCAGAAGACCATTGAGATCACCTGGCGGTAGCCGGGCAGGGCTTGTGCTGCAGGTTTTTCTGCCGTGGTAATTGTATCACCGACCCGGGCATCCCCGACGTTCTTTACCGAAGCCATCAGGTACCCTACTTCGCCGGCTGAGAGGCCGGTGGTCGGTTCCATTTTCGGCCGGAAAACACCGGTCTCGGTTACCTCGAAAACCTTACCGGTATTCATGAATTTGATCTTTTCACCTTTTTGGATACGTCCTTCCACTACCCTTATATAAGCGATTACCCCGCGGTAGCTGTCATAATGAGAGTCAAAAACCAGCGCCTTCAGGGGTGCATCCGGGTCGCTTGAATCCGGCGGTGGCACCTTTTTGACGATAGCCTCCAGAACATCTGCGATACCCATCCCTTTTTTAGCCGATACGGGAAGGGCTTCCTCGGCATCGCTGCCAATGACAGCGGCCAGTTCTCGTTTCACTTTTTCCTGATCGGCACTCTCCAGGTCAATTTTGTTGATGACAGGAACGATCGCCAGGTTATGCTCCATGGCCAGGTAGGTATTGGCCAGGGTTTGTGCTTCGATTCCCTGCACGGCGTCAACAACTAAAATAGCCCCTTCGCATGCAGCCAGACTTCTTGACACTTCATAGGTAAAATCGACATGACCCGGAGTATCAATCAGGTTTAAGATATACTCCTCTCCGTCCCGGGCCCGGTAGGCCAGGCGGACAGCTTGCAGCTTGATTGTGATACCCCGCTCCCTTTCCAGATCCATCTGATCCAAAACCTGTTCCTTCATCTGCCTGGCAGACAAAGTTCCGGTTGACTCCAAAAGCCGGTCTGCAAGTGTGGATTTGCCATGGTCGATATGCGCTATGATACAGAAATTCCTGATATTTTCAGGTTTCAACTGGTAAGCCTCCATATAAAGAACTGAGAAATATCCCCGTAGGATTATATCACCCGGATGGACAAGCTACAATAAACCACTTAATCTTTGATCATAATAACCAGCGAATCTAAAATAATAAGGTCTTAAAAGCGAATGATAATATTGCCAATATCCCAATCCCCTCGTGCTCTCATCTTTTTTTGACACTCGTGATATTATAAATAAGATCGCGCCACAAGGAGTAGCAATCATGCTGAATAGACATCTTACGGTTAAAGTTATGGCCGGTGCCACTTTCGGATTAAATGTGGTTTCAATCGGCTATGGTTTTATTTATGCAATCTCTCAGGATAAAGCTCCCCTGCAGACGCTGTTTGGCCTGGCGGTGGTGGCAGCTTTGCTTCTGAACCTGGGAATAGCCTATTGGAACCACACTTATTATGCAGCCCTTCGATTACAGCGATGGGGAACTGCTTACCTGATTGCCTCCATGTTAGCCATGGTCATATTGCCTGTAGCCGGCTTTGCCGCCTCATCCGCCTATGATCCCCGTACTGCAACAACGATAATACTTGTTGCGGTATACCCGGCTTACATGGTTGTGCTTTTTCTCGGTGCTCTCCAGGCCGGGGCTACCTATTCAGCTTACCCTGGCTCCAGAAAGATTATTAATGATGAAGTCACCCCACCTGAAACAAGAGATAGCCTTACCGGGGGACGAAAAATATTACTGACCTGCCTAATGTTCGTCCTTTTTAGCGGCCTGCTTCTTGCTTACATCCTGCTCTCCAGATACCCGGGCATGCTCCAGGTAGTGGTTCCCCCTAATGCTTTATTCCTGGCCTTCTTTTACCCCGCCCTGGCAATCCTGGTTCACAAAATATACAACAAGCCCCGAAGCCTTCCTGGCCTGGCCACCTCAACTGTGGGCCTGGCTCTGATGATTGTTTTCATGCTGCCCCTGCTCATGACCCCATCGGCGGCCAACCAGGCAGAAACCAGCTTCAGATCTGCATTTGGTGAAAACTGGCAAGAACAGATAGAATCGGCAGTAACAGACCAACTCCGGCCAAGCAGGTTTTCATTACCGGCTTACTTCCTGGGCTATTTCCCGGGTAATTACATCTACCAAAAAGATATCCTCTATTATGAAGGTACTGCCGGTAGCGATGAAGGCATTAAACTTAACTTTGATGTTTTCATGCCCTCCCCGAAACAGCCCGGCCTGCCGGGTGAAGGTTCAACTATCATCCGTATCCACGGCGGGGCCTGGATAGCCGGAAGCAAGGGGCTGGGAAACATGATGCAGATGAACAAACACCTGGCATCCCTTGGCTACACTGTATTCGATATTCAGTATGGCCTGACCAACAGGGTAACCCTATCCCGAATAATGTTTTTGTACAATTTTCTCGATAACATTACCGGCCCCATGTCGCAATTAACGGCCGCCTCTTCCCTGGGAGCTTTCGAAAATGCAACCGGACCCTTCACCCTTGATGACATGATGCGCCACCTGGGCCTATTCACCGATTACCTGGTAGAAAATGCCGAAGAATATGGGGCTTCAACCGATTCAGTTTTTGTCAGCGGCGGTTCAGCCGGTGGCCATCTCACAACCGCCATGACCCTGGCCATTGCCGGCGGTGAGCATAATCACCTGTTTAATTCGGAGATCAAAGTCAAAGGTTATATTCCATTCTACCCGGCCAATAGAGCGACCCTGATTCTAGAAGAGATCGGAGGAGCTGAAGAATGGATTGATGTCGAAAAGTTAATCCGCCCGGATAGCCCACCCTGTCTGATCTTCCAGGGCGCAAAAGATGGTATGGTCCCCAGAGAAACAGCGAGTCACTTCAGGGAAAGCTACATTGAGGCCGGCAACGCAAACTGCGCCGTGATCTATATGCCCCTGGCCGCGCATGCCGCCGATTACCTCTTCGCGGGCAATTACAACCAGATCTTTCTCTACTACATGGAGCGCTTTATGGTGCTGCACCAGTAACCATTTAAGCTCTCCCTGTAAGCTGGCGAAGGATATAGGTAGAAAACATTATAGTTTCATAAACACTTTATATTGTCACTCAGACCAATGTTCAGGTTGATCAAGCAAATCTGCACAGAGAACCTTGCCGCTTATACTGCCAATAAATCCCGGACTTAATTCCTGAACCATCCAGGCACCGGCAACATTTTCTGGAATCGGATAAGGAGCCTCAAAACCAAGAGAACCTGCCGTCTTAAAGCCATGCCGTGGATAATAATCAGGATGGCCAAGCACAAATACCAGTTTAACGCCTGATTCTGACAATAATTTCAAACCTTCTGCAATGAGCTTACCGCCGACGCCCTGGCGCTGTAAATCAGGGACAACTGCCAGCGGGGCCAAAATTGAAACTGCTATTGATTTATCTGATGTTATTCGCGCTTTCGTAAAGAGGATATGTCCAATTACCCGATCATCATTTACGGCTATAAGCGACAACAATGGTTTTGCAGTCGGATCAGATAACAACCCATTTACAAGATCCGCAATTACAGGTCCTTCATCAATTCCAAATGCCAGCCTCTCTATCTCCAGCAATTCACTTAAATCTGATTCTGTCGATTCTCTAATTATCATCAAATGCACCTTTCCTATGCCTTTTCACTTCTCGCTATCAAAAGCCTGCGAGAACTGCTGTATCGCTTTTAGACAGACTATAGCATCAGAAAAACAGGGTGTCAAAGCTGACGGCCCTCAGGATCGTACGAAGACAGGATCCTGATTATTACCGGCAATGACAACTCCCCATAAACATGCTATATTCATAGGCAGAAGTGCTGGTATGGCAATTCAGCTGCTTAAATCCTGACCACCTCAAATTTAAAGGGGATCCCGATGAAGTATTATATTATCAATTTAAGAGGAAAAGTTGTAGAATCAAATAACATTTATGAAAAAATGCCTTTTCTCGAAAAGGACACTGACTTTGCTCTCGATAGGTTTTTTATACTGAAAGAGAAGCTGATAAACAGGCAGAAAACGAGAAGAATCCTTATCAGGATGCATTCTGATTTTCAGGCATACCCGGGGCAGTTGGAAGAGATTTACCGCTATCTGCAGGACTTAAAAGATGCCGGAAAAGAAATGTACTTCTACGCAAAAACCTATAATCTGAAAGAACTTTACCTTGCTTCTCTTTGTCAACATCGTATTATTCCTGCTGACGGTTCAATAATTCATTATGGTCTTTCCCTGGGGAATATCTATTTAAAAAACCTCCTCGATAAGCTTAATATTCAGGCAGATATTTATAGAAGAGGCAAGTATAAAGGTGCTGCGGATGCTTTTCGCGTAAGCAGCATGGATGATGCTCAAAAAGAAGCCAATTCTCTTTTATTGAAACGTATAGCAGAGGTTATGGAAAACACCATTAGAGAAAATATCAGAGTTGATCTGGATTTTATTCAGGAACTGAAGGCCGGAACTTTCTATAAAGCAGATGAAGCAATTGCCAAAGGTATTGTAACCCAAAATGACTATTGGTACAACCTTGTTAAATCCTGGGAAGACGAAAAACTAAAAAAAGATCAGGTTGTAGTTAAAAAAATGTATACCGGGAAAGGTTACAAAATTGCAGTTTTAAGTTTTGAAGGGAATATAGTTGACGGGGCGAATAAAAAAATTCCCCTTATGGGTAATTCCTGCGGAGATGATTTTTATGTAGATGAAATCTCCCGATTGGCTAAAAACAAGGCAGTTAGGGCTATGGTTTTCAAAGTTAATTCAGGAGGAGGATCGGCCAGCGCTTCTGCAGAAATAGCAAATGCACTGGAAAAACTGCAGGATAAGAAGCCCCTTGTGGTTGTTCAAAGTGGTATTGCCGGATCAGGAGGCTACTATATCTCCTTCCCGGCTGAAAAAATCTTTACCCAATACTCAACCATAACCGGCTCTATTGGTGTAATATATCTCCTTTTCTTCGCAAAGTACTTCATGGAAAAATACGGTATCACCCGTTCCACAATCAAAGACGGAGAGCATGCTGATCTGTTGTCTTCATGGCGGGAACGCGATGATGAGGAAAAGGCTATGATTATGAATCAAATCGATTACATCTATGATACTTTTACCGCAAAAGTGGCAAAGAACAGAAATATGGATCAGGAAGAGGTTAATAAAATTGGACAGGGTCGTGTCTGGTCTGGTTATGATGCCGTTGAAGCAAAAATATGTGATGAACTTGGCGGCCTCGGTAATGCCCTGGCATATCTCAAGGATAAGCTGGACATGGAGTCAGTCAAACTCGAGTTTTTCCCTAAACCTAAAAGAAATCTTCTGAAAACATTGCTTGGTTCGGGAAGCGCCGAAGGAATAACTATTCTGGAACAACTAAATCTTTTAGGGGGCATCAAAGAATTTAACAGCAAACCCCTTTGCTACACAGAAGAGCTGCTCATGTTGGATTTTCGTTTGTAGACTGCATTTTAGAAGCCCATATTGTTTCTCCTGCTGTTTTCTCTCTTCGCCCACAGAGGCACGATCCCAAATCTCTTTATTGCTGACTTTATTATAAGAGAAAACTATCAATTGCCTATTATGATCGTATTTGGTATGATGAAACCAAGAGTTTATCATTCTCGGAAAACCCCGTTTTTAATTGACTTGGCTCAAAAAAAAGAGCTTTAGGATCAGAGAATTGGAAACAAATTACCTTAGAAAACATTATGAGCACTTTGTATTTCTACTCAACAGATAACTTGAGGTGAATACTTATGGAATTTAAACATGTAGGGAAATCTTTGCTCAGAACTGATGCCTTCGAAAAAGCAACAGGAAGGGCAGTATATGTAGCAGATATTAAACTGCCGGGAATGCTTTATGCCAAAATTCTTCGTTCCGAATATGCCCATGCCAGAATATTATCTATAGATACGAGTGAAGCGGAACAAATGCCCGGAGTTCGTAAAGTTGTCACCGGCCAGAATTGTGATATTCTATTCGGCGCCTGTATCAAGGATCAACCTCCTCTTGCCGTTGATAAGGTCAGGCATGCTGGAGAAGGCGTTGCTGCCGTTATTGCGGTGACAGAAAGGCAGGCAGAAGAAGCGACAAAGAAAATAAAGGTTGAATATGAACCCCTGCCTTTTGTTACAGACCCTCTGGAAGCATTTAAGGATGGCGCTCCCATGGTTCATGAAAGAAACCACGAATATTTCCGCGTCCCCGGCTTCCATCCCAAAGAGGGAACAAATATCTTTCACCACTACAAACAGGAAAAAGGTAATGCTGAAAAAGGGTTTGAGGATTCTGAAGTATTTGTTGAAGAAGAATTTTACTATCCCCTGGTCAGCCACGTCCAGATGGAGCCTCACGGCTGCATCGCCTGCTGGGACAGCCATGATTCCGTTCGCATATGGGCCAGCACTCAGGCCCCATTTATCGTGAGAGAAATAGTGGGTCATATGTTTCACATTCCTTTCGCCAACATAAAAGTTCACGCTCCCTACCTGGGCGGGGGCTTCGGGGGAAAATCCGACGTAAGCATTGAGCCCATGGTCGCCTATATTGCCAGATTTGTTCCCAATCACCCCGTTCGGCTGGTCCTGACAAGAAAAGAAGCATTTACCAGCAGCCTTCTCGGCAGGGGCATGAGAGGCAAAATAAAAGTGGGCGCCAAAAGGAACGGCAAACTGGTAGCCCTGAAAGCATCATTATATTATTCCGACGGAGCTTTCGGAGATACGGGCTGTAATGTCGTTACAGCATCCGGATTTGTAGCAACAGGTCCTTATGAATATGAACACTGTGATATTGATTGCTACGGCCTCTATACCAATACTCCCCCTGTCGGAGCATACCGGGGTTACGGCCATCCCGAAGCCCACCTTATGAGTGAACGGGTCATAAACATTCTTGCCCGAAAGCTGGATATGCCTCAAGCAGAGTTGATGAGAAAGAACTTCCTTTCTGATGGAAAAACAAATGCTGTGGGGCAGGTAATTAGAAAAGGGAATGGAGATATCAACAAATGCCTCGACGAAGTAGAAAAAGCCCTCTTTGCCGAACCGAAACCGCAGGAAGATGACAATTTCTTTTACGGGCGGGGGATAGCGGGCTTTATGAAAACCCCTATGATGCTGCCCAACGCATCTTCGGGAGCAATTATAAAAATGTGTGAAGATGGGACCTTCAATGTTAACGTAAGCGGCATAGAGATGGGACAGGGTTGTCAGACTACCCTAACCCAGATAGCGGCAGAAGCTTTAAAGGTCCCTGTCGAAAAAATCAGGATCTCAAAAGAAGTTGATACCCAATTTTCACCTTATGAGTGGCAGACTGTAGGCTCAATAACAACTATGCGTATTGGCAATGCCATCTTACAGGCGGCAGATCGAGCCATTCAGAAAATGAAAGAATCTGTAGCCATGATTTCAGATAAACCGGTCGAAGACTTGATATATGAGGGAGAATGGATCCGTTCAAAGAGTAATAAAAACTTTACCTTTGAAACGAAATCGCTTGCCCTGAGCTATCTCTCTCCGGACGGGCATGGGGTTGGTGAACCTATTGCAACAACCGGTCATTACTATATACCTGGAGTTAAATTCCCTGCTCCTGTAACCGGGGGTGGAGATTGCTGCGGCAGCTGGACTTTTGGCTGTGAAGGCGCAGAAGTTAAAGTAAGCAAAAAAACAGGTGAAGTAACAGTATCTCACCTGGCAATTGCCATAGATCTGGGCAGATTGATCCATCCCATGGGAGCCAGAGTTCAAATGGTAGGCGGCATGATGATGGGTTACGGTTCCGCGCTTATGGAAGAGGTTTTATTTAATGATAAGGGTATTATTAAAAACCCTAATTACAATCAGTATAAACTCCCCAGGTTGTCGCACCTTCCGGAAAAACTGACGGTAAAATTCGTTGAAACTCCTGACGAAGCAGGCCCTTATGGAGCCCGCTGTATTGCGGAGCATCCCGCAATTGCAATACCTCCTGCCATACTGAATGCAATTCATGATGCAACAAAGGTTGATCTTTTTGAAATCCCTGTCAAGCCAAAAGCTTTACTATCCCAATCAGGAGGTGGCCACAATGGCAACGATTAAAGTATTTTTAACAGTTAATGGTATTAAATATGAACTTGATCTGGAGGAAAAAGAAACCCTTCTGGAAGTTTTAAGAGACAGGCTACACCTGACAGGAACAAAGAATGCCTGTGCCTACGGAGCCTGTGGAGCCTGTACAATAGTGATGAACGGAGAGGCTGTCAGAAGCTGTTTAATGAAGCCTGAAAAATTTAATGGCAAAGAAATTATCACAATTGAAGGTATCTCTAACGGGCATGACCTACATCCCATACAGGAAGCATTTATAAAAGCAGGGGCCATTCAATGCGGTTTCTGTACTCCCGGTTTTATAATGAGCCTTTACGCATTATTCAATAATAACCTTAAAGCTACAGACGAGGAGATAAAAAATGTCCTGGAGAAGCATATTTGCCGGTGCACGGGTTATGAGTTCATCTGGGATGCAGCAAAGCTGGCCCAGAAAATGCTTCAGGAAAAATTATAAGAAATAAATAATGCTAACCCCTGTTGAGGTGTTTGTTAAAACAACTCTACAGGGGTAGTTAATTTAAAGATACATTGACTCAATCAGATGGGCTGGCAAAAAGCTCAAGACTAAAATAATTATTCTCTTTTATATGGTTTAAGCAGGGCGGCGGGGTAAGCTGCGTTTCTGTTTGCTATGGTCAGGGCAATTATTGTAACGATATAGGGCAGGGACAGGAACAGTTCGTAGGGAAGATTAACCCCGGTTAACTGCAGCCTCAGCTGAAGGGCGGAAACACCGCCAAATAAAAAAGCCCCCCAGAGTACCCGTACCGGGTTCCAGTTGGCAAAAATAACTAAGGCGATACAAACCCAACCTCTGCCGGCAATAATATCAAATGTAAAGAAACCGAGGGTAGATAGCGTCAGAAACGAACCGGCAACACCCATAAAACCGCCGGCAATCATTAAAGACATAGTTCTTACCGCGTAAACATTAATCCCGGCAGCATCTGCCGCTTCAGGGTTTTCCCCGACAGCACGGATTTGCAAACCGAAATTGGTCCTGTAGAGAACCCACCAGACAACTGGAACAAGCAGAATTGCATAATAGGTCAGCGGATACTGGCGCATGATCGGACCGAGCACATTAACTCCGCTTAAGAGTTCGACCTGGGCAAAAGGCACGATCTGCGGGGGGTTGGCCGGAGTCCCGAAGATAACCCGGAAGGCATAATAAGCCAGACCGGTGCATAACAGGGTTATGCCCAGACCGGACACATGCTGGTTAACCCCGAGATAGACAGTCATTAAGGCCATCAGCAGACCGGAAATAATCCCTACCAGGCATGCAGTTAGAACTCCCAACCAGAGCGACCCAGTGATATAAGTCGTGGCAAATCCGGCAAATGCTCCGATCAGCATTGTTCCTTCAATACCGAGGTTAAGTATGCCGGCGCGCTCTGAAAAAAGTTCACCCAGCGTCCCGAAAATGAGGGGGGTAGCTACACGTAAAGTAGCGCCGATTAAACCAATTATGAAAACCTCTATTGTTTATCCCTCCCTCTTCAGTCGATAATTTGTGAGAACAAACATACCCAGGGTCACCAGAAGCAAGGTGGCCTGCACTACCTGGCCCAAGTAAACTGGCACTCCCAAAGCCCTGCTTACCGTTAGGGATCCGGTATCAATCAGCCCTATAAACAGGGCGGCGATACCGACACCAAATGGATTAAGAGCCCCAAGTGTTGCCACAATAATTCCAGTGTAACCAAGATTTGAAGACAAACCCTGGATCAGGTGAAAATGGATTCCGGCAACTTCGCCAACTCCGGCCAGGCCGGCAATACCACCGCTGACCAAAGCTGTTGTCAGGATGGTTTTTTCCACATCGACCCCGGCAAAACGGGATGCTTCAGCGTTGCTGCCGGCAGCACGCATTTTTAAGCCAAACGAGGTTCGGCTGATTATAAACCAGATAATCAGGATGACAACAATTCCCAGAATAAAGCCGAAATGCAGCCTTGAACGGGGAATGAGAGTAAAGAACATTGCACTTTCTGCTATATCCGGAGATTGAGGCCACATCGAAACAGGATCCCGCCAAGGCCCGTTAAGCAGGTAACTTACAAAAAAGACAATAATAGAATTCATTAAAAGAGTTGTTACAACTTCATCCACTTTCAATTTTACCTTTAGTAAAGCCGGTATCAATGCCCAAGCTACTCCGCCGATAAAGCCGCCTATGATCATAACAGGCAGGGCAAACCAGGCTGACGTGCCTACAAGAAGTACGCCCAACCAGGCACCCATTATTGCTCCGGCTGTCAACTGGCCTTCAGCGCCTATGTTGTAGTAACCGGCCTTGAAGGCAAAGGCCACCGCCGCCCCTGTTAAAAATAAAGGCGTGGCTTTTACCAGCAATTCAATAATGGTAACGGTTCTGGTAAAAGGAGCTATTAAAAAATAATAGTAGGTTTGCAGGGGGTCGGCCTTTACCCAGGCGATAAAAACTAACGTAACCAGAAAAGTCACCAGAATGGCCAGCAGAGGTATTACCGGGCGGACCCATGCGGGAGCAGGCGCTTTTTCTAATCTGATCTTCGACACTTTCAATCCTCCAGCTTCTTAGGAAACATTCTCCTGATCTTTGTCCAGCACCCCGGCCATCATTAATCCAAGTATTTCTTCGCTTGCTTCCGAAGCCGGTATAATCCCCATGATCCGGCCTTCATAAATTACCGCAATACGATCGGACAGTTCCAAAACCTCATCCAGATCTTCCGAAACAAGCAGAACGCCTGCTTTGCGCTCCCTCTGTTCGAGCAGCTTGCCCCGCACATATTCCGTAGCTCCAACATCAAGGCCGCGGGTGGGCTGAGCGGCAAGCACACAACAGGGTTTCCTGGAAAGAGAACGGGCCATGACCAATTTTTGCATATTGCCTCCGGAAAGGGTGCGCACTTTATCTTCCGGAGTAGCCTTTATACTATACTCTTCAATTAGTTTCTGGGCATGTTCGCGAATACTCCGCTTGTTCAGAATTCCCCGTTTTACAAAATCGTCTAAACTTTCAAGGGCCAGGTTTTCAGCAACAGTCAATTCGCCAATAACACCGGCATGCCTGTCCTCCGGAGTCCGTCCCATCCCGGCAAGAGTTATTGCAGCCGGGCAGGACCCGGTAATATCGCAGGCATTGAGGGTAACTGTGCCGCTTGAAGGTTTTTTCAGGCCGGTTAAAACTTTAACCAGCTCTGACTGTCCGTTGCCCGAAACTCCGGCAACACTTAAAATTTCTCCCCCACGCAGTTCCAGGGAAATATCTTTTAAACGCCTGATTCCCTGTTCGTCAACCAGGTTTAACTTGTTAATAGTCAGAACAGGTTCACCGGCTTGTTTTTCGTTCTGGCGTTTAACTCCAAATGTTTCCCTGCCAACCATCATCTTTGCCAAATCTTTTTCCAATGTTTCTTTACGATTAACCGTGCCAACCAGCTTGCCACCGCGTAATACAGTAATGCGGTCACAGATCGCCATAACTTCATTCAACTTGTGACTGATAAAAATAACTGACAGCCCTTTTTCAACCAGGCTTTTTAAAGAAGAAAAGAGAGCTTCGACTTCCTGAGGCACGAGCACGGCAGTTGGTTCATCCATGATCAATACTTTTGCATCACGGAAAAGCGCTTTCAGAATCTCCACTCTCTGACGTTCACCGACAGAAAGATGACGAACCAGGGCATCGGGTTTAACAGCTATGCCATACTTCTCTGAAGAATCGGCGACCATGCGTTGAATCTCTCTGGGCTTGATATTAAAACCCTTAACTGCCCCCAGCACAATGTTTTCAGCAACCGATAGCGGTGGAACAAGGGTAAAATGCTGGGTTACCATCCCTACCCCATATCTGATCGCATCTCGCGGAGTAGCAATATTAACTTGTTTGTCATCAATGTATATCTCTCCGCTATCAGCCCGGTATAACCCATAGAGGATACGCATCAAAGTTGTTTTGCCGGCACCGTTTTCGCCAAGCAAAGCGTGGATTTCACCCTGCCTGAGATCAAAATCTATGCTGTCGTTGGCTGCCAGGCTGCCGAAATGTTTTGTTATGTTTTTCATTTGTACTGCGTACATTTTTATACCTCAAGGGCGGCAGGCATAAGCCTGCCGCCCTTATTAGATTGGGATTAGTTTACCGCGCTTGGAGTTGATTCATCGATGTCAACCCGGAAAATACCTTCAAGGATTTCCTGTTCTAACTGACTGATTAGCGCTTTCAGATCATCAGGAACCTGATCTTCAAGGCCATGGAATGGTGCGAGGTAAGCACCACCTTTGGCCATCATGCTGAAGTCCTTCAGATCCTGGGCAGTAAAGAATCCGGCATTGACGCTGTCAACCAGGTACTCAAAAGTCGGTGTCAGATTCCAAACTGAACTGCTCAAAACGTAATCGGGAGCCAGTTCATGCTGGTCGTTCATCTGGCCAAAAACCCAGAGGCCGTTTTCAGCTGCCGCTTCAATAACTCCAAAACGTTCAGCATAGAGGATATCGGCGCCCTGCTCGATTTGAGCCAGAGCTGCCTCTTTTGCCGCCGCAGGGTCAAACCAGCTGTTGATAAATGTCACATATACTACGGCATCAGGGTTGTAATCCTTAACCCCGAAAATAAAAGCATTGGTAATACGGTTGACTTCCGGCACCGGCATGCCGCCGACAACCCCAATCTTGTCGGTTTCTGTCAGTTGAGCGGCAATTACGCCCAGCAGGTATGCCGGCTCATGGATCCAGTTATCAAAAACCGAGAAATTGGGATCGGCCGGCCCAAGGCCTGAACCGAAGGCAAAGGCAATATCCGGAAAATCTTTAGCCACACGGCGGGCTGCTTCTTCGTTACCGAAAGCATCCCCGGTAATCAGATCAGGCTGCAGATCAGCACACACCTGACGCAATTCCCGCTCAAAATCGCCGGCATAGCCGAGGTTGTCAGTGTAAGCAAAAGTTGCCCTGCCTTCCTCTACCAGCTTTTCACAGGCAGCAGTGATTACAGAAACCCAGGGCTCTTCAGCCGGAGTGGAAAAAATTGCATAGATTGAGAAAAGATCTTCTTCCGTATCAACCGGTTCCGGCTCCATGGGCTCAGCAGGCTCCTCTGCCGCAGGCGCGCAGCCTGCAGCAAAACCTATAACCAGCAGCATTACCAGTAAAATATGGATCCAACTCTTTTTGAACATCTAAAACCCCTCCTTCTTCAGATGTAAACCTATTGCTAAAACTCGGCAAACAAGCCTAGAACCAGGCCCTTTCGAAGTATAAAACACCTCCTCCGAAACAATATTAAAGCATACTTTTTATGCCCTTCCCATTTTTTTCATCTTATCCTGGTCAACCAGTTTCCCGTGGCTGATAACATGGACCGGGGCGTCGTGGTAGCGCAGGGCTTCCAGAGTATTCGGGACATCCAAAACCACCAGGTGAGCAGGATTGCCCACTGCCAGCTTGAAGTCCTTTATGCCAATGCACTCGGCAGCCCTGGTGGTAATCATTTCGTAAAGTATTTCCATTTCAGGCCGTGTTGTCATCCAGAGAAGGTGGGAAGCCAAAAAAGCTACCTCCAGCATGTTGTTGCGGCCATAAGCATAGTAAGCATCGGAAATATCATCCTGACCCAGGCAAACCAGGTTGCCTTCCTCCAACAGTTCATGCACCCGGGCATGCAGCGGGCCGGTCTGAGGATCACTGACCACCCCCATTTTTGCCTGTTTCAATAAGGCCGAGACTTTCTGGAAATATGGCTTTGGATAGAGTGCCATCGCCCGGGCATGATGGGCCAGCGAACGGCCAAAGCGCTTCCGCTTGATAGTTTCGACCGCCATTAATTCAATCGACCTCAAGCCCGGGTCCCCGGCATCATCTACCAGCATTGAAACATCGGCATCAAATTCTTCGGCAATATCAAAAATTACTTTAACATGTTCTGCTATGTCAGCATCTGTATATTCAATCCAGGGTATGCCACCGGCAACATCGGCGCCGATCTTCATTGCTTCACGGACCAGGTCTGCTGCGCCAGGCTCACGAACAACCCCATCCTGGGCAAAAGCCACTACCTGAATATCAACAATTCCCTTAAATTCTTCCCGGGCCTTGATCAGTGCTTTTACCCCTTCAAGGCGCGCTTTGTTGTCCACATCAGCTAAAGCCCGGATATGGGTGTTTCCATAATAGGCGGCCAGTGCCACAGCCTTGCGGACATTTTCGATAATCCATTTTTCATCGTACTTTTCCTTGACTTTCATCGCCAACTCTATGCCGGTCATTGCCTTGCCCATTGTTTTGTCCGAGCTCTGGTAGGATTTCATTGCTTCGTCGTCCATCATCATTAAAGTGTAAACTTTGCACAGGTGAAGATGAGTGTTGACATAAGATTCCGTTACCAAGCTGCCTCCGGCATCGACTTCTTCTGTCGCGTTACCGCTGATTCTCTCATCCATGGCGGCAATTTTCCCATCAGCTATGCCAATATCATAGCGCTTGTCCGGTTGCCCCCGCAATTGTGAATTTCGGATCAAGATGTCATATTTATTTTGCACGCTTATCCTCTCCTTGTATATTATTTATAATTTAATATTTTTACGCGGCGGGACAAATCATTGAATGAAAACAGTTAAGATGAACGGTTATATTGATGCAGTCAGTGCTGTCATTTTCAAGTGTTCTTTTCTCCAACAACATGATCTATTCCTTTGTATAAAATATACAAATAAAAGGGCAGATAATTATGTATTTTATACAATAAACAAGGCTCAATTAAATGATAGAAATCCACTTTCACTTGTTGCAAGTATAACCATTATATTTTATTGGTGTCAACCACGCGGGCAGCTGCTGTTTAGATCCTCAGCCTTATCTGATGCCTTTCACCATCAGACGAACTGTTAACCGGCAAAGAGGTACAGACCTTCGTCTAATTTAAATAAGCTTTAGTTATCCTGTTTTTTGTTTTGCTTTAGCCACAAAGATTCGAGATCATATTTTCTTATACCCATCTTCAAATATTCACCATGGGTAAGGATATATGATGTATTCTTATTATGAACAGCTTTAAATTTGTCCTCTACATCTATTTTGTCACCGAGCACTGAATTAATGATAACAGGCGCACTATTTACCAGATCCAAAGAAGCCTGGTCGATGGCTACAGGATCCAGTGAAGCAAGGATTCCCAGGTTTGGCACAATAGGCAGATCGTTCCATGAGACACAATCACAATCAGGAGTTACATTCATAACAAAGTTGATAAAACCACTCTTCCCTTTTTTTCTTTTTAATACTCCCCAGGCGTATTCAGCAGTTTTTTCCTGAATGACAGTTTCATTGGTTTTCCAGTTGATCGGTATAGCGTGAGAAGGGCAAAATGCCACACATTCTCCGCATCCTATGCATAGCTCCTCATTAATAAATGCTTTCTTATCTTGAACCCGGGAAATAGCATTTTCCGGGCATCTTTCAATACAAACTCCGCAGGCAATACATTTTTCTTCTTTTACTTTCGGAATCAAGTCAGAATGCATGGTCTGCTTTCCTGCCGGGCTTCCGCAACCCATTCCGAGATTCTTTAACGCCCCGCCAAAACCGAACAGCTCATGTCCTTTTACATGACTGATGGCAATGATTGCATTGGCATAATGCACGGCACTGCTGATCTTTACACTTTTAAAATGTTTTCCACCAACAGTCACATTAACATAATCTGCTCCTTTTAAGCCATCGGCAATAATAATCGGAGCGCCAACAGTTTCATAGGCAAACCCATTTTTCAGGGCGGTTTCGATATGGTCTACTGCATTATGCCGTTTACCGCCATATAGAGTATTGGCATCAGTTAAAAAGGGTTTGCCGCCTTTTTCTTTTACCATTTCGACGATAACCCTGATAAGGGGTGGTGGCAGAAAAGCAATGTTGCCTAATTCTCCAAAATGAACCTTTATAGCCACCAGATCTTTTCTTTCGATAAAGTCACAAAGGCCGGCTTTTTCAGCCAGCTGCCTGGTTTTATCTAGCAGGTTTCTTCTGCTGTCTGTAGTCATATCTGTGAAATAAACTTTGCTGCTCAAAACATCTACTCCCTTCCAAGATCAATAGTCCTATAAGATTTTCACTTGGCTCTCTTCTCTGATATAAAGGGCCCTGGAGGGTCGTTCAGCTAATATCATTAACTTTTTTTAGGAGAGAAATTAACCTGTTCTTAACACCGCTGTATATGCTTTTTATTCCTGTGATGTAAAGAGTATCCCTGCTTCTGCGCAGTGTTTCAAGAGTAGCTGCCTCAACAACCTGCCATAACAAATCCCTATCCGGGGTGTTTTGTAAATAGTTCAGCTTAACCTGGTAGGCTCCTTTATATCTTCTTCCTCCACCATTTGGAGTAATTTTTTTGATAACCCGGTTGAGATCAACAGCACTGCTGTTCGACCGCAGGGATACGTCAAGGTATGTTTCTCTCTTCTTATGATTTTCAATAATTGCAAAGACAGCCACTGTTTTATGATCGGAGTTTTTTAGGATCATGTCAGCAGCTATGGCAATGGAATCTCTGTTTTTAGCTTCAATAAAACCGATGCCGTAAAATGCCCAGTCCTTGTAGGTAACCTCATTTTCCTTCGCCTTATTATAAAATAAAAGCGTTTCAGGTGAGAGGGGCATGCTGTTTATGCCCTGCAGTATGCTCCTGTCTGTGAATTCCGACAGAAAATCTAATGCTTCATCGTCCAGGGGGGTTAATTTATTATATTTGTCGGTATCTGTCTGAATACCGAATGTCAGGGCTGTGGCCATTGAAACCATGTCTTTTTCAGGAAAATCTATATTTAAGTTCTTCACAATGAGGGCAACCAGAGTGCTCGTTGAACCTGCGTCTGTTCTGATGAGAGAAAAGTCCGCTTTTACAGAATCTTTTGATTCACCGTGGTGGTCTAAATGTGCAGCGCAGGGAATCCTGTCGCCAATGTATTCTATCCTGTTGTTCTGAAAATCCGGCACAATATAAGCCTGATATTTATTCAGGTTAATATCTTTACCAAAAATTACAGGGATTTTTAGCCTGTCAATAAAGGCCCTGTTTTGCAGCAGCGATAATCTGTTTTCCGCAAAAATATCTGAATCTATTAAGCGGTGTTTAAGGATCATTTTTATTGCGTAGGCTGATGCAATAGCATCAGGATCCGGTGAACCTGGTATATAAATGGCAATGGACCTGTATTTTGAAACTGCTTCAATGAAAAGCACTGCTGTTTTATTCATTGTTTGATTTAACCTTTTTAATAATTATACCAATCTCTTCCCCATGACATCACAAAGTCAAGAGAATGACCGGCTTACTGCTTGTCCAGGGATAACAAGGTATGCAGCAGCACATTGGCACCCTTCCAGCACTGCTCCAACGGGGTATGCTCATTTTCACAGTGACTAAAGCCGGTTTCGCTGGGTACAAAGATCATCGTAGCCGGCACCATATCGGCAATATACTGGGCATCGTGGCCCGCGCCGCTGTACATCCGCTTGTAAGAATACCCCAGGGTTTTCACACTTTCCTCCACTGCATCTACCATTTCCTGAGCAAAATCAATGGTATTCCGGGCCCACTGCTCCCGATAGGTAACGGAGCAGCCGCGTATTTCTGTCGGAATGGCTTTAATCAACTCAACCACCTGTTTAATTACTTCCGGGTCCTGGTGCCGGGCATCCAGGGTAATGCGCACATTGTCGGGAATAACGGTGTGCACATTGGGGGCGCCGCTGAATTCGCCGGTGGTATAGACCAGCGAGGAGTCCAGTTTATCCAGCTCGTCATGGAGGTACTCAATCACCGCAGTCATCGCATAAAGAGCATCCT